>Ga0247780_1000003_pt1 | contig 177156 bp, 210 predicted proteins | sample UWRJL079202R5_FD_179927 | JGI IMG/M metagenome (GOLD analysis project Ga0247780, IMG submission 179927) | Plant litter microbial communities from Arlington Agricultural Research Station in Wisconsin, United States - UWRJ-L079-202R-5 | ecosystem: Environmental > Terrestrial > Plant litter >...
CCCCCCAGATTCAGACCTTAACACAGACGATGACGGCCGCTTCCCCATCCGGAGCCCAATGTGCCTTCAAGACCTTCAGCCCAGCCCGTGCGGTTATCCCACGGAAACAGTCGAGAGTTCTCTCCTTCCCACTCAGGCTAGTCATGAAGATGTTGCTGGCCGCCGCAAACGCCGACGGCGGATCGCCAATGACCTGCTCTACGATGAGCAGCCGACTGTCTGCGGCCATCGCATCAGAAATCTTCTGGAGAATCCCAACACATGCGTCGTCGCTATAGTCGTGGAGAATTCGTCGGGCGTAGTAGACGTGGGCTTCCTTGACGGGTTGCTCGGCCTGGAAGTTGACGCCGACGAACCGCACACCTGCTAGCTCCGGATCCGAGGCACGCTTTGCGGCTTCTACGATTTTTGGCCGGTCCTCGAGTACGCAGCGGTCCATGGCCAGCCCGGGTGTGGCCTTTACGATGGCCTTGAGCGAGTTGCCAGACCCACCACCGACATCCACAACAACAGCTCGTGATCCGCCCTTTGATGCTGCGACTACCCAGCTGAGATCGTAGGGTGCCAGGAACGGATACGTTAGGTCCATCATTTTCATAGCTTCGATGCAGTTTCCCATGCGCTCGGGAGAGGTGTTGATGACCTCCCACACGGGCACTCCGGGTTTGCCGTGACCAAAAGAGAACAGCGAGTTTGAGCGGTCCGTTGGCTCCTTGATTCCGACCTTGTCGAAATACGCTGGGGAGGCGAGGATGGGTGGGAGCATTTCGTCGAAGATGAACTGGGCCATGATACGGGTTGTCTTGGCCGTGTAGTGGAGGGACCGAGTGGTATGCCCGAAGCGGTCTCCAGCTTGACTGAGCACACCGGCGGCGGCGAGAACCCATCCATATCGGGCTGGAAGAAAGTTAGTAGAGATTTCGCCACGCGCGGAGACTCCTCCCTACTTAGCAATCCGGGCTCGGCCCCGACCTTCTTGGCGAGGTCATTGATGGATATGTGTTGGCCCAGTGGAGGCAAAGCGGTGAATACACCCCATTTGATGAACAACCGTATTGAAACTGCCTTCGCAAATACATGGAGAGGTTCGTAAACATCATCGATAGCTGTGGCTGCGTTCGCACGAGCGGCGGCTTCATCTATTTCAGCCTGTTTTCGTTGTGTTTCGGCAGCCGACTCATTGCGAAGGCGCTGCGAAATTACTGCCAATTGCGAACACAGCGTCTCCAGTTGGCCGGCAACGTCTTCTAGCTGGGTGGTCATCTTGCGGCTGAGGAATATGAGCCGTGGAAGTTGGTGTTGAGGTCAAGGAGAAGGCTTTCGGCCTATGAGGAACCGGCATTTATGTAAACCCCAGTTTTCACGGTAAACGTATCCTCTCATGTTCAAGGCTCGTGGTTAATATCGAAGCCGTTGGTTGTCAATAATGCACGGCCTCGCTGTTGGGGGTTAAATATTGCATGGCCTATACCACGCAAGACGCGGATACAGGCCGTGCTTTGAACTGGTTGGGCCGACGGGACTGCTTGTATGCGGTTTGTGCCATTCAGGGCTATTTAAGGAAGAAAATTCGGATGTAGAGGACTTCACGCCCGTCGTTTGCTGGTCGTGTCCGAATCCAAGCCAACGATCGCGCTCCAGGTTAAAAGGTGCGAAAGAGCTGAAACTCAGCCATGGGCTCCACTGCATGGATTGCTTCTACCCGCGTGCCAGCAGCCGTTTCCGAACCCGATAAGCACTCAATGGAAGCGGGCGGAACGGTTTCCGCAATCAGTGCCGGTGTGCCGGTGTAACGGCGACTCTAACAGAAGGTGGGTAGTAGTGGGGCCGTCTTCCGGGCGGCCTGTCGATGTCTCGTTCTGTCGGCCCGGCGTCCTGGATCAAAGAATGTGGACCTGGTTCTTGATGACCGCAAGGTTACCGTGGCGTCCACAAATCGCCACCCCGGACAACAGCCCGAAACGCAACCCCATGTGTCGTGGGGGGGGGGGGGGGCGGGGGGGGGGAAGTCAAAGAGGGGAGTGTGGAGAGAACCTGGGCACGTCACACCAGAGCTGACTACCCCATGCACAGCTACCGAGAGCTTCCTGCACGGTAGGTAATGCTAGTCCGCCTCCCATTGGCAAATGTGACTGAGATGTATGTACGGCGAAGCATTAGAAATCGGATTTCGAATCTGAAAAGCAAGCTCCCCGCGAAGGATGCACGACGAAGCAGCGCCGGCCGGCGATGGGCGATTGGACAGGGATTGGGGAGCACAGAAGCAACCTCGCCCCAATTGGCCAGACCGGTCTTGGCTTCTGGGGCTAAAACAAACGCCTCCCACGAGCTGCTTCAATTGACGCCAGCGGGTCGCCCGGGGGTCGCATCTGCCGCTCCTGACGTCTTGTTTCGAATGATAATTGGAAGCTTGCCCTCATGCTTGTCGACAAGACAAATAAATCCTGCACTCGGCAAGTCTGTCGGACCAGGATAAGCTTCAGTTGGGCCTAGACAGCGCTAGCCCGTAGAATGGTGCATGCTCGCCGTTTTGATGGTCATCGGTGAAGTCAGCTGTCAACCCAAGGCCAGGCACGACCCGGGTGGCAGTTTCCTGGGCGCCATCGATAGCTCAAAGAAGAATGGATTGTCCACCCTTTCCAACGCCCGGGATCGAGATCGAGCTCAGGCGCTTGCCCCCATTTCCCTGATGAACAGAAGGAAGAGGATGAAGACGGAGGGCAATGAGAACTGCAGACGCGTGCATTAGTTCCAGAATTGATGTCTACCCCAGACATCCAGGCCAGGCGACTACCCCACTAGCGCCTTGTCCCACCCGGCAGCTTGTCTCCTCGTTAGTGCTCCCCCGCTTCGCGCGCCCACCTGGCCCTGGCCCATGCTCGACCTTTCCGCCGGCTTTCGATGTGGGCGCGTCTTCCGCCCTCCGCCCTGTCGACAGACGGCCGGCCTGTCCACCACTTTGTTTAGGTGCTTCCCCTCCTCCATCATCCCTCATATTCCTTGGTGTTCTAACTATATTTTACTCCTCCGGGCCATTCAACTGGTACCTCGCTGTTTGCCGTAGCGGCTCTCGATTGCCTTATCTGCCACTGTGTTGCATCGTGCTCGGCGATTGCGATCGCCAGTCATCGGCTCTATCAAGTTATCAACAGGGATAGCGATAAGCTCCCCTCATTGATCCGTACCACGGCTCAGAGCAATCGCGCCTTTCAACAACACTACGAGCACGATTCTGCAACACGACTCGAGTCTGGCCTCCTCAACGGGGATCTTCCGCTCTTCGGCCCAGCTTGTATCGATATTAGTATCCCTTCTCATCGTACGGCGACTTGAATACTCCATCACGTCAATGACGACCATCCAATTCCCGACGTGAACGACAATCCGACAGCCGAACGCTCTCGCCAAGCGCCCAAGGCAACACCCACAGACGACTGCCCACCATGATGGCAACAATTGCCCTTCCGCGGCCAATCGCTCCGCACCGTCCCTCGTCGGAACTGGGCCCGTTGCCGTCGACAATTACCCTCGACAATATCAATGCTCAGCCGCCGTCGGCGATGGGCCATGGACCTGTGCCGAACAAGCACATCCCCGTTTGCCCGCCAGGCCCTGTGCCGCAGGAGGAGCCAAGCACGCCGCCCCCGTCACCCAGCAGCGATGAAGACCGCTTACAGCAGTCCCTGCTGTCCCCACCCGACAAGTACAACCGCGTCGAGTCGGGGCATCTGTCTGTGTACGAGATTGATGCCTCCGGCGTGACAGCCGCCCTTGACCATATGTCGCGTCAACCCGTCCCGGATCCCGCCCAGGTTTTCCCCTGGCTCCACGGATTGCATCCCAGCAACCAGATCCAGCAGGCATTCTTCATCGCCCGCAAGCGTGCCCTCCGCCGGACCCCAGCCTGTCTCAGGGGTATCACGCTCGTCAAGGCCGATGGTGATCTGACCGTTGCTCGTCTTAAAAGTGCCATCGCCCCGCACGAGTTTCTCCAGCTCGGAGGTGCCACCCCCGAGTTCCTCGACATTGATCCGCGCGAAGGTTTCTCGGTTCGCAACTTCCAGATCCAGGCCGCTAAAGCCGCCATGACATCCGACATTGTCGTCTACGGCCTCGACGATGTGGCGGTGCGGAAGCTTGCTTGGGATATTGCTGCGGCCCAGCAGCGATGGCGCGACAAGCACGAGGTACAGCGTCACCACCTTCCTGTATATAACACATTTATCTGCGTAAGCCCCTTTGTCGAGTTCGAAAACAGCCACCCAGAGATTGTCGCTATCGACTCCACTGGCCGACCAACGGGCAATGTGCTCGACTTCCCCAGCCAGGAGCGTGCCGAGATGTACTCCATGACCGAGGCCTCAGAGGTTGCTCACAACGTGTGGCTAGGTCCAACCCCCGACCAGGCGACCGAGGAAGCGCAGGGCTATGATATCCTAATTGAATGTAGCGACCTGGGACGGTTGGATCATGGCCCTCTTCTGGCCATTGCTGAGGGTGGTGCAGAATGCCTCGGGAGACACTACCTTGATTTCCCGTCGTCGGGGAGCATCCTGGCTCCCACCTGGTCTCATTCCGAGGCAGACATTATCCTTGAGACTTGTAAGTGGATCTACCACTTGGCTCACGGGACGCATCCATCTTTCCCCGGCTCTCCTGAGTCCGATAACGATGGCGACGTCACGATGTCCGACTTGTCGTCCGCAGCGTCGGCGACCCAACAACCAGAGCAGCTACAGCGGCTGCCTCCCCGGAAGATCCTTATACACTGTGCAGACGGCTATACTGAGTCCACGATGCTCGGCATCGCCTACTTCAGCTATGCCACGGGACGGCCAGTGCCAGACGCCTGGCTCAACTTGCACACAAAGATGCAGCGAAATTTCTTTGCGTATCCGTCCGATGTTGGGCTGCTTACGGCGATCGCACCGCGCCTCCTGCACGACTCCCCGGCTCTGCGAGGGAAGATCAGTCTCGCTGATATTACAGCACGGGTCAAGGATGAGCCTAAGTGGTTCACGGGCTTTGACGGGTCCTTCCCGAGCCGAATTCTCGACTATATGTACCTGGGTAACCTTGGGCACGCCAACAATCCAGATCTGTTGCGGTCGCTGGGCATTGGGCAGATTCTCAGCGTCGGAGAGATGGCGATGTGGCGGGACGGCGAGCTGGACGAGTGGGGAACCGAGAACACATGCGTGGTGCAAGCTGTGCAGGATAATGGCATCGATCCCTTGACGGATGAGTTCGAGCGATGCCTAGAGTTTATTGGTTGGTCCTCTCTCTGCTTATTTGCCGTGTTCTGTTTGCATTATGGTTTGATGGATACTAATATTTTGGGTTTGTCAGACCGCGGTCGACGTAACGGAACCGCAACACTGGTCCACTGTAGAGTAGGCGTGTCCCGCAGTGCAACCATTTGCATCGCTGAGGTGATGCGGGCCCTCGACTTATCTTTCCCGCGGGCCTACTGTTTCGTCCGTGCCCGCAGGCTCAACGTCATTATCCAACCGCATCTCAGGTTCGCCTATGAACTTCTGAAATGGGAGGAGTTACTTCAGGCGCAGAAGAATGGCGAAAATTGCGAGTCCGGCAGTGCTGGCGCTGTCAAGAGGGAGCTCGAATGGGGTGAGATTGCGAGGGAGGTTGCGTTGATGAACAGGCCGTACGCACGATGAGCCGCAGAACTGCAGCCTTCTTGCTATCCGAATGTGAAAGCAGGCGGATTGGACGCAAGCCCCGGAAGGATGCCTGTCGTTCGATTCGTCTCATGAGGGGAGAGGAAGAGCTTGGAACGGATTGTGCCACCGCGCCGACACCCCTTCTCTCCCTTCGCATGTGGTATATTAGCTGCCACTGATTATGGCAGTACCCCGGAACCCAGGAGCAATTCGGTTGCTCCTTCTGCATCATGCGAGAGCACTGGGAATACACCCCCGCGTTCATACAAGGGTGAACTTTCTGATGACCTTATTACGACGAAATACTGATGTTGGGCTTGGGTATCAAAATTTCACGCGGTGGCACGGATATTCTTTTGTTTTACCTCTTTGAACCTTTCTATCCCTGTCTCCCTTTCTGGAAACTCTCTTTTTACTGTGATGACAAATGACGGATGGATACGATCATGTAGCGATTTTTGGATATTTATTTCATGGGTCAACAAACTCTCTATCTTTTGGGCGGGCGTTTACCGGGGTTCGAGTTGACCTTATCATTTCTGGAGAATGTTGTTGTTATGTCTCAGGTTACATCTTGGGTATTCATCGGCAAAGGGTACTCTGGGAACCATCTTGGTATGAGCTGGGGTGTGCTTCTCTGCTGTTGCTGCGTGGGAACGAAACGAGTGTCGGGATCTGATGAGCGGGATTGCTGGGCTCTTGTGTGTTGGTTTGAGAAAGCTTTGGGAATGGACATGTCCATCTGTTTCATATTTGCGTATTCCTTGGTCTTCTTGTATCTGCTGACGGTCCAATGTTGGTGTGAATGAACAGTTGCATATGCTCTGTTGAAAGAAAAATTATCATTCAAATAATGGTTTACCATGATCAGAGATGAATCTGGAATCAGCTCTGTACCAAGACAAACAAGTTCGGTGTATCCATCAGCAGGTATTGCACTCTCACGGCACCCACAGCAAGTGACACGCTGTTTGAAAAGGTAATCGCATTTCTGTCCATGACAAAATCCGTCAATTGTGGCTACATAATTATGTTCCATACAATAATGGACTGGTCCTCGATTTCCAGACATTCATTTCCTGAGAACAATTGGGATATATCGGGATACAATGCAGTATGCGGTGATCCCCGTCCGCTTATTCATTATCCAGCCCAAACTCGCTGTAAACGTACAAAATACAAAATAGTGGGTGCTTTCAACAACAAAACCGCGAAACCAAGGAGATTCAACGCCGAGCGCTATGCTGAGGAACTACTGGATCTCCAAGTCACGCAACGAAATGACTCCTTGATACATCGCAGCAGGGATACTCTCTGTGCTCGCACTGAGATCAGGCGCTGGACTACCAGGGCTATCGGGCGATGTAGACTCCACCTGGTCAATTTTGGCATTGCCATTGGGTGGTGTTGAGCTCACGACAACTGGACTCGACCCCAGCTGTTCGAGACGGTCGGCAGGACTAACCACGGTCCAGCTTCCGGCATTTAAGGGGGTTTCGTGGCTAGCGGCAATCTGTTCCTCGTTACTTGCAGATATCGGGCCTTCGTAGTCGGCCAGCCCCTATTGTTGTCCATACGCCGAGGCGTCCAATTTATCATCTCCATCCAGAACCCTAGAAATCCGTTAGTCGAGGCCTTCCTCCGGTTGTTATACGCAGGGGCTAGGCACTTACGAGAATTGCTTCACCAAATAGCCCTCTCCACCCTTCTCCATATCAATGTTATACACGTAAAAGCCCCCGTCGCTTGTGACCACCATGACCTGCGGAGAACTGCTGCTCATGGCTACGACACTGCGCAGTGGGCCAGCACTTGTACCTATACCGCTACCGCGAGCTCCAGAAGCTGTGGATTTTGGTATCTTCACATTTGCGAAATCCCGCTCCGGGTCAAAGACCTGGGATACCGACTGGGGGAGGTACGATCCAACAACACCAGCGACACCGCGTCCCATAATCTGCGAAGACCGCCGGAGCATGCTGCCAAAGGATCCACTTTGTCTCCTATGCGACGTGGAGTTCCCTTCGTCTCTCCTAGTTCCAGCGCCGGGATACTCAAGAGCTTCACTGTGCGGAGAGCCAGTATTACTGCCAGGCGAGTCACCACTGCTGTCGAAGCTGCGTGAGCGGGATGTGCGCTCTGGGCGAGGGATACCAGTCGACGCAGCCGTCTGAGATATGCTGGAGTTTCCAGGTGCGTGTGGGCTGATCAGACGAAAGATGTGAACGGTTTCGCTGGCTGAGGACGCGCAGAGGAGGGTGGAACTAAGATTGAAGGACAAGCTGTGAATGGTGGATGGAATTGAACCTCGGCGAAACTCGTGGATCTTTTGGCCGCCTGGGATAGCGAACACACGGATGATTGTTCCGGTCTCCGACGCGGTGGCAAGCATGGTGCCGTCGCTATTCATGGCCGTGAAGGATAAGGGGGAGCGGTGCGCCTCAATCACGTTGACGGCCTTGAGAGTAACAGTGTCGAAGACGAGAACCTCCCCAGAGGTCGGGGGCACGTAAGCTGACAGCGGAGGCGCATGTGCCGGGCGTCGCTCGGCCTGCTCCTCGCGGGCCTTCGGGTAGGGGTATGCGATATAGCAGTTCTCGGAGGACGGCGACAGGGCGCAGATGGCGCTCGGGTTGGGTGAGGTGTGGATGTTGTGCAGTAAACTCATGTTGGAAATGTCGTAGAGGTAGATCTCTTCTTCGAGGACAACAGCTAGGCGTTTCCGGTTTAGGCGAACTGCAAGCACCGCTGACGGGAAAGTGAGCTCGCAGATCACCGACCCTCGCTTGGTGTTCTCAATTATGAGATGTCTAGGAGACATGATGAGAGCGACCAGCGAGGTCGAGAAGAGCATCTCGATGATAGAGACATTGCCGTTATCGCTGTTGAATATCTTGGCCAAAGGATCGGTGTGGTAGATGCGGAAGCCCTTAGAGGTGCCGACAGCAAGGCAGCTGTGGTCTTGGTTGAACGTGATGAAGTTCAGCGCGCCGCCCGCCATCTTACCGACCCCCTCAGCGACCGAACCTAGACACGACGTCAGCGGCTGCCGGGAGAAACCCCTTACACGAATTGAAGATGCAGAAATGCTCGGCGCCGAGATAGGAGGTGCATATGGATTCTCAACTCGAAATACGGGGACGGTAGGTCAAGATGTGTGATGGTGAAGGTGAGGTGACCGAAGTGAACGCGGGAGGGAGGTATCGCGGGGTCGTCTGCGCCTGCCGCCCTGCAGACCACCACAAGTGAAGAAGGAAACGCCTTCAAAGGCGGTGCACTCTCTTCATTTTGAACTTACCTAGCCCTGGAACAGAACAAAAGTGCCAGCGAGTAGCTCACTGCTCATGTGGGGAGCTCCGTCTGAGTCGCAAAGTAAGCCGGTTCAAGGATGAGCGTTGTTGGAAATTCAAATGACCTGGAAGCCATCCAGCACCGAGCGAGCTTCAAAGCTTCAACGTCAAGGAGCTCGGGCCATACGATCGCGTCTGGGTGGGGCTTCGCGGGGTTGATAAGCGCGTTGGGAGAGCAGTCAGGCAGTCGGTCACCTGAGCACAAATCAACGCAAGCTTTGATAAACAGGCTGCAATTCGTGTAAGATCACGAGGTCATTTTCATCAAAGGCGACGACCTGAAGCTCAATATCCACTCCAAGCCCAGGACGCTTGTAACTAGGTATCACCCCGAACCCACCTCAACCCCTTTCTTGGGTTCTTGAAATAAGGCGGCTTTCAGAAGGCTTTCGGGGGCAGTACCCAAGTATATAGCAACAAAAACAGGACAACTGCCTTTTTCTTCCCCTTCGCTTGCATGCCCCGATTTCTCTCCCTTGACCTTATCGCTTCCCCCAACAGACACTGGCTGCTTTCACCGGTTGTTATTACCACTCGCCCCCATCTCCGGCTATCTGTTCACCCGCCCTCTTTCACCTGACCATTACATTCCTAAATGAATCTGAGATGTCGCTCGCTGTTGGCGACTCGTACTTTTCTGGCCTAATTGAGACACCAATTGCCAGTCTCTCCTCCATCATCTTCAGCAGCACTGGCGGCAGTGTATCGTCCGTGGCCCTGATTGTCAACCTCACCATCTAAAAATCATCTCATATTAGCCAGCCGTACAGACACGCAGAATCCCATAGCAGAATGGGGAGAGTTAGAGCTCACCTGGGTAGTATAGTTCGGCTCCAGTCTCAACAGGCACCCAACCTTGCCCCCCTCGGATGTATGCACGACACTGGCGCCGACAAAGTTCTTCTGGTTCGGATCTACACCATGCAGCACGCCCCAACGGAACCCCTCGAGCACGCTACGCACAAAGCCTTCGGTGAGTTCGCGCTCACCATCCCTAGGTCCCGCCAGTCCAAAGACCTGCTGTGCCTCCCGCGGCGCGCCGCCGATCTGCTTCCATCGCTTGAAGAAATCCTCACCCGACAGCTCTGCGGGGTCCATAAACTTATGTATCATGATCGGCAGCTTCAGTGTCAATGCCTGCAGCGCACCCGCCAAGTAGCTGATACGAATTGTCGGACTCTTCTCAAACACCTTCTTGGCCTCAAACATTATCACCTGCTGCGCCTGGCCGCCCTGTGGGATGGTCGTATCCGGGAGCCCCTTGATATCCCACGTCAAGTTCGCCTTCTCTGACTCGTCCAAGTCCAGTGTCGTTGTGAACGAGCTGACCAATGCCGGCGTCTTGTTGGTGAAGTAAAGAATCAGGCACGCCATCTGGCCCCGATACTCAGAGCGGACGCCAACTTGGATTTGCCCGTCCTCAAAGAGCACGCCATCGGCCTTTGCCATGAGCCGGTAGAAGCCCTTCTCCCAGCCTGGAGATAGATGAGCAGCACTGGCGAGGTTGGGCAGCGACTTCAGCCCCTTCGCCTCCGCCGGACCGAGGATGTTCATATCGAGACCAGCGAGGTCATTCGCTGCTGAACGCCCGTTGGCGCCATTTGCCTTACTATTCGAGTCTCCGTTTGCGTGACCATTCACAGCCGTGCTGAATGTCCTCCTAAGACCACCGGTCTTGGCCATCCTAAGCTCAGCTGAATCTGCGTTGGCGTCTTTCCCGCCCACCACCCATGTTCGTTTGTCACTTGTGTTGGCGTGTTTCTGGTGTAACCTAGAGAGCAGGGCAGACTGCCTCTCTGGGAACGGGGGCATCTCGTCGCACAGAGTCCGTAGGAGGTCGTCCGATGGCAGACTTGCCAGCGTAAGGTATTCGCAGGCGCGCTGTTGGAGCTCCGAGTCCAGTGTGTGGCTGTAGACATGAAACACACCGACCAGCTGGGGCTTGATTTCCGGGAAGAGATTGACAAACTTGATGAAGCTTGACAAGATCATGGCGCGTGTGCCAGAGGAGCATGCGGCGAGCTTGCCTTGAAGGGCAAGGAACTGCTCGATAGGGCTACATGACTTTTCCTCGGCAATAAGGTGCCCAAACTCACCAAGTATGTAGGCCCCAATCTTGACCAGGGTCTCATGGCAATGATCTTGCTTGACATACTGGAGAATGTTGTGGGCGGCGTAGACTTGTAGCTCCTCGTTGTTCGTGACGATCTGGATTACTCGCTGCCATACCTCGTCGCTGACATGGTCGCCTGCCATGGCGATGAGGCGTAGAGATATGTTGACGTACCACTGCACGTCAGTCGCATACTTCTCAGTCAGGATGGCAATTTTGAGCACCATTTCCTCCCTGATTGCGAAGTCTGCGTTCTGCAGGTAGTGCAGTAGCTCACCGACAATTGCTTGGGCATTTGTTGAGTCACACATGCTGTAGAGCAGGTCCAACCCCTTTCGCCGAACACTGATGTCTCGATCCTTGAGCGACCCGAGGATGACATCCTGATGCTGCTTGATGGGGTCAAGTGTATCGGCCCGAGCGGCCAAATGGGTCATGGCCTCCAGTCCTAGATAGCGAACATTGGTTTCCCTCGACTGGATAAAACGCCCGAGCCTAGAGGAGATCTGCTTCATGAGCGCATGCTCGGTATCGAGATGGATAATGAGGTTAATCGCTTCGAACAGGACTGCGTTTTGGGCGTTATTCTGTTGCACGTTCTTGTTTGTTTCTAAAGCCAGGTTCAGAATCTTTTGAAGTGATTCACGGATCATTTCCCGGACATGGCTATCGTCTTCAAAATGTCAGCAAAAACTCCTGGGTGCACCAATTCACGGATATGTACATACCTGAAGGAGGGAAATATTGCAGCAACCGTAAGAGCTTCACCTGAATCCAAGGACACGGAACCTTATAGTACAGGTAGTCCCCTGCGTACTCTCCGTCGATCAATATCCGCTTAAGCCTGGCGGCGGCTTTGACGTATGCGCCCTTATACTGGTCCGGATCATCCTGGGCTAGGGCCATTACGAGCGATGTTACCGACAGAGCCACGCCCATGTCAACATCGTCCATCAGGGATATTATCCGCTCCGCCCATTGAGGTTGGACAATATCGGGATGCTTCCGGTATAAACGAAGCAGGGTCAACGCGGCCTTCTTCTTCACAAACGCTTTCGAGGTCCTATGGCGAGTTAGTATCCTTGACAAGCAACCACCAGGCTCCGGATTTTCACATACGGTGATATCAACAGCCTGTGAACCTCCCCGCTCAGCGCCTCACCCATCTCTCGACCTCCAACATTTGCGATCGCGTGCAGAGCAAGGCAGTTAAACAACTCGTTGTGGTCCAAAAGATCTTTTCTTATGCTGTTGACGACCAGGTGCAGAAGTTCATGCTTCTCATGAAGGAAGAGAGTCATGGCGAGGTAGCCGATCTGTTTTTCCGAGTATTTGTTCGCTGAGATCAAATTGACAGCTTCGAGGTGGCCAAAGCCGACGTCCCATCCGAGGATGTAGATGTAGAGGAGCTATCGCCACGTGTTAGACCATGCTGCCGCCAGGCCGCGTTGTGCGCGAAACCCACCTTGCAAACGTATTTCTTCTTGTGATATCCGCTCAGGTTCCCATCTACAAGCGCGCTGTCAGCACCGGTCCCTCAACCAGGACGGTGGAATGGAGATATCGCCTACCTTTGAACTTCTGTCGGATATTGGCCAGCTCCTTGTTGATGCGCTTCTCTTCGAGTTCGCGTGCACGCGCATTACGGAGATCTGCGATGAACTGGACCAGTCCTCTCATGTTCGAGTTGCTGCTGCTCGAGCGGCCCAAAAAGCCGGTCGGGCCTGAAGAAGCCATCTTTGCGAAGCTCTAGAAGCCTTGGGTTTGGAATTTCGGATGATGGTTGGAGACGGGTTCGGTTGTCCGCGTTCACCCACGTCGCGTGTATCAGGGGCTCGAAGAATTCCCCGGGTTCCAAGCTCTCGTCACAATCACCTCAGACAAGCGTTCTGATTTGTACTTAATGTCGTTATCGACAAGCTATCAACAGCTCCGCATCATGGCCGGGAGGGCTGGCCCATTGGGTGGTTTGGTCGTGAATGGAGGGCGGGGTGCGGTGTGGGGATAGCTGTTGCGAGCGGTCGGGAGCAAAGAAAGGGGTGATCTTGGTAAGTTGCGGCTCGGATCGCAAGCGGCTACGGGAGGCCGGCAGGGCTATCTGGATGCCGTGAGTTCGGTCGGCCGGTCGGAAATCGTAGGAGACAGGTCGGAGATGGCCACGATGGGTTTGCGACGTGGATCGAATCCGATCGAGATAATGGGGCAGCGGTTCCGGGCCTGGCGGGTGCGAAAAAGGAAGCCAGTAGCGCCAGCGGATGGGTCGTCAAGCCTGGATCCATCCATTGAGCCCCCAAACCCGTGCACCCCGCAATGGCCCGTTTATATCGATTGATTGAGCAATACAGCGGCGGACTTGATTGGCTACCATTACCCAATTCTCGGGAACAGTCCCCACCTATTTTGCTTGATCAAAGCTATGACGCTCTCCGCGACAACAGCTCAGTTTCGAGCTCAGAATGCTGCAGCGCATTCGTCTTGAAGGATGCGGCTGATCATTCCCAGAGCCTGCCTGCCGCAGCGGTCGGGGCTGTCCCTGGCCGGGAGTACCCGGCGGTGGTATGCCTTCCAGGCTCCAGGAGGTCCCGCCTTTCAAGTCTTCAATCCGCGTACGAAGTGGCTCCAAAAGGAGAGGTTAGCCGCCAATGTTGAGCAAAGCAGACAAGCCGACTACCTAAAGGACGAGATTGCGTCCCGGGTCTGCGAGCGTCTCCTGGTAAGCCCTACTCGCCCACTTCGTAGTTTTATATGAGACTAAACTCTCTCTACAGGACATCAAGCGCGAATTCCCTCGGGTCCTAGACCTCGGGGCTAATTCCTGCAACATTGCGCGGGCGCTGACTAAGGGGATTGTTGACCCTGACCCGTTACTGCCCGTTCAACCGCCTCTTGCGTCTAAGATTGGGGAGCTTGTAGCGGCCGAGTCATCAGAGGCGCTCCTTTACAGGGACGCTGACCTCCCATTCAACGACGAGATCCAACTCACGCGACACGTCCTTCACAATAGCGAGACGCTTCCCTTCGACGCGGCTTCGTTCGACATGGTGCTCAGCAGCATGAGCATGCACTGGATCAACGACTTACCTGGTGTGCTGGCCCAGGCCAACAACGTGCTTCGTCCTGACTGCCCCTTCATCGGCGCCATGCTCGGTGGCGATACCCTATTTGAGCTGCGCACATCGCTTCAGCTTGCCGAGCAGGAGCGCCGGGGCGGCATCTCACCGCACGTGTCGCCGCTGGCTGACGTCCGCGATGTCGAGGGGTTGCTCCAGCGCGCTGGCTTCACCATACTGACAGTTGACGTGGAGGATATCGTCGTTGACTACCCAGACATGTTCGCACTGATGGAGGATTTGCAAGCCATGGGCGAAAGCAACGCCGTTCTGGCCCGCGAGATGGGGCCCATTGGCCGGGACGTGCTTCTCGCTGCGAACGCTATTTACCGAGAACTGCATGGGAATGAGGACGGCACTGTTCCGGCCACATTCCGCATTATTCACATGATCGGGTGGCGGAAGTCAGACAACCAGGCAAAGCCGCTTAAAAGAGGAAGCGGACAGGTGAACCTGAAGGATATTCTGGAGCAGAAGTGAGCTCTGATCGTCTTGGATCGATCTGTAAAATTATACGTAAAATGAGGACATGATATGTAGTCTGCATCCGACCAGTGCGTGTTAAACATAGGTACCGAGGGCGATACAACTTCACAACTACGCAACAGGCATAGGGGGCTCCGAAACGGAGAGATCAGAACCAGTCCACAGGTTGATTCATAATCGTAACCTTCGCTCGTTTGTGATCTACCCCCCCTAACATCATACCTTCCGCCAATCTGTCATCACTCGCCCTATGCTTCCGAGCCCACCGACCTCAACTACCTTCTCATGCCAGCTGAGTAGGACGCTCATCGCCGCGCCTGTCGACTCGCTCGGCACAGGGCGGCCGCCGACCTGGCTGAAGCCCGTCTGTTGGGGCGTCACGCGCGTAGGTGTCCTCGGAGCGCTCCCGCCAGACGACGCTGTGTTCGCCATACCTTTATACCTATCCAACCCGAAAAATATAAGCCCCTGCTCATTCTATCCTTCTTCTTCTTCTTCTTCAAGACACAATCAGGGGTCAGGGGTGAGGGAGACTAACAAATACTTCATCAACACATCGAGACACTCGCTGCCCCCGGGAGTACCGTAGATTCGCTGCAGCATGGGCGTCATATCGCTCGCCTTGATAGACTGCAGCACCTCAATAACCGTCTGCAGGTGCGCCTCCTTCGCCAAGTCGCTGCCGTTGTATACGGGCATCTCCAAGCAGCCGCGCAGGGCGCCCTCGGTGTCGCCTCCGCGCAGGAGCTGGCGCACCTGCGCATTGATCTGGCGGACGTCGCTCTCGCTCGTCTCGGGCAGCGGGGGGTGCAGCGTCGAGACGTCGAAGTTGACGCTCGAGTCTTCCTGGAGGGCGTCGATGTCGATGGTGCGCCAGGCGTCGCTGAGCGACGCTGCGGTGTGCTGTTGGATGATGGACATGGTGGCGACAGGGTTTCGGTCGGGATGTGGGCTTGGTAGGGGCGGTTGGGCCACCGAGGTGTGTCGGGGTCGTCGGGGGAGTTCGACGCGAAGAGTAGTTGTGGTCTCCTTGTCGAGTTGGGGGAATGTAGATTGACGATGTGCGGCTGGCAAAGCCCCGCACCTGGAGCCTGTTGGACCCCACCCTGGCTTCCCGACGTCAGGTCTCAGATTGAAGTGGGTCCACTCACTTACACGACTTACACCTTCGTCCGATATCCAGCCCAAATCCGACTCCAGCCCGGTAAATCGTCCTGAAGTTCAAATCAACGTCTAAGTTTGATTGTAAAACTAAGGGCGGTTTCTGTATTCTCCAGGTTTGTTTCCGAGGCAATATGGTAGCTGCGGCGGCATCGGGCGAGATGGATATGGGTGACAGGGATACAAGGACGTCCAGAGTCCAAGAAATATGTTGGCAAGCTAGGTAGATAAAGCCATCCTTTTCTTCTCTTGCATATGGGTTGTTGGTTTCATTGTGGGCAAATCGATCTCTCCTTTCCACCAAGCTAATCACAATCCCACGAGCATGACAGTTCGTAGAGCTGACTGTGTGGTGGACGATCTGCAAAAAAACATCTTTGGGTATTAAAAGAAAAACATTGATAAAAGGCAGCAACTGGCAAAAGAAGCGAACCGAAACTAGAGCCTTATTCAGGGTCTAACACCAGGCCCAACTCAGAGAGGGTAGTACAATTGCGTAAAACCACCGCATCCGCTTGTTGACGGAATGGTGCGAGAACCCATATCCCATGATGTCGAATGTTCCTCCTTTCGTCGAGAACTTGTCGTTGTGGTAAAGATCAATTGAAGGGATATAAAATACCACTGAGTATATATATACCTGGGAAAAGGAGATTCTTTTGGCATACCAGAGACGAGTATCGTGCAGGAAACTCACAAGTGTGCGATGATAGAACGAAGGCAGGTTGCATGTTTACACATGTAGAATAAGATATCTTTATAGATCAATAGAACCTCCACGGAGGCCCCAATCTGGGCTTAGATTAGAGAGGTTACCGCATGCTGGGAAAGTTGAACTCATCCGGCAGAAGCAACATAATCGTAGCTTGTCTTCGCAGCAGCAGCTACATCTCGGACCAGTTTTATCCTCCCACTTCAGCTACTCCGCGATCTCTACCTTGATGCTCGACACCGGCTCTGTCCCTCCCAATTCAACTGGCTCTAACGCCCACCTCAACATTAGCTTCTCTATTTCAACATCCCTTGACCTCCGCCTCCTCGAAGTTCGGCACCAGCGACTTCATTGCCGAGCAGCATCCCCAGCAGCAATCGGAACCCGCACAGCGGAAGAAAACCCCCTCGCTCGCACACTCGTCCGAATCCGGGATTCTCTCCTTCCATCATCCCACTCCGCACTCCGACCCAGTCGCCCGGTAGCATCTACACATACCTCAGATCCAAGAACCCACACCCCGTCAGACCAGGTAAGGCGCCCTCGCCGCTCCTTTGCTTGAATGCCGCAGACCCACAATGACCAACGGCAACGCCGTCGCGACCAAGCCCACTCTGGACACCAAGGCCAAGGCGCTCGCCCGATCGGCTTGCCGGGCCTAACCAACGCCGCGTCACCCAGCCCATTGACATTTTCTCCCTTGGCTTGGTGTTTTATTACGTCCTCGCCAAGGGGTTTCACCCGTTTAACTGCGACGGGCCGTCGCACCCAAGGCAACGCAAGCAGGGCAGGTCACCACATGTAGGGCAGGTCACTTCTAACGGCGTTGTGGGGGGGGTGGGGGGAAAGGTTGGCCTTTCAACGGCATGGGTACGGTTGGAAGTGTTGGAATAGGTGGGTGGGCAATGGGGCAAGGCACTACATACAGGATAGGGCGCCTTTTGTAAACATGGGAAAGGATTTGCATAGATGTGTTGATTGTTGTAGCAAATGGATTTATCTACATGATGGAGATGGCCTAAGCCCCTCGCTTTACGGGAAGTGAGCAACACGAGAGCCGTCCAGGAAGATGACCTTATGATTGCCGCCGCGCGCGCGCAACGATTGCTTAGGTGAAGGGAAGTGAACCTGGAAGGCAGTGTGTGGGAGGCCATACTGGCGATAGAAGGGTTGGTGATGACTTCGCTTTGGGGGCTGCAAATGACTGACGTTCCAACAGATCAAGGGTTGCAGGGTGTGGCGCATTTGTGGACCCGAATTTCGGTCCGTCAAGCGACAAGATTTCGATTTTCTTCATTCACAGGCAACATTCAGGAGCCCTGGGGGGCCCTAAACTCGACAAGAACGATGCCACACATACTTCGTAGACCGAATGAGGTCACAGGTACGTCAAGTTACATCAATGTCCTATGATAAACATAGATGGAATGGGATGTTTAGTGTGAAGGCGATATATTACCAGACGAGTGAAGACAAAAGGTGGAAAGGGATAAGGGCAACGGTGACCAGGCGGTATTAGATATGAGATGCTCCTGTATGTTCTTCTTGCCGATGGTCTTCAGGTCACAAGCCTTGAGCGTCGAAGATACGATGGTGTTACAACCAATCTCTCCAGGGCTCATCTTCTCCTCCGTCATTTCGCACAACTAACCACGATTTGAAAAGACTTCATGTCTCTCCGCGCAAGAGTCTCTTGAAGCACTAGCCGGAAATAATATCGTATAGCTAGATATGCTCTCGAAGAAAGCAAGCTGCTGCTCGAAGATAGCCACATGTTTGTTACGATCTTAGGCGAGGAAAATCATGTTCTGCTCAAAACTGGAGACTCTCCCCTCAAGCCGCGGACAGCGCCCACCGCAGTCTATCAACTAGACAAGCATATTCCGGCCAAGATTCCACGTTGTGTTCGATGGATACCCACCCCAAGTGCGGATCAATCACTGACAACAGCGTGGTAGGTAAGTTGCCGACGTCACAGAGTTCGTCACACAAAAGTGCCATCTACCTTAGCCCAGCACCTACCTCACAACAGTCATGTCTCGTCATCCAGTTCACCTTCTCCTCCGCGCTGTCAAATTCTCTTATGCCGTTTAGGTCTCAGAGACAGCGTCGTAGTTCCGTTACCAGCAGCGCTACCACCTTTGCCATCCACCCAAGCACTGCATCTCAACATTTGCGAAGTAAACATTCGCACATGAGCCGAGGAATCAGGCCAAGACTCGAAAACCGGAACAAGCTGCTGGAGGCAACCCCATGTTCAGCCTGACACGGGCTCTCTCTAGCTCGCCCTGAGAAGTCACTGCACCCAGCCAAGCACTTAACTAGTCAGCTCGTACCCAGCCTTGACCTTGTTGCCCGAGTCCCCTCGTTCACGGCAGACTCCGACCAGATGGATGGCACAAAGGCCAGAACCGGCACGTCTATGCCGTCAACTCCCTGTCTCCGGCCTCCTGACTTTGATAGCAGATCCTCGCGGCAACAGGAAGGTTCCGCCGACCAGCATGCTGTTCTCGACCGTTCCTCCCAAGGATCGTGATGCCGCCCCCTTGACTCGGTCCTTGCACGATGCGCTTTGAGCTCTTGGCTCACCTCGTCCGGGCTGTTCTCCGGCGTAATGACTCGATCCCCGGCACAGCGCATGAACACTTCACGATGTCTGGTGAACCCCTGGACGCCAGCTCGTACCGATACCTTGGGTCTGGGACTCGCTTAGTGAGGGCGGCCACGCAGTCATCACTAGGTCCTCGGCGCCCTGAGACCAGTTCTGGATGGCGCCTGGGCGGGGCAGGGGAGGTGGAACCTCGTGAGCAAGATCGTGGGCGAACAGGATGCTATGATGGGCGCGGAAGGCTCTGCCGGTGCCCGCTGGGGCAGAGAACGCCCCGGGAGACGCCAAAGACTAGCATCTCCTGGGTGTAGTGCAGCGATTCGTAGCGCGTATCCAGGAGAGTGGAGCGTGCAGTAGGGTATCTGTAGCGTATGTGGATCGACGCGATTAGCAGTTGTAGCGAGCTCTTGGACCGCTGCACGCCTAGTAAACGGAGATTGATGCATCCAACGGAGCGATGTGAGCGCCGTTTTCCCAGCATGGTGTGTTAAGTTGGATACATGGGCTGGTTGTATCGTGATGGATGGCGCTGGGGTGCGTCGGTGTGGTTACCAGGCTAGCGGCAACTAAGACCTGCTGGGCGATGCACCGTGCTGGATTGGCCGCTCCTGTTTGTCTCAGTGCCACTTTGCTTCTTCTTGTCTCGGTTTGACATGGCGAGGGCGCTTGATTCGTCGGCGATATCAGAGAAAAAAAGAAGAAGAAAAAATACCTGGATCGAGCCGTCGTTTGTTTCCTTTTCCTATTTGCGATCAGTCATGGCGGCCTGGCGATTTTGTGATGGATCACCAAGGTGGCCGGAGAATCGGAAAGGATCCGGCAGGATGGTACGGCCTGATGCCAACCCCTCTGTTTGCGAAACAGTGTCTCGCGAGGGCAGCAACGGCAGCGATACTCGAAGAGTCTCAACCTCCTGCCACCATGGGGTTGGGAAGGATGCCTCTCAATATTCGCGTGTGAACGGTGCACGCTAGAGCCTTAGGATGGATACCAGGCGCCACTGTGACGCATGTCAGACGCGATAAAGCAGCCTTCTAGAAGAACGGGAATGATAAAGGGTGCACAGGCCCGGACCGCTTCGCTCGTTCCCCGTCCCCACAGCCGCTGGCATCATTTTGGCGTGGTTTTGAATTCCAGCCTAGGGGGGACTCGCAGGCGAGAAAAGGACGCCATCGCCAAACACAGTCAAGTCGCCTGTCCTGATCAAAATTAATCCCCGTTTGTGTTGGGGAAGTTTGATGGTCCGGTGCACCGGAAACATTCCCGGCCAGGCCCGTTATCGGTTACGGCGTAGCGCAGATCGGCTGGCGGCCGACGATGGCGTCCTTGGACTCAGGTCTTGGTGCTGAAGCAGAGCAGCGTCCCCGGGTCGTGTACCGATAACGACACACACGAAGAAGATTGTGCTTCCGATCGAACGACAAAGAGTGCCATATTGCCCAACGAACCACCAGAAGAAAATGGGTATTGCCTCGAAATGCACAAATTCTCCCGCTCAAGCAGTGGAACCGGTGCGAAGCCCGCCCGCGAAACCCCCACGCCAATTGGACTGGGGGAGAGCAGAAGAGGCAATCCAAATGCCCACTCACCACACTAGCCACTCCTCTAGAGTGATTGTGGCATCGCCGCCATGCATGCTCTTGGTAATCCCGGGAAGTGGAGCGATAGATACGGCACGGAAATGGCAACGACTGAATCGATGCCGACATCCAATTGCAAACCTGAAACTCCGTACTAAAATGTGAGTGATGCTTCGGGCAGGAGAGAAAACCAATGACAAGCAATGTCGCCGCAAGAAGCTATTTGCCCCTCTCCTCAATGGCACTGGACGTCGCGGGCGAAGCGAAGCTGCAGACGGTCGTCCGTTCAGAGTGGAGATTGAGGATCGAGGTCAAATGGGGACGCCACTTACCAGGACTGCGGTCCTGGGCCTTCCATGGGACCCGCTGAAATACCACGCAAGCTGTCAAAGGCAGTCGGCCCTTAGCCCTGCAACCTCCCTGCCTCCTTTAATAACCTTGCATTAGCGCGGAGGTGCCTGGGTGCATTTCCTTCCCCCTTTGTTCCACCCAATTCCCCACGCCCCAGTCCCTTTTCATCTTTTTTTTTTTTTTTTCCCTGTCCCACCCCTGGTCGCTCGAGACCGACCGCTTGCACCTCGACATGGGATGGGTAAAAAAAACGCCCCATGACTCTTTTCTCACCCCCTTTTTGTCTCCCACCGTCATGTCATTGCGCGGAGATACACCAGATAGAACTTGGGGGAGAATTGACTCATCATTTGCATCCCAATAGACGGGAGGCTGAAGCATGCAATACTACTTACTATACGTAGTCGTCGCATGGCATTCCCCGTCCCCGGATCATCCGGCGCAGCTGAGAAGGGAGGGAGGGACAGGGCGGAATCAAGTTCGAGTCGAGTGCTTAGCCCGGCGGCTTACCGACGTATGTTAGCAGCTCGGAGTCAACTCCGTCTCACCACAGCCGCGCTGCCCGTTGGAGACGTTTGGAGAACGACTTGATGCACCTTACAGTCAGCAACCTACCAGGCACGTGGCTTAGCTTCTGGCGCCGTTGTACGAACTGTCGTCCGGGTCGCGAAAATAACCCGTGCCTTTCAGTTAGAGGTATATTCCCGTTGTTTGTTTGTTTGCTTGCTGCCTGGCATTCCCCGAGGTTCTATTGTATGTACGTTGAGGTTGCTGCCTGAGAGGAATCATCCAAAAGCTTGTGACACCATGTGGAAGTGTGGCGAGCCCCTCGACTGAGTAATGGTCATTGCCGGTACAGCAGGGTGAGGTATAAATGGCGTCAGGGGCAATCATGATGCTTCACTACCATATACGTATTGAAGGAGGACGTTGTATTTGTCTACAATTTACTGAATCGTTCTTACCTGCGTCAGGTAAACCGGATATGTCGCGTGGAGGGAGAGCAAGTTTCTGCCTCCTAAGAGAAGAAAACACCAAAAAAGTGGTGTCATAAGAGTCCAGGTAACTGCGGAATATGACTACCCCAGAAGGGGGCAAAGGCCGAGCGACGGGAAGACTGGGCCGCTGCACCAACCCCAGCTCTCTCGAGTATCATGCCACCTGAATCATGTTGCCACACCAATTATTGTGTTTGAATTTCGGACTCAGCCAATGGCCCAGTGTAGTTGGTTGGGTTGACAACCTGACGAGTTTCTCGCTTTTCCATCTCTCCATTCTCCACACAGCTAACCAGTGCTTGGCTTCGTGTCACCGTCGCAATTTCAAGGGGAAGTCAAGTTCAGGAGTATTGCGTTGAAAATAAAAAATCTTTCAATATCGGCCGGGGTTGACCACCAAGCTCTTTGCGCTGTGTAGCGATCATGCCTCTTTAGTGTAGTGTACATCAGTCTAACCAAGGAAATAATCCAGTGGGTATCTTCTTTCAACCTGGATCCAGCCCAGCACCCGCTTTGTTCTAGGCCAAAGTAGATCAAGTGTCCTCCAAGTTCTCCAACAGATTGTGTACAGGTATTTGTGACAGACATTAAAAAGAAAAACAAGAGCAGATGAGCCACCGGCGGTGTCCTCCGCGAGGAAGAGCCACAAGGAAGGGGGAAGGAGTATAGGTCCCAGGCGACAACAAAAGAGAAAACAAAGTCTATATGCGAACCCGATTCTTTTCCCAACCTCCCAGTCTTTTCCTAAGACCAACCAAAAGGAAAACCAGAATTGCCGTGTTCTCAAAGAGCCGCCTCTTTGTTCGTCCTGAACTACCCCATCCCAAAAGCCAAAGCGGAGCCGGAAATCCCGCGTGCTGACAAGCTGAACCGTGGAGAAGCTTGGTGAACGGTTAGGTTCCAACGAACTCGTGGTGCCAGCGTTGTTCAGTTAAGGCGGGTCGGGTCGACTGGCCTAGGAGCGGGATTGGTATCAAGCCGTGGTGGCGGAACGTTATGTTGGTCCGCTGGCTGCTGCATGCTGATGTGTCCCGCGCGAACAGGTGGGAAAAAAGCGAGCGACCATGTGGACCAAGGTCAAAAGCCGCCGGTGAACTCCTCAGAGTAAGCCAAATCCCTCCCGTCTATCTTCTGAACGCCGTGCAGTCGAGCCCAAATAGATCGAGAAAAGCAAGGGTGTGCCGCCCGGAATGAGACTCCATGTGGTTTCTCTTTCCTTGCTGCTGGGAAGCAAGTGGCAGCGAGCCGAGATATGTATCGTCAGGAATGGTGATTAAAATGATGTATCGAAATGTGAGATCGCCCCGAGCCCTCCGGTCTAAGTCGTGTAAAGAAACCTTGGTATAAAAGTGATACAGGCGGTATTAAAACGTTCGTCGGGTATAGAAAAAGAGCTCGTCGTTGGATATGCGGAATCATGGTTCGCAAGGGGACGAAATCGTGGCTAGCGTGCGTTCAAGGGAGCTTGAAGTCTGCGTCGTCTCCCACAAATCGGGCCGTTATGGTCGAAGCGTGACAACGAACCGAGCTGACCGGCACAGAGAGGTAGCGTGTCGCACTCTCTGACTGTGTTGTTGCTCTTACCGAGGCTTCGGTGGTGGTGGCTTGGGAACACCTGTCGTGTCATAGGCCCCACGGCCGCAGTTGACGGGACTTTGCGACTCTCTGACAATCATTGTGGCGTTCTGGGGTTGATGATTCGAATGGAAACTAGGTTGCGGAAAAGTTCCATGTTAGCTGACAGTGCAATGCGAGGATCGACAAGCGTGCGTCAAATATATAAAAGGCCAAGAGAAATAAAAGTGTCAAAGGCAAAACGTCGTCCGCTCTCGTGCAACAACTCAGGCATCCAGGGGCCATGCGTCGCAACTCATGGAAATAGGTGGTTTTCTCAGGTAAGCGGGCAGTGGTATTCTGCCGCGGCTGTGACTCACAATTTTGGACGTCAAGCTCGGAAGGCAAGGCGTGCGTCAGGTCGGATTGGTGAAAGGTTGAGGCGATGATGCAAGGGAGCGGTAAACCCCTGCCGAATGCGTGAATGCGGTCGAGGTAACGTCCCTGTCAAATTCGGGGGCTGTCGGGGATTTTGTGGTACAGGAGCAGCTGAAAAGCGACACCGAACGCGACCAAAAAGGGCGGAACCTGTCGATGGGCACTTGGCAGCAGAGCTTGGTGTGTATGGCGAGGCGCAGTGGGCCGCAATGGAGATGTGTTATCGCCGTTGAAGGTGTATCCTGATCGCAGGTATGTCTTGATCTTCGCGTCGGCTTCGGGGTCTCTGGTTTACTGTCGGTGGTCGAGGAGGTTTCTTGGAGTGGGTACCTCGGTGAGGAAGGTGTGCTGCTCTCAGGTACGAGTGGCAGTAAAAGTCAACGACTTGAGAAGGGCGATCCTGGCGTCGGAAAACAGGACCTGGTGACCAGATGAGGAACTGGAAAACTTTGTGATGATTCCAAGGAGAAAAACTGGACGGGGACGGAGTTGGTCTTATAATGAAGGGATGGCTAGAATTGCTACTCCCTGCTGCCCTGGGCGGGAATGAAAACCGGGACTCATTTTTCTTCTTCCACTCCTTGGAGTTGGCGTCAAGCCTTTCCACCCTCAGTACACGGCAGGAAAGTACTGTACAAGGAGGAGGCCCCTGGGCCTGTCTCGCGTGCTCTGCTCCGTTAGTAGCGTTGCACCGTTGCCCAAGCAGTGATTGATGACAACGGTGCGACTCCTTTTTGGTGGTGCCTGAGGACCGCAGAGAGTGGCTCGGGAGCCTTCCATTTCGGGTTCCCAACGAGCGGCCCTGGTGCATGTCCATACAGGGGCCCCCGGCTCATCAGATACTTGTACTTGTACCACCCACCATCATTTTAAAACGGGACCTGACGAGGGCACTGTGCCATTCACACGGTGCTGCTCAGTGCTGCGAGAAGGCACGGATGTCAAAAGTCATGTTTTCCACCCTGGCTGAGGCGCCGCGATTTCACCGTAATAAATCTCACTAGTTTTCTTGATGCCTGCCCCTTGCGGTCCACCTCCATGCTCCATGTCAAGTTTGCGTCTTGAAAACTTCTTCCACGTCTCTCGCAAACGAGTTCTGCGGGCTGGTCACGAATGACGGGTCTGTTTCTGTTCTGTTGTCACTTGTTGGCGTGCCTGCACTTTTCCATTTGCTCTGGCCTCGTTCGGCCTCGCCTGGGTGGTGGCTGTGAGGTGCCTGCGTAGGTAACTACGTCGTGCAGACGCGGCCGTCTCGGACGGGTGGAAATCTGGGTAGGCATGGGCGCCCATCCAGCACGCCGTTGACCTAGTTTGGGCATGTACCGCCCTACCTCAGTATCTTGCTACTTGTGGGTGAGAGGGCTTTGTGGTTTCGTGCAGCGCAACGCCGCATGGAACCCCCTTGAGGTTGGGGTTGGCAAAAGGTGCTTGGCAGGTAGGGCTTCCTCGATGCATACATTGAATGACCGCCCGGTCAGATGAGCTTTGCGCGGTCGAAGACACACAAGCTGTTTGTTCTCTCTCCCTTGCCCGATTGTTCGTGCGCTTCATGGCAAAGCGAAGCTAGCTGCGCGAACAATTTTTTCACCGGCCGAGCACGAGTGTGGGCGGACGGGAAACGGAATGGACGGGATGAGCCCGGGAGCCACATCTCTGGTCTCTCCTGCGAACACATCCAATCGAGGACCGACTGCCTCACCTCGCGGCACCACGGAGGGGATCCAGAAACAAGGCGCTGCGAAGATCTAAAGCAACACCCACAACCCGCATCAGGTCGCAAGGTGGCGGGCGTCCAGATGAAAAGGGAAAGGGGGCCCAAAAGAGAGCGGTTTATGGTAGCCGAGTAGGTACTTTGGTACGCAGAGCACTACGCCGTAAGATTGGCGGTACGTACACAACGCACCCGGTTTTCTCTTTAGGCCGTTCCCAAGACGTAGCGATTCGTCCGAGCTGGCTTTCGTCCCAACTTCAGGAGTAACCGCAAAATACAAGCCACACTGACTGCCGCGCAAGGCACGAAACTTGGTCGCTTTGCAATGCACGACCAGCCCAATACCAAAAATCTAGGAAAGGGAGCCTGCTCAACAGAAACGACATATACGGCAGTTATTGGCGAAAACTGCCCAGGTGCTGCGCGAAGAAAAAAACGACTGGCTTTCGATCAACGCTGTTGCGAAAGTAACTGCCGACTCGAAGGCGGTGCAAGCTTGCTCCCGCGCTTCCAATCACAATGAAGTCACCGACCATGTATACCACATCGAGGCCAAGCCCCCCGAGAGTGGTTTTCTCCTCTCAACCTCGATGTGAGACTGGGATTTAGGTGTTTTTTTCTGGCAGCCCGACGTTGGGGGGGATCAGTCACAGGCCCCCAATCTACGAGGTATTGTGCGGAGGATTGCACAGTTTCAAACACACACTTGCATATATGCTGGCGGGCTAGAATCGATAGCCGCTCAATAGACGCCATCGCGGACGACTTGCCCTACCTTCACACCATTGCCATGTCTTCATCACACGGGATGGTGGACGGATCTACATACCACCACGGCCGAAGCACTCGGAATTGCTGGGCAGATCGGAGCCAGTAGAATGTTGAGACACACACCCGACACATCCCCCGGAAGATCCATGTACATGTGCGCTACGCAGTACACCCGCCCCTTCCAGCTGCCGACCTTCGTGGCACTGCATCAGACTCATTCCTATTCTTAGGCGGCCGGTCTCTCGATGTCTGCATCGTTGCGCTGCCGGTTGAGTACTGTGCGGGCTGGCGTTGGATCCACGTTTTCTCTGAATTGTTTTTGAGGCTGGGGGCCTAGATCGGTGGTGCCGGGCAGCATGCCGCCCACCACCGCAGCCAGTGATCCGACGCCGCCCGGCCTGTCGATGCCCATTCGGCCGAGTTTTGCGAATCAAAACGGGCAACGAGACCTTTGTCCTGCCTCACAGTTGAGTCAACACAAGCCTCGCTGTGAAGACAGCTCCATCTCCCCAGCATGCTGTCATCATCGTGCGTGCCTCGCAAGTCGCTTGACACGGCCAGGACATGCCGGCCAGGGCACCTGATCAAAGTAGCAAGCTGAGAGCCCGGAAGTGGCTGCATGCCCTGCATCATGGCCGATCCAGTCCGATGAGGTCGGGTTGCTATGACGCAGGCCACACAGGCTCGGCGGGCTATTGGGATCTGGGCTCCAGCAGGCTGGCTCCGGGGGCACGACGTGCCTGCATCGTGCAACATACTTGTGTGTGATGGCCGACTTGATAGGCAGAAGCTCCCAACCGGCCCTGCATCCATCGCATGCCCGAGCCGATCACCACCTTGGAGCGACTCCGTACCAGACCTGGGGGAGGCCTGCCCGGCTCCGCTCCCGCGCCGGATCGGATGGGGAAAGCCCACCAAGGCGACGTTGACGTCTTCTCCTGTGCGAAATCAACCAGTTGCCACTGATGACTCAGCTGTGAGGTTTGGGAGGCTGTGTGGACAATGCTGCTGCAAGATTCGGCAACAGAAGGGCATCAAGCGGTCTGTCTGACAACCGCTACGAGGTACACTCTGCTATAAAACCCCCCTGCGCCGTTGTTTGTGTGGATGTCGTCAGCCCTTTCCGCTCTGCTACCTACCGGGGCTTGTTGACGCCGGTAAGGCCCGCTCGGAGGGATGACACATAACAAATCCACTGCGTTGGTCGAAAGACACGCGATGCGCCACACCTCGCACGCAGGCAGATACCTACGATAAGCTACCTGCCTGCGCACTGTATGCACAGTTACATCGACGTCAGAGTATTTGTCTGTAAACCGGCGCGGGTATGTTCCCGCGCTTCCTCCGTTTTTCCTCGAGACGACCACAACTCCCGCTACCATCCAGCCGATGGATGGGAATGCGGTGTGCAGCCTGAATGTCACCCGGCTCAGGGCAGACACACCATCTGGCGAATCTGGGCGGAAAACTGGAGATGGCCGAGGTGAGTAGCCAGTTGAAGGCGCCTTGGGCGCGTCCCAAAAGAGCCGGCCCAGTTCGCCAAGACCGTTTCAGCCCGCTAATTGGTAGTGCCGGAATCGACATTTGTGGGGATTCGCTGCCCCAGGATAGATCGAGCGGGCTCGAGTCAAAAGAGGAATGGCCAGTATGCAACCACTTTGCCAACCCGCATCGCTTGAGTCAACCATGGGGGGAATGCCTTCAGCAGAACAGGACGATAACGATGCGATGATGCCCAACAGCACTCGTTTTCATGCAGCACGACGATAGGTGCAGTCCTTCTGCATATCCGAGAGTCAAGTCAGTCCACTTAAAGGTGACAGCTGGCCTAGACACGGTCGGCAAGCAATGAGAAGGCTCGGAGCACCAGGGAGGGCACGATCCGGCGACGCTGAGAAATTCGTTTCGCGGATCCTGTCTCGGAGACCGAAGTGAGGTATCACCTGCTTCCGCTTCTCTTTTTTCCCCTCCCAGAGCCGGCGGCGGGCTCTGCTGGTCTCCCTTCCTCCTCCCGGCGGTCGGAAGACGTCTGCTTGCATATCCGCTCGACCTCGTGCCCGTCCCATCCTCGGGCGGAACCTGCAACGGGCCCCGTTGCATCGTGATGTGGTGCGACGGCGGAGGATTAAGTAGCGAGAGGAACACGAGGCTGATTCAGACTCGGGAACCGATGTTCTAGACATCCAGTCTTGTGACAAGCTGTCAGTGACCAAGTTGACAGACATTGGCATCCCTGCCGATGGGGGTTACAGAGGAATCTCGTTCCGAAAATACAATGAATATAACGGGTCTCCCGAAACAAAAGCCAATTTTACCCCAGATTAGTAAATTGCGACAAAACAACAACGGGTCGCTTTCAACGGCTCTCCACCCACTCAGCCAAACTACGGGAGCCCGCAGCTGCCACAGAAAGAGATGAGTGGTCGTCCTGAGCCTTTGACCAGCAACTAACGGAGGTCTCAGGTCGGACTTACCATCAAGCTCCGCAGTCAACCTTCGCGATACGCAAAGGTCATGCCTTGCGATCGGACGCAGGACCCGGGTTCGCGGCCGGCGCGAGATTCCCCACAAATGGCGGCTCACCGGTTCTTGACCTTGTTGACCTTCGATTACGCTTCTTCTGCAGCCGAAGTGTTCTGGAAAACTTCCAAGCTCCGCCCAACACCCAGGCCATTGGCACAGTGCGGATTGCCACGGCCAATGCTGGTTGTCTGACAATCCGCTGCGACCAGACGTCGCGGTTTTAAGGAGCGTGTCGTGCGTGTCTTCCCCACAGTTCGCCTATCAAACCACCCTCGAGTCATCAATTAATTTATCTCATCGCCAGGGGCCGGTCTTGAGCATATGACGCGACGCGACAGTCTCGGGTGCTTCTTTGATGCTGCAACCTATGTAGCACACCGCCAGAGCGGCTTAGGAGGACCATACTCAATAAATCAAAGCAGCGGAAAGGCAGTCAGACCGGGGCGAGACACGGCCGCTGTCGATGGGGGACATGGCTAGCCGTCACTTGTCAGTCAATCAATCCCGTGCTATCTGCGAGCCTGAGGGAACACAGCGGGAGGTGCTCCTTGCCATCGTATTTGATGCAATCCGAAAAGCCCCGTTCCCATATCAGACGCAGTGCTCTTGCCCGGCTCCCAAATAGTTTGCTGCTGTGCGATGGTAAGAGCTAGCAATGCCTCATACCTGCCTCACCAGCACTTCACCTTAAAACCACCACAGCTTAAACAGCATCCATTTTCACCTGGGCATTGCACCTTGTCTTGTGTCACCCTCTTACTAGCCGAAGGAGAATTTTAGGGTCCGACATGACTTGCATTACGCGACGCACCAATACAGCCACGCTGCATCTTCGCAGTACAGTTTGCGCAGCCGTCCCGGAGCTGGAAATAGGTCTCCTTCCAAGCTGAAAGAAATCTCCTCGAGGTTACCGTCGCGCTGGGCGAACTGTTACCTTGACCTCGATTCTTTGCGGGGAGCCCATTTGCAAGGCCAGGTGGAACCCTCGGGCGCCCGTACCGTGGGCTCGACCGGGAAACGGAATGATATCAACCGGCGAGCGCATGCCAAGAAAAGCATACCTTTTCATTTCTATGACGAGCGCCTGAAGAAAGCCACGCCGTCCTTCATCGACTCCGGGTCGCTTCGCCAGCCGTCGGGAGCTCCAAGTCTGCAACGGTTCCTAGCTGCCTGCCCCGGCATCTGATCTGGGCCTGAGCGCGGCGATCTAGAGCTGGAGGAGGTACTACAGTAGACGACTGTTGAGGTCTCGAGCACGTGTCGGGAAGCCACTCTCTTGGCGCTCATACGGTGGAAGCTGGGGCGAGGTGTGCTGGACGTGTGCGCACAGTACGGCGTTGGCTGCTCTCGCACACCTTGGCCAGTTTTGGCCCCCTGCTGACCGTTCTCTCCCACCCCCTCCCCTTTTTGGTGAGACTAACTAATCACTACCAGGGGTGGGAGGTACTCGGTACCTGGGGCGGGCCCTGCAAGGTTTCGGATACCTCCGCCCGTGGTACCTGAATCACGACCCAATTCAGGTGCCGAGCAACCTCCCTTGGTTAGAGTGCCTTGCAGGCGGAGCCAAAGCGTGCCCAGAGACCGATTTGCAGCTGGTTCCTGCATTAGCCTGCCTGGAAGGCTCTGAGCTCGAGGCTGGGATGGGGGAAAACAGTGCATCGCAACTTCCTTCTTGGGGCTCTGCGTCGCTGTAATTCGCGCGTCCTTATCGTGCACTCCCTCTCGAAACACGAGCTGACAGGCAGGGCTTCTCTTCCTCTTCAGTCGCGCAAGGTGAAAATGATCTTTTTTGCCTCGGTGCGCCTGCGTCCATGACCTCGTGCAATTTTCAACGGGGGCGAGAGAACGGCGACCGACCCCCGGCTCCTGATTGCTGGCTAATAATCCCCAACGGTGGCCCAATCGGGCAATGCTGTCGCCCATCACAAGTCGCTGATCTGGTCAGCACTGTGATGCCGTCTCCAGCCCGTGAGGCGGGCGGCTCAAGGAAGCCTCCTATTCACTGCCTTCCAGCCACTCAGCGGGGGCAGACACACTCGTTTTCGAACCTGCCATCAACCTGGGATGCGATGCATTCAAGAATCTCCACGTGACAGATGCCTCAGCATAAACGCTCCCGCTCCATGATCTACAAGCCAGTCAAGGATATCACGTCTTTGACAGCTCGCTCGCCTTGCGATGGGCCCCAACACAGGCGAGGCTGGGAGTGCTTTCGGCTGGCTGTCGCGATTTTGGTCCAAACGCCTATTCATCAACCCCGAGTCGCCCACGCATGCGCTGCACGCTGCTGCACTGCTTGCCCGGTTGTCAACGTTGGGCAGCTGCGTGAGGCAACCTGGTTGCGTGGGCAGTTTCACATCCCACGCCAGCTCTCCCAAGCAGATTTCGCGCAAACACCTTGGCGGGCTCTTTGCTTGTGATGGGGCTGTCGCAGGATCACTGACGGGTCATCTTTTCGTGGGTGCTTGCTGGCTCAGTTCTCACCTTCAATCAGATCGATGTCATCATGCGTCAATCTGCCTACCACCAACCCCACGATAATGTTCCCAAAGGATTGTGTATGTTGGTTTCGTTTACAGTATTGACCACAGTCCATCCCTCAGTGCAGTATCTACTTCAGAAACCTGTATTTTCTTTGTTCATTCAGGTCGGTCCGTCGTCCATATACCCATGCTCCCACGTCAACATTGCCAGAGCGGCGGTTCTGACCTGAAACTGGCCGCCACGTTCTGACAAGGCCAGAGGAACGTCTCTGGGACTGGGAAACGGTCGTTGTGATGCCAGCCGAAATTTCATTCGACCCACCAGCGTCAGGCCTCCGTCTGGCTCCTTTCGCTTCATCGCCGCTTCGCTCCGTCGGGCCTCAGATCTAAATTTCCAGAACGGCAGATACGGCTAGTCTCATTTCAGAGATTTTGTTTCCTGCCCTCCCCCCCCCCCTCACCTTGCAATCATCGGTACACACACACCTCGCCCCTCGCACACGGGATGCAATGGCTTCCTTGCGCTCGTGCAGAGGAAAGGCCTGAGCGGTCTACCAGCACGCAAGTTTGGCACCATTCGCCGGGGTGTGGAAGAAAAGTTTGCATTCGGGATGTGATGTGTCGGTGCGCGGACCTCAGGCTCAGAAATTACTCCGTGCGAGACGGTGTTTGCGCCCAGAAGACTTCTGGAAGCTTTTTAGAAGTCGAGGATCCCTGTTGAAGGGAACAAAACCGCGCAGGACAGGGGAGCTCTGCAATGTCAGGCCAACGCCAGGGGACTGAGGGAATGCAAACCGACCCCTGCCGCCATTGCTTGGCTGCAAGCAGCAGCCACGCGTTTGGCGGATCCGTGGGATTGTCCCCTTGTTGGTCCCAGTCGGCAAACGGGACTTGTGGAACCCGGGGAAGCGTTCCGCTTTGCAGGACGCCCACGTTGAAGGGTTTTCCCTCCCCGTTTGCGCCGACTGCTGGGATCAAACGGCACAGCAACGAACGCCAATTTCGAAAGAGGAATAATGACTGCCGCTAGGACAGAACGAGTTGGCGATCTTGAGCGCGTTGGCAGGTGCTAGCCAAGACACACCCTCAAAAAAGCAGGCTCTCGTGACTGCGAGAACAGAAAGCCGGTAGCATCGAGATGTCGAACCAGCGGAGCCAAGGCTGTGGTTCAATCTCCATTTTTTATTTTTGCACCCTACCGAGGTTGACCCATTGGGAATACGGATGCTGGAGAAAATCGGTTTGGGAAGTCGTGTGGTTGACCCAAGGAAGAGACGGGCGGGACACGATGACAATAATTTCCGTTAGTTATTGGGGTCATGGCGTGCTGCAACGTTGAGCCGTCCGCCCCCCAGCCTTCTCGACAACTAAAACAGCGCTGGATCTTTCCACGTTTCCTTCGACTTTCAGGTAACGACATCCCTCCTCTCTCTCCGAGAAAGGGGTGGGAGAATGGAGCAATGCCCAGAACAGGCAAAATGCCAGGTTCTCATGGCTTCGTCTGTGTCCGGCGCTCGAGCGACAAAATTCCCACGCGTCGGAACATTGCCCACAGTCCGGCTTGTCCTGCCGAGAGCCAGGTGGGAGTGGATCACATCCTTCCCCTGTGAGCGCAGTGCCAGTTCGCAGCGTCAGTGCATTGCATTGCATCATGTCAGAGGGCTTGGGAGGTATACCTACAAGGCACGGCTCCAGCAACCAAACTAGAAAGAACTTCGGCCGAAGGAGTGGAGAGATGTGGACCACGTTCGGTTGACCGGTGAAGATGAGCGCTCACCATGGCTCAGCGTCTCACCGAGAGGGAGTTTTTTTTCTCTAGCAACACGGACCTCGTCCGTGTTGCTAGCTTCTGGTCTCCGACCCGATGTTTTGGAGATGCTGGGTTGGACTTGGTCGCTCTCTGGCATCTACTCGTGTGAGCGACGCTGGTTGGTAGTTAGTCAATGACAGGAGGGTGCGCCGTGGAAATCAAGAGACGCAACGCCACACACACACCACGCGAGATGTGAAAATGCTTCTGTCAATGCTGTGCCGCTCGGGCGCGTTAGTTACCGCGGTGGCGGAAGGGAAGAACAGGTGCCGTTCGTTTCATGTACCGTCCATCACGGCTGCTTTTCCTGGAGCGGCTGGTGGAATGATTTCCAATGCAGGTGGTTCGTGCCCGGGCCTGCCCAGGCGCTGTATCTGATGACGATCATGCTGGATTCTGTTGTATTCTATTGGGGTTGTATTGGTGATAATATCACGGGTCATGCCATACTGGACGTCTATATCTGATGTGTCTAGTCCAAAAACGACGAGTGATGATGAATTTGTATGTGTAATGCACCAGACGTCACTACACGTAAACATATGTAGCATACTGTCAAGCATCTCCTTCTGTTCCTCGAAACTGGAACCATACGCATTACACCGCGACGAAGCAATTTCAGTGTAAGTTAGACAACTTCCAAGGGAGAACACGGGATGGAGTTGTAGGGTTGGCTGGTTTATTTTTCTTTAATTCGCTCTTCACTGCCTGAAGCGGCATATAGTAATTCTTTGGATGACAGTTACACCCAAACCGCCGTCCGTAGCCTCCCAAATCCCTCCCCAATGGAATTTCCACTGTCAAACGCCAGGCTGGTGTAAAATATGTTAATTACAACAGAGGCATAAAATCGACCTCTGGCAATAGAAGCGCACCACAGTCGTAAAGCCGCACCACGGTCGCTTTTCCCCTCCTCGATAAGAGGTGACCCGTAACCCCTTCGAACACGCCCAAAATCACTTGGCGCCTGAAGTATCCAACTTCATATACGCATCTTGTATCGATTTCACGTCTGTCCGGTCCATCTCCAGAACCGTGACCCAGTCCCGCAGCTGAATGTTCTTCCCCATGACGTTCTCGCGCCACTTTCCCCATTGTGTCTTTGGGTCTTGTGTAGGCCGCTCTTGAGCCGCCTTAACGTTTGTCGCGGCCGCTGCAGACCCTGGTGTGCCTGGTGTGTTCAGCCTACTGGGTGTGTTTGCGCCACTGCCTCCCCCTGTCATCCAGGAGTACTGTTTGCCCTTCTTTCTGCCTCCAAAACCACCCATCAACGTGTTGAGTGTCTGATTCGCGCTTGCCGTACTAGATGCCTCGGCGATCCTCGCTGCTGCCGCACCCTTCTTTAATTCCTTCTTGGATGGCGCCTTGACTTCGTCTGGAGCTATGCCACCGGGTGTTCCAGGTGCAGCAGAGCCCAACCGAGCTCCGCTTGCCGGTGTCTCAGGGTTCTGACGCTTTAGACGTTTCTTCAATCGCGCGTCCTCTACCTTGCGATCTGATTCACCAATATCTCTCATTGTTTTTGCCAGAGGGTTCTTCTGAATAACGGAGACTGGCTTGGGGCTTTCAGCGTTCGCGACATCAAAAGAGCCTAAACTGTGTCAATAAAAGCGTCAATGAACGAGGATTGGCATGCACCATACGCTTGAGTGGGTTCGTAAGAGGGCTGACGGCGCTCTCTGGGTCTTTGAGGGAATCAAGTCCTGTCTGCAAAGGCACTGCTACGTCGGCCCATTCCTCCGGCACTTCCCCGTTCGATGTCGTCTGTCGATTAATGGCCACGCTACACGCTTCCTCAACCATCTCTCTGAGCCGGTGTTTAGTAGCGATAGACAGCAGTGCAAGTTGGTCTGCTAAGTAGGCGTCATGGGGTATCCATGACCCTGATGTCGCCACCATAATGCCTTCGGGACCAACCCGAGTGCTAACTGTAACCTTGGGTTGCGGAAAGTCCATAGGCTGCTTCATTCTGCCCATCGATGCAGGAGTGTTTTTCAGGTCCAAGTTCAAGCTGATACCATGCTCCTTCGCGATCTTCTCTGCTCGGCTGTGCATCGTGGAAATCTGCAAAAACGGCTCCCGCATCTCGTTGCTGCGACTAACGGCCAGCCTCTGTGCGGCCTCGTCCCACGCCTTCTTGGCAGCTTCCGCGGCGAACTGCTCTTGACTGTGGGCATCTATAGGCTGCGCGGGCTGGTTTGCCCAGCCACCGCCGTGCAAGGATGATTTGCCTCCAGGCGCGTTCGCAGGCATTCCGGTCCGCGCCTCCTGAGCGAAGGAGCCGGCATAGTAGTCCGCGAGAGCCTGTTCCTCGGCGCGAAGATCGATCCCTGTGCCCGCTAGCGAGTCGCTCACGTCGTACTCATACTCCTTTGTGGGTCGCTCGGCCGGTTTTGACGGAGGTCCCATAATGCCTTGAGGTTGAGAGTGGGGATGCGCAATCGGCATCATTGTCGCGTTCGTGTACTGCTGGCCCGGGGGAATAGGCGAAGCTGGAATCGAGTGGTTAGGCGCAAAAATCTGCCGAGCATCGGGAAGGTGAAGCGTCGGTGTCGCCATGGGCGTCGTCGCCGAGGTTGGGGTCGGCATTTGGCCGCCGTTTCCGTACGGAGAAGCGTAATTCTGGGGGTGAATTGACGTGGGGGAGTTGACGTAGCCAGGTGAAGCCGCCGAAGGAGAGGCCGCTGGGCTCTGTGTGTTTATGGCATATGGTTGGGCGTGAAATATCTGCTGTTGCTGCGGATGCTGTTGCTGCTGTTGTTGATGTTGCTGCTGCTGCTGCTGTGGCAGGGGACCAGTCTCGGTGCGCGGCCGCTTGTTTGGAGGCAGCGCAAATCCAGGCTGAGGCGTTGTCGTTGGCGATGGCGAGTGCTGCGTCGGGGAGAAGGCCGGTCGCTGTTGTTGCAGTTGCTGCTGCTGCTGATGCTGTTGTTGCTGCTGCTGTTGCATGTGCTGCATCTGGGCCAACTGAGGCGACATCTGAGGCATCTGGCCGATCTGAGGCATCGGCGACATCTGGGGCATTTGGGGCTGCGGTTGCGCCATGTTGAGCGGTTCACAGTCGCCTGGTCAAGCTGTGGTCGTAGCAGTGTTGTCGGCGATGTTGCGCGGTTCGATTCGGTTCGGGGAAGGAACGAGTTGTGGGGGGGGAGGGTGACGAGTGCCTCAGACCTAGGCAGGCGAACCTGCGTTGGTGGTTGAACCGCCCTTCCTGGCTCCCATCCGAAATAGCTCCTGCTGTGGCTTGATCCTTCCTATTGTGCCAGGCGATTCTTATTGCGCGCGAGGCTGAATAGCATTGGGCGCGTCGTGGTTGCGGCGATTTCAGTTGTCCTTCGGGAGTGGAATCATATTTCAAAACCGAGGGACGCAGCTCCCCCGAGTCTGTCTGTCGCGTCGGTTCTGGTCACGTGCAACGCCCCCCTTTGGCTGTGCACAGGCCACATATCGGCCCAAGCCCTTGCTCTCTGCCTCCCTGTGGCTTTGAGCCGCAATTCATTCAAACACTTGACCGCGCTCCTCGCTCCCCACCCTCCAACAGCTCTTTCTTCTCCCAGCATCGACCAGCTCTTCGAGGCCACCGAGGAACTATCACTTCACTCTGCGATCGAGATTCCGCCTCGCTCGCTCAGCTTCCTTGTGGCTATAATTGCATTCATTTGCATTTTTATGCAAGAGTTATGGTCGCATCACGAGCTGAGTAGGAAGAACCATCACTAGTGTAAAAGAGCGAGACTGGTTTGCCATGGCGTCCAAAAGGAAGGCGGCGGCGATGGCCGCAACCGTTTCCGAGGAACCCGTCGATCCGGCCGACGAACTCATGTTCCTGTGTCTGGGTGGCGGTAATGAGGTTGGCCGATCATGCCATATCATACAGTACAAGGGGAAGACGGTGATGGTGCGTACTCAACGCTTCCTACTCCCTGCGAGTGCCCTTAGCTGACCAATAAACCCTGATTGTAGCTTGATGCTGGTCAGCACCCTGCATACGACGGGCTTGCTGCCCTTCCTTTCTTTGATGACTTTGACCTCAGCACTGTTGATGTGCTTCTTATCAGCCAGTAAGCCAGTCCCCCCTGCTGCCATCCTCTTTGAATGTCGAGAGTAAGTCGTGCGGTGTCGGGCTTGGGCAAGATGGGTAGAGGCGGACTCTTGATCGGCTACCGGGGCATCGTGGTTCGACTGCGGCCTCTGTACCTCCCCCTCTCGGCTTCTGCGGTTTTACCACTTGTACCGTCCATATGTACTCAGATATCAAAATACAAGATCTTGTCGCCATTGCCCACCGCTGCCCCGGCTTTGCGCCTACCTACTGCCTCTGCCCCTGCCTCTGCCCGTCTGCCCACCGTTGCACCTGTGATATCTGCCGACTCTCATCTCTTCAGCGCCTTTTGACTAACTCGGTATAGTTTCCACATCGACCATGCTGCGTCTCTGCCCTACGTTTTGGCGAAGACAAACTTCCGAGGCCGTGTCTTCATGACACACCCCACCAAGGCCATTTACAAGTGGCTAATCCAAGACAGCGTGCGCGTTGGAAATACGTCTTCTAACCCGACAACGTCGCTAGTCTACACAGAACAGGATCACCTAAACACGTTCCCACAGATCGAAGCAATCGACTATCATACAACGCACACAATCTCCTCTATCAGGATAACCCCTTACCCTGCCGGCCATGTTCTGGGAGCGGCTATGTTTCTCATTGAAATTGCCGGCCTCAACATCTTCTTCACAGGCGACTACTCAAGGGAGCAGGATCGACACTTGGTTTCCGCCGAGGTGCCCAAAGGCGTCAAGATTGACGTGTTGATCACAGAGTCAACGTATGGTGTGGCCTCGCACGTTCCCCGCCTCGAACGGGAGCAGGCACTGATGAAATCGATCACGGGCATTCTAAATCGGGGTGGCCGCGTGCTGATGCCCGTCTTCGCACTAGGTCGCGCACAAGAGTTGCTGCTTATCCTGGACGAGTACTGGGGCAAGCACGGTGACTTCCAGAAATTCCCCATCTATTACGCCAGCAACCTAGCGAGGAAGTGCATGCTGGTATACCAGACTTATGTCGGCGCCATGAACGACAATATCAAGCGACTCTTCAGGGAACGCATGGCGGAGGCCGAGGCTTCCGGAGATGGTACAGGAAAGGGGGGACCCTGGGACTTCAAATTTATCCGCTCACTCAAGAACATTGACCGGTTTGACGATGTAGGGGGCTGCGTTATGTTGGCTAGCCCCGGTATGTTGCAGAATGGCGTCAGTCGAGAGCTGTTGGAGAGATGGGCGCCAAGCGAAAAGAACGGTGTCATTATCACTGGTTACAGTGTTGAAGGGACCATGGCCAAGCAGATCATGCAGGAGCCGGACCAGATCCAGTCAGTCATGTCGAGGAACGCAGGCGGGGCTAGAAGAGCCCCAGGGGGTGACAATGAGAAAGTTATGATTCCCCGGCGTTGTACCGTTCAGGAGTACTCGTTCGCCGCACATGTCGACGGTACTGAGAACAGGGAGTTCATCGAGGAAGTCGGCGCTCCCGTTGTCGTAAGTAATCCGGGCCCTGTCCCATTATCCTTTAGGAGCTGGAGATCTTGAAACTGACTATGACAGATCCTCGTGCACGGGGAGGTTCACAACATGATGCGCCTCAAGTCAAAGCTCCTTTCACTCAACGCAAACAAAGCCAACAAAGTAAAGGTCTTCAGCCCTCGTAACTGCGAGGAGCTTCGCATCCCATTCAAGGCAGACAAGGTGGCTAAAGTAGTGGGCAAGCTCGCCTCGATCCCACCTCCGATTAGCGATGCCAAAGGAACCGGTGCACATCAGCCCCAGCTCATCACTGGTGTTCTGGTTCAGAATGATTTCAAGATGTCACTGATGGCCCCCGAGGATCTGCGCGAGTATGCCGGTCTGACTACCACAACTATTATCTGCAAGCAACATCTCAGGTTGAGCGCAGCTGGAATTGATCTCATCAAATGGGCTCTGGAGGGCACGTTTGGTAGCATCGATGAGCTACCAGAGACCAAGCCAAATACCGAAGAGCATGTCGGTACCAATGGCAACGGTAAGGCCGAAGGAGAACTCGTCAAGCAGGAAGCTGGCGATGTTGTTGTCTCGTACCTTGTCATGGACTGCGTCACAGTGCGCTACCGAAACGGTGGCGAGGTCGAGCTCGAATGGGAGGGCAACATGCTCAATGACGGCATCGCCGACGCTGTCATGTTCGTCTTGATGAACGTTGAGAGCAGCCCTGCTGCCGTGAAGCGTAAGTCCACCACGATCTTCCACTTCTACTGTATGCGAGACACAAGCGGATGCTGACAACCACGTAGGCTCTTCTGGTAAGCACTCGCACTCCCATGGCGAGACCTTCGATCTCCCCATGCGCAACCTCCATGCGCATCTCTCGCCTGAAGAGCGTCTTGAGCGCCTCATGATGTTCCTCGAGGCGCAATTTGGCGCAGACAACGTATCGCCCATAGCAGACCCGAAACCGTCCTCGCTACCACCTCTACTACCCTCCGCATCGTCTAAGAAGAAGGAGTCTGGTGTTGAGCACTCGGATCACGAAGACGCGTCGATGGATGTCTCGGAAGACGAGGAAGAGGAGGGGCGCCGTCTCAAAGAGCGTCAACAGGTCGAGCTTGCGCGGCTGCACCGTATTGGTATTCCCGTACCTGGCGTCTTAATCAAGGTTGACAAGATGGAGGCTACGGTCTGGTTGGAAGATCTCGAGGTGGAGAGTAATAACAGGGTCTTTGCCGACAGGGTGAGAGCCGTTGTGGAGCAGGCTGTAGAGGTCACTGCACCGCTCTGGGGGTCTTGAAGGAAATAAAACAAAACTGAAAAGAAAGGAGAGAAGGAGGTTGGTGCTCACGGGAATATACGACATGGAAAGAAGCGGATATAGGCGTTCTATGGCTCAGGGGGTTGCTTGTTTACTTACTCACCAAGTTATAGTCCATCCGTACAATAGCTGGGCGTAGTCACCACAGCACATCTTTTGCTACCATTTGTTAGTAGGTGCTGCAAGGCATCCATCCTTCCCTTCAGCTGCGGTTCTCGATACGTGCTAGTGTGGGCGTTTTTGTCGACGTCTGGTTCCGCGACACGTCGTGCTCGGCAGCATGAACGCCACGTTTTCCCCGGATCCAGTGAGTGCCGAGCGATAAGATACCTGCCGGGCCATTGCGCGCGTCGGTGGGCGCAGAGCCGACATGTCGCATGATGCGGAGTGCTAAGGTGAGCTCAAGCTTCACGAGATAAGGGAGCCTCGCTGGCGGCCTGGCTAGGCATTATAAAAAATGTGATTGCCTACAGCTACGGTGGCTAGATGGTATTTTTATTTTATTTCTCGACTTTTGAATACATGTTTTCCCTCGTTTGCGGTCCTCCTCCTCCTCTCCAAGTTTACGAGCTATCGCTGCCAACAGGAGGACATGAACGCGAACTCTGTCACCCTCTCCACAACAGCGCCCCTCCTTGCGGCTTGCGCCTCGGTTTCTACCAAGGCGCAAGACGTCCTCCTGCTGGTCGCCTGCTTGCGAGCCGCAGGCGACACGGCCTCCCATCTGACAGAAAAGCTCGCCGAGCTCCGGGAAGCAGCTAGCCACTTACTGAAGCGACTGGCCGCTGGAAATGGCCTCCTTGCTGACTCGGCGGTGCCGGCCATGCGCTCGACGCTGGGTGCTTGCGACGATGTGATCTTGGGCGTGGGACATTATGTTAGGCTGTGCGTAGCAGACCCGTCGCAGTCCACCTGGAGTGAGCACACTGCTCGAAGTTATTCCCAGATGGTAGGCACGCAGCTCCAGATTTTGGCTGTCTGGTTGGGGGTGCTTGAGCTGTAGGTTTCCCGTCGTGAAATACCTTATCCGTGATGATATGACACACCTACTGAGTGAGTATGTGGCGTAGGGGCAGCACCGACGGACAGGACGCGAGGCTCAGGACCGCCGACATACTCGAGCTACGGAACCAGGGATTGATGGATGCGCAAGTCATGCGAGAGATAGTCACTGCACCGCAGCAGCGACCAATACCCTTCTCCGCCGACTCCTACCACACCGAAAAGGAGGTCGTATCCGGTCCGCGGCACATCCAGAGGATATCCGACGCCAGCAGCACTAGCATCAAGTCCGGGAAGACCTCAACCTCCACAGCCACCGACCACCCCCGATCGCCCGCTCAGCGCATGCTCGGCGCCTTCCGCATCGGCAGGGGAGCCGCAGCCGCCGACCCCAAACTCCTCATCTCCGAGCTGTGCAAGGCCTGCCGCGAGGGGAAGCTCCTCTGGGCCAAGAGCCTCCTCGCCGACGGTGCAGATGTCAACGGCCTGGACGAGCGGTGCTCACCCCCTTTATACTACGCCGTCCTGCACGGCGGACTCGAGCTCGTCAAGCTCCTCGTCTCGCACGGCGCACACGTCGGCGGCCCCGACGGCCAGTCCTCGGCCATGGCGCTTTACGCCGTCCTCAGAGGCGACATCCCCATCCTCACCTACCTCCTCTCCGAGACCGCGCCCATCACCAACCCCTGCTGGGACCCGCGCGACCGCCAGCGCAACCGCCGCATCACGCCCCTCACCCTCGCCATCGAGACCGGCAACCTGCCCGCCGCGCGCCTCCTCCTCTCCGCCGGCGCCGACGTCCACGGCCCTCCCACCGCCACCGGCCTCACCCCGCTCTGCACCGCCGCAGACCTCAACCACCCCTCCGTCGTCCAGCTCCTCCTCGACCACGGCGCGCGCATCGACGCCCACACCTCCACCACCCCCTGGGGCACCTCCCTCACCGCCCTGCACATCGCCTCCTACCGCGGGCACACCGCCATCCTGTCTCTCCTCCTCTCCGCCGGCGCCGACCCCACCCTCCCCTGCACGCGCGGCACCACCACCGGCACCACCGCCCTGCACCTCTCCGGCTCATCCCCCGTCGTAGCCACCCTCCTCGCCGCCGGCGCAAACATCCACGCCGGCGACAGCACCCTCCAATACCCCCTCTCCGGCGCCGTGCAGTCCCGCTCGCCCAGCGCCGTCCGCGCCCTAGTGCAGCACGGCGCGCCCGTCAACGCCCAGGACCGCCGCCGCGAGACAGCGCTGCATATCACCTGCCGGTTATTTTCCCTCGATGCTCGCTCTAGCACGACGCAGCACTTCGCTACCCACCGAGAGATAGCCTCGATATTACTAGAGACGTCACACGCGCGGGTGAAAGCCGGGGCGGCGAGGATTATTCGCACCGAGTGCGGGAAGTTGCTTGCGAAGGCAGGGAGGGAGAAGACGCCTGTGGATGGAAGGCTGGGGGTGCTGGAGCTGATGGATGTTGTGGGGGGGGTTGTGGAGGAGAAGGTGGTGGCTGAGGAGGGGAGGGTGCAGAGTGGGAGTCGGTGGATGATTAAAGAGATTATCGAGGATTCGGTGCTGGCGCATATAGGGCGGCTTCGTAGCTCCTAGGGGGGGGTTGGGGAGAGGACGTGTAAATACGAAGTACCCAGGGTCAATATCATACCTAACTAATATCTCTCTCAGGGGGTTAATAGGCATGTTGCGAGTAAGTGTGATGATGGATTCTTCTTTCAATCCTGTCCACAGGACACATCACGGCACTTGATATTCGATAACTCGATAAATTCGTGAGTGTTACAATCCAAAGTCAAAAGTCATATTTCCAGATGCAAGACGTTCGATGCGCCCGCCACGACTCCAAGATGAATCTCTTGCGGAACTTCCGTCAAGGGAAGAAAGAAGGAAAAAAAAAACAGAACAATGTGTGAACCCCAAAACCCATGACCAAAATAAACACTCATCCAATATACAGACTGAACTCCCCTAGCATGCAGCCTCCATCCAGACCTATAAAATACCTCTCTAAACCCTCATGAGTCGACAGTAGAAAAGCGATACAACGACACCTTATTCAAACAACAAAGCGTATAATGATCGTCCCCATCGTGGACCGCCCAATGCAAAAGCGAATATAGTCAAGAATGAGAAGGAGGGTCTCCCCAACAATCAGCAGCCACTTCGTCATCACCTGGGGCTCAAGGGGCCCAGCGGACTCCTCCCCGGCCCGACCCCTCTCCTCAGCGCCCTCATCTCGTCCTCCAGCTTTCGCCGTTTCGCTTGCTCCTCCTGCGATGTCACTGTTAGCTTCGTGTTCATCATCCCCAGCGCGATCCACGATGCGAAGCTTACCCTCAGCTCCTCCTGGAATTTCTTCCTCTCCTCCTTCATCGTCGCCCGGAACTGCTCGCTGAGCATGGTAGCGCCGGCTCTGGGTCCCCCCAGAGCGGGACTGGGCGGCACCTTGAGCCTCTCGCCGTCTAGTTGGTCCTGCAGCCGTGCTACCTCGGCCTCGAGCCTTCTCCTCGCCGTATTCGCCTCAGCTTCGAGACTCTCCTTGGCCGCCATGAAGTCGTCTAGCTTGGCCTCGATCTCGATCTTCTCCCTCTCGGCAGCAATGGACTCGCGCGTGATATCCTCAAAGTCACGGAGCGTGCTCGCAAGCTCCGCCTTCAGCTGGGCCACTTGGGTGGTGAGCCCCTCGAGCTCCTTTGATTGCGTCAACGTCGCTACCTCGGCCGCCCGCTCTCTACGCGAGCCATATGCACCGTCTAGCTCTGCCTTCGCGAAAGCCATTTCCGTCTTACTTTCGATGACCATTACGTTTAGGCGGTCGATTTCCTCGTCCTTGTCCCTCATCTCCTTCTCCTTGTCCGCGACAGCCTTCTCCTTGTCTACGAGTTCCTGCTTTAGGGCGGCCTCCGCCTTCTCGGCCTCGGAAAGTTGTTCCTGTACCTCACGGTAATTCGACTCGAGCTCTTCATAGCTGATCTCAAGTGCCACCAGTGCAGCAGCGCGTTCCTTGAGCTGGTCCTGCAAAGCACGCGTATCGTTGGCAGCGTTCGATTTCTGCATACGCTCCATATCACCCAGAGCCTTGGCAAGCTCCTCTTGTTTCTCGACGGCCTCCCTCTCGGTGTTGTCGAGCAGTTCCTGGAGCCGGTCCAATTCGTCCTCCTTAGCGTTGAGTTCCTCCTCCTTAGTCCGAATTACCTGATCCTTCTCAGACTCGCTCTTGCTGTTGAGATCTCGCTGCTGCTTGATCTGTCTCTTTAGGATCGACTTCTGCTCCTTCAGGCTTGTCGCCTGTGCGAATAGCCACTGCACCTTAGTGGAAAACGCAGCCAAGGAATACGCTTCGTTTGGATCCACCGCCTCGCTATCAGACAGATCTTCCTCGTCTGGCTCCAAGCCCTTTTCGAGGCGTGCCTTCCGGCGAGTCGTCTTTTGTTGTTGGGCTTCAGCAAGCCCATTTTGAATAATATCCCACAGGCCGGAGAGGACGGCATCAACCTGGTCATCTCCTTGTCTGGTTGACGAACTATTCGCGGCCATGTCGGCAACACGCACCATTTCGTCCCCGATCGTTCTAATGGCATCCTCGACATAATCCAGTTGATCATTAAGGCTTCCATTGGCCGGCACTGGTGGTAGGGATACGCTGGACTCAAACGTATCTTGGAGTTGGTCAACCAGCCCCTCGATGCGCCCTTGGGTTTGCACAAGAACAACCTCAGACTTGGCAGCAGCGACAGCGGCCATTTCCGATTCCTTTACTATGCCTGCTGTCAACGATTCTCGTTCTTCAGCGGCGGCATCCAGGCCCCGCTCCAAATACTGGAGCTGTCTCATCAACGAGGCCCCTGAGCCCGTTGTGCGCTCAGGCTGGTCAAAATCGATGCTTCTTGCCGGGCCAAGGTCGATGATGAGATCCCTTAGCTTTCCGTTCAGAGCCCCTAACTTGGCTTCAATCTCCGATATCATCCTCGTCTGTCCTGCACTTTGTGTCTGGACCGCATCGCTCTGCGATTCGAATGATTCGTTCTCTGCCCTGAGGGCTTCATTTTGCGTCCGGAACGCATCATTTTGCGCTTCAAAGGCCTCTTTCTCTGCCCGGAGGGCTGAATTTTGTGTCTGCAGAGTCTCGATTTGTGCTCTGAGAGTCTGAACCTCGTCGTTGAGTCTCTGCCCTGCCGTCTTGAGCTGGGCATTGTCTTCCTTGACGCGGTCCATCTCTCCGCGAAGCTGGGTATTCTGTTCTCTGATGGGCGACTTCATAGGTATCTCGATGGTGTTTTTGCGCTGACGTGTGGGAGGCCCGGACTGGCCCTCCATTCGGTCCAGAGGGAGGTAAAGACTCCTGTCCCCAAAGTCGGCCTCCGCGTTGGAAGCCTCTATACTATTACGGGGATTGGTGTAAGTATAAAGACTCTCCGGGCTTCCTGGAATACCGTTCGGCATCGGGGGTCCTGTTGATGGCTGTCCAGACTTCTTCGCGGAAGCTCGATGCGTCATTTGAAGGATTCCAGCAGTGTGTTGGAGCAACCGCCGTTGTGGTTCTATCAGTCGTTTCTCGAGGTTGAATAGCTCAGTTGCTAGCTCCTCGCAGCGCCGCTCACTTGTCTGCCTCTCCATCTCCGCCTCTTTCACAGAATCGCTCACGCGGTTACCCCTTAGGCTCAGTCTCTTACTCCCCTCGGGCTTAGCGGGGGAGTACAGCTTCGCCATGGATATTGCCGCATCTCGATACTTCGACTGTATCGCCAGGTTTCCCCGCGCCTGCTCTACGCGCATCGTCAGGGACTGTATCTGTTTTTTTAGGTCGTCCACCTCTTCCTGTGATAGAATCTCGTATCCTTTGCTGTCGGAGAGGGCGGTCTCGGTCAGGAGATGAACCTGAACCGGGTCTTTCAGGTCCACGAGGGGAGAACTTTGTGGGCGGTCGTTGTTCATCTGTCGAATAAACATGCTCAGGTCAGCTAACTAGGGATGCAATGCCTCAAGTGGAAACCCCGTAGGACGTACCGGATTATACCGCGGCTTCTCCTTCTCAAAGCCGACGATGATGTCTTTCCGATAGCCCTCCACCAGCGTCTTCCCGTTGGGCCCAGGCCCAGGCCCAATTGGTGGAGCGCCTGGAGGCATCTTCCCTGCCGGGCCAAAGCCGACCCCCCTCCGGGTCGCGGCCCCGTTCATCGTGTGCGTCGAAGAAGAATGTCGTCGTTGGCGTTATAATAGTTGTCGTTCAAGACATTATTCAAGAATAAGTTAATCCAAGAAACACAGCCGGGTCCCCTGTCCCCGGTTCCGCTTTTCCAGCGAGAATGTCGAGCGGTGCGGTGACGTTATGAAGCCATGTGTGAGATATTCAACTGCGCAACCTTGGGCGGAGTTTATCAACCAGGGGTTCGCAGGATTCTTCAAGGCGGTCGATCGAAATCTGTTCGCGTCCTGCGACAATCTTCGTTGGGGGGGGGGGAAATCGCAAGAGTCAGGAACAAACTGCGAGCGAACCGCGCACCGCGTGGGCGATTCTATCAATCCAAAAAGATCCAAAAAGAGAGGTTGGGATATTACAGTTAGGGGTGACGCCTAAGAGGACACAAAGAGGGCGGCTGGTCGCATGACGGTGGATACAATGTCACTCGGTGATGTGGATGGAACAGCAAAAAATGCGGGAGGCAGAGACCACCCGCCTGCCCCTGCCCTTCTAACGCTAATCGCAACCCCCAATCGGGCTGCGCAGGCGCCAATTCACGGTCACCGCAGGCTAAGCCGATCCGGGGCGCTGGGATCGCAGCCCGAAACCCAACCAACCCTCCAATGGGGAGTCGATGCTGATATTCTTGGCACTTCGGGACTTCAGGGTTGTATTTTTGGTGCGTCATTCCTCCCTTGCTTCCCGGAATGCAACTGCGAATGTGGGCATTGTCTTGGAATGTAAGGTGCCGTGGGTTCTAGTAAGTTGGAAGTGCTCGTTAGTAGTCTGGGATACCGGACCTCAGGAGGCTGCATTTAGAGGCCGGATCATCCTAGTGCGATGCTCTCCTAGCGCAATGCTGCCCATCCTCGCATGGCTGCTGACGCTTGAACCACGGAAATTAGAGTAACGGGAATCAGATAAGAAGACCCCCAAGTCAGGCTGTGAAACGGCACATGACCGATATGCTTGTTGCTACGTAGACTGAGTCCGCACGAAAGGCAGCTCGCTATTTCTGATAAGGTCCTGACTAGATGCGCGGTGAAATTCAATGACAACCTACGTGGACTTGAACTCCCAGGGTTGTCAACGTCCCCTCCCACAGCTAGAAAGCCCCTCGGACTTCTTCAAGGAGCTGCTGCCCCATTGTACGTCTGCGGTTTGGTTCGCCGTCACCCGCAGCCTGGGCCCCTGATGCTGTGCCCGTCGATGAGCCCTCTCCTTCCAGCCGCCTCTGTAACCCCTCGAACTCCCCGCTCCGCTTTTGACTCCTAATACCAACGATCCATCCAGGTACTCTCCATTGCGTCAGCGCGCCCGGCAGCAGCTCGTTGCGCCAGAGGTAGCCCACGACCCAGCCGACTGTGGCACCCAAAAGGGAACCAGGCCACTGAAACAGCGCCAGCTGGAGGGCCATTAGATATCGTGATGATTTGTCTGAGAACGTAAGACCCGAAGTATCTTCATTAGACGGGGCCCCGGTAGAGAGTGCAACCTTGTACTTGTAAGTGTGCGGTACAAGGGCGTGATATTGAGCCAAGATGGCAAAGATAATGGGCGTAGGGCCAGCCGGCAGGAAATCAATCATGCCGAAAGAAAGCGGCCTGAGGAGCAAAGTCAAGAGGAGCGGTGGAATGACCGAAGTCAGTAGCCCAGTGACAATGATGAAGGACTGTTGGCTATGTTAGCCCCCTGTTGCGCTCAGAATGAAGCCATGAAGACATACAGCGTATTTCCGCGACCCCCAGAGTTGCTCTATAGATCTCACGTTATACAGTGCCATTGCGGCGAACAGTACCTCTGACGAGTTGGTATAACATAGCTGGTAGGTGAAGATTCGCCAGAGCTGTCGGTATCGCCATATGTGGGTGCCGACAGATATGTAGAAGTAGTGTTTGATGTCGAAGAGACTAGCCGTGATCGACAGCGCGACAGTGCCAAGCACTAACGAGCGTGTCACGGGCGCGTTTGTGAAAGACATGGTTGCTGGTGTTGGAGTCCTGACAGGGAAGCGAAGTCGCTATCATGACATCTTCCAGGCGCAGCTGTGGGAGAAGGGGTGTGAGGCCCACCAGAGGGTGAGTGAAGCCGAGAGTGCTTCGAATTGCGCAAAGTTGGCTAATGATCGTCCCGAGGCTCCGGCTACAGTCTGATGTCCTCTGTCCACAGTCGTCGTCACAGCAAGAGGCTGAGCGGGAGAGGGTTTAGTAAACAGCCTACTCGATGTCTGCGGCGGCTGTCAAGTGCTGGGTTTGAGTGCGTGTCCCCAACGGCGGAGCCACATGCCATGCAAGGGTTCGCGGCTGGCGAAACCATGTGGGATTTGCGGTCAGAAAAGTGGGTCACGAATTTCGCCAAGATCAACATTCCAAGCTCCAGCCAGCAATTCCAAGTGAATACGTATGGTCTGTCTGGCCCTGCTGTTTGACGCGCTCACTGTCGGCGACAACATCACTATGGCGAACAACTACTAAACGTCGCGAGCTTTCGAATGCAGGACTGAAGAAATTTACCCCGCCACAGAATTGTGCACTGCAAACTCGCAAACCGGACCACCCAAATTCGTGCTCTCACGCATCATCGTCCACGCCCGATCGAGATGTCCGACCTCTATCTGTCCAGGATTCGAACCTGGTTCATGCACTCGCCTCCAGCTGAATGGGCACTCTGTCGACTTCGCTCAGTTTTGATAGGCGCATTGACGCAGGGCCCGATCCCCCGTCATGTGGCCTTCGAGATGGATGGCAACCGGCGATACGCCCGCAACCACAAGATCGAGACCATTGAGGGCCACCATCTCGGCTTCGAGGCCCTTGCTCGCGTATGTACTCTGCTCTACGGTGTCTATTTCAAGAACATAAGCTAATCGACCATCCAGGTACTGGAAATATGCTACAAGTGCGGCGTTAAAGTTGTGACCGTCTACGCATTCAGCATCGAGAACTTCAACCGCCCCAAGTACGAGGTGGACGGGCTGATGCAGCTTGCAAAGATGAAGCTAGAGCAGTTAATACAACATGGCGAGCTGCTCGAGAGGTACGGGGCCAGTGTGCGTGTCCTTGGGCAGCGGGATCTCATGTCGCCTGATGTGATTGAAGTTATCGATCGGGCCGTGGCCACTACCGCACACAACAAGGAGTAAGTGCCCCCCAGTTCATATGCTCTGCCCCAATTGCATACAATTAACAGCATTAGGTGTATTCTGAACATATGTTTCCCTTACACATCAAGAGAAGAAATCACCTCGGCGATTCGATCAACCGTCGAAGAGTACTCGACAACACCTCGACCCCACAGCACCCCCTTTTCTCAGAGCCGCATTACGCAAAAGATATTGTCAAAGCAAGGAGATAGTTCCGAAGTACTATCGTCGATCAAAGAGTCTTCCCCTCCACCCCCTTCGTCGCGGTCCGACGACCTCGACGACTCTGCCTCGTCCACAACTACGCTGCAACCCGACTCGCCGCCCCTAAAATCAGACGGCGCAGGGGGCGTCACCATATATCCGAACGCCGAGACCATAACAGCTGAGACAATCACCAACCACATGTATACCGCTGGTAACCCCCCGCTGGACCTTTTCGTGCGAACAAGCGGTGTGGAGAGACTTAGCGACTTCATGCTCTGGCAATGCCACCAAGAGACGCAAATTTTCTTCCTTAAGTGTTTTTGGCCCGAATTCGACTTGTGGCATTTTCTACCTGTTTTAGTGGAGTGGCAACGGAGGCAAAAGCAGAAGGAGCGCGAGTTGCCACGTCGGCGGGTAAAGCAAGCTTGAGAGCATGGTGACGGGAACTCTGGTTTTGAATGGGATAACTAGAACGGCTACAATCGTGGCTGCCAAGCGTCGAAGCCAGCGAAGGCGTTAGTTTGGGTGACGAATCTTGGGATGTCTTTTGAATTGGAAAAGTTTTCGTCCACGCACGAACGCAGTCCTGAGGAACTGACAACACTCTGGATATGCACACCCGACACTTCGCCCATAAACAACACCCAGACCTTCTGCATGCTATGATGGTATGAATTCGTAGTATCCAGGCACTTGCGTGGCGCACTCGCTGCAGAGGCGATTTGCTTTTTGTCCGATGGGAGCATGGAGGGAGCTGTTGGTGCATGGAGCTTGGCATGAAATCCCTTATCTTATCAGTGGCATGGGCGGTCAAAGTGGTTTTGCCAGAAGCCGAAAACGCGGCAGAAGTTGGCGCCAGGGCGGAGGACCTGAAGTGCGGGAGCATGGCCGACACACTTGCCCGCCAGCTCATTTTTCTGTTTCTAGCCAAAACACCACCCTACCCAGGCAGTTGCTTTGTTGCAACGACTACCCGTCGCGACTCTGACGTGTAGCCACTATTTCTATCGGTATCAATAACTATAGGGTCTTCCAACCCACCATTTCCGCGGCTCGCTGTTCCCTCTCCGCACCCTGACCTGGGCCAGCAACCAGCACCAGCTCGTCGATCGGCCTCCCGAACGGACGACGCAACTACTCGCACCGACGCGGCGCACCCCATTCACGAAGCTCAGCCATGAAGACGGCCAAGCCGCCAGCCCCCGAGGGCTCGGCCAGCCTTAATCGTCGAGCGCAGCCGGTGCGACAAACGCGAACGAACCCGCCGCGCACCTCGTCGCTCAATCGAGGCAATTCCTTCGCAGGCGCCCCCGCGCAAGAACAGCCCATCGACATATTCCCTGCTATTACACATTTCACGGACGCTATCACAGCCCTGCCGAAAGAGCTCGTCCGCCACTTCACGCTGCTGAAGGAGGTCGATGCCAAGACTTTCGCACCTGAAGCCGCCCTATTCCAGGTTCTCGATGCTGCTCTCAAGGACCCCATCCCCGACCCTGCCCGATCCGTCAACGATGCATCCACGCCGGCATCGGTTGCCACGAGTGCCCAGAATAGCACCGCCGACGCTGCTTCGAACGTCAACCCAGCTGCCGCGCCCTCCAACGACGGCTCCGTCAACGCCGCGGCATTCGATCCTGGCAATCTGCCTCGTCGCCAGCTCTTCAGACAAACCGCCTGGAAGATTCAGGATATGCTTTTATCTCTGGATGAAAAGAACCATGTTATCTCCACAGCTAATGATGCGCTGCAAAAGCAGATTGGCCGAATTGAGGAGATCTGGCCGCACTTGGAGAATAGCTTCAGCGAGGAGGCGAAATGGGGCAGCACTACACACTGGGCGTACGTGGAAAATAGGCCTTCAAAGACAGCGAACGCGCAAGCTGAGCGATCCCGACGCGAGGGGGCGGCCACGCTCTCTGCTGCAGCTCAGCAGTTGGCAGAGGAGGCGGCGGCGCGCAGCAGTGACCGAAAACAGGCATTGGCTGCAAAGAAGAACTCGAAAGCCCAGGCTGCCGATCCGGACACAGATGGGAAACATAACGACTCTTCCAAGAAGGCTCAGGGAAATATAAAGTCGCGAAAGCCACCTGCTGACGCAGCACCGCCTGTCGGTCTTGGAATCTCCAACGCGCCAGCGGCCAGTGCGAGCGCGGCACCTAAGCGACGAAAGGTAGCGACGGAACGCAAAACGGCCGAGGCAACGAGTGCTGCGCCGGCAGAGCGTGCGATGATGAGTGTTTTTGGGGGCAATGCCCAAAAACCGAAAACAATAAGTCCTCGGGAAACACCAATGCCCGAAGGTGGTGCCAGCAAGAAGCGCAAAGCGTTGCCAACGTCCAGCGGCCAAGCCAAGAAGAGGTATAATCCCTGAGTTTGCCTCAACTCCCGTTTCTGCAATAAATCGGTTGCTAACTAAATCTGCAGTAGGACCACTGCCGCCATGTCGCCATCTGTCGCATCCTCACCTTCAGTCGGAACCTTTCCGGACACTGTTAAGATTGCACGGGATTCGCCGATACCCCTTCCCGCTCCACCCCGCCCGGCATCGTCTCGCGCCCGCCAAAACTCAGCCCAGTCTACTAACACAGAAAATGCTCGTCAACGACCAGCCTCAGCTGCTTCAAACAAGCCGAATGGCGTGCTTCCCGGCACGCCCGATTTGAGCGCACAGAGTAACGGGACTAAGACGATGGTAGAGCCGAAGACCCAGAAGGAGGCCACAAACGCCATACCTGCCAAACCGGAACCTCCCAAGCCCGAAACAGAAACAGTGCTTCCTCCACCGCCATTACCAGAACCAGTTGGTCCGAATGGGGGCAACAGCAAGAAGGAGAGCAGCATAACAAAGCCGGTCGAAGAACGCGAACCGAAGCGGGAGCCGGCGACCCCAATCTTCCCACCCACACCCCTACTCAGCGCAGTAAAGACGAAGAGTGGTCGAGCGAGCAAGCCCTCGACGCCAGCACTGGCTACGTTTGCTGAAGCCGCTGCGGCTGCCTCAAACCCAAGGTCTCGGCCATCTCGCAATCCCGAAGGCGGTAACAGTGGTAACGGCACTCCGGGGAGCGGGATAGTTACGATTACGGCTACAGCGAAGCGGAGCCATAAAAAGGGGGCTTCAATCTCAGCTGCCGCTGCTACATCCACAGTGGCGGCAATTCAGGCCATAATGCAGGGCGGGGCGCCGCCAGTCGGGGACGACCCTCGAAGGCGAAACGACACTCGAGACGACGATGAAGACGAGGGGGATGGAGATGAGCCAAGGTACTGTTTCTGCAACCAAGTAAGCTACGGTGAGATGGTTGGATGTGATGCCGAGGGGTGTCCCAGGGAATGGTTCCATCTCGAGTGCGTAGGACTGGAAGTAGCGCCCAAAGGGAAAGGTGAGTTACTCTCCCAGATGCAGCACATGAAAGCAGCGGCTAACATGGCAATCTAGCCAAATGGTACTGTGAGGATTGCAAGAAGAGGTTACGGATTGGTGAGAGGGCGGCGAGGTGAGGTTGCTCACTAGTGCTTCTTGAGGGAAGCCCCAGGAGGTCGCCAGGGCCACGTGAAAACCTCCTCGAGGTGTAGAGCAAGAGGCCGCATGTTGCACCGTCAACATGGGCGGATTTGCTCTGCTTGCATATAGCTGGATGTCCTGCATCCGCGCGTTGGTGCGGTACCAACACGGTCTGGATATTTCAAGGAGGCCGAGGCTGAGATATGCTGAGGGTAACAGCACAGGCGGGAAACAGAACCAAAGATCGGCCGGAATCATTGGTCGTTGGCGTTAAGGTCTACTATGGTGTTTGCTTTGATATGTAATCGGTATATATATGGGGTTTCATCTGGGTTGCGGCCCACGAGCATGGCGAGATGGGTTGAACTGGGTCTTCGCAATAACGTGGCGACTGGAATAGTTGCCTCTCATAGTCGAGACTGTGTTATCGTCAGATATCATCTTCCTGTTCGGGATGGAAATGTTCATTCTTGGATGAAGCTGCGGTGTTGCCTCAGCTGGGACGCATAGCGTAAATATTAGTTCGTACTTGGTAAAAGGAAGAGTCCTGGTGGTGCTGGGCTGCCCGTTTGGAATCACACAGCCATAGTACAGCATTTCGTGATTTTGGCGGACTGGAGTCGTGCTTGGCATGAGGTTGTTGACAGCACAACTCGAACCACCATCACGATCGCGGAGCAAGGTTCCGATTTTGGTGTTTCTCTTCCGTAATCTCTTAGGTAATGTTGCTCCAAGAGTTTTCGGCTGTTTCAACGCTCTTCTCACCGGCTGCATCGGCCGAATTGGCTGCCCGTGAGGTGATGATAACCTTCATTGGAGGGGAAGAACGTGGTACAAAGCTGGAGAAGTTCATGGACAGTCGTGTAGCTGTAACCGGTGGTTGCTGTGACCAGGCCGGGTTCTGTGCACATCTTCCATTTCATCCAGCATATTTCAACTTCAGTACGACCCCAGTGAGCGAGGCAGCCGTGTTGTGTTACACGCACGTGTGTGCTGCGTGCTAGATAGGTAGGTGTCTGGGTAATATAGGGAGCTCCGAGGAGATGTTCACATCGCCCAGGCGCAAAGAAAGGATGGGAGGCAACACAAATGCATGGCGTGATTCCCTCGACCAACGCTGAGGAGTCACCGTTAGGTTACGCTACGGCACGGCTGTAGCGCATTCCCGGGCCCGGGTGACCTGATCTAAGACTGGCTCCTGGGAGCGATCGACAACGCCTGCGCGCCGCTTGGGGACAACGAAACGAGCGGGGAATGGGCGGGAAAGAGGTTGGTCTGGGCTGATGAGATCTGTGGGGAAGATGAGGCTAACGAAATAGGGATCCGTTAGTTACGGGGCACCCGATTTTTTCTGTGCTGAATAAAAAAGAGTCTGCCAACAAGCGGCTTCAAGCGGCTCCATTATCTCTAGCTCCCCCAGCCTTGGCAAGTCAGGGTCAGGGGCGCAGGGGTTCCCTGAAGCGCCGTGCCGACGCGAATGGGTCATGCAGACCACGTGAACAACGAGCCTCCTCTTCAGCGCTTGGCGATGTCTTGGAGAGCTGAGGAACAGCTGTTGACAGCTCAGCCACGGTTCAGTCCTTATTTCGCAGATTCCGAGGCCCGTCACCGCCGTCCGCCCTTTGACTCACTCGAAGATCCTCCGATAACGGCGCACAGCATGTTTGTGCGCTCCGAACATGCCGAGAGCCGAGTCCGCTGTCAGGATATTGTACGATGGGAGTGTAGGCTTTTGAAGGGAGAGGTCGGGCGATGTCATGAGGTTTGCCCAGAGGATAGTGATAGTCTCCAGGAAGAAAAGTTTCTTCAGGTCACAGCCCGCGTCAGGCCAAGGAGTAGTGATTAGCTAATATATTCCCTTCGTTGCAGCGAATCGGAGAATGGGCTGGCACTACCAAAACGTCACACCAGCTTGCTGCAACATCAGGCGAGGCGACAGTGACGGGAACGGTGAGTTGGTGCCGCCCCGCTATGAACCTGGGAGTGAAGGCGGTAAAGTGGCGAATCCGAGCTCACTTCGCCTTTCACTGCAATTTCTACCGTAACATGTTACTTGGTCCACTGGAGGTCTGCACGGGACCTGGCACGTCACAAATGGAAACCTGCACTCAATACTGTGTAGGTTTTTTGCTGCTTAATTTTCCTTCTTGGTCTGATGGTGTCCTCGGGCGAAGCTCCCGGCTGGCTGCTGGCGGGGACCAACCTCAAACCATTACGTACCCACCAGGCCTCGCCAGGACACTGATGATGTTATGCCATGTCATGGAAACTCGGGTATTCGACCTTTTGCAGGCGGCAAGTGTCATCCAAGGTCATCCTTTCAACCTGAGCGCCTCTTGGCGCCGAAGTCGTCAACCACTCGCCTCCTCGCGTGTTCCAATGGCGCGCTCGCTGCTATTGTGCGGTCGTTGACTCCCATTGCCATTGTTGCCGTTTTGTCCTGGACAGTCCCGTGTGCGTCGGTGCGCGGACCTGGTTGGCCGATCGAACGAGAGGCCACCAAAACGCTGCTAGAGGCGAAACTGATCGAAATGCCCAGAGTCTCTGCGACCGCGACCGGGCCGGGCCCTGGCGATTCCACACCGTTCCATGTCTTTTTACGCGATGATATCCACCAAGTTGTCGAACGGGCTACCAGACTTTGCCCTTTAAACCGGGGCAACCAGGCGAGGCCTTGAGGAGCACGCTACTCGGCAAAGCGTCAAGGCGGCGTTTTGTCACAACCGCCCAGCTGGTGAGCTGGTGCCAGTGCCCGGAATGGCCCAGCAGAGCCCAGGTGACTTCTTCGCCTTCGCCCGTCCACATGATGGCCCTCGGAGGAACAAAGGGCAAAGAGCATCGGGCGCCGCTCACTCATCCGGTCCCGCCCTCGCTTTCCCTAACTGTTTCTTGGACGGCTCGGGAAATTTGGGATTAGACATAGCCTGTCTATTTAAGTCCAAGACGCTTTGCCGCTGGTGTTTGCCCCCGCCATTCCGTTACATACAGACCGTCATTGTTGTTTTGTTTGCACAACACCACCAATCTGGATTTCGAGCTTTCCTCCCATCCATCCCTAATTGATCTCCCATCCACGAACAAAGCACCAGGCGCATCCTCGCACTTTCTCGTGCAGCAAAGCCAATTCCAATTCGACGTCCCTGCGTTCTCAACACGAGTCCCCGGTACCTGCTTGGTACGCAACTAGCCTGCTAGGTACCTACACACGCAAGACACGTCGTTGCCGATCGGCTAGCGGGTTGGACGCCGCTGTTGCTCCCTGACTGCGGCTGCAACTGCTTGTGCCACGGTTTATGTATGCGTCCCTGCTCCGCGTCGCATAAAGACACATCCGGGACGACAGATCACGACTATTGCGGATCCGAATTTTAGCACACTCGCAACTTCCCCGCACCCTCGCGTCTCGAAGCTTCTTGTTACCTAAAAAGCTGGACGCTTGACTAATAGAAAGACACTTTCGTCTTTCTGGCCTTTCCGGCTCGTCTTGTGAGACGGTTGCTTGCGCCCGTCGGCCCTGGTAACTCCTCACCGCAGACGAACCAGACTCCTCGGCGCAGGCACAGGTGCCGGGAGCACCCTCCTGGTTCTCGTGTCTTAGTCCGTGACCGACCTTGCCCTCCCGGACACCGCACTGTCGCCATTGCGCTCTCCCATCGCGAGCACCTGACCCGGTGACCTGGCAAGCAAACTCCATTCAGGAACGCCCATTTCCCCGTTGCGCCCGCTCCCCTCCCATGGCGGTGATTCAGCAACCCAGCCGTCCCGACAACGCACATCACCCAAGCCCGATGTCAAGGGACTGCCCCCCTGACTACTTAACCATGGCTGTGGACCGCTCTCACAACGCCCGACCGGCCACCCCGGACCGGGTATCTCGCTCTTCATTCTCTTCGATCCGGGAAAACGAGAGCATCCTGCCCCAGGACTTCTCGCACTCCAAAGTCTCATCCTACCTCAGCAACGACGAGGTCGTCGACGACGGAGAACACGCCGACGCCCCCGTCCCGTCGTCGCATGCCGCCCCGTTCAACATGATCCAGACCCAGTTTCAGCCGCCTGCGACCCACCCCCAGAGCCGCCTCCTCGGCTACTGGACCCCATCCGATAGCTTCCAAGGCTGGAAGGGAATCAACGTGAAGGGCAAGTTCGCCAGCAAGAGCTTTGGCGATCTTCAGGTCTTGAACAAAGTTTGGACAACACCCCCCGTTCCCAAGACACCCAAGGTTACGAAGAAGTCTGCTAGCGGTAGCGCATTCGAGAGGTTGCCGACGGAAATAGCGAGTAAGCAAAAAAACACAGCGAATCGAAACCCTCTTATCTGGGGACATTGCTGACTCTGATATAGATCAAATTATCGGCCATCTCGCCATTGACGTACCGCCCAATGGCATCACGAGGCGCAATGTCGACCTCATGTCATTGCTCCTCACGTCCAGGAGCATGCACCACGCGACACTTGACACACTCTACCGCAATATCACCATCCCTCACTCGAAAATTTTCCACAAGTTTTTGATGCACATCTCGCAGAAACAGGCGCTTGGTACGCTCGTAAAGCGGATGGACTTCTGCCACTTCAACCCGTCCCAGCTTTTCTCCACGGCTGCCGAGCGGTTGCAAGCCAAAAATCTGACATCGGAAACGTTATTGCGATGCCTCGAACTCACACCCGGCCTGAAAGAGTTTTTGGCCCAGGAATACATCGATGACGATCTGAGTGCAGACGTACTGCGGAAGCTCTTCCTGGGCTTGGACAACTTGAAGGCGCTGGACTTTTGTGGTTGCACCTCGGCCAAGTTCAGGGAGGCCTTCACTTCGGTATCTTCGGAAGATTGGCCGAGCAGACCATCCATCGAGCGTCTATCGTTCCACAAGTGCATGACCCTCCCGGCGACGGTTTTCGAAGCGATCCTTCCCCGTTTTCCTCGGCTGACCCATCTCGATGTTGCTGGGACACGCATTACGGATACAGCTTTGATGTCGATCCCCGAGACAGCTCGGCTTACCCACCTCAACCTCGCCAAGTGTACATTGCTCTCGGCGGGGACGGTGCTCGACTTTCTTACCAACCATCCGGCTGCACGCGAATTGGTATTCTTGAGCTTGGCTGCAGACGCTAGGACGGATCAGTTATTCGGACCCGAGGATATCAGCCAACTTCTACCCGTCCTTCCCAAGACCCTCAAGTCGCTCAGTCTGAAGGGGGGTAAGATGGACGAGTCGCACATGGAGCTTCTGCGACCACTGACGAAGCACCTGGAGGAGCTGGCGATCGGGCGTGGCGTCACGCTGCAGCAAATCAACCGACTCTTCGTCCCGGACGAGCCAGAGGACGAGACGGAGGACATCGAGATGCAGGTGGACTGGGTGCCGCACACACTCAAATACCTTGACTTGTCGGACATGTGGTCCGGTGAGCTGGATATTACCTATATGTTTGGGAACGAGTGTGCCATACTCAAATCGTTTTCGGAGCCGCTCGCTGTGGTCGAGCTCGCCGAGGACATCTTCAAGCGCGTGAACAAGTCGCTACCGGTGCTCGAGCAAGTGGGGTGGCGGACTTCAGAGTGCGGCGTGCGTGGCTGGATGGTGAGGCAGGCCGCACCCGGGCTGCCGAGGGACGACGGGAGGCGCGGATGGAAGATGGGGGCAGAATCGTGGGGCATGAGGAAGATCCCCGTCGCTAATGTCGATGTCGGAGGAATGTATGGGAGCTTCATGTTTGGTCGCAAGCTTTGATTTCGCAAGGGCTTCGGGTAATCGGGCATCAGTACTCACCATGTGGCAAGCGAGTTTGGCGTTTGGTTTCTTTTGAGACCAGTAAGCATTTTCAGGCTGTCTTGATGTGGAAACAGGAGTTCAAAATTTTGGACCTCTAATGGCAACGGAGTTTGGGAGAACAAGCGTTATGGCACGGCATCAAAAGAAGAAAAAAGGGTTTTTGGAAAAGGATGGTGTTCAGCATGTAACTATTATTTGATGCATCTCTCGGAGTTGTTCACGACGCACAACGAGAATGGCGATGAGGTAGCGTTTGAAGCGAATTTACAATGACATGTTTTATGCTTTTATCTGGGAACACTATTTTTGAAACAATTTCATGTTTGGATCGGCGACCTTCGTATTATCAGTTCAATATGATGTTAAGCAGCACTGGATCGAAGTGACGTTGATGAGAATCTTGAGTGGCGTTTTACCGCAAGGCTGTGAGGTGGTTACGATCAATTAACCCTAACCCTTGCAACTGTGCTTGCTTGGCCCGTCTTCGCCGGAGATTTGCCGAGACGCGCAAGTGTCGTCAGCTAACGACAAAGCTCCAAACTCGAACCCCAGGTTTGGATTTCCCTCAATCGTAGAGTCGTGCCGCTCATCACCACCGCCTCAAGATGGCGCCCACACGGGATACGCCGTTCCGCTCGGCGGACATGAGCATGGTACAACTGTACATTTCCAACGAAATTGGCCGCGAAGTCGTCAACGCGCTGGGAGAGCTCGGCCTCGTTCAATTCCGCGATGTACGACTACCATCCATCCCATGATGTCTAATCCTTTCGAGCACCACTTACTTACTTGTCTTGCAGCTCAATGGCGACATCAGTGCTTTCCAGAGGGCCTTTACACAGGACATCCGTCGCCTCGACAATGTCGAACGTCAACTACGTATGTCCGGTTGTTCCGCACTCCATCCCGACCACCCCTGATCCACTGCACACCTTCGGTTGCTGACCCTTTACTCTAGGCTACTTCCACGCCCAGATGGAGAAGGCAGATATCAATCTTCGCAAACTGGACCTCGATGTCGACACCCTTGCAGCCCCGACAACGACCGAGATTGACGAACTCGCCGAACGGTGCCAGAGCCTGGAGCAACGCGTCTCCTCGCTAAACGAGAGCTACGAGACCCTGAAGAAGCGAGAGGTCGAACTTACCGAATGGCGATGGGTTCTGCGCGAGGCCGGAGGTTTCTTCGACAGGGCACATGGCAACGTGGAAGAGATTCGGGCGTCGACCGACGACGATGACGCCCCTTTGCTGCAGGACGTCGAACATAATAACTCCGCCCCTGATGTTGAACGATCATTTTCCGGCATGAACATCGGTTTTGTCGCCGGAGTTATTGCTAGGGACCGCGTGGCGGCCTTTGAGCGAATTCTGTGGCGCACCCTCCGTGGCAATCTCTATATGAACCAGGCGGAGATCCCGGAGCCCCTTATCGACCCGACCAACAACGAGGCTGTACAGAAGAACGTCTTCGTTATTTTCGCGCACGGCAAAGAGATTCTTGCCAAGATTCGGAAGATCTCGGAGTCCATGGGAGCTGAGGTTTACAATGTCGATGAGAACAGCGATCTGCGTCGGGACCAGGTTCACGAAGTCAACAACCGGCTCAACGATGTCCAAAACGTCCTCAAAAACACACAGCAGACTCTAGAGGCTGAGCTAAACCAGATCTCGCGCTCGCTCGCTGCCTGGATGGTTCTAGTCGGGAAGGAGAAGGCCGTCTACAACACACTGAACCTCTTCTCGTATGATCGAGCCCGCCGCACCCTGATTGCGGAAGGCTGGTGCCCCACGCACGATCTGCCACTCATCCGGTCCACTTTGCAGGATGTTACCAACAGGGCCGGCCTCTCGGTGCCATCTATCATCAACGAGATCCGGACGAACAAGAAGCCGCCAACTTATCTCAAGACAAACAAGTTCACCGAGGCATTCCAGACCATCGTCAACGCCTATGGTACAGCCTCATATCAGGAGGTCAATCCCGCCATCCCAGTCATCGTTACATTCCCCTTCCTCTTTGCCGTCATGTTTGGTGATTTCGGTCACGCCTGTATAATGTTTGCGGCAGCCGTTGCCATGATCTACTGGGAGAAGCCGCTGAAGAAGGTTACATTCGAGCTCTTCGCCATGGTATACTACGGTCGTTACATCGCCCTGGTCATGGCTACGTTTTCCATCTATACCGGCCTCATCTACAATGATGTTTTCTCCAAGTCGATGACTCTATTCGACAGCCAGTGGCGCTGGAAGGTGCCCGAGGGCTGGCATGGGCATCAGGCCCTCACCGCGGAGCTTGTTAGCGACAATTACCGATACCCTTTCGGCCTTGACTGGAGGTGGCACGGGACCGACAACGACCTCCTCTTCAGCAACAGCTACAAGATGAAGATGAGTATCATTCTCGGATGGGTTCACATGACGTATTCGCTCTGTTTCTCATACATCAACGCGCGGCACTTCAAGAAGCCCATCGACATTTGGGGCAACTTCGTGCCAGGCATGATCTTCTTCCAATCCATTTTCGGCTACCTCGTCATCTGCATCATCTACAAGTGGTCTGTCGACTGGTTTGCCATCGGGATGCAACCGCCAGGTCTACTGAACATGCTGATCTACATGTTCCTCCAGCCAGGCACACTCGATGTAAGGTTGTATCGCGGTCAAGAGTATGTCCAAGTCGGCCTGCTGCTCCTCGCTTTCCTCCAAGTTCCGATTCTGTTGCTCCTCAAGCCGTTCTACCTCCGATGGGAGCATAACCAGGCACGGGCCAGTGGGTATCGCGGAATTGGCGAGCGGTCTCGGGTTAGTGCTCTGGATGGCGATGACGAGGACGAGAACGGTCACGCTGCGGACGGCCGTCGCAGTAGTGATGACGAGGGCGTTGCTATGATCACGCAGGACCTTGGCGAAGAGGAGCACGAGGAGTTCGAGTTTGGCGAGGTCATGATCCACCAGGTCATCCACACTATCGAATTCTGCCTGAACTGTGTCTCTCATACGGCATCCTATCTTCGTCTCTGGGCGTTGTCTCTGGCGCATCAACAGCTCTCGGCCGTGCTATGGTCCATGACACTCGGTCCGGCGCTCAAGGGCAGTGGCATAGGCGGCGCTATCTATATTGTGATCACGTTCTACATGTTCTTTTGTCTCAGCTGTATCATCCTGATTGTCATGGAGGGTGTCTCCGCTATGGTAAGTCCTTCCTCCAGCCCCCTTTTCCACTGAGGGCATCGAATCGTGCTAACAACTCAACAGCTTCACTCGCTTCGTCTTGCTTGGGTAGAGTCCTTCTCTAAGTTCGCCGAGTTTGGAGGCTGGCCATTCGCGCCGTTCTCTTTCAAGCAGATGATAGAGGAATCGGAGGAGTTGAAAGACTACATGGGCTAATTCATCAGCAAGGTATTGATAGGCGAGACCTGTTTTGGTTCACCCCTGTATCAAGTGTATATTGTTTTCCTTATGGGGTCGTTGTAGTTGTAGAGCTTTGTAAGCAAGCAGGCGGGCAAACATGCTTGCATAATTTCTACGCTTTCGTCGTCTGCTGTCGGCTTTGAGTTGTTGCAGTTGCGAGTGACTGGCGCCCGGTTCGTTGTGAGGTTCGGTCAACTTGCTGTGGGTAGTGGTACTTCGACAGGCATTTCATGCAGAGCAAGACCAAGCAACCATTGTCACTGGGCGGAAGAAAATCAAGGATGAATCAGTTAGTCCCTAGCCCTGGGGCAAAACGGGATGCCCGAGGGGCGGGAGGTTGAAAGGGATGATATAAGAAGAGGACGGCGAATGGATTAGAACCTTGTAGTTTTCCATTTGTCTTGACCATCAGTCAGGTCAGGGGCGCCCCCAAAGTCTACTTTATTGCCCTGCCAGTTACATTGGCCCGGGACGGGGCGCGCATATGCTGTTTATAATTCCCGCATGGGCTGCATCTGCACTTTGATCGTGCCGTAGCGACTGGGACGTCCCACGTTCCCGCGTTCCCGCGTTCCCGGAAGCATTTTTGACCGAGAGTTTCTAGAAGGTTGAAAAGAAGGTTGCCGCCTCAGGTGCCTACGTATTTGTATGCGTCGTGTACATGGCTAGTGTCGCTTGTCGGCCGACCTCATATATTGTTGTGCGTATGCTTGCGAGAGTTGTTGCTCCTTTCAAGGTTCTGCGGAGGGTATTGACAGCTTTTTGAATCGCAACTCGCAACGGGGTAACTTGACAATTCTGATCGGCTGTTGGCTTTTGGCGACTGTCAGAGGTTTGAGGTGCGCTCTTTTTACTTGCTTGACTTTCTTGGGTACACCACCCGCGAGGTGAGGGATATGAGCGGTCTCAACATGCCATTACGTACTTGGTCCGAAGCAGAGGAGGGTGTGAGCTTCAGAAGCGGCTCGGTAGTAGGTGTCACCGTAGCCAGATCGTATAAGTGCTAGGATTATTCCCTATGCCCTATGAATCGCTTCTAGAAGCCGCAGAAAAGAAATGCAATGTATGCACGGCACCCCGATATATTAGACGAGCAAAAGCTTCCCTTTGCCCCGCGCTGCCCTTGCAGCAGGAGGAACCTCCGAACCTGCCCATCTCGCTGGAGTTTAACTAGGGCGTGTGTGCTGCAGGAATATCTTTTTTCTCCCCACACCTACTACCCCTGGGTGGGAGATGGAACGAACGGGTCCATGTGTGATCTGCGTCATGAATAGAGTCTCCCTCTGCTCCGGATACCACATAATGTACGCAACCGAGCTCACTTCCTTCCGTCCAGACGATCAAAAAACGCAAAGGGTACGTAGTACCCCGTGCCTTCTTCCTTTTCCTTCCACACAGCGACCGGGCGTAAAGTTGGATGCGCCAAAATATGACCTGCTTCCGAACTTCCCCAACACACACCCCCTCCCCTTCGGCGGCTTGTGTAACCCAACCCCACCACCCCTGCCGATCTCCCTGCCCCGAGCGCCGGTGCCGGAAGAGGCACTCACTCCCGTTCACTCACCACCTCACTTTCACCTCTTTGCGGCAACCCGCTTTCCCCGTGCGTTCACCACCGATGCGGGGCAACTCTCCAAACTCCAATTCCCTCCCCCAACAATGCCGCTCTCCCGCAGGATAGAAGGTCAGGCACACCTCCGCGCAAAACACTGAACTGAATTGCCCAATCTCATTCGCCAATGGCAATTTCTCTGACCCAATTCCAACCGTCATCCTGAATAGGTCGCACGGCAAGGCTGGGCGTTGATTCCCCCTGTTCATTATTTTCTCAACTTGCTTCTGCAAAGGTAGGGACCCGGGATGATAGCAAAATCGGGCGTAAGGCGGCAGCCACCCGGCTGAATAAAGACGAGAAGGGATTTGTTTGCACCCGAGGTTACATACCATTCTTTCCTTGGGCAAACCTCGCGGCAACCGTGCACTAAGAGGGCGAGTGTTGGACTAGACTTGGGAGACCGTCGCGAGGCGATTTAGACCGCATGTAACGGTCGACGAATAGTCCCCGACCGGTTTGACAATCATCTGATCTGGCGTGTCCTCGGAGTCAAACGGAGAAACATTTCTCATCCGCTTGCTGGAAGCCCCACGACGGAGGCCGGACAGCCTCGCAAATCAAGTAGCCAATGCCAATCACTCTATGTATCAAGTTCGGATTTCCATTGTCCAGAAAAACAATCTTCTTTTATTTTGCTTTTGCAGGACTGAACCAATGCAAGCTCTGAGCCAAAATCTATTCTGCATGCTAATGACTCTTGTCCGTCTCTCCCTCTCCTGCCAATGAAATGGCCATCGCCAGGGATAGGACAACAAAAGGTGGGAATAGTAAGAGGAGAGACAGTAAATTCCAAAGAGGGCAAAGTAAAGAAGAGGACTCATGCCTTGCCACCCCATTCTTTGCAAAGCCCCAAAAACGCCAATGCTAATTTTGTTCGCAACTCCGTGTTCTGTCTTTCTCACTCTAACTTCAACTGGCTAACGCGGCCAGGAGAGCTGAGCAAGCGAGAAGAAATGCAATATTAAACTCGTAAATATGGGTATTCCTGTGAGAAAACACGTGGACAAAGACAGGTAGAAAAAAACGCCGTGGTGTTTGCTCGTCCATCGATACGTCGGGAAAGAGCCGCGCAATTCTAGCCTTCTGCGCAAGGTCGGTTGATTAAAGAGTTCATAGTCGGAAACAAGGCTGGCGAAGTGCCCGTGGTGCAACGAAGGTAAATGAATCGGGTCGGAGCCTAGGCCCAAAGGAGTCCCTGACACTGTCGAGTATCATCGAGTCATGCGGTGGTCGCGGGCAGGCGGGATGCTGATCTCGCTATCGACCTCGTACGCTAGCTGTCCCCACACTCTCCAATGCAACAGCCCAAGATGAGCAAGCCGAGTGGCCATGTCCTCGATGCCGGCCTCGTCGCGTGGGTCCCGCAGTGAGCCCGCGCTGTCAAACAGGCCGGACTCACGGTGGTGCTCTCTCTCACCGGATCGATCAAAGGCACGGCTGGACCCATGCGCTCGGCCACCGGTAGCTACCGAGAAGAGCCCAACGCCAGATAGATTCCTGAACTCTTTGACACGCTTCGCAAGCTCAGCAAGGAGCCGCTGCTGGAACTGCAGCTCAACATCACGGAAGACATCGCCTTGCGTGTCAGTCAACCACTGAGCAAGTCGCTTTTCGAACTCTGGAAGTGGCTCGGGCGAATTGACACAGCGAAGAATTTGGAGAGCCATAGGCTGTGCGAGGGATTCCCATTTCTTTGAAGGGCGACTTGATGGGGCGGCGGTATGAAGCAAGGCAAGGAGTGAGCTGTAAAGGCTTTGTGACCTTGAGCGAGACTCTGCCATGTCTAGGATCGGGTTGACAAACAAGCCGCCAGAGCTGCGGGGAGAAGAATTCGCCGAACCGCGATCGCTGAATGCGCAACTAGAGGCGCGAGATGTGTTGAAGTCAAAGTCTGCTGATGAACGGTTGCTCTTCGACCCATCGCACACGTACGCAGGCGCTGTTGAGTATAGCTGGCCCACCGTCTTCGAGAAGCCGTCCAAGTCATCGAACTTCCGCATGCAAATCTCGAGGCACACGCTGTCGTAAAAGTCGGATCGCAGCTTGAGGACTCGGTCATCGTCAAACAGGAAGGTCGGCGGGAAATTCTCCGAAGCCGATGGCAAGATCAGCCTCGACAGAGCCTCGAAGAAAACAGCTGTCTCGCCAAAGGCCTGCAAATGAGGCATGGGGGAGTTGGCGTACGAAATTGCCGCGTAGGCTTGTGCCTCATTGTACCATGATGTGGCCTTGCTGACGTCTAACCGCCCTGCTTGCATTTTCCTCATGAAAAAACGCTGCTCGAAATTCACCGTATCGTCGATCAGAACAGGGCGCAGGCACCGTATCTGGTGGTTTGCGACGTCAAGCTTCATGGCTTCCAGTACGCTAAGCAGACTCCGCATTCCTTTGACCAGCTCGTCCATGTCGTTGTTTCGGTTCCCGTTGCTGAGCTCGTTGTACATCTCATCGACCCACTCATCTCGCATCGGGGCACAGTGTAGCTTCAAGACACCAGACAACCATGACGCGAGCTTCTCCAGGTCCGCAACGCCCCGGTTGAACTGCTGCATCAGAAGATCTACGTTCAGGCCTTCATTGAGCAGCTCCCTGTCCCGTTGCGGCACCAAGGTCTGGATGATTTCTTTGACGGCTCTTAGAAGAGACGGCAGACACCAATCCCCATCACGGCCATGGGTTTCAAGGAACCCCTCGCGATCCATCACGAACTGCATCAGCTGATCCTGCAGCGTTGTCCAGAACTGGTTCGCTTTCTCTTGCTTCCTTCTGCCCTTCTCCCCGTCCAAATTCGGCCGAAAATGGAGCTCGGGGTCAAAGTTGATGTCATGACGCAGCTTCGGGTTATGTATTATCTTATGGACGTCGAGTTCGCTGAGCGTCGATTTTGTAACTGGCGGTTCTAGCGGTCGGTGCGACACTGAGGCACTGAAACGTGCTAGAGGCGAAGGTCGTCGCGATTCGCTGGGCTGGGCAGTCAGGTATTCATTTGTCGGCCTGGCACTCGAACTGGTGGAACACGAGGATGGGTTCCTTGATAGCGCTGGTGCAACCTCCACCCCGGGAGTCACTGCACCTGATCCGTCCTCCACCAAAACTCTTGATCCCCGTGGGAGCTCCTGAAGGGTTTGAGCGAAATTCTCTTCCTGATCTGCTTCCGGGTCGGGATTTCGGGTCTCGGCTGCTGTTTCTGCTGGGATGGGCTCTTCGGTCGAGTCCTGTCGCCTGTGGGTTGGCATATGGCTCTCAAGGCCTCCACCAGCCGCTTGGTCGTTCATCGTTGCGATTAAGCCACACTTTATTGACTACGGTCGCTCAGCACTCAAAAATGGTGGAGTGGGACTGGTATCGGGTCCCGAATGGCTGGCAGATCGAAGGGGTCACTGAGCCGAGTGAGCGGATATATATAGTGATCAAGAGCCAAGGCAACTGGAAGCCCCTGGGGGTGTCGCCTATGTCTTTCCACGTTGTGTCAGCTGAAAGGAAACCTGTATATCTCAAGAGGGAGGACACAGCAGCCGATGCAGACAAAGGGAATGGGCAACACGACCATAGAGGCCAAGGTCTCGTGAGGCGGATAGTTGCATGGGGCAGCGTCGCCCTTGGACGCCCATGTCCGCCCTTGTGATCGGGAGGCAGTAGAGGCCCCGGGAACGACGGGAGACTTTGTGCAAGGGTCTTGAGCAAAGCGAGGAAACGCGCTCACCTGCAGGACTGCTAGTTGGCTACGCTCGGCAGCAATTGGGGAGCTTCGACGCCCCTCGGCGTCGGTCGCTGTTTTGGAAATGGCTGGTTGCAGGAAGCAACAGTTTCGTGGACCAGAACGGGCATACAGCAGGAAATGGTGCCGGTCTGAGAGTTGGAGGGCCGCGAAGGAGCGTCGTCGCGCAGACAAAGAAACACCAGCTTTCTCGCCCGGATCGGACTATATAACACGACGGGGTCGAGGGAGATGGTACGGTCGGGCTGATGTTCGAGCAAACGCGTGTGTGGCCGGGTGTGGGAGGGTTGGCAGGTTGTGTTGATGCAGTGCCGTATTGTGAGATAGAGACAGACACACGATATGTCACTGACGAGGCGAGGAAAGGGAAGGAGAAGGTCGTGAGAAAGGTCCGGTGGTGGACTGGCAAAGATAAAAAAGCAGAAGGGACGAGAGGAAAACGAAGGTGTGCAGGTCTCGGGGGTACAGGGACCTGTAATAATAGCTATTATTGCAAGGGATAACTAGCGGAGGCAAGCCAGGGCGTGGTGGAAGGCAAGTGCGGATGGGATGGCAAAGAAGGGGAGGAACGAGCGACAGGTGCACAATTCCGGCAGACGAGCGAGTGCGAGACAGCCGTAGATTCATGGAGCCCACGTCCCAAGTGGCAGGCCACACGCCTCAGGCATTGGCCATCCCATGGGTGAGCATGGCATGGCGCTGCTCCATCCTCAAGCAGAAGACGCAGAAGGGGGCACACTTGCGGCAACGGAGCACGTTCATCGTGACTAGCAATGGGTCCCGACGCTCCCAAAAAGAGAACGCTACGGGGCCATCCCAAGCTGGCGAAAATGCTGGCTGCTTGCTAAGGAAACTGCACTAAAGTTCAGATTTCCCTTCCGCACCCCCCCCCCCACACACTCTCTTGCCTTTTCTTTTTGCCATCCAAGGCACACGCCCTGTGGGGCCACCCCCTTCCGAGGCCAGGCGAATGGTCAAGCATGCGCGGAGGCTGCAGGAGCCAGGCACCGCGGTGCCTCGAACCCTGCGATCCCGGCAGACCCTAGGGCAGGGATCCGTGGGTCCCAACCAGCGTATCCAGCCAGCATCCCCCATGCGTCTGAATTGGGAGGTACCTGTACCAACGCGGCAGGTCTGCTGGCAACGGAGGACTTTCAGGTTCAGCCGGTCTCGAATTGTCGCCCAATCCACCCACCTCATTCAACCAACCTTCTGCCACCAGCACCACCACCACCCGTCACCCATCACCTTGCCTTGCATGGTCGAGCAACCAGCGAGCACGCCGCCCTGCGGATTCGCCCTGCGGATTTCCAATGGTGCATTGCTAGAATTGTTGTCACTAGGTAGTGCCGCACTACAGGACGGGTGTCCGACACCGCGTCGAACTCGGGGTCGCGGGAAGGGGGAAAACCCCACCACACCTCGACGTGACTGCTCACCTCACAGGCGGCAGCATAGCCGCAAGGAAGCTCACGGGCGCGAGTTCACATGCATCGCGGAACGGGTCTTGCCCATTACGCGGTATGCATTTTCGGGGGCCCAGTCGCTGGGGACAAAACCGTTCTGAATGGTGATAGGGATCAACGGAAGCGCCGTGGCCGCCATGGTGTAGACAGCGTCTTGCAGTGCTCCTCCATCTGCTCCTCCCGATCACCCAAGCCTCATGTAGCAACTGGCAGCCCCCCCCCCAACCTGGAAGCCCAGCTCGCTGGTAGGCTGGCATTAAATAAACCGCGCCGCCCACCCAGTTGATGTTACCAAAAAGCGAGGCACCGAAATAGCCTGTGTCGTTGGACGGCGGTGAGACGCCCCCTAAAGCACTCACCCAAGGCATATTTGCTACAGAATAAATGCTCTACCTCTTGGCCAGCTCATTGATCCCATTCTTACTGCCGCCTCCCGCCCCTCTGACTCCCATGGGGCTGTCACTTCACATTGGCGCCGGTTTAGATTCAGTTCAATGCACCGCCGATCCGATCCATCTGAAGTCTGGCCATCCCCATTTTCCCCGCCCCTTTGCCGCCTTCCCTCCCTGCCGCGTTGGGGTTGAAGTTTGCTGGCGAGATATCCAGCAAGGAAGGGGTCTGCGCTACACACCGCGCACATATCTCACGCCGGAGCTCGGATAAGGGAGAATTACCCTCTGTCGCATGCAAGGCCACATACTTTTGCCTCTTGTCTTGCCTGAAAACATGTGCGCAAGCCTCAACGATATGTAGGTGGTGCGGGAGCGCAGCCGCTCAATGTATTTGCCCCTTTAAATACCAAGAACGGATATTGGAAAAAGAAAAAAAAAAGAAGCACTGAGCTAGCTGCGGCCCATGGCGTGTGGTGGTGGTGCAGGTCTGCAGCTTTTCTACAGATAAAGCGCAATAAAAAAATGCGGACATTTGTTGTCAGTCTCTCCACTCCCCCCTCGCCCTCCTTTTGCTCGGAGGACTAGCTTTGGGGGTGCCAGCTCAATCTTCCGGCGATCTCCAGCTCGGCACCAATGGTTCGGCTCGGCAGTCTGCACTTACAGATGTCTCGATGCCCAGCACCGGCACCCCTCCTCGATTTTGCCTCTGGGAGCGAGACGGGAAACACGAGAGGGAGAACCTCAGTCTTCGTATTCATGCGCGCCCACCCGTGGGGGAGGGAAGGTGAGTATGCGGGCATCCCCGGGGGCGCTCCAATTCGCCGCTTGTTCGCCGGTTCGCCTGAAATCATAGGAGGGAGGGACATGCATGCTTGAGATCAAATATCAAGTTGCAGGCTGCGGCAACTGACTAGAGGTGGGCTTACTGGCCGCGGTCCTCCCAGCAGTAGTACATCGCTTGGTCGCTGGTGGGTGGCGTGCTAGGCTCAGCAAAAGAAACGTTTAATGGACGGAAACTCGAGATGTTTCCTCCCAACCGATCACCTTGCCTCTTTACCAAATACCCAAAGTGTTCGGGTTGCGTCTAGATCCATGCGCTCGCTGCAGGCAGCCAGGCGAGTGGCAGGTCTCGACACAGGTGGCCAGGATCGCATTCATTTTCCAAAACCCCAATGACGACGCCTCGCAGCTCGACAGCTCGCCATCCTCAAAATGATGTGGGTTCCTGGTGGGAACAACAAAAATAGGAGTTGCAGCCGAGTGGAAACCAGTGGCCTGGGGTTGTTCTCGAACGGCGTGATGTCGCAATGCCTGCCACAATTGCGGCTGTCCCACACCATTGGATCAACCATCCCGCGGGCATCTCAAGCCACCAGAGCTCTGATCTGGAACGCCGGCAGCGTCTGATTCGGGCAGCTTCGCCGAGAGAGAAACCCCCCCGAAGTCTCACCTTCTCCGGTCGAGGTCGACCTTGATCGCGATCTAGCAAAGGTTCCTCGCCTGGGCTTTGCCCTTCTCCTGCAGACAGCAGCTTGGAAGGTGCTGGTCGTCGGCAATGCGCGTGTAATTAACACACAGAATGGCTGCAGCCAAGCACCATACCTTTTTAATGTCATGTGCCCCTCTCCGAAGGTGACGGGCTTGGGGGCATCGAGCCAGGCGGCCAGGAAATGAAGGTACGCGAGTGCTCGATGGAAACCGCTGTGCCGTTGATCGGGCGTATCAACCCGTCCATACTTTTCGGACATCGATGCACGACCAGCAAGCACGTCGTCTAGATGCTTCCAAGTTGCCAACACGACACCTCGTACTTTTCCAAACGGCCGACTCAAGCTTATCAGATGCATGCACTGCAAGGTGCGTTGGGTAGGTGTGGCTAACCATTGGCGAGAAGGGCGGCAGGTGAGGTGAGATGGCGACGCTGCCTGTCTGCCCGAGATTGAACCATTCACTGGCGTGGTGGATTGAGCATCCCGAGAACGTCAATTTCAGGCGCTTGGGCGCGAGGGGCACTGGGCTGGGATGGCCCGGCTTTTGAAACCCATGAGGCTGCCAAACAAGCGGGATCCCAGTTGATCCCAGCAGCAGCCACATGGCCGACTCGCCAATGTCGCGGGAACTTTTCTTCCTGTTTTGTGGCCCAGATGCTTTACCCTGAATTCCACAACCCCACAGCAAGTTGATTGACCACCAGATCGCAGACACCGCGAGCGAGATGTAGCGGTACATGCGGTACGGCTTCGGAAGCCGCTCCACCTGCTCGGCGACGATCGTCCTCAGCTCGTAGATTCGACTCCGCAGATGGCGAGGCTTGGCGGTTTCTCAAAGATGGAAAACCGTCGAGGTTCCTATCACGGGACCGCCAGCCGCCTCGCCAATCCTCAAGAGCCAACGTTTGACTTCCAACTTTCCGCATTGGGAGCGGGTCCTGGATGTTGAAGCATGCGATATGCATCTCCTTCTCTCATCTCCCAACATTCGTTGATTGACTCTCCCACACCATCCTCTCGGTGCAGAGCTCTCGGGACTGTCGGGATGCAACGCCCTGACTGACTGACTCTCTCGTAACCGGCCGAAGGCCCGGAAGTGGCGGCCCGGAAGTGCAGCAGTTGCAGATTGAACACTCTGGTTCAACAATCAGTCGCCTGCCGGCCAGGGCCCGGGCTCACCGCAACCTTGGACTGGAAACGCGCGTTGCAGCATGACCACGCAACGAAGACCTTGCTGCGTAGTAGCACCCCTCCCTCTCGAAATGTCTGACGAGAAGCATTTGCCAGACAAGAAATCCGAGGCTTGCGGTGGATGAGTTGTCCATCAGTGAGCAACAGTGTGCATAGTCAGGCGCCCATCTCTTTTCGCCCCACGACTCGTCTGCTACGAAACCCGATCAAGACCCGTAGGCCGGGAGCAAGGATTTGCCATCGTGAAGGCGGGCCCGCTCCGCATCACAAGCGCCCCAGCGGACCTGGATGACCACGTCTCCTCCGGCCCTTGGGAATCAACTCCTAAACACAGCATCGCGAAATTCGCACATGGCCATGCCGGAAGCCGCTTCGATCACACCTTGCTCCGGCGTGGCCACGGGATTCTCGGGACTCAGGTGTGGTATCGGTATCGGTGCTTCTAGATCACACTGCGAGCACTTTACGACACCCTCTTTTCTCGGCAGACAAGAGGTCCGCTAACCACCAGCGTGCTAGCAAACCTGCATTTCCTGAGGCATCGCCGATTACCCAATCCGTGTCCGGGCCGATCCCGCTTCCCTGTTAAGGGACCAACCCTCTTCCGTCCCGGCAATATATATCTGACTTGGCTGTGTGTTCCGTGGGATCTCACTTTCCCGTGACGTAGTGCGGTACAATACATTGAATTTGAACAGCGCACCCCTTCCCCCGTCCTGAATATCCCAACACCCTTCATGCGGGGTTGAGCCCTGGGGTGCACTTTGTAGAGCGACAGCAGAATGCGACGTCTCACGTTTAACCGTCAGATCCAACGCATCTCTGCACAGCGGCGGCGCCCCCGCTAGGAAAGCAGAGTGTCTCCTTGGGAGAGATAGTGCGGTCTCAGAGTGCCGTATGACTGCGTCACGGTCAAGACAGGGTCGTTTGCCAACTCCACGACAGATGGCACACGCCTGGATGCTGTTAGGTATCCTGCACTCACAGCAGCGTGGAGCGCTCTGCGCCTCCCTACATCGTTTCATGTCGATCCCTAGTCTGTGAATGGCCCCTTCAAAACCGACCAAAACTTTGCATCCAGATTAACTCGAATCTTGGGCTCACCAGTCTAGAAATAGCTTCTGGCGAAGAACTCGGGCTTAACGGCCGAATTGAACATCTTCTGCCAAACCGAACCAGGTAAAACAAGAAACATCGTCTGAAGTCTAATCGATGCCAGCCATGTTTACTTCAACGCCAGAACCCAAGCACTAGTAAGGTCGTAGACAGGGCAAGCGAACCGTCGCGGATCAACCTGGCAAAACGATAATCAGAAGGGACGGCTCCGAACATGATCTTCAATGGAAGGGGGTGTATTCAACCAACCGTACCCTTCAACACAACGTCCACCAAAACGCAAAAAATAATAACACAACATAAAACTACAGGGTACTTGCCCTCGCGCCGGACCCTTTGGCTTTGCCCCGAGCAGATTGGAACTGCTTCTCAGACAACCGTAATCCACCACGCTCTCACTCGCCCGCTCGAGCACACAACGCACGTCCCAAGGATCCATCTCCACGACATGATTTCTAGATTTGATTTGGGGTGATTCTCTTCGCACAGGCTCCTCCCGTCCGTGCTCCCGCGCTCGGGAGGCTTTTCCTTTTGTTCCTTCCTTCCTTTTCCCCCCTCCCGCCCGCTCTCCCAATGCTTCCACACAGTTCCGCCTGCTGGTTTGATCCCGGGTTTTATTTATTGCTTGCTGAGGGGGACCGGGGGCGGTGACAGGGCACGGAATCAGAATGAGCTGCATTCCCACCCACCTTGTCAGTCGGAGGCCGTGCGGGTTACCGGTGGCGTGCATCTGAATCCCCCTCCCCCCGGTCGGGGGAGGGGGGTCCTCCGGCACCAGAGATTGCCGGAGCACGTAGTGGTGGACATGCTGCTTTGGCGGTGTGCGACTCGCGGTGTTTGAGAGCAGACTACGTACTTGATCATGAACTATTGCTGCTGAGATTGACCGTGCCCGCCTTCGATGCATCAGCATCATTCTGTGGGCCCCGGTGTTTGACTCATGACATACTGCGTATATTCCTCATCTGCAGGTATGGGATACGTTGGAGATTGCCCAGGCTGTCAGCTCCGGATGAGGTGCTTGGGCGGAAAAGGGGAAAAGGCCTGACGATCATGATCCCTCCCGCCTCGTTTCCCAATATTCGTCACACTAGCCGGTTTCCCGCGATCAGCCTCACCACAGCGTTTCTCGATGCCAAGACGTAGTCCCGCCGAGATGAGATACGGATCTGATATCTGATGACGGAGAAGCACGCCTTACGGTGATGATCATTTCTTGCTTTAGCGAGAGCTCACATAGAAACCCCCGGTATTGCTCACAAAACACACCACAATATTACGTATCACGGGAAACGTTTAAATCACAGCTTCCGAGCCACAACGCAGGCAGAAGGTTGGCGACACAAGCAAGCGGTTGAGCTAGACTCGGATCAACAGCCTCAACGTACGAAAGGACTCAGCGCGAGGCTACCATGGAGTGACTTAACAAGCTTCGTCCGCCTTATCCGTGTGATATTTTGTGAGCAGCGATGTAGGATGCGGAAAGATTCAGCTAAGCTCACACGCCCATCCGTGCCCCGAGAACTCATAATTTGCTCTTAAAATATTGGTTGTTCGATATGCGGTGGGGCGCAAGGTGATAGGGAATTCGTATATCTTGGTGGCTGGGTTTGTCCTTGAACTTTCATCCGTCGTCGATCAACATCCAAAGTGACAGTCACACGTCAACATACTCCGAAAGGTCCGACGGTGAAACCAGCTCGTGCAACTGATGCTGGACGTGATAAGACGGTGCGAATGCCGGCGCTGGTGGAGATTCTTAGCCGATGGCCAAAGAATAATGCTGCCATGTGACGGCCGTGGTCGGGTGAATCGATGGTATCAGTTGCCGCTGGGGAGCGATGCGTGCCCGTAATTCGGTCCGTCTTCAGACCCGTCAACCAGTAAACCAAGCTCCTCATCCCCCATCCCCTCCCCCTTCCTGCCAAATGTGATGCAGTTTTCAATGTTGGTTGGATAGACACTCAGGCACCGTTGAACGCACAAAACGCCGAACTCCTAACCCCATGGAAGGTAAACACTAAACCAAACGACGGCCTCGCAAGCGCGCCACGTGAATATCCTCAGTTTCCAAGAAAGATGCGGAGCTACAATCATGAATCAGCACTTCCGCCTCCGATGAACCAACCCTTCTCAAAGAAGGGTATCGAGAATGTCCAGTCTTACCGCCATGATGACGCAACATAAGCTTATGTAGGGCGATAACCTCTCGCCTATCCTCGCGCACTTCCAGAAGATCCCTCGTAGACTGCCCTCGATGCGTTAGCGACCAGAGAAGAGAGCTACGGCGTAGTAAGCAGAGGGATGGAACGGGACTCACCCATCCTTGTTGCGGTCGAGGATGCCGGGGACGATCGAGTGTACGTATGCGGATGTGCAGATGAGAAGAATTATGCAAAGCAAGAGGCTTTGGAAGTTGAAGAGGGCAGACTATATTGAGAGACGGTTCGTTAGCTGCTGTAGCTCTTTGGCAGAGACCGGATTTCTGGTCGCCCTTGATGCTCGTTCAGGGGGGGCTCTCGGTACAGTGACCGGACACGCGGTATCATGATATCTTGAACGTACCATTTCGAGCGCACGAGATCCGTAGAATGCGCCGTACTGGCAGAGAAGCAGGGCGTTTGCAGACAAGGAGGTTGTTTCGCGGGCGGGAAAAGATGCGGCTACTTCATGGCAGAGTGGACTGGACAGGGTGTCATAGCTCTTGGGAAATCAACTGGACAGCCTATCAAAATCGGCTTGGCGAGGTGCCCTGTGGGGCCTGCCAAGACTCTTGCGGCTGACATTGTGGAGCGCGGGGGCCACCAGCCATTCAACCTCCAAGCCTCATTCATACCTTCAGCCTTTCTGTCGTGTGAGAACCAACTCACCGTTTTGCTAAAACCTTTTGCTTCCGTCTTGAGCCACAGCTGGTCTCCCTCAAGAGCGTTGACTTCCTTTATCGTTTGACTTCATACACCGACCATTGCGCGACAAGATACTACACACCAGCAAATCGTCGCCCTCATTTGACCTCACCACCAAACCACCTCATCACAAAGCTCACTCCCGCCACCCACAAAGATGGAGCCTCGCGCGCGCGCCGGCAAAAATGTCGGCAAGATGAACTTCAACCACAACGAGCGTGCGCATCCCCAACCCTTCTCTCCCAGCCCCCACCGATACTGACCCAGCTCCGCAGTCGCCCAGCTTTTGTACGGGCACGGCGACGTGAAGGCGCCGCTCCCCGATACTGTGCGTGTGCTAGATGAGATCGTCACAGACTTCATCCAGGGCGTCAGCTTCGAGGCGACGCGCGCAGCACACCACGCGGGGCGGCAAAAAGTCAAGTTTGAAGATTTTGAATTTGCCATGCGGCGGAACCCGCGCTTCATGGGCAAGATCCAAGAGGTTTTTGAGAAGAAGAAAGAAATCGAGGCCGCACGTAAAAACTTCAGCATAGAAGAGCAGCTGATGAAGGATGCCGACCGCGAGGAGAAGAAGGCGGAGAAGCGGGCGGAGGCGAGTGAGAGCAGGGGGACTAAGCGTTCGAGGCGGGAGGAGGAGCTGGATGAGGGGGATGATGACCTGGATGTTGACGCTGATGTTGGCACCGCGGTGAAGCGGAGATAGTAGATGGGGTCTTTGCTGGTTCTGGCTTATTGGGTTTTATATCACCTGGGTATTGTGTCGTTTTCCTGCAGCGAGGAGTCTTTGGTTGGAACGCTTTTCAATGAGAGCATCATACATGGCGTTGGGTTGAGAATAGTTGTCATAAACAGTTACAGAGGGTGGGTATCATTACGCTGCAAAAAAGCCAGACAACCCACTCGGCTCATGCTCCAAGGCCACTCAGTTAGGTGAGTATGCGATGATGTCTCGAGAAAACCTAACACCGTCCGGAATATCCTCCTCGTTGACCCGGAGGCTCTCGATCACAGCCTTGCTTTGTCCCCATGGCACTGCAAAGAGTCCCGAGTTTATGTGACATATCCGCACCTCCCCAATATGCTCGCCGCTTGCCATCTCCGCAAGGATTTGGTGAATGAGATCTCTTAGCGCCGGCTCCGTGGCACGCAAGATGTCAGCAGGCGAGTCCTTGTTGCGCCCATGCCACTTGCTGGTGAAGAGACAGCCGACGTAGTGCTGCCGCCTCGTTCCATCCCGCGGCGCGATGAGAAGCGCTGTACCGATAAGACGCTGAGGCAGAGAGCGCTTGCAGTGAGCATTGTATATTCTGTACGCATCCGGATACCGCTCACGAAACGCGGCTGCAATTCCGGCGCCCCAGCTACCGCTTTTTGAAGTGTCAGCTCGGGATTGTGACTCAGAGAGGAGTTCAGGTCTGACGAACATTGCATTACAAGCATGAATTAGAATTGAACGTGGCGGGGCGTTAAATATGTCGCCTACTCTCTCGGTGATGCGGAGCTGGCCATCTGGTGTCGCCTGAGCTTGAGCTTCTCCAGCTTCGCCAACTGTCGAGCTCTGTTCGGGCGCTTCTTGAGCGGGCGAGGTGTCCTTCTCGGCGTTCTTCGCTTCCTTGCTGGATTCGGCGGCGACGGGATCTTTTATGTCTGTGTCATTTGGGTCACTGGCGATACTGTCGTCTTCAGATAGTTTCGGTCTCTTACGCTGCTGTTGAGGTGGGGAATGGGACGAGGAGGACTGAAATGCTAAGCCGAAAGTGAGCTTCGTTTGCTTGAACTGACGTGGCCCATCCGCGATACCTTTCTTGTCACTCATCTTTGTGACTTTCGAGGTTTGTTGTCTCACACCTGAGGCATTGTGATTTGACGTGCCCGGCCGGAAGCAGCAGTGAGACAAAGGAAGGTGGGGTATGAGCTCAGGTCTACTGCGCACGGCTGAGGTACCGGCGGTAAGGGAGGCTAGCCAAAGTCACATTGAGCCAGTCAGGTAGTGTGAGACAATTTCCATCTCAGCCGCAACACTCAAGACATGTTCCCTCTTCCCCAGTTCAACAACCTCTGGATCTCGAATCCGGATGTTGCACCCTTCCCCGGTGTCTGGGCAGCGCCATGTGGGAGAGGTTCGCGCTTCGGGCCATCCCTTGCCGACGGGCAATACCCGACCCTTGCGCCCCACGCAAATGCAGCTTCCGCGAAGGTTGAAGACGCCAATGACCCCTCTACTCGCACCTGAAAGCACGACCAACCAACCAACTGCGCCGCCTTTTCATCCTCGTCAAGAATAGGGCGTCGCATCTTGGGTGGTTTGGCGCTTTCCCGTGCATAAGCCCCGGGAGCCTCCCCGCTGTCACATTTGACTCTGCTGCTCTCAGAGTTCCCGGTATTCCATGATCCTAGAGCACGCGATATCGGCTACGGTGCCGGGTCGGCGATACCTCATCCTCAAGCAAGCTGGCTTCGCAATCCTTGTTTCCCTCCCGAGGGAGCCAGAAACTAAACGCGACCGCTACAGGACCTCTATCTCCATGGTTCCTGAGTGGGTGGACAAGCGTTCCCCGGCAGGCTGGATCCAATTGGTTTTTTGCGCATCTCAGGTCCCATGATAATCATGCCTGCGTCACCGCAGCGGCTAGCGTTGCAAGGCTTTTGGGCAGCCGGGGATAACGGCCTTCCCCCTTCCGATGGGCCACTAGCACATCGGCCCCCGTTGGATAATACTGGTAGCTATGGCGAATCCCAACCTCTCTCATCTTCTCGGTTTTTTTTTAACTTGCGATCCCTGGTCGTAGTGTTCTTTGGACGCTCCTTTTCTTCTCAACCTGTCAGCAAGGTAGCCCCCTTCCATCACGACGCTAGCCTTATTCTCACTTGGATGCCCCGCTATCTCTTTCAACCAAGTTTCCTGCCCCAACTCCAAGGCAGACCGACTCGGCTTGCTTGACGGTGCTGAGGATGCCTCGTGATACCACCGCATCCTTCCTACAGATACCACAGACGCCTCGGGCGAAAACAAGATTCGAGGATAGCGATGATGAAGACATCATCGATCGGCTCTCGTCGATCGACGAGGCGGGCTACCGAAAGACAACTGGGTCGTCGTTGCTGACCCCTGCCGGTCTAAGGTCAAGGTCTATCAGCCCCTTCTCTCAGTCTGGACGCCTCTCGCCAGCACGGCACCGGATACCGCCAGTGACTTCGTCGACATACAAAACCAGTACGCGAAAAGCCTCCTTTTTGGAATCCGCAATTCAGTTCTGGGCCAGGAACCGAGGGGTGCTCTTGGTTGGATTCGCCCAGTTATTTGGAGCGACGATGAATTTATGCACCAGGCTTCTTGAACTTGACAAGGAGCACAGAATGCATCCGTTTCAAATTTTGTTTTTCCGTATGAGCATTACCACTGTATTGTCATGTATCTACATGTACAAAACCAATGTTCCGCACTTTCCGTTCGGCGCGAAGGAGGTGAGGCTGTTGCTGATTTTGCGAGGCACCACCGGATTTGTGAGTTATGAACCCCTTGCTACCATGATAACCTCTGCTTGTAGCAGCCACTGACTTTACGACTCCTGGACAGTTTGGAATCTATGGGATGTGGTGGTCCATGATGTATTTGCCCCTCGCTGAAGCAACGGTCATCACGTTCCTTGCCCCTGCCTTCACGGGATACATCTGTCACCTCATTCTGAAAGACCCATACACGAAAAAGGAGCAGATAGCATCTTTTCTTGCTTTGGCTGGAGTCATTCTCATCGCTAGGCCCACATCCTTTTTTGGCGGCTCGGAAGCCCCAGTTAGCACCGGCCCCCCTGAGGCTTTAGGGAACGTCACCGCTACAGTGCCCCAGATGGAGGGAGAGTCAAATCCCTCGGAGAGACTCATGGGTGTTGGGATAGCGATGATAGGCGTGCTCGGTGCGTCCGGGGCTTACACTTTTATCAGATGGATAGGGAAGCGCGCCCACCCCCTGATATCCGTCACGTACTTCTCGGTCTGGTCGACAGTCGTCAGTATCACGGCTCTCCTCCTGGCACCGGCGTTGGATATTGGGCAACCTGCCATACGTTTTGCTCTGCCGGCATCGGCATACCAGTGGATGTTACTGCTGTCGCTGGGCCTATGCGGGTTCATCATGCAGTTTATGCTGACTTCAGGCATCGGGGGAAAGAAATCGAACCGCGCGATGGCTATGGTCTACACGCACATGTTGTTTGCCGCGGGGTTTGATAAGTGGATATTTGGGAATGAGATGGGAATCATGAGTGTCATTGGCTGTGGACTCATTGTTGGGTCTGCACTGTGGGCTGCCCTGTCGAAGAAGGATAAAGAAGAGGAGAAGCACGACACTGAACAGGGAATTGGGGGGGTGGAGATGGAAGAGGGAGTTCCTATGCTGAGGGCAAGAAGAGGGGACCTGAGCGAGGATGACGAGGAAGAGACGGCTCAGGAACAGAGAAGTGTTCGGTAGGTATCTAGATTTGGGCATATACATAGGTCGGTTACATGCAAAATACGGGGAAAACACAAATTTCGATTGGAAGTCTGTCTCAAAGCCCTGACACCGATTTTCCCCTGCTATGCCGGTGATGTGCTAACCTTCTGAACTCAGTATATCTGCACTCCTGATATTGGGTTCTGCGGGTTGAAACGACCTTACCAAGCTGTTTGAGAACTGGCCTCACCTAGGTGAAGACCCGCTTACCGAGGTGAGGTGCACGGGCCTTCCATCGCGTTCCTGGAAATTTGAAGCTTTGGAGCTCGCAGCGACCTCTCGCTCCTAGAATTTCCCATGCTTGGCCCTTCCATCCGCACGAACCTTTACCCATTTTCTGTCTCGACGCGCCCGTACTCCTGTCACACTATCTCACCCTCAGGAAAGCGCAAAAATGGTACAAATTAGCGAGGTCAAGGGCAACAATCGCGACAACCGCACTGCGGCTCACACCCACATCAAGGGCCTAGGCTTGAATAATGGCATCGCAGAGAAGCAGGCCGCTGGCTTTGTCGGCCAGACGGCGGCACGAGAGGTATGCGCCTTTATTCCGCCAGGTTCTTGTAGGCGCGACTTGCGGCGCTTGTGTTGACACTGACGTTTCTCTTCTACGTAGGCATGCGGCGTCGTCGTCGACCTTATCAAATCACACAAGATGGCCGGCCGAGGAGTATTGCTAGCAGGTGGACCGGGCACCGGAAAGACAGCGCTGGCTCTCGCCATCAGCCAAGAACTCGGCACAAGAATCCCATTCTGCCCCATCACCGGCAGCGAAATCTACTCGACCGAAGTGAAGAAGACCGAGATGCTGATGGAGAACTTCCGGAGAGCCATCGGCCTCAAGGTCCGCGAGACGAAAGAGGTGTACGAAGGAGAAGTCACGGAATTGACTCCCGAGGAGGCCGAGAACCCGCTGGGTGGCTATGGTAAGACCATCAGCACGCTGCTGATCGGCCTGAAGAGCGCCAAGGGCCAGAAGAAGTTGCGCCTAGATCCCAGCATCTACGAAGCCATCCAGAAGGAGAGAGTTACTGTCGGCGACGTCATTTACATCGAGGCGAACACAGGCGCCTGCAAGCGGGTCGGACGGTCCGATGCGTATGCGACAGAATTTGACCTTGAGGCTGAGGAGTATGTCCCCATTCCGAAGGGCGAGGTGCACAAGAAGAAGGAAATTGTCCAGGATGTCTCGCTGCACGACCTGGATGTGGCAAACGCGAGGCCACAGGGCGGCCAGGACATCATGTCCATGATGGGCCAACTGATGAAGCCGAAGATGACCGAGATCACGGATAAATTGCGTAGCGAGATCAACAAGGTAGTGAGCAAATACATCGACCAAGGCGTGGCCGAGCTTGTTCCCGGAGTTCTCTTCATCGACGAGGTACGTAAAATACTGGGGGCCGTTTCCGATCTGCGGGATCGCTTTGCTGACTCGACCGCTAGGCACATATGCTTGACATTGAATGCTTCACGTACCTCAATAAGGCGCTCGAATCGTCCATCTCCCCCATAGTAGTTCTCGCGTCAAACCGGGGTATGGCTACCATCCGGGGGGCGGACGATCTTGTTGCCGCCCACGGCATCCCTCCGGATTTCCTCAGCCGCCTCCTTATTATCCCCACCACGCCTTACGAGCCAGACGAGATTAAGAGGATCGTGCGGATTCGGGCCACCACGGAGGGGGTGCAGATCACGGACGCGGCCATCGACAAGATTTCGGAACACGGTGTGCGCATCAGTTTGCGGTATTGCCTCCAGCTGTTGACGCCCTCAAGGTACGTTTGTGTCTCGGGTGCCGTCCTGCTCTGAAACAAATGGAGCATTACTGACAAAGAAATAGTATCCTCGCTCGCGTTAACGGACGGGGCCAGATCGATGTGCAGGATGTCGCAGAGTGCGAGGACCTATTTCTCGACGCTCGACGCAGCGCGAACCTGTTGAGCAGCGAGTCTGGTCGGGGCTTCATTTCGTAAGGTATCGTGTGGGGGAAGTCCGTTTGGCCGGCGCGGCCGAGCCAGACATGTCACATCTCTGATTTAGCAAAGTATGATAGATGAGAAAGGGGAACGGTTTTGGGCTGGGAAAAGCTGCTTAGGAGGCTGGAGTTTTGTGTGTCATTTTTCTCTCTCTTCTCTCTCTTCCCTGGCTGTGTTGTGTTTCTGTTTGGGAAATTCAGGGGTGCTGGCCTAGCGGTTTCGGTTTGCAGGTGTTCGCTATCAAGACAAAAATCCATCATACCCCCCAAAGTCGTTTCCCGAAAACCGGCCGTTGAAATGCCCTCATCCGCCCGCGGAGCAATGGCAAGCATGTAAAGAGCACATTGTAAAGGCTGGCGGGCTAGCAAGAAAGAAGGCCGGGCTTAATTCGGCTTACATGAGCTTTGTTCAGCTCTGCATTCCATAGTGGGCGACTCTGGGAGGTTGCCACATTCCTTTGACATTGTCATGGCTGAGAGGGGCTGGATTGATTGATTGAAAGCCAACAGAACGCGCTCTGCCTGCCTACGGCCGGTCTGCGTCCAGAAGGGGGGCACTGCGAACGGAATTTGTGCAAACGCAGAACAAAGAAAAGCTCATATTGCGTACCAAGTTTTGAGCCAGCGCGCTCCCGAGACATTGCCCACTGCCTACCAGTCCTGGCCTGGTCTGCCGCCGGTGCCCTTCCCCTCTCCCAACATAATAGCAACCATGGGTGTTAGTGATAAGGACATTGAGCTGCTACTGGCTGGTCATTGTCCGTCCTGCTTCTTTCCTGCCTCCCTCAACGCCAGCATCTGAGCCCACACAAAGGAGACAATCCAACAAGAAGACCATCTGTCTTATGTTCCCCCCTTCCCAATGGTCCGAACCACAGGTTGAAATCTCCCCTCGCCCCTCTTGGCTCATACCCAATACCGCTCTGCTCTCTCTTTTCCTCCCAAACCCTCTCCACAATCCGCAGGCTCCGTCTTGTTCCAGAGTACACCGTCTCCCGGGACCCTGCTTTGCGAGAGATCCGGTTGGAGCGTCACCTGCTAGCTGCAGCAGCCTGTCTCTGCTTCTCTCCTTTTCCGTTTGACGGAGTCTTTTTTCCTCTTTTTTTTGCTGGGCTCCAAAAAATGACAGAAGTAGTGGTCAGCTCCTCCCAACAGCAGCTGCCCCCATCAACATTGTCCAGGCCACTCACCCGCTCAGCCATGGCCAGTCGGTCGGCCGGCGCGGCGAGACACTACGGTCCCGAGACCTCCACTTCCACTGACGCCACCACACCTGCAGCAACAGCTCCTCATATGCCCTCCGCCATTACTACGACCACACCAACTACCTCTCGTCCTGCTGCCCCCCATCATCTCCATACAACGTCGTCCTCTTCTACTCGGGGGCCCATGACTAGAAAGCGTGCGGCATCCATCATTACGGACGATAGCAGCAGCCATCCTCGAATCGAGGATCTCAGTCTGAACACGCCAACTACGGCTGGGGTCGCCACTCCGCGGCCTCTCGACACAACTAGAGACCTCATCTGTCTCTGCACACCAGCACCAAAAATCCCCCGTCCTCGGAATGGTAAGTCTGTCTTTATCATCCTCCGTTTGTGTGTATGTGTCAGGGGGGCGGGGAACCAGCGAGGGCTGAGCGCCTCTCCGCTCTTTGTTTCTCGTCCACGGTAAAGGGGGGTAAGATAGGGGGGATGAGAGACAGACGGACATACACAAACAGACGGTTGTTTTGGAGTGACACGGCCGGCTGACATATAACGTCTCCCTTTGCCCTCTAGCCTTCATTCTTTACCGCCAGCACCATCAAGCTCAAGTTGTAGCGCAGAACCCGGGCCTCGCCAACCCAGAGATCTCCAAGATCATTGGCGAGCAGTGGAAAGAAGAGCCCGAAGACCGCAAGGGCCAGTGGAAGAGACTAGCCGAGGAAGAGAAGCTGCGGCATCAACGCCAGTACCCCGACTACCGGTACCAGCCTCGGCGCGGGAACAAAGGTCTGCCGCCGCGGCTTACCACAGCGACGGGCGAAGACCCAGGCAGGTGTCCCAAGTGCGGCGGGCGGTACATCGCGACGCCGAGAACCCCTGTGACTCCGTTTGTATCGCCGCCGAACTCGGCAAAAACACCGATAATCATGCCTTCTTCCTACAGTCAGCGAGGCGATGAGGCTGCCGACTATCACTTTCGGCACAACGGTCTGGTGCCTCCTCGTAACGATCCGGGAAACCGGGGCAGCCGGTCGCAATGGGCCGGCCCGCCGCAGGCCCACGGCGCGCTGTACGACATCCACGAGGACTACGAGATGATGTCGCCGTCGGATGCCAAGCGCCGGCGCTACAACAATGCAGGTGTCGCTGCAGGCCCTTACCGACCCTACCAATCTTTGCCCTCGCCGCCAACCCCTTTCAGCGGCCACCATCCACGCCAGCAAGCTCAGCGCCATCCTTCCATCAACGGCCCTCCGAGCGCTGGACCGGCAACACCTGGCTATGGACCTCCTCCATCGTCAGGACCCCTGCCAGGGCCGTCAGCCATCGCGCGTGGGGGTTCCAACGCCGACATTGCGCCCAGCCTTGGTAGCATGAGACCACCGCCGCGTCCCGGAAGTGTTGGCTCCGGGCCAGGTGGTTACCATCAGGGACCGCGCGGGAGCATCGGTGGCCCTCCCGAGTACGACGAATCGCTCCGGCTGCCGCCCCTTCAGACCCATCTGCCAAACTCGCCTACTTCAGAGGCCAGCGCCGCTGGGATGGGCGCTGCAGCATACAGTGCCGCCCCTCAGCCCGGTAGCCAAGATTATCAGACTCAGCGGGACCGCGAGCGCGAGGCCCACCGCCGAAGTGTCGAGGCCATGGTCATGAGTATCGGGTACATGAGTAAGCTGCAGGTCCTAGAGCGCATCAGCCCCCCTCTACCGCCGCCAGGCACCACCGGATGGATTATGAGCCCCGGCGCCGAGCCGTCTGGCGGCCCTCGCGGACCGATCATTGCCATTGAGGGCCCCAACGCACGACTTCTGCGGCTTGTTGCGCCCATCATCGAGAAAGCCCTGATCGCATCGGGCGAGTGTGACGTCCGCTCATGGTACCTCCCTGACAACGAAAGCACTCAGTCGAATCCCAACAACACCAACAACCCGGACGACGTCCACATGACCGACACTGCATCCACAAGCCGTCAACGCGGCGACTCAACCACCTCCTCCCGCTCAGGGAGCGTCACCTCCATCGCCCCGCCCAGCAACAGCTTCGGCCCCTACCTCCAGGCCATGATGGACTGGCACGCCAAAGCCTCTGAGATGGTCAATTTCGTGACCTCCACCCCGACCACCGCAACAGCCACAGCCCGCATCGCTTCCAACGCCTCTTCCTCGGAGCCAGTGACGGCATATCCGCACCCCGACACACCCAACCCCTCCTCTTCTTCGCATTCCGCCATCCCTCGCAAGAATCCCCTCCCTGTCGCCCTTCTGCCCGCAGGCTACTCCCTCACTGCCTCGGATCGCTTCGCCTCCAACATCCCCATCACCGACGCATATGCCCCCGTCGACCACTGGCAGTGGATGGCCACGCTGTGGCGTGGCATTGCCGGCGCGGATCTGACGGTGTATGTGCGCGCGGCGAGCGACGAGGAGCTCACGCAGCTGCAGGGGGTGGAGCTCAAGGCGCCCGGGCTGATGGTTGTGAGGGTTAATGAAAGGGAGTTGCTGGGTGGTGGAATGGCGGAGAAGACGGAACGGAGGTTGGGATTTGAGGTTGTTGAGTGGGTTAGGGGGGGTGTGTTTTACCATTATTGGGGACAGCAAGGAGCTGCCGGCGGCGGTGGTGGTGGGTTTGGGCAAAGAGGGGGGTGGGAGAGTTAGGAGTTACGGAGTGGGTTGTTTCCGTTACATGACGTGCGGGTTGTTTACCGGAGGGGAGGGGAGTTTGGTTGAGATTTGATGAGATGGGCGCACAAGGTGAGAGGAGGGGGGCCGGTGGGGATGAGTTATGGCGTGAGAAAACAAACAGAAAGCAGGGGATTAGTTAGGTGGGTAGATGGCGTTGTTGTTTTGTCCTGTTTCTTTCTTTCTTCCTTTCTCTACTTCCCCGAGACTTCTTGGGGACACGGAGCTCTGGCATACGGCTGTATGTATCTGCCTCGGTGAGGGTTGTTTTCTTTGGGGGCAGTTGAGAGTATGGATGGATATTGGATATTAGATATTGGATGCGGCACAAACAGAGGTGAGAATGAAATGAGACACTTTGGTGGTAGGTTACGCAGGATGGTGCCTGATTAGCATTCTGTGTCAATCCGGGATTTAGGCCATAGTTGGTATAGTCGGAACATAGGTATTTTCGCAAGACACTGCTAGGTGTCCGCGACGCCCCTCAGTACCGTCCATTGTGGAAATGGTGAAGCAGCTCGGAAGTGACGTTGGAAGAGACAGTGCGCATAAGTGGACCGGAACAGGGGTCGCACCTGCGGACGCGTGCACGGTGCAGGGTGTTTAGATGCCAGTCGCGACTCCCCTTTTTGACCACGACAGAAGAGCTTCCCCAGGCTTCAGCTCCACACCCACGTAGACACCCATCACGGAATCCGACAACACCGACGATCGACCATCTGTATCTGAGCTCGTGATTGCTCATCGATGATGCGCCCACGATGTCGGAGCTAGCACTTGGGCAGAAGGTTCGACTGAATGACGGCAAAAATGGAAATGGCACGATTCGCTTCATCGGCCATACCGGTTTCGCGCAAGGCGAATGGGTTGGCATTGAGCTCGACGACCAGACAGGAAAAAACGACGGCAGCGTCCAAGGCCAACGGTACTTCGATTGCTCCTTGGGCTATGGCATGTTCGTCCGGCCGATGGCCTTGACAATCGTTGCCCAGCCTCCACCGAAGCCTGCCACTATGAAACGGGCGTCCCGGCCTAGCAGCATGCTCACGACAGGGCCCGGTGCCGGTCGCGCGGGCGGCCCTACCGACCCAGGCTTGGCTAAGAGGATAAGCTTGAATGCACCGAGCCCGAGTCCTGTTCCTAAATCTCGCCCTTCCAGTCTCGTTAGAGTAAGTGGCCTGTACTGAATATGGGGGATGATGACTGACTTATGTAGTCTCCCACGAAATCGCCCACAAAACAACTAGCAACTGCATCATCTAGCGCTACAAACTCACGTACCGGTACACCATCTAATGCCAAACCTCTCGGAACAAAGCCTCGCACATCTATCGGCGGGGCGCGGACATCGATGCCCCCGCCACCGATGCCAGCGCCGAGGCCTGGAAGACAAGTCTCCGGAGCTTCTGCAACGGGGAGACCGGCAGCAGCCGTAGGCAGAACACTGAGCGGTCGATTGTCAACAGCAGGAAGGCCGGGTCTTGCACGTCCTATCAGCGGGAGGAATATCTCGTCCGGGTCGCTATCCGTAGACAGTTCGGCGGGAAGGAACGGTGAAAGAGGTGCTGGTTCTCCTCTAAAGAGCAGCGATGACGAGATCTTATCCCCACAACCGACGAGCCCCGTCCAGGCCCGAACACAGGCCCTCGAGAGGCTTGCAGGCGCGACTACGATGAATAGACCTGCTGCTCCTGCCGCTATTCCCGCACCTCGACCTGTAGCTACTATCGCCACGTCGAACAAAGAGATTGAAGATCTCAAGGCCAAGCTTCGCGTGCTTGAAAAGAAAAGGATGGACGACCGCGAGAAACTTAACAGCCTCGAGCGGATCCAGGGGGAACGCGATAAGTTTGAGAGAATTATTCAAACCTTGCAAATTAAGTACCAGCCGCAAGGGCAAGAGATCATTGATCTGAAGAAACAGCTTAAAGAAGCTGAGTCAAGGCTCTATAATATTGAGGATATCCAAGCTGAACACGAAAGTGCTATGGAGCTCGCCACTCTCGACCGCGAGATGGCTGAAGAGACAGCCGAGATGTTGAAAGTGGAGCTGGAAACACTAAGGGCAAAGACGGAGGAGCTGGAGCTTGAGGTCGACATTCTACGTGAGGAGAACGCCGAATTCACGAAGGGGATGTCACCCGAGGAACGGGCCAGCACCGGCTGGCTGCAAATGGAGCGTGGAAATGACCGTCTTCGTGACGCTCTGATACGTCTTCGCGACCTCAGCAAACAAAACGAGGAAGAGCTGAAGGACCAAATCAAGGTGCTTGAAGCTGACGTGCGCGAACTCGATACGATCAAGGACCAGTACGCTGCCACGACGGAGAAACTTGCACAAACGGAGGCTGCTGTGGAGGACCTGAGGGAGCAGCTCAACAATGCCCTTGGTGCTGAGGATCTGATCGAGACACTTACTGAGCAGACTATGAACCAGGCTGAGGAGATCAAGGAACTTAAGGCTGTAATTGGCGACCTGGAAGATCTGAAGGAGATCAACGATGAGCTTGAGATCAATCACGTACAGAACGCGAAGGAAATGCAGGAGGAGCTTGACCTCAGGGATAGCATCATCACCGAACAGGTCCGACAAGCCACCACGCAGAAGGAGAGCATGGATGACATGGAGTATACGCTCTCTCGATTCAGAGAGCTGGTCACAAGTCTGCAAAGCGATTTGGAAGACATGCGAGCTTCTCACGCCGTCACTGAAAACGAGTCGGAGCAGCTTAACAGCCGTTCGCGAGCCATGATGGATCTCAACATGAAGCTGCAGATATCGGCTTCCAAAGCTCAGGTCAAGACGATTGACCTGGAGCTGCGGCGCATGGAAGCTCAAGAGGCCGAGCAACACCTCGAGATCGTCAAGCTATTCCTTCCCGATACATACCAATCCGACCGCGACTCGGTCTTAGCTTTGCTTAGGTTCAAGAGGTTGGCCTTTAAAGCAAATCTACTCAACAACTTCCTCAAGGAGAAGGTCAATGGACAGCCCCATCCAGGCCACGAGGACGACATGTTTGAGGGTTGCGGTGCGATTGACAAACTCACCTGGGTGTCTACCATGTGTGACCGCTTCGTCAATGCCATCAGCCATTGCTCGTTGGACCAATTCGCCAAGTTTGAGGGTGCCCTCTACGAGCTTGAGCCGGTGGAGCGAGCCCTTAATGGTTGGATAGATGGACTGCGACGGGATGACCTCAAGGAGAAGCAATGCTCGGTGGAGCTGCAACGCACCATTGCTCTGATGACACATCTCGGCGAAGTCCACATCTCTACTGATCTCGAAAGCTTTGCTGACAGCATTCACATGCGCTCCTTGCTCATGCAAAGCCATTTGGAGTCCGCAGCCGTCACCTTCACCGGGTTGAAAGGCATGGCTCAGCGGGTCGTTCCGGCCACCGACGATGAGGATGAGATGGCGCAGTACTTCTCGAAGAAGGTTGAGGGTGTTGTCAGCCAGACTCGTAGCACTAAGGTCATCGCCAGTAAGATGGTCCGAGCGCTAGAGGATCTGAAGATGAGATCGCTTTCTCTCATGCCAGAAACGGCAGAAGCCTTCGAAGCATGCGAGTCTGCTACCAAAGAGCTGGCCGAAATGGCACGGAAAATCGGACTTGAGCTCCATCGCGTCCTACACGAAGAAGGCCGGACAGAGCCTTACACTTACGCGGAGGTGCAGAACTGTGTTCAGAGGATGGCTCTAGCCTCGTTCAACTCCAGCGAGTCGGACCTTTTCTCCACATACATGACCAAATTGCGTATTGTGACGTCACAGATTTCTGACATCGCCGCGTTGAGTGCCGACCTCACTCAGACGCAAGAGTTTGAGCGATGTGCAGCTCCTTGGATCCTTCGCAGCCAGGAGCTGAAGTCCCTCAAGACTGTTCCTGTCGATGCCGAGGAGGAGTTGCGCCGCCTGAAGGAGGCTGTCAACGATGCTCGGCGAGCTATCGCGATCCGCGAAGAGAGTCTGAGCACAGCCCAGGTCAGAATCGAAACCCTCGAGTCGCGCATGCGCGATGCCAATGCCAAGGCTTCACGGATCGTTGATCTGGAGGCGCAGATTGGAGTTGCCAAGCAGGAAGCGGCCGGCCTCCGAGACGATATTCAGAAGCAGGATCGTGAGCTCAAGGTCCTAGAGCAAGATCGAGACAAGTGGAAGAAGATTGCTAGCGACAGCCGCATGGTTGCCGACGCCGGATCCGAGGGAGAGACAGGGACTAAGGCAAGACAGGAGCGTGCTGTTGCTACGGCGCGTGAGATGGACGCGCTGAAGGACGAGATTAGTGGTCTGCAGTCCGCCGTTCGGTACCTGCGTGAGGATAACAGACGCGCGCGAGTTACAGAGCAGCCCAAATACGACTGGCTTGCCGAGCCACTCACAAGGCCGCGACCACCTGCGGAGCAGCGCAAGGCGATGGTCATGGCCGAGGGCAAGGTAGTTCTAGGCGAGCTCGTCAAGTTGGCAACGAGTGCGAAGGTATACAGTCTCAACGCCCTGCCCCAGGACAAGCTGGCATGGAAGCCCGCCAAGAGCACGCCGCAGTATCACGTTGCGAGGCAGATGGAGGACTTCGCCACGTGGAAGGGCTGGCAGGATGCGGTATTACGAAAATCGCAAACACTGACGGCTAAGCCAGCTGCTGTTTCCGGCATGGCTTCGAGTGGCGCTGATGGTGTGAGAATGAGGCCCAGAGGAGCCGCCACGGCGGCGAGGTTGCGCATCAAGCTTCCTGGGCTTGATGGCAAGATCGTCCCTGGTTCGGCAAGAGAGGTGCAGATTGTCGGATCAAGGGAATGGGAGGGTTTACAGGGCAGGCTTGCTATTGTGTGAAAGCGGAGCACTAGATTTGTAGCAGTACTAACAATTAGGATATACCCCCTTTAGAGATGCAACATGTCAATGCCAAGCGTTATGTATTGGTTCATTTGTTGGCATCGCCGTCCGTCCACCTAGACCTTTAATGCTGTTTTAAATTGGTATCACGCCGTGCCTATGCGGAGGGTGCCAAAAATTCTTCTCACCCGCCTGCCCTTATTTCAGTTCAAGGCATGATCCGGTCCTAGCTCTTACCCTTCCCTTTTTTGTCCTTCTTGCCCCCGCTTGGTCCTGAACCACCCGGAGAACCACCACCGCCCGCAGCAGCCGCCAGCATGCTCGCCATATCGCCCCCTCCTCCCATCTCCTTCATCATATCCTTGAGAAAGTTCTCGCTCACTCCACCTCCCGTCATCGCAGGACTGTAATACGGCAACAACTCCCCCATCTTCCACCCCCTTGGCACCGCCGGCCGCGGCCACGGCTTGCCATCCTCCACCTGCGGCGGCGGCGGCGCCCCGCGCACTATCATCCGCAGCGCCGGCCCGTCCTCCGTCACAGGGTGCTCGCGCAGATGCTTGGCCACCAACAGGTACAGATGATGCTTGTTCTTGATCCGGCTGGCGACATGCGGCTCGCGCAGCGAGATGCGAACTCGCCCGGGGTTCGCCCAGTCCTTGGGGTGCAGCTTTCCGGCCTCAAAGACGGCGGGGAGGCGCAGCGCCGCGCAGGCGGCCACGATCTCTGCTGCGAGGGGGTTGCGCACGGCGAGGGACGAGGCGACGCGGCGGCCTTGGGCGCGCGTGCGCGTGGCGTCGAAGTAGACGGGGTAGAGGCACTGGTAGGAGCGGTAGGCGGACTCGTCGGTCGTGGTTTGCATGTCGGGGTAGCCGCGGGGTTGGGACTGGGTTGGCTGGCGCGGGGGTGGTTGTTGCTGATGTGATGGGGCGGCGGGCTTCTTGGTGTCGATAACACGGAGGATGTCTTCGTCAGCGAAGTCGTCGATGTCGCCCTCGGAGGGGTCCGACATCTCGACGTCGCTGTCCTCGACCTCTTCTACTCGTGGATGTGTAGGCATCGTGTCTGTCTGCCCGTTCTGGTGGTGGGTGTGCTCTGTGGTTGAGCTTGAGGCCGAAAATGTGGGGGGGGATTGTCACTGGTGGGGTCATTTTGGGGTTCAATGCTTAATGTGTGGTCTGTGCGCCAGCCACTGAAGGTGGGCGAGCAAGGGTTAGGGTGACCCTCGCACCCGTCACTCAACATCCGTTCGTCAATGGTGATTCATGTCATGAATATAGCTATCTCTCAGCGAATGTGTAAAATCAATAGTTGCGTATAAGATCCCCCAAGTTTCCTGAAGGAGTGTTTAGCCCAAATGATAATAGCGAGGCTTGCTTGAAGCCTCGTCCTAAATAGCCTCCCCATACGGTCGAACCGTCTTATTTTCCAAACAATTTGTATGTTAATCAACCCTGACAGACGCCGGCTACGTTACTGCCAATCCTTGTTCTTTCCAATTGTTAGTTACTTTATTTACTGGCTGTTTGCTTTCACCGAAATCGGCCTGGTGCTCTGACTGTGTCCTTCAAACTTGGGCGCGGTCTTCAGCGGTATGGTGTGGAGAGTTTTCGGAACTAAGTAGAGGTATAGTGAAAAAGCGAAATCCAAAATGACTACTGAGCGTTTGAAATCAATGGGCATTTTTACCCCGGAACTTGGTCCCGGGTGGATGGTCTTCGGCCCCGAACTTGCAAAACGGATGCGTGCAAACACCATCGCGGTTGACACTGGGGCACTAGAAGGAAGCGAAAGTGTTAACAGCCATAACGGGGTGCTATACGGGAGAGATGAGACGACCCACATGATGACCATAGATACAATTCTCCACTTCGCACTCCTGTCCGCTTTCGCAGGGATTGAGACGCGTCAAGAAGGCTATCGCATTGATCTCGTCCTTCGTCGGCTTGTACTTGTGCTCGAAGCAGCAAGAGTCACCCTTGGAGCAGGGGCCTCTCAAATAGTGATTGTTGCACAGCTTGTTGCTGTCCTTTCGTTTCTTGATGCTATCCAGTGCGGATTGCGATACCTGGAGAGGGGGATCCAATCCTCGCGGCCCCGGGCTCCACGGCGCCGGTTTCGTTGGTGTCGCCCGAGCCGGCGTGACCGCCGGCCGTGGCTGTAGTGGAAGTGTGATCTGCGGTGGAGGGCTGGCGCTACTGATGGCCCGCGCGTATGTAGTATTAGCCGTAGTGGGGACTGGCGTTGAGTTGGACGATGTGCTCGGGGATGGGGAAATGGCGGCTCCGTTAGACGCGGCCGTTGCAGTCGCCGTCGTCGTAGTAACATTGGTGACTGTGGTGGCGATGCTCGCCATGCCAATGACTCCCACATTGGCGGCTGTCGGCGGTGCGATGAGAATTTGAGAGGCTCTTTCCACAAGTTTATCGGATCGGAACAGCGTGTCGTCTAGAACCATAATCCTTACGTCGGTCGCGACTAGCTCCCGAACCGTTGGGTAACCTTCGATTACGGTGACGTTGTGCTTGGTGAGGCTATCTTGGAATAGCTCGTCTAGGAACGGAGCATAACCAGCATCGTGTGATATCCCCTGTAAAAGACATTAGTCGATAGTTCCGTCTTGAGTGGACGGGATCTCGAAGGGGGGGGGGTTCCCTGCGAGCCCCTGAGTAGGTAAAAGGGGGGCTGAAGACAGAAGAAACCCGGGCCACTGACGAGAAGAACCTGTTTGCAGTTATGATTTCTGAGATGCCATCTAGCCGTTTCTGATCGGGAGTCAGCTTCGAGAACGGCCTTGCGTCGGCTTGCTTGCGTACCTTTAATTTTGTTGTCGGCCCGTTCTTTTCCATGGCCAACATCGACAAAATCAAATGTCGCTTTGCCCTGGGAGAAGCCTAACGAGAAATCCTTGAAGTCCATTTCGTTTTCCAGGCTTCCATCACGACGCATCGCTTTGGCAAGGCCAGCAAGATTGGCGTATACTTTAGCGATCACTTCAATGCCGGCGGCATGCTCGCCGCACTCTCTGAGGATGGCGGATCGCAGGGCGTAGGCGGCGCGCTTACCGCCTTCAACTCCTTGCCTGATGTAATTTTCGGTGAACTAGGGCGCAAAGCCACAGAGGTGAGCATTGAGGAATGCCAGCTGGAGGTGAAAGGGGGCCTCTTACGAGCAAACCGTCTCCATCGATCAACACAAGAATATACGGATTGTGATTCTACAGCAGAAAAAAGCATTCAACGACTGTCCCAGACGCCCGGTCCAGGAGCTCTGACCTTCAAGTGTGTATTTTCTTGTAATAATATGGTGCTTTGGGTCTCGGAGAGCTGTAGCTGTTGCTGGAGCTCACGTCTCGATTTCGTTGCGTCGGTAATGTCCAGCTCAGCGTCACGTAACTGGGCAATCAGGTTACTGTTCTCTGTCCGGAGCTTCGATTCAATGCCTTCGGCGTAAACCAGGAGGTCCTGCGTGGAAAAGAAGTGTTAGATTGCCGTAACTACCACAATGCTTCGTTGGGGGTCGCGCGCACCTGGATTAGTTCCTCACTCGAATGTCTTTGCATCCGAAGCGTCTGAAAGCGCTGGACGAAGTCCATAATTGTTCCACCCATCGCCATGATCCGGCTGTTCTGCTTCGTCGTCCGGTGTTGTTTCGTCCGTTGGCCGTTAGGTTACTCGCTCCACTGGGCCGGCAACTCAAACTGCGACCGTGGTTGAGATGTGATGCTTGTCGATAACTTTGTCGACTGCCCGCACTCCCTTCCGTTTTGTTTCGCTCCCGTCTTTTATAGCTGTCCTTACAACGTATCCGGAAATGCCAGAACCCCGAAAGCCAGATGTCGCAAACAGGAACCGGGATCTGGGGAACTGGAAAGTTGGGACGGCGAAGTGGATAACCCTTAACCGGTTACCGAATCCAGGGCATTCAATATAGATCAGGCCAATGGAGCCAAATGGGGAGCGGAGCTCGTTTCGTCAGCCCAAGAGCGCCCCGACCGAAATGTTGCGCAACCGCGCGGCTGCTGAGGAAAGGTTCTACTTGATCGAGCCCGGGGTCGGCCTTTGGGTTTCAATGGTGCGATCGGGAAGGGCTCGGTTTCGTGGTTGCAGCGCTGACGGACGTAATACAGGAGGGCTTTCCAGGGCCTTACTTTGTGCGACAGGCCTAGGCTTTCTTGTGCCCTCTTATCGGGATCGCAAGTGATGATTTGGAGGGGAATAGCTAGAGCTTCCACCGACAAGAGGCATCGAGTCGCCGAAGGCATTTAGTTGTGTTGCGCATCCAGGAGCGTTGGACCCCCGCTTTCAGCTGCCTGAAAAGAGCTCAACCACCAATCACCCGCAGGTTAATCAATGTCTCAAGAGCTGCTTTAGCGCGATGCAGCCCACCATCCCGTCCCGCCACAGACTAGGAGACTCGCCAGGCTTTCAACCCCCATTTCTGCCTTGCAAAACCACCCGTTCCTGTCGATTGTAGCAGCGGTACCGGGATCAAGGGCCACTTTAACGATTGGGACATTTCTCGGTATGTTTATCGCGACTTTTAAGTGTGGTAGAACTGGGGTTAGGGTTCTGTGTTGACCACTGTTTGTGGGTAACCCTTGCACGCGAAGCGCACAGGGAATAAACCCCCTCGAGGAAAGCAGAGCCTCAACAGAAAGTCCTACGCGAAAGTCACTGTTGGGTGTTCCACAACGGTTGACCAGATCGTGGTGCCGACCTCGCGCCGCCAGTGTTGGGTGGTCTTACTTTAGCCAGCGCTTTCGAGGCGTCTACCTTCTGAGTGAAACCGTGGAAAACAAACATTCTTCATACGCCCGAATACCTTTCACTAGGCCTAATCACCTATGTATCTATTAGACCAGACAATCGATCAAACCCATGCTTTCAACTTGACTGAGTCCGCCCCCCTGAACTCCACCAATCCAACAATTGAGTCCCATGCAAACCCTCCTACAACCCTTTCTATGCGACCACCGAGTAACCATTATGTACAATACACCACTTAAAGATAGGGAAAATTAACGGGGGAGAAGGGGCTGGGCCCTTGCGGACAGCTCCTGTGGGATAGGTATGACAAGAAGAGAAGTGAGTGATCCTCTGCTTTGCAGGGTCAGCAACTGTAACACCCAATGACATAAAATCACACAGACCAAGAGGCCTTGTCGATTCAAAGCTTCTTCTTCCTCTCTCTCCTTGCCTGCACGTCACCCTCAGCCAGCCACCTGCTCGCCTTGACGAGCTGGATGACATTGATGATCTGCTTCAGTGCCATGACGGGGAAGCTGACACCAGCAATCACCCAGGGCCAGAAGCTGTCCATCTTGTTAGCCCGGGCTAGCTCAAGAGCGCCGGCGCTATAAGGATTTGTGAAAAGGTGGCTCAGCAGCGACGAGTTCACCTGGCCACCCATGTGGATGGCCTCAGCAGTGTGTTTCGGAACACCCTTCAGGAGGTTCGGGCTCAGTGTGGGCGACGAAAAGCTGAGCAAATAGAGGGCGATGAAGAAGAGCTCGTTCAACGCGCAGCACACAAATAGGACAGTCTGATATGAGTGTTAGCACTGAAACCCGCTCAACCCTGGTCGAGGGGGCAGCAAACCCTATTCGTATAATACAGGTTGAGGATCTTGCTCCTCGATGCATCCACGTTCTTGTGGCTTGTATCAGACCCACCCATGGCGAGGGTGGCAAACATGTGGCTTTGAAGTAGTGTCAGGGACTTATCAGATCTTGAAACGGGCAACAAAATCCTACTCACATGTAATGCGACGCAAAATCCAGGCTTATCAGACCCTGGAAAAGGATTGCCCAGCGGGGGAAGCTAGACGACAGGAAGACCTAACCAGAATCAGCATCGGCTTGACCAATTTTTTTCGCTTCAATACCCACAAGAAGGCATGCGGTCGTGCATCGGTCCGTCACCATATCCAATACGGCTCCAAAACGGGTCGACTGGTCGAGATAACGAGCGGCATAGCCGTCAAGCGCATCGAGTAGACAACTCACGCTGTAGAGCAGGCTGCAAGTACGTGGGTGGAGGTTCATGTAGTACAAGCTGGCGATAGCGAGAACGATTCGCCAGTATCCGATGATATTGGGCCAGAAAAGAAACACATTCTCGGAAGGCTCGTTGTGCGCCGGGCCAGTCGACGCCACCTGCTGCGTTGCTTTGCCGTTACCATCGGGGGAAGTTGGCTGCCCCTCCTGGGCCTTCAGCTCCGCCGCAGCTTGTCTCCTGGTTCTTGCTCCCGACATTATGACGATGTCCCGGTGTCGATCATCCGCAGGCCCGGTCTGTGCCGGGAAAGGGGCTCGTGGTGTCGGGCGTCTCGTGCGCTGGGGAATCGTAGGCTTCCGAAAATGGCTCCCGGCGGTGCGGAGGGAACCCGAGCGTCCCGGAGGAGGGAAAATAAGCAAAGGCTGATCTTCTCGAGGGATTCCGGGCTCAGGGGAGGATTGAAGGCGTTGCTTGCACTCAGGTCGCCAAGATTGAAAGAATGGTACGAACACTGATGTGACGACAGGGGAGTATCAAAGGCTTGATGAGGTGTTGAAGGAGAAATTCAAATCGTCCAGGCGGGTCCCCCTGCCGATGCAATTGATAATTGATAACGCGTCCTCGACGCAATGGCGAGCAAGGGTTAGTTAACTTCCTTGGAACCCAGCGCGCAATCAAAGTGCGCGCTCCGATAAGCTGACAAGGGTCGCGCGATAAGAGCTCACAGGAATTACAGAGGCTTGGCAACTCTCGTTCGACGAGACACACCGGTACGGAGTACACACAGGGGGCTCGACCACCTGAGACCATTCCTGCACTTGATGAACAGGTGCTCGAGTGATCTTCCCGTCTAGGTCGCTACCATATCTTTCAGAGAGGTCTCGGCATATTTCACTATTTCGCCCTCAGACATCATCACCCGACTTCTCGCTTCCGACAGACCCGGGCGTGGTAGCGAGGACAGCAGCCTGTCGCAAGCCACATTCCTGTTATGGATTACCTAGATACGCTACTCTACTAGTGTAGTGTAGGAGAATCTGGGGCCAAGGCCAATTTGATGTTAGTTCCAGCTTGCACTTGCTCCAGCTGTTGAAGAGTAGAGGTCTCGATGTGCTTCCATGGCGCAATAAATCCGTCACTTCTTGTTATCCCGTCGTCCACCTTTCTTTTTGGGGATTTATGTCAAGTTCCGGGGACGGAAGCAAAAGCCTGCGGCAGGGATGGAGCAGCCAACAAGAGGACACTCGGACAAAATGATCGACGCAAACTCGAAGATGTCTGCAGCCGGTTTTATCTCCCGCGGCGGGATGGGCTGCCGAAAGGAGAACTCGCACGGCCTACATCGAACTCGGGTGCCGCGTCTCTGGTCCTAAATGGGGCTTCCCGATTTCTATTCCGGCTCCATGGCAGCCGCCTTCCATTCATCGCCGCAGCTGTCTACGCAAAGTAGTCTAATTTCCCTAGCGTCACTGATCTCCCTGGCGGTACTCTAGTATGGCAAAGACATACCGGCTGCAGAGGTATATCGGATAGAGCTGAGGAGAACAACGTTCTGTCGGTTAGCCGAGCGAGTCGCCTTCCATCGAGCCCCCAACTTGTCTCAGCCAAGATTGGTTGGGTGGTGTATCGGGCGGGAACTTCCATCGAGGAGCGGGCAGCCATCGCATCGGTGGGGTGATAGTATGAAGTGACGAGTGACGCATCGCCAGGTCAGGGCAACCGGACGGAGTTCCCCTCCAATGTTGGGAGCTGCATCCTGTGGCGCACAGGGACACATCCCCGCCATGGCGTTGAAACCATTGGGGGCGGCATACAATTTCCTATGACAGGCGGGATTGGAAAGAACAGCAAGGTGTTGCTCGAGGGCTAAACGAAGGCAACTGTCAAGTCCTGAGAGAGAAAAGGCAAACCATCGATGAAGTGCATGTGGCCCGTCCGTGCGGCCCCCCTCGTCGTTGTGAGGGGCAGCTCGGAGGGTCTGCGCTAGCTTCCAGACAAGGGTCCTCCAGCCCCAAAATGTCGGTGCGTCGACCGACTGGGGGGAATCGAGTCTCGAATCGACTTCGACTGCCCACCTCAGTTCAGATTGCCTCAGTTGCCTCAGGTCTCTACCCCCTTTCGCACATTCGGCTCGCGCAGACGCACCACACCTGATGCAGTCTGCATCCTAAAAGCGCATTGCATTGCTCAGCTGCCCGTTCGACCTGATTCGCCGCTAGGGACTTCATGTGTGCCAGTTGTCTCTGCCCCTCCCGTGTTCGTCTGAATTTTGTCCCCGTTTCAACTCGGCCCGCCAACTTGGTTCGAATCCACCACCCGTTACAAGACCCTGACTCGCCGTTATAAGAGAGACCTCGGACCCGTTCGCTACTCTCCCTCTGGTCATTCTCATCTCACCGGGTCCTGAAGCAAGAGTACAAGACAACACTCACTCGACTCACATCTGGACATCAACTCGCGACTCACATTATTCGTTTCCCCGCGACATTGATACTGCCCCGCGTCTCCACCCGGTGCAATCTCTCTCTGCGCCCGGTTACCGGCGCCCTCAACATACTTGCCGGCACCCCGCTCTTCCACAACGGCGGAAGCAAGATGTCGGGTAGACATCCTACCCTGACGACGCCGTTCGCCGAGCGCGCGAAGCAGGCAGACCACCCGCTCACCGAGTATCTGTACCGGCTGATGGTGCTCAAGTCCTCCAACCTCTGCTTGAGCGCAGACGTCCACACGGCACGTGAGATCATCACTCTCGCAGACAAAGCTGGGCCATCCATCGTCGTCCTCAAGACACATTACGATCTGATATCTGGATGGGACTACAACCCTGTTAACGGCACTGGTGCCAGGCTGGCCGCGCTCGCAAGAAAACACGGCTTCCTGATATTTGAGGACAGGAAATTTGTCGACATTGGCAAGACGGTGCAGATGCAATACACTGCTGGCACAGCGCGCATAATAGAATGGGCCCACATCACCAACGCCAACATCGACGCAGGGAAGGATATGGTTAGGGCCATGGCCGAAGCAGCGGCAAAGTGGAAGGAGCGCATCAACTATGAGGTCAGGACATCGGTCACGGTGGGCACTCCTGTCTCGGACCACTTTGACGATGGACTGGAGAATGGCGACGAGCATGGTCGCCTGGATCCACGGGAACAGCTCGGTGGCTCCGGCGGCCACGATGGCCGCGATGGCAGAGACACCGACGCGAGGAAAGGAAGCATCGTCTCTATCACAACCGTCACCCAGTCCTTCGAGCCTGCCGACTCACCCAGGTTGCCAAAGAGCATCTCAGAAGGTGACGAATCCGTTTTCCCAGGGATTGAAGAACCACCTTCTGACCGTGGTCTGCTTCTCCTCGCGCAGATGTCCACAAAGGGCTGCCTCATGACCAAGGAGTATACGCAGGCCTGTGTGGAGGCCGCCCGTGAGAATAAGAAATTTGTGATGGGCTATATTTCGCAAGAAAGCCTCAACACGGCGCCAGGAGACAACTTCATTCACATCACGCCGGGCTGCAAGCTGCCCCCAGAGGGCGAAGAAGAAAATGGCCACATTGAGGGCGATGGCCTTGGTCAGCAATACAACACTCCAGCAAAGCTTATCGGCATCCGTGGTATCGACGTCGTGATAGTAGGGCGGGGTATCATTTGCGCGGATGATCCTCCCTCTGAGGCGGAACGGTATAGGAAGAAAGCCTGGAAGGCATACCTTTCCCGGATTGGATGACTGGGTGTGCAGGAAGTGATTGCGTGAGAGTGCCGGTCGAAACTAAAAGCAAAAAATCAGATGGGCGATTGTTTGGCTCGAAGGGAGCGGGCTGAGCGGCGTCCAGCAACCATACCATAGATTATGGCATCCGTCTGCTATGCAATTTACTTTGACCAACGGTAGATTCGCAAGAGCGCAGCACCCACTTCGTTTGTTTTTGGAGCCCTCTTGTTTTGAAAAAAACCCGCATTCCTCGCCCCTATCAAAAGGCCACAATGAACCCGACCATGTCGGAGGGGTTCCGGGGTTAACGGATGTAGCATCCTACTCTCTCCGCATCTGGGACAATGCTTGGCAGCGTGGGGAACTGAGTCTGACGTGCTCGGTAGCATCTTACTCCCCCACTTCAACAAGACATTGGCCGCGACAGGTTCAAATTGGTATCTCGAGCTCGATTGCGCACCAGGCGAGCCCAATTGGTATTGCACCTCTGGCTCTCGGTCTCCGCAGTTCTAGCTCGCTCGTGTCACCGACCTCGGCTCTCGTTCCTGTCCAAACTTGACCCCGCTGCTGTCCAGGAGCTTTGTGTTGCTTAGCAAGCACCCATGTCTTCTTCTCCAAGCTCAGACGACGGTCCGGCACCTGAAGCCGTCGAGGTCGACGGCGCAGCGCAGGACGTTACCGCAATTTCTCGGCCGTCACGGCCACCAAGGAAGCGCCGGCGGACCGTTATTTCGTGCACTGAGTGTATGTAGATCACGCAGTCGGTCCAACACAGCTCACGTGTATTCTGATCGCGGATTTAGGTCATCGCAGGAAACAGAAGTGCGACCGGAAGTTGCCGTGCACCAACTGTATCTCGAGAAATAAAGAGGCGGCGTGCCGGTACGAGACTGGCGCACCGACGGCGAAGGAACATAGGAGGCAATCGAGTATCACGGGGGGCACGGATCTCGAGCCTGCTCCCGTGGATAGTATACCAACCAAGGTTGCCAACTTTGGGTACTCGAGAACCGGGGCATCGACGTTGGGTTTCTTACAAAAGATCGAGGGCGCTGATTCCGGCCTGTCTCTCGCGGGACTCAATCCAGACCCTGGTCACGGGGAGTCCTTCAACACAAGGGAGCGCTACAAGAGCTTGGTCAGGCAGCTCCCGGCTCGAACGTACATCGACAAGCTCGTCAACCTCTATTTCGAAAACTTTAATTGGCAATACTATGCGCTTGACCGCGATGTATACGACAAGCAATTAGCAGAGTGGTACCGGCTGCCGTTCAACCTCCTAACAAGCGGTCCCCAAGCACTTCCACCCGATCTGCGAGCTTTTCCTGCCATGCTCTTCCAGACGCTAGCTTCGGCGCTCTTGGTACTTCCGGTCGGCTCAGACTCAACCTTTGACTCGCTCAAGTATGCTGGTGGCATGACCTTTGAGGACCTGGCGATGGACTATAGCGAATCCGGCGTTGCCATCCTCTCGTTGCTCGGTAAGAGGCAAATGTCAGTCACTACTGTTCTCGCCGGCTTTCTTAGGGCTGCCTTTTTGAAGTATACGGCGTTAGTTACGGAAGCGTGGCATGCAATAGGCGCAGCTATCAGGGATGCACAGGAAATTGGGCTTCACAGGGACAGCCTAGATCCCAAACCAAAGAGCGACGATGCTGAAGCGGTTCTTGAGAATCAGTGGGAAATCGAGCGTCGGCGGAGAATCTGGATGATTCTCGTTGGCTGGGATATACACACGGGCGTGGTGCTTGGAAGACCGGTTTCAGAGACTGGAATGGCACGAATCACCCTTCCTGTTGACTGTCCCGTTCCGAAGGACAGGTCAAAGACTCCCGTTTTGCCCCGAGCCGAGGATGACCCCCCGACGCCGTTGACAAGAGCGATATGGGCGTACCATATCATGGTCCCCCTGAGAGCCATCGTAGAAATGGAGAAGGAGGGTGCGTGGCCAAAGAATTTCGCGAAGGTAGACGCTCTTCATCAAACTCTCCTGGATCTCGAAGCACAAACTCCCTCGTACTTCCGACTAGAGAATCCTGACACGAGGTTTGATTATCTTCCTGATTGGTATGTGCAATTCCTATCGTTTACTCGGCCCGTTATCTGACACCCCACAACAGTTACTGGCTCCCTGCTGTCCGCGCTACCCTACCACAGCTCATGTCCTTCAATTTCATGGCACTCCATCGGCCATATATCTTCACCCGGCCCAAGAGCCGCACAGCGGCATTGCGGGCAAGTCTGAACATGCTTCATGCACAAAGGCTGCACTTCCAGTCCTTAAAACCCCAACAGTACAAGACGTGCGTCACCACCAGTCCTTGAAGCTGTCGTCCCCTCCACTTCACCGCTAACCGTAGTCTAGCTTCTCACTGTTTTTCGGCACCTTTGATGCTATCGTGTTGATGGCATCCATCTACATTCTATTCCCCAAAGAACACGTCGAGCTCGTCCAAAACGCCCTACAGCACTTTCAGTGGGCAGTAGAGCGTTTCGAAGCAATGTCAGAGCGCAACGCACTCGCCAAATCAGCGCTCAGTGTGCTTCATGCCATCTTCCTCCGCCTAAAAAAGTCACTGGGCATCTCTCCCCAGGCCGCAAAGGCCATGCTATCATCCCCGGTACCGCCCGTCACTTCGACCGCCCTGTCCCCCTTCCCCACCGAAGAATCGCCGCCAGCTGGCTTTCACTCCCTGTCCGCCAAAGGAGAAACATCAGATGGCATGTCTCCATCATCCCACTCGGGCGGCAGCGGGAGCATCAGTAGCGGTAATACCGCCCTCTCCTCGGCAGGAAACACCACGTTCTCGCCGGACGATTTATTCCCAGAATCCATCGCGCTCTCAAACACCTCTTCAGGCGATTTTCTCCCAAGCGACTTCGACTGGTCAAGCCTAGCCCCCATCTATGCAACATCCGACCTCGTCTATAACGATTTAGGGATGGGTCTTCGAGATGACAACGCCGCAGTGCTCCCTTCGTCAGCATGGGGACTGGATCTGTCAGGGCTACCAGATGATAACATGGGGATAGTACAACAGCAGCAGCAGCACCCAGAGCAACAACAAGTGGCAGCGCCTTTCCAATTCGAGGGTGATTTTGGAAATGACAGTGTCTGGAGCCTCCTCAATCATTATACCCCTTTCTGAAGAGAAAGCACGGCGTCTGGCGTTTTGGGATAGTTTCACAATTGGATATGGAAAAGTGATACATAAAGGGTCACAGTCCCTAAGGTTACAGCCATTGACGCTTCAGGGTGGGTTGGACACGATTCGCGGATCATCGTGACCAAAACACTGGTCACAGTATTTTGTATACGCAGGGGCAGACTAATCAACAGAGAATATAACCATAGCAGTCATTATCCACCTGCAGCGCTCTCCTATCTAGCTGCTACGACAATTAAAGAAGAGTATTTCCGCCACCTACTTGCCAAAACAACAGTTATCCCACTCTCAATTCTTTGCACCTCCACTCCCTACATTAGAGATCCCATCCCTTTCTCCCGCAATTCCAGCACCGGGAGCAGAAACGCTATCCTCCCCCGAGGATACTGGTGGCTGCTCGTCTGCCCCTTTGATTCCGCCTTCGCCAGCCCCAGCACCAGCATCGATGCCATTGACAGTCTGTCCGACATCAGCAAAGCCATACCAGGCAACAACGGCAACGCCAATGATGCCGCTAATACAGCTAAATACTAGGGCGATAATTCCCCGAGTGGTAAACCTGGGGGCAATAGAGATTAGTAGTCCTCACACAGAATTCGGTAGACATCAGAGTACGTACCCTGTTGGAAGAGGTCCTGGCGGGGCATTCTGTCCGGTTAAGTCGAGGAAGTTCGCTGTATTGCCAGCGGCGTTGCCCGCGGTAGGTACGCCACCAGCTGCGCAGGCGGCATAGTGATTCTCTGGCACCTTCAGCGTTTTCTGCAGATCCAGAGGCGCCTCCACAAAAGTTGCCATTAGACCGGACTGAACATGCCACTCAATATGGCAGTGGAAGAGCCAGACCCCTATAGGTAATCGGTTACCCGCAATTAGCAACACCCATATGACGGGTGGGTGTTTGACGTACCTGGGTTATCTGCCTTGAATCTCAGTACAATATTTCCTTCAGGAAATAAAACAATTGTGTCGCGGCGCATAGGCGTTGCTGAGAATTCGGCCGGAGTCACATTCGAGCCCTGGAATGTACCGGCTTCGTCACCGGAGCGCCATACTGCCTGAAAGTTGTGGCCGTGGAGATGAAATGGATGCTTGCCCGAGTCGAGGTTGTTGACGACAAGCTCGACAACTTGGTTTCGTTCAAGTACGAAAGGGTGGGTATACTCTCCGTAGACAGCGGCTTCCGTGGCAAGCTCCCCAGCTGTCAGGGCGGTGTAAAGAGTGGGAATCTTGGGGGCCGTGTAGGTGATGTTATTAAAAAAGGCGCTATGCAAATAGGTCAGCAAGGGCCCCAAGCCGCTTTTGTGACACACGATACACATACTAGTTTGCCCCGTCTCCAAGGTTGTCCATAATGACGTCCAAAGATACGATCTGGTTTGGCTCACCAAGAATGGTTTGGTTATCCCATGGCACAAGCGTCATATCGTCAAAGGGGTCAAATGGCTCTTGAAGAATCTCCGGGTCTGGTAGAGGCTCTTTGGGGTCGTATACAAGCCATCCCGTGACGTTCCAGTTCAGATCATCAGGGAGTTTATCAAATAGATCCTATAAGACAAGTCAGTCTGAGCTTCCTACACAGGCAATGTGCTGCGATGAGATGCTCACCGTGTCCATGCTCGCCACAATAGGAAAGTTTGTCATAGTGTTTTCCTTGGCCGTGATGAGGAAGCTACAGCGCTGCGCCGCGGAGAGGTAAATCATGCTGGCCTCGGTCGGGTGCGTGTAGACGCCGTCAACCTCGAGGATGGTCATGTTGTGGCCCTCGAACCAGACATATTGGCCAGCGAATGCGCCAATGTTAATCATGCGGAATAGGTACGTCTTCCCGGCCTGGATATTGATGGACAAGTTCTGAGTCTCGTTGAGTAGGGCAGAATTTGGAACTGGCTCAGCGCCCGTAGGGTTGACTTTGCTTATGAAGAATGACAGGAGGCCCGGCATTTGGTCGTGATACCAATCGGAGACTGTCAGGACGAGCTCTTCGTCATACAGAGCCTTGAAAGGTGATTCGGGGTCGTGGATGATGAGTGGCCCCCTGAGTCCATCTGGATACTGGCCGTGTGTGTGAGAATGGTACCAATAGGTCCCTGGCTGCTCGACGGTAAAGTTGTACGTGAAGCGGCCACCTGGTCGGATCGGACATTGTGTCGTCTGCGAGGGCCCGTCCATATGGGTGCTACCGTTCATGAATATACCGTGGAAGTGAAGCGACGTGGACTGGTTGCCCAGCGAGTTGAGAACATTGACGATGATCCGGTCTCCCACGTTGGCCTGTATTCTCGGGATCGGCCACTGCCCATTGATGCCTATGGTCGGCCGGTCGGCCAGGCCATCCGGGTTTGCGGTGACCCAAGATATGTCAAAATCGTGTGTGACAGTGGCAGCACTTGTGAGAGAAATCGCACCCAGAAGAGCGACCACCATTGTCAGGGGCCAGCAAGCCCTTGGTGAAGCCATCGCGGAAAGGCAGAAATGGGTAACCCTCACCCTCTGGCGTCGGAAGTGTTTACCGCCAGTTTGCGGTCAAGTCGCGAACTGGAACTGGGGGAAGAGGGAGATTGACAAATAGCTCTGCCCATATCAACCGCAAGGGAAGTCGCACGACCCCCCCAACATTGTCTTCCATCCAACTACGACGAGACTACCTAGGTAGGTAGAAAGGTAGGCACCTGCCGGCCTGGCCAGCTTGGGTGCGGTTTCCCCACAAGAGACGAACGAGGCGCGGGGGCCAATGGCACTAGAAACAAGCTAGGAAACACGCTAGCATAATCTTATCAATCAATCAGCGACAAGGGTGCTGCTCGGGTCGTTTTCACTTATCAGATGGAAACCCCGAACGGGGGAGCGGCTAGGGTGCTGATTGGCTGTCGCGGCTGTAAGTCGCGCGAGAGCGGAGCCACCAATACGCACATCTTCAAGCCTCCTCAACTCTTGGACAAGAGGAGGCATTCTTACCGAGAAGAGCGGTATAACGTCCCTTTTCTACCGAGCCGCCGACCATCGGCGGCTGTTGCTTTTACTGCGCGTTTTTTTTCTCGCAATGAGGCCTCTCAGGGCTTCGTACCCTTGCACGTGCCTTGTTCGCCTCCAGAACAGAGTCGTTGATCGCCGGAGCCTCGAAAATGCTTGATCGTGCTTGGCTTCCTTGGCTTGCTTGGCAATGGCGCTACAGGGACACCGAACGGCACCTCAAAAGACCCGCGACAGCACAGTCTCTTGAGTCGCTAGTAGGGAATCTTCCCAGTTTCTGGTTCGAGAGAAACTCGAGTAATTGTCTGTGCCCGTCTTGTCGGAAATGCCCTGCCGGTTACGGACCTGTGCTCAACCGACCGCCGATACCCCCGTCGAGAATTTGATCTGATAAAGCAGGGATCATACGAGTGGGTCCACACTGTGACACCACCCCGCCCTCAATCAGAGGGAAGGCGCCCTTGATCGCTCGAGTGGCTTAAGGCAAGAGCTAGGAACTGCATCTCAAACCTGCCTACTTGGAGGGTCCGTGAGACTATGGGACCTCAGGAGTCAGGTAGTCACACTCACCCACCCTGCAGGTAAAACCAGAGACGGCCAAGATGGAAGCCACTTCCGACGTCAATTGGCCGCCGCTGGACCCTTGGTGTGGCTTAGAGGCCGAATCGGCTGATGTCGGGCCTACTACCCCCACAACCTCCACATTCCTATTATATGATTAAGTTTATCAGATGGACTGATAATCGCCCGCTCTCGACCCCCCTACCCCTCGTCATCCAATCTAGATCAGCCATTAGACATTGCTGCTCACAAAATTGCAATTGGCCCGGCGGGTCTGCTACCCTTGGCGGTGTAAATCAGGTAGGTAGCTCCTACCTCGCTCAGAAAGGGACTGGCCCAGAGAAGCCCAAGCCTCTGAACATCGCCGGATCACCACCAGCTCTCTGAAGCTGCCCTTCCCTCTCCCTTATCACTTTCATCCCGCATTCCCTATCCCAACCTCTCTCTCATCTCCTAACCCTTTGCAAACTCCCAACAACAACCCACCTACCCAACAATGGCCGACGACGTCTTCTCCATCCCTGTCTTCCTCGTCGTCTTCCGCGAGAGTCTCGAGGCCGTAATAATCGTCTCCATCCTCCTCGCCTTCCTCAAGCAAACCCTCGACGGCCCCACCGGCGACAAAACCGCCTACAAGAAGCTCGTCCGCCAAGTATGGCTCGGCACCGGCCTCGGCTTGCTGATCTGCCTCATCATCGGCGGCGCCCTCATCGGCGTCTTTTACACCATCGGCATCAACAAGTGGGAACTGTCGGAGAACAACTACGAGGGCGCGTTCTGTCTGATCGCCTCTGTTATTATTACGGTTGTCGGCGCGGCGCTGCTGAGAATTGGCAAGATGCAGGAGAAGTGGCGGTCGAAGCTGGCGACGAACTTGGAGGCTCCGCTGGCTGTGACGGGCCCAGCGGGGAGGTGGTCTGCGGTGAAGAGGTTTTTTGAGAAGTATGCGATGTTTGCGCTGCCGTTTGTTACGGTGTTGAGGGAGGGGATTGAGGCTATTGTGTTTGTTGCGGGGGTTTCGTTTCAAGCGCCGGCGAAGTCGGTGCCGCTTCCTGTGGTGGTTGGGCTACTTGTTGGGGCGTTGGTTGGGTATTTGCTGTATAGGTTGGTTGCCCCCTGTTTACTTATGCCTGTTTTGCGTGATGACTGACATTGCGAAAAGGGGCGGGTCGACTGCGAGACTGCAGATATTCTTGGTGATTTCGACATGCCTTCTTTATCTCGTAGCCGCCGGGCTCTTCTCACGTGCGGTGTGGGCATTCGAGGCGCAACGGTGGTCGACGGCGATCGGGGGCGACGCAGCAGAGATCGGAGACGGGCCGGGATCTTACGATATCGACAACTCGGTTTGGCATGTCAACGTATGGGCGCACAACTCTCCTCCGTGAAAGACCTGGACTGACAATATCTTAACACAGTGCTGTAGCCCGGATTTCAACGGCGGTGGCGGCTGGGGTTTCTTCAAAGCTATCCTCGGCTGGACTAACTCGGCAACCTATGGCTCGGTGATCTCGTACAACGTATACTGGATCTTTGTGATTCTCGGCTTCCTTGCAATGAGATACCGCGAGGTCAAGGGTCATTGGCCGCTGATGAAGCCAACACCGGATGCGCCTGAGGTGGGAGTGGCCACTGCACACAACAAGGGCGCAAAGTAGAAGTTGATTGCCAAGCCACCGACGGCAAGTGAGATATGTCAATGATAGGAGAGAAAAACATAGTTCTGTCTGTATTTAATCGTTACTTGTTTACAGTCATGAAGGGGCTGATACCAAGACTTTTCGTCGTACAATGTAGGCTCTCAAAAACAACATTGATCTTTGAGGCAGGTTTAACCAGCACAGACGCAGAGACGGTTGTATTTGCGAAACAACCATTTTATATCCTGCCATTGATAGGTACTGTAGTCTCGGGATCATGTACGACAACAGCCCCCCCATCTGCAAGGGCCAGGACCCCCCCCTCTAACGCCCTCTTCTTTCCCTCACTGATCGGGCGGCCCTTTCTCGTCGCTTTCGGCAGCCTTCAGGTTACGGACCGTCGCAGGACCCTTTGAGAAAATACACGGATGGCAAGTGCTAAAATTGTAGTCTGCCCAGAACCTCGTCCCCTTTGGTTCGCTGGGTACGGTCTTGGTGTTCCTCTGCATCCCACCTCGGTGATTGCAGGTGATATAGGCAGAAGGTTGGTGATCCCGAAGGCATAGGTTAGTCGGGAGGTTTGTGATCATTGTGAGGGATTCATTATTCCAGCCTCCGACTCCGTGGTTCATGGGATGGTTGTTATTCGGATCTCAACCATATATACAGTGTCCCTGGGAGTTCCCGATACCCCTGTTACGCGGTTCATATTCCTTTTCTTTTCTCTGTTTCGGCCCTAGATCTGCCGCTGCTGGCTGTCTGAGCTTCCAAGATGACAACAACCCAGAAACACTGAAATATAACCGACATGATGGTAAACTTCTCTCTTGAAAGGTCGATTGGACACCGTCTTTCCCCTGCTCTGGTCTGCCTTTCAGGTTTGGCATCTTCGCAGGAGGTCACGGGCACGTACAAGTATTCAGATGGAAACATCCCAGGGGCTTTTGAAGGATTTCATATATCTGCCCCGACAGGCAACTTGAATTCCGCGTTTCTACAATAGACATAGGTTCTAATCGGGATCATGGTGGCTACGGGACTCAGCTGTGTGCTTCAGGACAGACATGTTACACAACGAGCAAATTTGCCGGTTGTTGCGACTCATTCCTCAGCTGTGAGGTTGCGACCAGATATAGTGCAGGAGTAATGACATATGCAAATGGGGGTACTGCCAGCTGGTGAGTTAAAGTGGGATCGTTTTGATCATGTTGACTGACTGACTGACGAGCAAACAGTACGACAGCCTTGGCCAACTGCAGGACCATGACAATACACGAGAGCTATCCATCCGGGCCTCAGGTCCAGAAACGGAGCGCAATGGCATGCGTCAATAACTGGGTGGTTTACAGTATATACCGCGAAATCATAATTTCTACCCCGACATCCTCTTCAAGAACAGCCTCGTCAACCTCAACAACTGGTATTTCAGCTTCCGGTGCCACGGCTTCAGGCGACACGACTTCGGGAGGGACGGCCTCAGGAGGCACGCTCACCACCGCTAGGTCTGAAGCAGCATCGTCAACCTCAACGACGAGCACCACGGCTTTAGGAGACACAACCTCTTCCATTGAATCAAGAACTGCCACTTGACCCGCTCAGACCGGCGGCTCGACAACGGAACCCAGAACATCAAGCTCCAGCTCCAATGTCTGGATCGTCGCAGCAGTTGTCGGACCAGTCGTTGGGGCAGCTCTCGTTGGGCTTCTCGCCTTCTTGTGGGGAAAACGCCGTGGTGCAAAAGCGCCTGAAGAGTCAAGTCCCTCCGGTCCAGAAAAACCCCCGTTTTATCCAAGCTACCAGACCGGCGGCGTCAGCCCTGCCCCGGGTTTAGGGGCGATGCATCAAACTACATCGTATACAAGTACGTCCAGTACCCCCATTACTATGCCGATCGGTTTCATGCAACGGGGACCGGATGTGGCCCACCATCAAGAACAGTTTGTGTACTCGGCGCAGAGCTCGCTGTATGAGGCGCCGGGAGATGGCCATGGAAGGGCGGAGATGCCAAGTATGCTTATCCGGTGATTCAGATCCCTGGCGTGTGTATGGGGCACATGTACCTAATCAGGAACCGTCAGGAGAACATTACCATGGTTTTCAACAAGTGTCACGGCCCCTTTCTTTCCTCTCCTCTCTGAAACAGCGTGACTTCTGCTGTTCACCCATAGAATCACTCTGTGACACAACTTCATACATACGACCATAGGTACTAGAGAACTCGGGATCCCGTCCGCTCTCCCATCGATAAACCAGTGACCGCCAGACTAGTAGTTAGGTCGGTGACGACCAGCGAATCCCTGGTGTTGTATGTTTTTGTATTTTTGGCCATCACTTTTAGCTCCCTTTTAGTTCTAGTAGGCTTGCTAAAGGGGGTATTGGGTCTTATATCTCGAAGTGAAAAAGGCAGTCATAAATAGGATAACCAGGGTCGCGGAGGGACATGAACCTCAGTCCTCAGGCGTCCACTCCCATCGATCCGCCGTAAATAGCGCCCTAGCCATGCGATCCGCCGCCATCACCCCCTCATACCTAAGCCGCTGGTCCCCCGCCAGCGAGCGCGTAAAGAGGAACACTTTCTCCTCGCCCCCTTTCTTTCCCCCGTCATCCGCTGCCTCGCTAGGAAGCCAGGTCGTCGTATCGCGTGCCTTTTTCCACGCGGTCCGTTGCGGCGCAACCACGTTGGACGAGAGCATGGTCTGGACGTAGGCCACAATGGGACTGATTCGCGTGCGAAGGCCGCAGTTGGTGTGATTCTTGTCGATCTGGTAGGAAGGGCACTGCTTCAGGACGCTGATGATGTGGTTGATGTCCACGGTGGCGAAGTGGTCCTGGAGCGGGGGGGTATCGAGCGACGCGGGGGAGAAGTCGCCGAGGGAGAGGAGGTTGTGGGCGAAGAGGAACTTGACCATCTCGCCGAGTTGGAAGGAGTCGCAGCTGGCGCTGGAGTCGTAGCCGAGCTTGCACTGCCGCTGCTTGGAGGTGTACAGCCGGAGGAAGTGCCGGGGGATGGAGGCGATGGTGTTGAGGATGCAGTCGCGCCGGTGCTGGAGCTCTCCTTTTTTGCCCGGGAGGGGGGTGGGTTAATAAACATTATATTTAGGGGTAGGGGTAGCGGCCTGGGATGGTTCCAGCTCACTTTCGAGATCATCGGGTAGGTCCCACCACGCTGCAGTGCTCGATGTGTCGTCTTCGTCCGGGTATACGGACCATTTTCTCGAGCCGTATAAAATAAGCTCGCGCGTTGAGGTATGCATCTTGGGTGGCTGGTCGAGCAGCCACGAGACAAGGATCTTTTGTCTGAGAGTCTCCTCCGCTGTCCGGCTAAGAGATGGCATCGGGCGGTCTTCCCTAGGAAGAGTTGTTGGTGTGGTGGGCCATTTGAACTTCAACGTGCTCAGGCTTCTAGACACAGGCAGGGTGCAGTCAAAGCGGTCGGCCAAGACAGCAAGCGTGGCGACTTGGTGCATCGTCCAGGGCTTCGAGCCGGCAGTGGCTTCCAAGGGCTTCTCGTGGAGGATCCGCAAGAGGTGGCCGAATATGACTTCTTGGCCCGCAAGCTTTGTTGCCTCGTCATCTTCATGGATCCGGACGGCCGGCAGGTCCGCGACGCTCGCATCTGACGGTTTGATGTTCCGGAGCGAGAGCTGCTCAAAAGCGGCAGCGATGGATTTGGCCTCCGCAAATCTGGTATCGCTAAACAGGTTGTCAAAATATTTTGACTTTTGCCTCAGAACCGAGAGCTGGACCCGATATCCGATCCTGACGCTGGGCTTTAGTGCATGTGCCGGAGCGGAGGCCTTCTGCCCGGGCCTTGGCTTTGTGGCTTTCCTGGCTGCCTTGAGAGTATCGTTGGAAGTTTCAAACGTTACGTCGAGCAAGACATCGCCATCTGATGCAATCTCCACTACGCCGAGCTCCAGAGAGCTGTCGTCTGTCGTGTCCATGGTCGTGACGTTGGCCACGGCCAGTCACACGTGGGTGTTATTGTCACACGTTGTGGGTACATTCAGCCATCGTCACCTAACCCTGGGGGCGGGATAGGTAGGCAACGTCAACAATTGTGGGTCACACGTGATAGCCTCGCAGGGTAAGCTTCGGGAGCTCAATAGGGGTAACGGCCAGCAAACTAGTTGCTATTGTTGCCTGTTAGTCAGATGGGTACCTAGGTGTCTAGGGAGAAAAGCTACGAATGTCAAACCGAAAGATGAGTTCTAGGGCGCTGCCATTTCTAGCCGATCATTCCTTCTTGCTGGCAAGCTTTTTTTCGATCCTGCCCAATTCCATATCGATCCTCTTGAAGCTCCAGCTCTTCCAGAAGGAAGGATACAGGAACGGCCGCAAATCGAAACGGTTATCATCCGGTGAATAATCGTTGCAGTCTTACGCCATATGTCAGTCAAATATATCGCCGCCAGTTGGAGGACTATCCGTGAACAACTTTAGAGTGGAGACTTACGGAGAGCTGGAGTAAGGGTTGTCATCTTGTGGCGGTTGATAGCATAGTAGTGATAAAAGTGCTTGACCTTGTCTGCAACCTGTGCCGGAGTATATGCCGGCCCATCATCACCTGGCGTGCGCTTTCGATCGATACTCCAATCATGAACGAGTCTCTGGAACATCGCATAGGGGCCGAGTTTGTTGAGCTTGCGCAGTCGGCCGAACACCGTCAACTCCTCGTATGTCATGCCCTGGAATTACATGTTAGCACCCTGCCATATCATCTACTTTCGTTTGACAGCAAAGGTGTGCTCTGAGGTATGGATGAAACAGATGGATGGCGTACCATATCTAAGATGTGTCAGCAAGCCGTTCGTTAGGTGTAGAGTGGTCAGAATAATACTAACCTGCTTCGTCACTCTGAACGTAGTCATGGGTTATTGGCTCGAGCTCCGCAGTGGGAACCTATTGATGGTCAACACCATTCCGTTCTCCGGAGAAAGCCACCCAGCGGTAATAATACATACCGCAGTCAAAAAGTCGTGGAGACATGGCAGTTCAAAGTCATTTTCCGCCCACCCGATGAACCGTTTCTGTTCGTCCGTGTCAGAATTCATCTCCACTTGTCATATCCGCGGCGCCGAGACCCCGGGGGCAAACCCATCCAGCCAAAAGGGGCATACATACCAAGTCCGCCTTGTCAATTGACCCGATTGGGTTTATATCGGCACTAAATTTGCCGTTAGAGACTACGTTGGTACATAACCGGGCCAAACCTTACCTGGAACAGTCATATTTGGTCTATCAAAAACGTCAGCCTCACCGTTGAGGTTTTCTTTTAAGAAGAGAAAGGGGGGGAAAATTTACCAAGTATCCGCGGAGACCTATTAGCGGTTAATGATCAAACGTCAACATAATCCATTTAAATAAGCGCAGAGGATCGGTACATACTCTAAATTTGGGTTAGCACTCTTCATCGGAAGCAGGGAGAAAGAATCGTCTTACCTCGCCAACGTTGGCACTCCCAAGAACTAGCAAGCTTCCACCACCAGGCCTGTTGCGTGCCGTCGGTAGAATTTGGCCAAACTCCTGTTAATTGTCAGTATTTTGTTCATCGGACTGTTGTGCAATGAGCTCACATATGCGGTAACCATTCTGATTCGCGCCTGCAAGCATTGCAGTGTCAGATTTTCCTGGTTGGTACCGCCCTCGACTTTGAACTTCGGGTCGAAATTGATTGTGTTGACGACAAGTTTCTTCTGGGCCTCATATACGTCGTCAATATCGAGATTGACATGATAACTGCCAATAGCTTCAGATAGATCTTTGGCGCGCTGACGAGTCTCGCGAGAGCTCTGCTTTTTCATGCCCATGTATATCGTGGTGAATACTTGGTTGCACAACTCTTGCGGCGTCTCAGGGAGAACACCTTCGCCATTGTACGTTGCGATTCGCTTGACGTCTTCAATGACTTGAGCGTTTCCTTCCTTGATAGCCTGGATAACAATCCGACACATGGAGTAGACGATCGCTGGCTTTGTTAGCAAACAATAGACCGATGAAACGCACCGAGTGGCAACATACTTGCAGTTGCGCAACTGTCAATGCCTCCGCTCAGGGGTACGAGATAACCTGCCGTCCCGGACCTCCGGAGATACTACAAAAAAGGGGTTAGGTTGACCTAAACACATGGCATGGATTTACGTACATCCCAGAGATAGCAGCCACCGCTCAGAGCAATCTCCTCTTCCACTGGGTGGATTCTTGGCTGGATTGCAGGCGTTGGTCGTTTGGAGATATCCGCATCATCGTCCTCTGAACTGAGCTCAAAGAGGGTCTGAATTCTGTAGTACTTGGCGGTGGATGTGGCGGCCTGTAAGCCGCGAGAAATCGCGGACCGATAAGCCCTCACCTCCTCTAAATCGACTGTGGCGGTGATGACCTCGACGTCGTTTAGGCTGAACTGAGAGCCCTGCGCAACTAGTTACGATGTCAGAGGGCATCTGGAAGTTGATGGTTCCTTTTCTTTCTTACCAACATCACCATTTACTATGATCATGGCACAACCGTCGAAGTAAAGTCTCTCGCCGCTGCAATAGTTAACAGCACATTCGAATTGAATTGGTTCAGGTGTACATACTCGCATCCTTGCTGATTGGCATACTGTAGATACTAGGATTAGTCCACAGTCTAAAGGAACAAATCCTGAGCCTTCGTGGATATGCAGCACTTACAAGGTAGATGCCACCAGACTTCCGGGTCGCCTCCATTATCAACTGCAGCCGAGTGTCAAGCTTCCGGAGAGTGAAACTGGTATATTGGTGAGCGGGGTGATTCAGGATACTGGATGCTGTCGGAGAACTTGAGTCTCTCAGACAAGAACTGTCCGTCCAAGTGTGGCACGAGCACAAGAAAGGGAGTAGGCACTATCACTTACTGTGAGCCGCTGCTGTTGGTGATGATTTCAACCTATTCTAGTTAGCAGTGGAACCCTGTTACCTAAGGAAAGCTCTTACTCCATCAAGTGCCATGTCCTGTAGAAACCAAGTCAGCAAATATCCAAACTCATTGCGTGGTCTCGAGGCAGTGGTTATAGCTTACAATGTGTGGTGCCCGAGGGGTGAAGAGTTCTTCCTGAAAAAGAGTCAGCGAGAATCAGCAAAGACGGAGAGGGAGTACACACGCAAGTCTCTGCTCCGAAAGCAGTCTCGGGAGTAGATATGACAGCGTCCCCGAACAATACATGTGTCTCGCCCTGTATTTCAGCAAGTGCCTTGGGCAGATGGAAGAGCTCTGTCTCTCTTGGGCGCATCCAGGGGGTGAAGTGCCTCATCTCCCTGTAATTGCCGTCATTGGCGAGCCACATCTTTGGTCTCTGTTGGCCTATTAGTGAAAAGGAACGGTGACCTCAAAGCAACATCCTAGACGTGAGCTTACGATCAAGAGGATCTTTCCATCCAGGCCTACGCGGCGTATGTTAGCTTTCAAATTGACCGCCGAACAAGTGTGGGGACATACAAATAACCCGACAGTTATACCTCAGGTTCCGATGCAAGATCGGGAGGCCAACGTCGAGCAGGATGCCATGTGTGGTCTCGTCCAACAGGAGACGCTGAAGCATCTCCAAGCTGTGGGTGTAGACATCGAGCTCATGGAAGTGGTCGAGGCACGAATATCCGGAGATTTCGAGCTCCTGGTGGGTTGTGTCGATTGTGAGAAGATGGGCTACAGGGGTTGTATCAAGGGGGGTCACTGCTCACAGGACCGACTCGAAGCCGGGCTCCGGCCTTCTTCGCGATTTGGATGCTCTCAATAATCCTCTTCAAATTCCCTTCCCACTAGGCGCCAAGACTCAGTACCTGCAACACGAACGCGTGGCGTGCATGATTTGCTTACATCGAGGACCCATTGGTTCAAGTTACAAGTTGCAACGGTGACTAGGTGCCCCACCATGGCGAGTTGTTGAGGGGTGACAAGCACCGCACTTGAGGGAATTGAGAATGCCGGCCAAGGCTCTCAGGGACACTGAGACGCACGAGATTTTTTACTCTTTAAGCCTTCGCGCCCTTAGAATACTGCGCAATAGATCTGTTCCGCAGGTCGTTGAAAGGTAGAGAGGGAGCCCCGCGGTTGGTTAGCGTGACGTCCGAAATGTTCCCGACGCCAAGACCGAACGGAAGTGTTGAGTCTCAATGACAGCCGCCGCGGGCCCCACCCGTCAACCTGCCAGGCACCACTTGTCCTGGATATCCTTTCAGCCCAGCATGGACGCTTTATCCTTCCAATTTCCTGGACGAAATAAAAGTCAGCAATAAAAAACCTTCCGCAGCAAGTCGCAGTAGTTATTTCTGTCCTCTCTGCCTCTTGTTTGCTACCCGGCGGTCAACCGACGGTGTGGTGACACTGCATGTCCAGGTGGCTTTTCGGAATTGAATAATTTTGGCAGCGGCTCGTCCAACCCCAGCCGTCAGCCCTATATCTCATCACCCAACTTGACCAACTTGTCGCGTCTTGTTGTCGTGTCTATGGCCACGGACTGTGATCATCGTTTTCCCGTCTTCTTTTCCTCGCCGCGAACTGGCACCGGCCAAACTGTTGAGGCCCGATAGCACCGCACTCCTTGGCAATGGGTCCCTTCCGTCGTCGGCTTCTTGCGACAGCCCCATCGAGCGCATTTGGTTCTGCTCTTTCCAGGCGCGCAGACAGCCCGCCAGCAGCTCTCCTCGATGCTTTCATGGGATACATATCTACATTCTTCCACGGCCACAACCAGGCTCGTGCGCGCCGACTCACCATGTCTGGCGTTCGCACCCTCCATACCCTCCGCACGGCAGCGGGGCGGCGTCACACCAACACCAGTACCCTTAGAAGTACGGTGTCGCCGCGAAACTTCAACACCTACTTCGTCACCCATCTTCCCTCGTCTTCGTTGCACCCCGACTCCCGATCTTCCAGCGGCCCCGGCCACAAGCTCCCACGCTCCGCTTCGACGCCTCACACACCAGGGCCTGGAGCGTCACCCGCCGTCGTCCCGCCGAACATACCGAGCCGCGATCTCACAGTCGTCCGCATACCCTTACGTAGCGCCAAACATCACTACGGCGTAGCCAATTCGCGAGGGCAGCGGGGATACAATGAAGACGCTTATCAGGCGGGGACTATTTCTATCCCGGCCTTTGCCCGACGAGCACCCATGAGCCTAGTCCGTAACCCGGTGGCCAGACAGAGCGAGGGCACAAGCGCAGACAGTGCATTCGGCGATCCTCAAGTATTCTACTTCGGCGTCTTCGATGGCCATGGGGGGTCGGAGTGTAGTGAATTTCTCCGTGACGAACTGCACGGCTACATCGAGGAGACCGCAACGGAGTTCAGTCTGGAGAGCAGCTTAAAGAAGACAAAAGCGGGCATGTCTTCCAGCCAGGACGACCCAAAACCCCAGACGAAGGAACCAGAAGTCCCATCGGATGAGGTTGCGCCCACCTCGAAAGCCGTCCAGCTAGAGTCAGAGCTGCTACAAGAATACAAGCGGACAGTGGGTGGGTACTTCCGTCGTTTCAGTCCGGATTACTTCAGCGTTCCCACCAGATCTTCCGTCGACGATCCCGTCCAAGGGGCACTTCCCCCGGTGACGGTCGAGTCCGTCCTCTCGTATGCCTTTCTCCGAGCCGATCTCGACTTCATCACCGCGCAGGCCCGGAAGCCGGACCCGGACGACCCCCATATCTCGGACTTCCCTCTCAACAAGGACGAGATCCTTGGCAGCCCGCACCTGCCCCCTTCGGGACACGGCATAGGCGGGCCAGTTCGCTTCAAGGGTGGTTCCACGGCATCCGTGGCTCTCGTCTCGACGCCGACACCCGCACCGTTCTGGCATCCAGCGTCGCACAGTACGCTCGTAGTTGCCCACGTTGGCGACACGCGCATATTGCTCTGCGAGACGGCGACGGGCCGTCCGCATCCGCTGACAAGCGACCATCACCCCTCCTCGCCGACGGAGTCGCGCCGCTTGCGCCGATTCGCTGATTCGCTCATAACCGACTCTTTCGGCGAGGAGCGCATACAGGGCCTTGCCAACAGCCGCGCATTTGGCGACATGCAGAGCAAGCGGATCGGAGTCTCAGCCGAGCCCGACATAACGCGCGTCGACATGGGTCCCGCCGAGTACTCCTTTCTTGTCCTCGCCAGCGACGGTGTTAGTGGCACCCTGAGCGACCAGGAAATTGTTGACGTCATCAAGGAGGCTCGCACCCCCGAGGAGGCCGCTCGCCATGTCACCGAGTACGCGACCGAGATTTCAGCCGACGGCGACAATGCGACATGCCTAGTTGTACGTCTCGGCGGGTGGGAGCGTCGTAGTGAGGGCGGCGTGGGAAGTCTAGGTACTAAGGAGTTGAGGGATGTTCGACGGGCTGAAGCATTGGACCCGAGGCGGCGAGGAAGGAGATGAAGTTTCTCCGACCGTGTCTTGTTTTCCGTCTTGGGGGGTTTGGGTCCGATTTAGGGTTTGTGGTTTCTGCATAGCATAACATGGGCATAGCGCTGCATACGGCAAGATAGCGTACGGGCACAGGGTCACGGAGAAGACGGACAGAAAAGAAAAGAAGTGCAGAGAAGGAAGGTGTATTTCTTGGCTTGGCATGGCTGGCGCTGGAAAAACATTGGCTACTCAACGTAGAATTGGAGCATTGTTATTCGTTACTCATTGTGATCGAGTAATTGCGAGTCAGTATTTGCTCTCTGGCCTAGAGGCGTTTGTTCTGAGTCTAATTTTGTCTGTTTTCAAAGCACATATATTGTTCCTATGAAGTGGGAAGCAACCAGAGACGAGATATTTTTCGAGAAACAAAGTGACAAGATTCCAACCGCCCAAAACGTAATTTGAGATCGAACACCGAGAAATCCAGACCTACCTCCCCATCTACCTACTCCTTGACACATCGGCTTTAGAGCCCAGATGCTTTGACTTTGGCGTGTGGGGTATGTTGCATGTCAGCCAGCAGCATCGCATCCCCCAGCGAAAGTGATCACTGCCATTTTGTACCTTGCGGGTCAGACACTATAGCATCTCGTCATCCGATTGTAATCCTAAAGCCGAAAAGCTTCCTTCGCTTATCTGTATCCGCCCTGATACTGCCCTCCCCATTGCCCTTGGCCCTGGTTATGTCCTCCCTGTTGATGCCCACCCTGCGGGTGCTGGCCGTAACCCTGGTGATGCTCCGGCGGGCCTCCTGAACCGGCATATCCAGACCCAGGATAGCCGCCCCCTTGAGGAGCCTGATGGTGTCCGGGTTGATGGTGTTGCGGCACACCCTGCTGATAATAACCGCCTGGGCTGGGCTGGTGTGTCGGCGCATACGCTGGCTGGCTCGCATAGCCTTGTTGGTGGCCGTACCCATGGGGCGCTGGCTGAGGCGAAGGTGGAGCGCCATAACCGTACTGGGTGGTCTGAGATGCGCCGCTGTACTGGGAAGCACTGCCGTACTGGGGTTGAGATGCGCCGCTGTATTGGGAACTACTGCCGTACTGGGAGCTGCTGCCATGCTGGGAGCTACTACCGTACTGCGAAGAGCTGCTGCCATGTTGGCTCTGACCGTATCCGCCCGATGAGGTCGGTCGGCTCTGGGGTCGAGGAGATGTGGACATATCGCGCGTCTGAACTTTGGTCCAGAGGGAACCATTAGTCTTGCCATGTCCGCCGTCACCATGACCACAGCCTCCAAGAGAGCGGCTGCTGGCGCCAGCAGGAAGAATATGATTGTGACCCTCCTTTACCGACTCGGATGAGAGAAGTCTATTAATCTGGCTGCGGTGCTTGGTTTCGGTTGTCCAGCTGCGGACTGTCTCAAACATTTCACGCTGGATTTGATTGCGTTCGTCACGGATGGCCGGATGGTGGAAAGCCTGGAGAACGTCGTTGACGACCTCGTCAATCGGTACACCGGGATTTTCCCAAGCATAGAGAACGCGGCTGTTGATTTTTGTATCAGCATTGGCGAGTTGAGGATGTGGTAGAAAGCACAACTTACGGGACGACATATTGAACAATGGTAGTTGCGACACGACCAGCGCATGAGTTGAGGACGTTGGTGAAGTGATCCTTTGAGAGCATCGAATGCGTCGGGTTATCGCAGCGAGGATTTGTCCATGGCTCGAGTTGGGAGTTGGCGCTGGAAGCGATGATATTGGACGAGCCGTCCTTCAACACCTTGGATACCTGGTTGATGATGGGCCTTACAAAGGGGGACAAGAGACCAAAGATGAAGGCCGTCAGAGTCTCGCCAACCTTGTCAAGCAAGCTCTCCAGGCCTGGGATCTTGGCGATGGTATTGCTTATCGACCTGACAATATTGTCGCGGAACTCAAGGATCGGGTAGATCTGCGCCGCTACCTTGACTGGGTCAAACTCAGGGCTCATGCCAGGTACAGCATTGGTGTTGCCAGCGGATCTTGCATTCTGCTCCTCCTGAGCAACAGACGCAGCCTTTAGGCTCCTAGCCTGAGAGGCAAAGCCATCGCCGTTTCCGGGAAGCTTAGAGATCAGGGAGATGAAGTCACCGCCACCCCCGAAAGTGCTACTGCTAATTCCGAGAAATCCACGGCTACTGGTCCCAGCACCGGTGTTTTGTGTGATTTGCTCAGCATTCTGGAGTGCGATGTTCATCTCGTCGACCTCAGATTGGGTGAAGTGGTCAGTTGCTTCACTATACATATGTTAATGTGGAATCCGTATGACCGCGGAAGTCGGGCTTACCCAATGACAGAGTGCAGGAAGTCAACCGCGCCGAAGGTACCTGAGCGCTCAGTCAGAATAAATTTGATGGATATCCTTCATGTAGTCTCACCTGTGACGAGAGGATAGACCCTTTTGCCACGGAGGTTGATTTGAGTAGCACTGCCGCAGTGAGTGAAAACATCACGGTAGCCAAGCTCGAGCAGGGCCAGTTCGCAGTAGTTGCTATGGGCGCTGAAGTCCTGATCACGATTGTTAGGATAAGGGGCCCAGACAGTTCATCGCGGGGGTTCCCAGTAGCATACCTCCATAGTGTGTAACGCTTGTCCTAGACATCTCAAAGCCTCATAGAGGTCTGCCTCTTTTCCGCTTGCACCACCGGTCCCACAGGTGTAGAGGCGGCCATAGTGGATACAACGAGCGAAGCTGAATCTCAGGTAGCCGGCGCTGGTAGCCCAACCTCCGCTCTCGTTCGAGATATAATTCTTCATGCCGGTGCGTGGGTCGATTTCCAGCTCCCTCGGGTCAACAAGGCCACGCAGCCGCTTGTCATATTTGCGCGCATCCTCACCATCGGCATAGCCAAGAGGATTGTCAATGTGCTCCTCGGGTCGATAGACGCCAAGGCGTTCTTCGGTGACCTCGAACTCCTCGGTGGCGTAGCCATGCGCCAGGAAAGAGAGCACCCAAACCTGAAGGGAGTTAGCGCTTTGGCCTGCGCTGGTCGGTGGGCGGTGGTCCCATCATCCATGGCACCGCCAGTCACTCACAAGAATCCGGATGGTCGCGGCATTGACACCCTTCAAGCTGCCGACGTCAACAGCCTGGGAGTAGTCTCGCAGCCAGTTGCCAAAGTAGACACGGGAGATCATGGCCGAAGTCCATTTCTTGCCGCGCAGGAATGCAAGCGTCGAAAGGATGTCCTCGATATCTACATGAGGTGCTGTCAGTAACTGGCACAGCGCACCGCGACGCGACTGCTGCAGTACACACCTCCGTGTCTCCAATTATGGCCCTCGACCTGCGCGATCGAAGGGATGTTGCCAGCGCCAAAGGCAGCCACTCGGCTGGGCAGCACAACAAGGAGAATGGCGAAGACCAGCAGCATACTGCTGCCGGGCATCCTGAACCCCGCCATGCTTTCTGAAGAATTGGGCAGCAAAGTTTGGGAGTCGTTTGTGGCCGATCGCTGTTGGTGAGCAATGTATGAGCAAAGGTGGCAGGTAGCAATGAGAAAGCTGGCACGGAGTCAGGTAAGCAGCTTCCACACCCAGGCGGACGACGAGCTGTGACGAAAATGGCCGAGTCAGTAATATGTCGCACCGGTACAACGCAGTGAGGAGACGGATAGAGCGGCGGCCTCAGCCCAGAGCTCCAGCAAATAATCCGTTTCCCGGCGCCAAGCAGTCGGATTTCTTGGGATGCTATTTTCACGCTTTACGTCAGAAGAGGAGCAATGATGCAGCCCTAACGATCCTAGAGAATTGCGCGCCTGTCCTCATATTGGGGCAGAGCAGCGTCATGCACGTGCAGACGGCGCCAACTTATCCATTCGCCATCCATCCCGTTGTTGGATGAAGGATCCCACTGTCATCAGGGGGGTTGATGCCCGAGGGAGGGGAGACCCCGCCAGCCCCTCATTCCATTATCTGCAGATAACACAGACCAGCAGAGGGTTGGCTGACCGAGGTGAAGCTGTGTTGCATGAGACGCAAGGGAAAGTAACAGACACACAAACACGGAACCTGCCACCCGAGACAGCCAATCGAACACAGGGTAGCCATCTGGACTTCAATGTGCGACTGTGGGCATATTTCACAGGGAGGGTCAGCTTTGTCGAACTGAAAGTGAGATAAGGAGCCCCGCTTGGGCTTACACAAGGAGCTCTGAAAGGAATCCATCCAAGCGGTTGACAAAAAAAGAGGTACACATTACCTGCTGGTTACTTCAGCTACCATAATAATTACTAGCAATTAGGGGTAACTTTTTGTACCTACCAGCCAGTCAGTTAACCGCGGCCGGCTAACACATCTAGTGTCTGCACTATTATGTTTTCACGCAACCTAAATGGAAAAACTGTTAGGGATCTGATAGTGCAGGCGTGCACGTGCCATTTTTAGTGTACCTCTTTTTTCTGACAACCGCTTGCCATCATCGTACGAAGGCTCAGGCCAAGAGAAAAGGCCCCCTTGGCCAGTGCGAAAATGCCTTCTTACTGTAAAGACCGCCAATAGCTTTCGCTATTACAGGCCATCTCCCATTCTGGAAACACCTACATAAATATTGAATGCATGTTAAAAAGGTCTACGATGTGATAAGCCCAGACCTTGCCGTTCTGGAAAAGGGCTTGTGAGGATTCCGAGAACGCATTTTCACACGGAGGTAAGAGACGCTTTCATTTGGTCCGGGCCTTCGTACTTCGTATCAGCTCGTTGATTGGTCAGAAGCACTCATGACAGCAGTCAGGAGTTGAGCTCTTCTGTTGAATCAGCTCCCTACTGTAAAGGACATTTTGAAAAAACATTATGGCGACGACAAGCTGACACTTGGGTGGCTGCCAAGAGCAAAGCAGGCTTGGCGCATCTATATCGTACAAATAACGGTTGCCTCGTTGTTTCGAGCATCTCGGGGTTCATAACCAAATGCGTAGTTGCGGACGTTTGTGACATATCCCCGGGGGTACTATGTACGCCCCAATGACCCATAAGTCATGTACCATGACACGACTGGGGGATCACAGGCACCTTCCAAAGTGTGCCCTGTCGAACTAGGGAGTTTTGGGTGATTGGTCGAGCAGCTCGAGACATTGTCGCGGCGCAAAGGGCACTTGCGCCTTATCGACAACATTCAGATTATGAAGATGACTTCGGCTTCCCGGCGCTCGCTTTGTTGTCACCCTTGGTCCTCCGAGATAAGATCTCATCCACAATACCAATTTCTTTCGCCTCATCGGCCGTCAAGTACTTGTCCCTCTCCATCATGTCATTGATCGCCGAGATGTCGTACTTCTCATAGCCGAAGGACTTGTTTAGATGCTCCTGGGCGAGCCTATTGATCCGCTCGCGTAACCTTTGGATCTGGGTTGCGTAGATCAAGATGTCTGATGCCTGGCCCCGGGTGCCTCCAAGAGGCTGGTGGACCATTATCGTGCTGTGAGGCAGCGCGAACCGTTTGCCCGGCTCGCCGCCCAAGAGAAGGATGGCTGCCATGGAAGCCGCGGCACCAACACATACGGTCGATACTGGGGACTGGATGTATGTCATCGTGTCGTAGATGGCCAGGCCAGAGCTCACCTCGCCACCAGGCGAGTTGATGTACATGGTAATTGGCTTTTCTGGGTTGTCCGACTCGAGCCACAGGAGCTGCGCAACTATTGCTGCCGATACGGTGTCGTCAATAGCGCCATTGAGGCATATTATTCGTTCCTAATCAGGTCAGACTGGGCTTGGCATGTGAAGATCCAAGAGTATCGTTGCGCACCTGGAGTAGCTTGGAGAAGATATCGGCTTTGCTGCGCTGTCAGCGAATGTGAAAGGGAACAGGGGAAGGGCCCAAGACGACGTACATGTTCGCCATCCTCCTGCCTAGCAAGTCGTTAGCAATGGGGAGGCAACGAACAGCGGGGCGCGAGCCCATGGGACGCGGGATACGGAACGGACCGTAACTTCTGTGATGTAGGGCATCGGGATCGAGGCGGTTGGCGGGGCCACGCCTTGAAACGTGCCAAACTGCGAGAGATTCCGGTATTGCGACGCGCTGGCCGTCCTGAGAACGCGCCATGCGGCTCGTGGGGCATTCATTCTAGAAGCACACTGTAAATTGGGACAGCCGTTCGACGGGATGTCTCGTGGAGCACTGGAGACCAAACATGTGGTTGCTCCAGCTCTGCAGATGGGAGGCGGGCGGTGTGGAGTTCGGCAGCTTCCATTGGCTTGCGGGCGGCTTGGCAGTTCCAATGCGGCAGGCATCAGATCAGGTGTGAGCACAGACGTCATTGGTGCAGCTCGTTTAAATAATATTTAGACATCCTATTTCGCATTTGTACTTTCCCATCCGGAAGGTGTCGAGACGGAACTACGATGAATGCACTCGAGGGTGCGTGTGTTGGACGAAGATGGATGGTCAAGGGCGGTACTCAGCCATGGAAGGGTGCGGTGTCGCGGAGCCTGCATCTGACTTCTGCCCGGCGCACTCCAGAGACGACCTCCTCAAGCGCGTCTGTAAAGTTTCGGCTGCCTATCGAGGTGAACTCGGAAAGCAAGACGGTCACGACTGTGGTCGGCGAACTCCCCTTGTCTCCCATAATGGACCCCGCCGTCCACGAAGCGAGGTACCGGTTTACCCGGCGCAAAAAACCCGAGGCCCCTTTGCTCAAGAAGACGAAGTTCCGACGGCTTTTGGCGAGGAACCCATATGGTACGTCTTAGTTTTGGGCCCCGGTGTGAGTGGTGTGCTGATTATCTGGCAGCCCTGGCATTGGCGGAACCACCGAGGATGTGCTCAGCAACGCACGTCGTCCTCCCAAAGTTTTTTCTTCAGCGGTTTAGGCTCCTGACGCGCCCGGAGACAACGGAGTCGTGGTGGATTGCCCAAGACCTTCAAAAGTGGCAACCACCAGTCGAGGGTGAGTCGGGCCACGGGCCCAAAGCTGGAAAAGCTACCGGGCCCGCTGCATACTTCCTTTCCCGAGAGGATCTGATGGATGCGTTTGTAACCCGACACTCGCCGTATCTCGGCAAGCAACGGGCATTGATGCGCCAGTCAGTTCGTTCCTCGTCACCGTTGATGTCAGCTCTGCATCTGGCCGTTTGGCGTGAAGATATGGGCTCCTTCCTGCTCGAGATCATGAGACGCCGTGTGGTGGACGGCTTGCTGTACTATGCCGAACTGGTGGAGAAGGCTGAGCGCCGGTACCTGATCAAGTGCGATACCTGGGACGAGGTCAAGCGGTACAACCACCGAGGCTGCTTGTTGTCCCTTGGTGATCTGGATACGGACCCAACAGCGGTGGAAAGCCCAGAAAGGTCTACGACTGCTGCCTTGTCACCCCTCTCGACCCTTTCCATTGACAGTATTCGATATAATGGGAAACTCGCGGTCCACAACATGCGCTCCCTCCTAACTGAGGAGCATCTGCACCGCCTGAGGATGGAGTCACCTGTCTTCCGCGATGGTTCCCTGTTCTTGCTCGGCAGGCGAAGAACTACGGACCTCCAGCATTTACTGTGGAAGCTTCAAGGCTACACCTCGCACAGTCATGTCCCTAACGAAGTGGATCCACCAAAATAACCTGTCACTTACACCCACCCGAAGCTGTTGGCGCCTTTCACCATTCACTGTTGTTCGGACTGTTGTGTGTGTAGTTTCAAGCATACGGCGTATACCAGACTATTCGTGCTGGATTGCGAGCTGATACCTTATTGGCGGTCGAAGTTTTAAGCCAGCTTTTGCATGGGCGGCACATGATGGAGTTTTGAGGAGCAGCCTTGCGCGCATTATTGTGTTGCCCGACATATGCTGCGTGACGTGCGGGCGTTGGTCGTATCTGTCGGGCGTCCGCAGCATCGCCTCACTTGACGCGATCCAATCACTAGGGCCAAAATTCCCCGTAAGTCTCTTTATAAACTAATCGCCCTTTGCAAGATCCTCAACGCCAACCCTTTATGTAAAGGGCATGTAAGACTACACCTACGAATTTCCCAACTAGGCTTGGCCCCTAAGCTGTCAATGCGTCGAGTTGCTCGTGCCAGTGCGGCGGGTTGTACGATGCCAGAGTCCCAGCTCGGAGAAGAGCTTACCATGGAGGGCCACACGATAGAACTCTCATGTGGGCAGCAAGGTTCTGAGCAAGTAATGCGCCTTGACGGGAACGATGACCGGTGCCGTGATGTTGAATCACAATCTGCACCGCGGTTCTCCCAAATGGCGCTGCTTGCAAAAGGGCTGGACATGGTGATGAAGACTGTCGGGATCATCGCTTTCATGCTATCATGCGTTGCTCTTTGGCCGGCTATTGCATCTGCCCTGGATACCAAACTGGCAACCTCGTTGGCCCGGTGGAGCTCGGCGAAGGATTTCCTGGAGTATTGCGAGACCGTAAGTCACTACCCCCACAGGGTAGAGGAGCAGACATTTATTGACAATCCCTTTAGCACAAATCGCAATCACCGGAATGTCTCCGGGCATACGCCCTCTCGCTTCCACCGCCTCCAGGCTACCCGGTACTGGTGAACCGATCCACGGCTGGAGTAGAAATCACACCCCATCAGAGTGAACACAGCATATCTGCCCTCGTTACGATCTATCCCCTTCTGGCCTTGGTTGTTATTCTTAGATGGATTTGCGGCAGCAGATTGCGGGACAGGTTCCTCGGGGCGTTACGGACCATCCTGCGCGTTCCGAATGATGCTGGCCAAAGTCGACGGAAAGTCGAGCGGCGTGGTTCCACGGATCTTGATGAAACAACTCAATATATTGATACGACGTTCGGCAGGGCCACGAGCCCCGTCCAAGAGAGCCTAGGTCATGGCAGCGGGTTGAAGTATTCGACACGTCTTACCCGTGTCGAATTACGACGCCGTCGGATACGGATGTCCCGCCGGGGTATGATGGCGGTAGAAAGTTGTCGCGATGAGACTAGCGATGAGGAAGGAACCCCTGTTAAGAAACGGAACATGTTGTACAGGCTTCACGCCGTGAGATCCAAGTACAAGAATCGATGAAGCTTTTGAGTGGTCCATCTGGCTGCCATAGCTATGTTGCACTACATGTCAACGAACACGCGGTGGTCGAGCCATTTATCTGCCAACGACAACGTAGTAGAGTATTCTTCGCTTAACCCTGAGGTTGATCCATATCTCGACATAAAATATTGAGCTGACAACGGCAAAAATGCTTGAAATTTTTACAAGGCATGATAACCAGTGGTGGGGGGCGGCAAGTTGCGCAGACCCATGTACAATACACAAAACTGACAAAAGGGAAGACAAAAAAGATGTGTCTTCCCTGACGCTAGCTATGCTGGGGGAATTAGATCCCCGATCCGACCTCACGGCCACAGTAGACTTGGTCCAGGTTGTCAGGTACAACGTGGCCAGAGTTGCGGGCGCTAGTCAGAGCCGAATCACCAAGGCGCGAGAAGCGCGAGGGAGAGAAAAGCGCCCAGAAAGATCAGATGGAATCTCTCCAACGGACGCCCACCCACCGTCCATCACCCCTAACGGTGGCCATTGACGGTAGGGGCAACAGTGGCAGTGGCAGCGGCGACGGGCGGAGGTCGCTCGGGACCGTATGCTTGGGGCTGATGCACTTCGTCCTCCGTCTCGTCATCATACTCTTCGCCGTCATCACTGACCTCCTCATCCTCCCCCTCATCGTAGTCGTCATCATAGTCGCTCTCGTCCCCCTCAAGATCTCCTTCAGCCTCGACAAAGCCGTTTTCAACAGGCTCTGTCATCCCCTGTGGAATGCCTCGACCCTGCTGTTGCATCTGTTTGATGATGCCATTGAGTTTGTCAAGCTTCTTCTTGAGATCCTCATTCTCTTGCAGATTCTTTGTACGTTCCTCGGCCATCTTGATGATGTTACCGTTGACCTGCTCATGCTTCCTCTTGAGGTTATCGTTCTCCCGCTCCAGACGTTTAGTCTTCTTAGACATGTCCTCCATCTCCTTGCGGAAAGTTAAAAACAAGTCGTTACTATTGTTGAGGGTGTCCTCGACCTGAAAAGGAGTTAGGTTGCAGACTGAGCATCAGGATGGTCATGTAACCTACTTGTTTGAACTTCTCAACATAGACATTGAGTTGCTGCCTAAGCTCTGCCTCTGTCTTGGAAAAGGTCTGGACCTGGGTGTTCAGCTGCCGCGAACGTGCCAGCTCTGATTCGTAGTTTTTCTTCTCCCGCTCAAATCGAGCAAGGTTGAACTGAACCTCGAGCTCCTTCGTCCTCATCTGTGAATGGAAGTGAAGTTCCCGGAGTTCATACTGCTCAATCAAGGACTTGAATCGTTGGCGGAAGCTGAGAGGGCTTGTTAGCATGAGCGCTGTGCGAACTAGGGGTGGCTACAAACAACTCATCCATCTCCATGTCTACGACTTGCTTCCGAGGGTTGTCCTTTTCCTCTTGATAGTCGTCCATACGTCGTAGTAAACCAGAGTACCTTTCATCCCACGAGTTCTGGCTTCTGACCTGTGTGTCAGATAGAGTCTTGTTCTCGTTCTATTCGAATAAGTCTCGTCAGCACGCCATACTATACACCCAAACGAGCAAGCAGATAAGCGGACCTTTAGCTTGTTGTTCTCCTTCTGAAGTTCACGACACAGCTTTTCCAGCTTCTCCTTGAGCGAAGTGGTCTTGTTGAGCTCGTTTCGGGTATTGTCTTTGTCTTTCTGGAGTTGATCACCGCGCTTCTTGTTCTTGATACTCTCCCGTTCGTGACGCTTCATCTCAGACAGGAGGTCTGAGCAGCGCTTGGTGAGATGCTCAATCTTTTGGATGTCGCTCATGCGCGAGGTAGCCGTGTGTAGTTCCCGGTTTGCCTTCTTGACCTCTCGTTCTGCGCACCTCCCCAGTCAGTTCCTGTATGCTGCAACCCCCCCAAAACAGAAAACAAGCACCAATTGCGGCCGTTGCGGGATTTGAAGACGCACTCAACACCCCAGCGCAGGAGCATCACTCTCTCGTTCAAGCCCACCGACACGACCTCCCAGAATGCGTTCGACATGGTGTCCAATCTAGCTACCAAACGGGAATGTGGGCGGGAACGCACCAATTTCAGCTTCCTGGTCCTTTTCGCCTGCGGCGTCGAGCTCTAGCTGGGATATTCTGGCAGCGATAAGCTTCGAAGCCTCGTTCGGCTCCGTCGTCTTCTTCTGCTTTCCCTTCTTCCCAGCCATGGCGGCAGGCGGTGCCGGCGCGGGGCGATTCTCGTGGCTGTGGGTGGGGTGTCCATTCGGGGCCGACAGGTCAGGCATGGGCGAACTTGCGACGCTCATCGGGGTCGTCGGTCGCGGTGCTGCCGTCGCAGTCGTCACGAGGGGGTTGGCGCTCGACATTTCTCGGCGGCTGCGGTTTCCGTGACTGCTATGGGCGAAGGATGCGATTTCCAGTAACTGCACACCATTCCGTAACCACCTTGCCCTTGCTGCGCGGCGATCGGCAGGTACGTGTGGCAACGGCGTTGTGGTGGGGGCTCGACGGTCGATTTGTCGCGAAAGAACACTTGAGGTACGAGAGGAGATCGCTATGGATGGCGTCGGTTGTCTGCCAGGTGCGTGGACGCAAATTGCCTTCGCTGGTGTGGGCACGGACGTATCTTAGTTCATTTGGGGAGCCACCACCACCTGTTTACGTCTTGTTTGTACGGTAAATACAATAATTACAGGAGCCAAGGCCCAATTAGGTGCCTTGGAACGGCGCAAGAACACGGCCACCTGCTTTGTCTTTGAAACGTTCCCAATTGTTCGGGACTGCTTGTTGCCCAAGGCAGAAACTCCAGTCTCATCGCACGGGTGCATAGCCATTCTGCTCTGTTTGAAGCATACTGACAGTTGTAAGTGTGCCGTCTTCATTGGGATGGGCAGCCTGGAACACCTGCAAAACCCGGAGTGAAGTTGCAGGTGCCGGCACGTTGGAAACTCCACTCCGCGACTTCAGTCAAAGGGTTTCATGGGATGGTGAAGGACTTCTCCTTCAAAACACTAGAATGACGACCACACATTGTTTCAGGGGAAAGATGTAGAAGAGTCTTGTAGGGGAAGTTATGCATACTCAAGACCCCCCGGCATTCCTGGCACTCTCTCATGTTCGGACTCACTATATCGAGGTCAGCTTGGTGAAGTTAGTGAACTTTTGGGTTAGGGTCACAACGTCACAATTCCCAGCTGCGTGTGGCCCGGGCGAAGGCTTGAATAGCCGAGTCAGGGGTGGCTAAGATGGCCCCCGATAAACAAATACCGTACGCTAAGTGGCCAAGCACAGCAACGCTATGTATCCCGATAACATTTTCCTCAACCTGCGACTGTCTACGCTTATCAAATTATTTTCCCTCGCGGCCTTGTTGAAGGCTTCCACCACATCAGGCCGGCTGCAGATCCAATGCCGACATAACCATATTCAGCCGCGTCCAATCCCGATTTGAGACGTCAGTCCTCACGAGCCAGCCATCGCCATGCTTCGCAATGCAGCCAAAGGCGCGGCGCGACGAGCTGTCACAGAGCTCTCGCAGTTCCCGAAGCCAGGCGAGAAGCTGCATGGCTTCACGTTGCTGAGATCCAAGCACGTCCCGGAGTTGGAGTTGACGGCGGTTCATCTACAGCACGACAAAACGGGTGCCGAGCACTTGCACATCGCCCGCGACGACAGCAACAATGTCTTCTCGATCGGCTTCAAGACCAACCCCCCGGATGACACGGGAATCCCGCATATCCTTGAGCACACCACCCTCTGCGGCAGCGAAAGGTGAGCAGGCAGTGACACCCCTGACACTGCGCGCTCCATCGCTGACAAGCCTCACCTCATGCAGATTTCCCATCCGTGACCCCTTCTTTAAGATGCTTCCTCGGACCCTCTCCAACTTCATGAACGCCTTCACGGCGTCCGACCATACGTTCTACCCATTTGCCACAACAAATGCTCAGGATTACAAGAATCTGATGTCGGTGTATCTCGATGCGACACTGAAGCCTCTTTTGAAAGAGTCAGACTTCACGCAGGAAGGCTGGCGTATTGGCCCGGAGAACCCACAGGCACTCGTCATCAAGGGGGCTGATGCGAAACCCGAGGACAGAAAGCTGGTCTTCAAGGGTGTCGTGTACAACGAGATGAAGGGGCAAATGTCTGACGCTGGCTATCTGTTCTATATCAGATTCCAGGATCACATTTTTCCTGACATCAATAACTCGGGGGGTGACCCCCAGAAGATCACTGACCTGACCTACCAGCAGCTCAAAACTTTCCATGCCGAGCATTATCACCCAAGCAATGCCAAGGTTTTCACCTACGGCGATATGCCACTGGCAGATCACCTCAGAGAGATAGATGCTCAGCTTGGGTCTTTCGAAAGGATCCGGAGGGACTTGGCTATCCATCGCCCCATTGATTTGAGTAGCGGCCCAAGAGAAGTCAAGCTCTTCGGCCCTGTTGACCCTCTGGTGGACATCAATAAGCAGTTCAAGACGTCAGTCTCTTGGGTGCTAGGTGACACAACTGATATTGTCGAGACCTTTGCTCTCGGGCTGATCTCCGCCCTGCTCTCGGATGGCTACGGCTCTCCCCTGTATAAGGGGCTTATCGAAGCAGGTCTCGGTACGGATTGGAGTCCAAACACCGGATATGATAGCTCGGGAAAGCTTGGGATTTTCTCTATTGGTTTGACTGGAGTAAAAGAGGAGGATGTCCCAAAGCTGAAGGCAAAGGTACAAGAACTTCTCCAGGACGCGCGGGAAAAGGGTTTCGACAGATCCAAGATTGACGGCTACCTGCACCAGCTGGAGTTAGGATTGAAACACAAGACTGCCAACTTCGGCATGTCTCTGCTCCACCGGCTGAAGCCGAAGTGGTTTACGGGAGTTGACCCTTTTGACTCTCTGGCTTGGAACGACACACTTACCGCTTTCGAAACCGAGTTCGCAAAGGGGGGGTACCTTGAAGGGCTCATGGACAAGTATTTGTTGAATGACAACACGCTCAGCTTTACCATGGCCCCATCCGAAAACTTCGGACAAGATCTTGCTCAAGAGGAGGAGACGCGTCTTAGCGCCAAGATTTCCCAGGTCGTCAAGTCTGCTGGTGGCCAAGAACAAGCTCATGCAGCTTTGGAGGCCCGGGAACTGGAGCTGCTGATCGAACAAGGAAAGACAAATACCGAGGATCTCAGCTGCCTCCCCACCGTCCATGTTGCGGATATTCCCCGACAGAAAGAGCCTGTTGTCTTGAGGAACGAAAATACGGGTAGGGCGACAATTCAGTGGCGAGAGGCACCAACAAATGGTCTGACATATTTCCGGGCTGTCAACATGCTTGAATCGCTGCCAGATGATCTCCGAGGCCTCATTCCTCTTTTCACAGACGCGATCATGCGTCTCGGAACGAAGGACATGACGATGGAGCAGCTTGAGGACCTGATCAAGCTCAAAACTGGAGGCGTCTCAGTTGGTTACCACTCGGCATCCCGGCCAACAGACTTCAGACAAGCAACTGAAGGTCTTATCTTCACAGGTATGGCGTTGGATCGCAACGTGCCGACAATGTTTGAGCTTTTGCGCAAATTGGTCGTCGACACCAACTTTGACAACCCCGAAGCGGGCCAGCAGATTCGGCAGCTGCTGCAGGCATCTGCGGATGGCGTCGTGAACGATATCGCTTCGTCAGGGCACGCATTTGCTCGAAGGGCCTCCGAAGCTGGTTTGTCGTGGGATGCGCTCCTCAAAGAGCAGGTCAGTGGGTTGTCCCAGGTGAAACTCGTCACAAGCTTGGCCCACCGTCCAGCGTCGGACCAGCTGGAGGATGTGATTGCAAAGTTGAAGCAAATCCAGCAGTTTGCCTTGGCCGGTACCCTGCGCACCGCAATCACCTGCGACAGTGAGAGTGTTGCCAACAACTCCAGGGCTCTGTCGCAGTTTGTCAGCTCCCTGTCCCCGAAGTCGGCCGCGTTCCCGGCCCGTGGCCCTCCTCAGTTTTCAAGGGACATCAAGTCGTTTTATCCTCTACCGTACCAAGTCTACTATGGCGCGCTGGCCCTACCTACAGTTTCTTATACATCGCCAGAAGGCGCGCCCCTGCAAATTCTTTCCCAGCTCCTAACACACAAGCATCTCCACCACGAGATTCGAGAGAAGGGGGGTGCCTATGGCGGCGGGGCCTACTCTCGTGCTCTTGATGGAGTGTTTGGGTTCTACTCTTACCGTGACCCCAACCCGGTCAATACGATGAAGATCATGAAGAATGCCGGAAGATGGGCCGTGGACAAGCAATGGAGCAATCGCGACCTCGAAGACGCAAAGATATCGGTTTTCCAGGGTGTCGATGCTCCAATTGCTGTTAATGAAGAGGGCATGGGTAACTTCCTCTACGGCGTCACCGAAGAGATGAAGCAGAACCGGCGCGAGCAGCTCCTCGACGTCACTAAGGATCAGGTCCGAGAAGTGGCACAGAAGTACATCGTTGACGCATTAGCCCAGGAGAAAGAGCGCATGGTGTTTCTGGGAGAGAAGCGAGACTGGGCAGACAAGACCTGGACTATCAACGAGATGGACATCAATGGCGTCGAGTAACGCGCCGATTTGCGAGCGACACCCGATCGGCCCGGACGGCCCGCCATTTGTTGTATTCTTAATATGTATAACACTACCGATGATACCCTTCTCTACCGGGAGGCCTCCACGCTGCATGTGCGGCGATTGCAGCAAGGTTTCAATGTTGCTTTTATATACAGGGCCGATTGTGTGGTCCCGTGATCACGCTTCATTGACCGGCCGCTTTTTTCCTCATTTTTCTATCCCCCTTTCTGCCCCTGTCATCCTAACACGCGTTCAGATACGATACGTCTTGGTGCTCTATTCCATAGCACTGAGACCACAACAAGACGCAAGAGAAAAGGACCCTGGGAATCGGCACTCTCCGTGCCGAGGCCCGGACCGAGCGCTCGTTTTTCAGAACCGCCTTCCACAGCTTTGGATTCGTGGACTAAAAAACAGAGTACATACCCACCCAGTCCACCCTACCTACCCGCCACCCGCTACCCGTTACCCGTATTTGAAGTACCTATATGCCGCTTGGCAATGCGTGTCCATCTAAGATCTTCGTTCCCAGACGAGGTTTCTAGAATATTTCGTGCCACTCTCACAGTTTGCCCCTTGATTACGTCACACCCAGCCGGCACAGAAGGTCTGTAATTGGTAAGGGAGCTGGGTCCATTGGCCAGTGCCCGGGACTGGCTTACTACCGTTGCTGCAGGACTTGGTATCGAACCGCGGCTTGCATGCGACTTTCTCCGAATCGGAGATATCCCCCTTACATAGACACATCCACACACCGCAACAAGCCGAAAACTCCCATGGCAAACCCTCCAACACAACTCGTTGGAGGAGTGCCCATTACGCCAATGCCTCGCATATCTTTGTCACCGCTCCTCGTAGAAGCACCAAGAAACAGGCTAATATCTAGACGGCCCCAGTGCGCGATTTTACTGGCCTGCAGCGCAGCGACCTCTTTCGGATTTCACAGTCGATCGGTCGAATCCTCGACCATCGGCGGTTTTTACTCTGCCCAGCGATGGAGTGTCCTCTCTCCGCTCGTGCCGCCGCTCGACTGCGGAAGGAGCTACTGCAGCACCTATACGCCGCCGTTTCGCTGCTTGCCAATGTCACCGCAAGTTGCGGTCAGGAAGTTCGCACGCCATCAAGCGGGCGGGCAGGTGTAAAAAGACGCGCATACGCAGCGCAACAAAGGGCCGGGTTGGCCAGGACCAACCAAGAGGGAGACAAGAGACAGGACGGAAGCTCATGGCGGGCTGCCTCCAACTGACGGCTCGTCCTCCTGTGGGTGACTGCACGCGAGGTGCGATGGGATGACTGACTTCGTAGGTAGTCGACCTGTCCGGTGAAGGACCCCGTAACGGGTCATTGAGGTTAGGTCCTCCGTATATGGCTACATACATGCTCTTCAAGGGTACCTACCTACATTTGAACGGGATGATCTATCTGAGTTTCCATGACCCATTTAATTTTTGGCATGAATTAGAACCCGCGCTCTCTGTCCCCGCTTTCACTCGGTGGTCGTCGAGTTTTTGTGTGCGGAATTCAAATCAAGAAGTCTGCACAGCCCTCCCGCCTCCCCACCACGAATCACTTCTAGCGTGAGCCCCTCACATTTTTAAGTTGCCCCAGGACCAGCACCACTCCCGAAATCTCCTCTCCCTGTCCTTGGTGATTTTTTCTTTTCTTCCCCGAAAAGAACCTCCCCCCCTCTACCCTCTTGCGCACAGTCAGTTACTTTTCAGCCGAGCTGTTGCCAAACTTCTCAATTCTGGAGCGCAACAAATTGGTAAGTCTAGAAACGCATTCTTGACCCCCCCTCTGCCGTCACGAGTCACATGTCGTGCTGCATCGACCACGCCTCAACACATCCTCCTGGCCGACGTGGGGAGTCTTTGCGCGGGCATGGTCGGCGCTGGTCTGCCCTGGCGCCGGCCGGATTGTCCTTGACACAAAATGATGCACTGCTGACGGATTTCGCTTGAGCAACAGCTGCCCCCCAATCTCACATTCGACTGCCTTTGGTCGCGTCAAAGGCAACATTCCTACCACGGCTTCCTCGGCCGTTGATTTTATCTCGGATCAAGATTTCAGCCTCCGAAAAACCTTCCACATTATCAACTCCCTGCCACCGCCTGCTGTCGTCTAACGACCCCGAGTTTTCCTTGTTCGACTCCTCCAACCAAGGACCCCAAAACAACCCCCACAACCAGCTGCCGCATAGGACGAGTCTTGAGGTTCTTCCTCTGCCCGAGGAAGAGTCGAGGAGACCTCGTCAGTCCGCTGAGGGATCAGTCTGCTACCGACACCGACCCCCCTAACACCCGCTTGAGCTACCGGCCTCTCAACAACACTCGTACCGAGAAAACTCCCTTCTCGACTAAGCCTACCCTTTCTGATCCCTCACCCTCCCATCCCCCGCATCTCCCTCACGTCAAATCGTGGGTCATGGTTATGCCGACGGTTCTCACCGATCGATTCGCCTCACTGGATTATCCGGACTTTACGAATAACCACGTCTTCTTAAAGAAGGCCCTTAACAATGGCTTCTTCGAACACAATGACCAACATGGCGTCCCAACCCCTGGCCCAACCGCCAAGGAACTGATCGGCGATGCCTTCCGCGACCGTGTGGAAAATATCGACCACGAATTCTGCGACCCAGGAGAGGAGGACACCTTCTTTGTTGCTGACCTTGGCGAGGTCTATCGGCAGCACCTGCGCTGGAAGCTGAATCTGCCTCGCGTCAAGCCCTTTTATGGTATGTAGCTCCAGCTCTTCTTCCCTCTTGGTAGAGGGGCAAGCTTGCTGATGCAATGTTATCTTCAGCCGTCAAATGCAACGGTGACGAGAAGCTCTTGGAGATGCTCGCCGCCCTCGGCACTGGCTTCGACTGCGCCTCGAAGAATGAGATCGAGCAGGTTTTGCGTATGGGCATCGACCCGTCGCGCATCATCTATGCCCAGCCCTGCAAGACCAACTCGTACGTCCGCTATGTCGCCAACCAGGGCGTGCGTCAGATGACTTTCGACAACCCCGATGAGCTCCGCAAGATTGCCCGCCTGTTCCCGGATGCCGAGCTGTACCTTCGCATCCTGACCGACGACTCCTCATCGCTGTGCCGTCTGAGCCTGAAGTTCGGCGCATCCCTTGATTCGACTGACGGTCTTCTCGCCCTTGCCCGAGAACTAGGTCTGAACGTAGTTGGAGTCAGCTTCCATGTGGGCTCAGGCGCCTCCGACCCCTTGGCTTTCCTCAAGGCCGTCAAAGACGCCCACTGGGTCTTCCAGCAGGCTGCAACCCACGGGTTCAGTCTCAAGACCCTCGATGTCGGAGGCGGGTTCTGCAGCGACGACACCTTTGAGGAGATGGCCGGTGTGCTGCGCGACGCTCTCGACGACTATTTCCCTGCTCACTCGGGAATCAACCTCATTGCTGAGCCTGGCCGCTACTATGCTTCGTCCGCTTTCACGATTGCCTGCAACATCATCGCACGCCGAACCATCGAGGACACCCCCGGCCGCGGTGGCGATGATGCCAGCTACATGCTATACGTGAACGACGGCCTGTATGGCAACTTCAGCAGCATCATGTTCGACCACCAGCATCCAGTTGCGAAGGTGTTGCGCGCCGGAGGACAGACCCTGTACGACACTCCGGCCGCCAATGCTACGACTGATAATGGCATTGAGTACAGCATCTGGGGCCCGACCTGTGACGGTATCGACCGTATCACTGAGAGCATCCGGTTCGACAAAACGCTGGACGTCGGTGACTGGCTTTACTTTGAGGATATGGGAGCTTACACCAAGTGCTCCGCGACTACTTTCAATGGTTTCTCCAACGAGCATGATGTCGTATATGTCTGCAGCGAGCCCGGTGCTAGGGCTTTGCTAGGATGGCACTGATTGTGCGGGGAGGAATGGTGCAGAAGAAACTAAGAGCGATGGTTTTTGATTCTTGAGTCCGTTTGTTAGGAACCATTTCCGTAAATAGGAAATTTTTACAGGGCGTAGTCAGAGGGGCTGCTCTAATAGCTACGAGCGAAGAATCAATATAGATAGTCTGTTTGTCCGCATCACCCCCTTTCCTCCCGTCTCCCCTTTCTGTTAATGTGGGAGCTCGCATGTGTGGCTTGTCCTTGCAGATGCCTGTGACATATGACTGACGGCCTCCAATCAAGAGCAGGATGGTGCTAGGTGCCGGGCTAAGGTGGGGTGATTGTTGGGGAGTCATGGGAGGGAGAGCAAAAAAGCAATGACGATGATGGGTAGCAGCCGGAAGGCGCACCCTACAATAGACTGCAGTGCAGCCGATCATCTCGAGCCTTCCCAAACCTTCCCTCGCCATGCGCTCTCGGCACTCGGCTCCAGTCTTGTCTCAAAAGTTAAGCCGTCCTGTGCAACGCACCTACAACCCAACATACCCAGTCGCATCCGTCGATAGGCCCATCCACGGCCCAATAATGGGGTCAGCTGCGGTGATGTGGGCGTTGAAAAAGACGTGACGAACCAAAAAGAGCTGTTCCTCTCCTTTACCCCGCTGGTTATCAAGTACAATACAATTCGTTGTGCTTGACGCTGGGCTGGCTTGGTTACCATTATTGCATTCCAACCACACCCCTCCTTCGTCCCGCCGCCAATCCTCAAAGACCGAAGACAGCCGAGCATAAGTGCTTGGGACCAGCACGAATACACCATATCGCCAGCAAAGACACAACAAGGTCGAGAAAGCGTAAAAACAATGGTGCGAAACATCGCCGTCATCAGCGGCAACTCGCACCCCGCCTTTGTCGACAGCCTATGTACGCGGCTTGGGGTACCGCCCTCGCACCGCGTGCTCAACAAGTTCTCCAGCGGCGAGACGCGGTGCGAGATCGAGGACTCGGTGCGAGGCAAGGACGTCTACATTGTCCAGTCGTTTGGCATCGCCGGCGAAAATGGCGGCCCTTCCATGAGCGGCCCCAACGACTACTTCATCGAACTTTGCATCATGATCTCGGCATGCAAGACCGGGTCTGCTCATCGCGTCACAGCCGTGCTGCCGCTCTTTCCTTACTCACGCCAGCCTGACCTGCCCTATACTAAAGCCGGCGCGCCGCTGTCGCTCTCCGCAGCTAGGAGTCCGCCAGGCCCTGCTGGGGGTAGTAGTAACGGAAAGGCGGATTATACGTTTGAGAGCGTGCCCCCGACGCCGGGACCGAGTATCCCAAGGACAGCCGGGCTTTCCGAGGGGGTGGACGTGGTAGATATGATGGCGAAGACGTCGCTGGGGACGAGGGGCGGCGGTGGCACGCAGACGCCGCCGCTATTTCTGCCGCCGGCGACAACCAGTGCGCACAGCAATGGGACCCAGAACGGGAGCCATGTGCAGTATACGACGCACGACTACGAAAACCCGGCGCTGATGATGGCGGTGCAGAGCAGGACCGGTTATAAGCAGTGGATGGCTCAAGCCGGCTCGTTGGTGGCGGATTTGCTCACCTGTGCTGGAGCAGACAGGATCCTCACCTGTGACCTTCACGAGGGGACTTACCAGGGTTTCTTCGATATTCCTGGTTTGTCTTCTTGATTTCTTCCAGGTGGTCTTGGCACATACTGACCTTCTTTCGATAGTGGACAACCTCCATGCGAGGCCGTTACTTAAGCAGTACATCCAGCACCATATCGAGAACTACAAGGACGCCGTGATCGTCAGTCCCGATGCCGGAGGCGCCAAGCGCGCAACTGCCATCGCCGACAGCCTCGGCATCGGATTTGCCCTGATCCACAAGGAGCGTCGCCCAACTCGCATCACGGACCGCCAGAAAGCCACCATGATGCTCGTGGGCAGTGTCGCTAACCGCGTGTGCATTCTCGTCGATGACCTCGCTGACACAGCCAACACCATTACACGCGCTGCGAAGCTGCTGAAGCGCGAGGGCGCCACCGCCGTTTACGCCTTGCTCACACACGGCGTGCTGAGCGGCGACGCTATCGCCCGAATTAATGCTTCGGCCCTCGACCGCGTCATCGTCACCAACACGGTCGCCCAGGACCGAGATCGCCGTATGTCGTGCCCCAAGCTTGAGGTTCTCGATGTATCAGGCATGTTTGCCGAGGCCATCCGCCGCGTTCATCATGGTGAGTCCATCAGTGTGTTATTTCAGTATGATTGAGAAGGCCGGTCAGTTGGGGAAATGGGAAGAAAAAGGAAATGGGGGGTATTAGTGCACGGTAATGAAGCATATGATACCCGGCGTCTGGTGCGGATTGGAAGCGGGATAACATCACAGGGGTTGGGAAAAGGAACAAAAAAGAGTATACAGCACCTGAATGGTTAGGCTCCATTTGTTACGCTGGGGAATTGATAGATTGGAGCTCACTGCACCTTGGAGTATTCATTACATGGCAGGAAGCGTTAGTACACTCAAACTTGGCAGCAGGAACAGGTCAATGAGTGGCACGAGAAGACTTCAAGGTCTAGACACAGCTCCAAAGCAGGAAGCAAGCGAAAATAAATCTACCATATGTTGCAAAACAAGCCCTGAGGTTGCGGTTTAGACGGAAAGAAACTCCGTTAGTCCTCCATGGACTCATCGCTGTTGGATCCTCCCTCAGAGCCCTCATCACTGCCGGATTCATCCTCATCTTCCTCTTCTTCCGTGCCATCGTTGGGGCCCTGGAGACCGTAGTCATCGTGGAAATGAGACAGTGGTTGGACCTGTGTCTTGTAGCCCATGGCAGAAAGTGCTTTCACCATACCCTGTAGTAAACAAAAAATGTCAGTATTGTTTAACTCGATCGTAATTTTCGCAGTATTAGAACCGAGAGACGGAATCGACTCACCTCTTCCATGATAGGTGCGCACGTCACGACAACGTTGCTCTTTCCGGGCGCGAACACAGGCATGATGATCTCAGTCATGACCTTGCGAATCTCATCCCCAGTGACGTCCCTGACCCTCGCAATGAGCTGCTGATTCCAGCCAGGTTCTAGCCCCCTGACGACACCATTGACGAAGTTCTGCTGCGCCGCCGCGGCCATGGTGGCTTGGTCGTCGGCGACAGACAGGACAATGCCGCTCATGGCGCCCTCGACGAGGTGGCGGTCAAGGGCCTCCTCGCCGGATGCGATCTTAGAGACCTTGCTTCGGGCTGCCTCGATGGCTTTGCTTGCGTCGGGGGAGCGGAAGACGCGGAATTGGATGTAGCCGCCGTTGACTTCGCGGTTGAAGCCAACGCCGTAGGCCAGGCCGTTGCCGCGGACAGCGGTCCAGAGAGGGCCTTCGACGGCTTCGAGGTACCCGAGTGCGACGAGGTAGGCGGGCAGGCGGGGGTCGGCGTACGATTTGAGTCCTGAAGCGGTGCTCACGCTGAAAGAACTCTCGAGGGTTGCCATGGGGATGATGACGCTGCCGAATGAGCCCGGGGCGCGGCCCTCGTCGTTGAGGATCGCGTCGGGCTTGGTGATTGGGATGATGTCTTTGCTGGCATCCAGACCGGGAGCCTTCGAGAGCTTATCCCAAGCCGCGACTGGGTTGACGAGCTTCTCTACATCCGCGGTGACGAGAACACGGGTGTTCTGGAAGGTGAAGAGACTGCGGCTCAGCTCCTTGAACCACGAAAGTACGGTCTCCGGCTCTGACTCCAACAGCTTCTTTAGGCGGCGAAAGTAAACGGCCTTGACGAGCGTCCGCCTGGCAACGCTGTATGAGTCGGGAACAAAGTGAATGGCGCTGTCCACCTCGATCGCCATGTCTCTCCCGTCCCGCTTGGCCTCGGGGATGTCCGCCAGTGCCTTGGTAATTGCCGCATTAATACGAACCGGGTCAAAGATCAGGTCAAACATAAGCGTCCGTAACCAGTCAATCATTGTCTCGTACTTCTCCTTCTCGACCTGGAACTGAATAGCGAGCCCTTCATAGTCGCCCAGCCGCCCGCCATTGATGATTGAGTAACTGATGGTGTCCTTCTCAAGTTGCTTGACTACATCCTCGAACTCTATCCGCTGGCCGTCACGCGTTACAGGGGAGTTGAAGAAGTTCTCTGCGAAAAGCGGCAGCAGGGGCTTGTACTTGGTTGGAATTTCCTTTGTACCAAGGTGGACAGTGAGATGCACAAAGTTAGTGGGAACGTCCTCGAACTGTATGAAGAGCGGCAGGCCTTGTGTTGCCGCGTCGATGGTCTTCTGCGCTGAAGTGTTGGGAATGCCAAGCGACTTTGCTTTGCCTGATCTCGCCGTTGAGGATTCGATGAAGTGGATAGAATCTGTCTTCGGGACAGGCCACTGGTCCAACACCTCGGGAGGAATAGCTTTCTCGTTGTTCTTCTTGGCTGTCTCCAACCTCTCAGCAAGACGGTCAAGACCTTCTTTCCCGAGCTCTTCCTTTCGCTTTGCCAAGCGTGCCTCCTCGGCCTCCTTCAGCTTTGCCGCAGCGCTCTGGGATGGTTTCCCGAGGATCGAGACGTGATGAGCGTCTGATATCCACTTCTTCAAGAAGGCACGCCACTGTTCGTCCGTCCAGGTGTCGAGAACGTCGTACTCGGCCATGCTCTGAATATCCTTAAGAGTAGACCCGTCCCGATTTCCGAACAAGTAGTCGGTGATCATGTTCTGCGAGTAGTACTGTTCGCTGCCTTCGGCATAAAACTTGTTTTGCCGGCGTTCTCTCTGGATACACTCACCCATGTAGCTCATATCCAGTGGGTTCGAGGCGACCTCCTTCAACAGGGAGATCAAGCGCTGCTCAACAAAAGCAAGTTTCTCCGTCGCCACACCGGTTGGCTGGAACCAAATGACGGAATTGGGCCTGCTGTCCCACCACCACGAGACAGAGCTTGCCAATTCCTCCTTCTCTACCATGACATTTTCAATAACAGACACCGAAGAACCACACAGGTAAGTCATGATAATACTAATGGCAGTCGCCTGTACGTTGTCGGTACAGCTGGGTCCAAAAAACGCCACGAGAATCTCGCCAGTAGACTCGTCTTCCTCGGGGAACTCAACAGTTTCGAGAAACGTTTGGTTCAGAGCGGGCGGCTGAAGCGAGTCGAGGAATGGTCTAGCGAACAAAGCGCAAGTCAATATCAAACGGCGGGTACCAAAAAGGGGGAACTTACCGCTTGAACTTGCTATCCAGGGCGGGTACATCGTCCTTTATGCTCTCCTCAAACTCATCCAGTATCTTCAAGAGACTCTCGTGGTCGGCATCACCGACAATAATAACGGCCAGGTTCTGCGGTCGGTACATCGCCTTGTGGAATTCCCGGATCCTTTCGGGTGTGAGAACTCTGAGAGACTCCAGCATGCCTCCGGTTTCATAGCGGAAGCCGACACTTTCAGGATAAAGGAGCCGGCGAGCCCTCAAATCCATGAGCTCAGAGCTGCCGTACTGGACACCCTGCATTTCGGAGTAGACAACACCAGCGTCATTTCCCTCGCCATCGATGTGGTGAACTTCAGTGAGACAGGCGTCGTCAGTGAGAGTAGGCACCATGACATGCTCAAGGTAGACAGGTAAGATCTGGGCAAAACCATCCCAGCCAGCTGTCTCAAGGGTGTAAGCCGTATGGTCCACGGCGGTCCAGGCATTAGTCCCTGAGTAGGCGCGGCCAGCCAGCTTATCCAGCAAACCCTTGTAGCGGTAGCTCTTTGAGCCCATAAAAATGAGATGCTCCAAGGTATGAGGCGCGCCGGAGTCATCTAGAATCTCGGTGGGCAAGGCGAAGTAACCGCTGATCTTGGGCCCCTCACGGTCGGCCACAATGACCCGCATGCCGGTCCGCTCCGACTCATACTGGGTGATGGTAGTGGGCGCATAGTCGAGCTGGAAGCTCTGAATCTTGCGAAACCGCGGTGGCTGGACCTGAGTAGACATCCTGGCGTTGTGAAGCGGCCGGATGAGGTCTCGAAGTGAGCTAGTGGCATATGGTCAGCAACTGGCGGTCTAGGAGGGCACTAGAGTCACAGCACGAATGATGGAGACCAAGGAACCGGTCGGTCTCATTCAACGACCACTGGCTGTATTTATGATCTACCCGGGGTAGGACAGCAGCGGCGGCACCGGGCAAAGAATGTAGAACGTGAGCAAAGAGGAGGCCCAGCAGCGGCCCCCATAATGAGAGGGGGCCAGAGGCACCAGGCGGGGCCATGAAGTTCTCGTGCCAGTGCATACCGGGCGTTGAACTCGTGCTTGGACACGAAGATAGCGAGGAGGGCAGCCACCGCCCCATATAGGAGCGTCTGCCATCCTGAACTCTTCGCCGCACCCGACATGCTCACCCTAACCTTCACTCCCCTACGGGATGGGGATGGGGATGCCAGGCTAAATATAAAGGATAAACGGTGGGGAGCGCTGGCCAGGATCGTTCAACAAACTAAGTTAAAGTCCCGGTGGCGCCAGAGGATGCGGCAGCAAATCACCGTAAATGCGTACGGGGAAAAAAGCAATGAATGAGTAGAGAGAAATGGAGGGGTTCCGCTCCTGTGAGCGGTCGTACGTACCGACTTTGTAGGCGCAGGCGGCGGCTCAGCCTGGTTGCCTGTCCACAAACCGACCAAGACCAATGAAGCGTGGTGGCTAGCAGGTTGGCACCTAGTCTAGAGTTGGGAATATGTTTGGAGTTGAAGGCGGCGATAGTCAACCGTTGGGTCGTCGTGGGTGGCTGCAAAAAAGCTAGGTAGCAGAGTCACAATAACTTTCCCCGCGGCAGATACTGTATCGAGTAGGTAGTACGGTAGATACCTGCGTGAGCAGCTTCCTGCCTGACGCACAACCTGTTGACGATAGGGTAATGCTTGGCAGTAGGAAGCGTAAAATATGGGTCTACGGATCCGTAAGCCGAGAAAATGAACGGCACTTTTATCAATAAAACATTGGGAATTGTGGACAGGATGGCTGGCCCAGTCCCCGGATCCTATCCCCGCGGGCCGGCACACATGCCAAAATGAGCCAGGCACAGGAGGGCAAGACCTAAAGCCTTAGCATGTCCAAAGATCCCATCTCGGCACTTCGCACTAAAGCACGGAGGGAGGTATTGCATCTTCAGGACCTGACCGATAAGCACCTCTTCAGGTAGCCGCGGCTAAGCCCCTGAAGCCAAGACCCAGTTGGACCCACCCAGCGCCTATTAAGCGCTACACGCCAGCGATCCTGACTTTGCATGGGTCGCAGTGAGGTACCGGGAAACAGAGCTTCAAGCCAAGATAATTAGAGATTGGATGCGAACGTGTTCATTGTTGACTGCTTCACGACGTATACTGCTGCCGGGCTGCAACACGCAGCAGTGATTTTAATTTCCATCCCTTGCCGTATATTCATAAAGCTCCCAGAAGACCAGTGTATAGACGCGCTGAAAGGAGCCGTTTCCTCTTTCGGGCGCTGCATGAGGTAGCTTGCGACAGCGCATGTGGCATTTTGGCGACGTCACCAAATTGTTGGCCCCCAACAGCTCAACCAAGCAGCCACATAGCTCGAATGCGCCGACTCATTGCTATCGACGAGCAACAAGATGGCTAATTCTCCGAAAGAATCGCCAGCTAGGCAAATTGCCCAGGCACTGGTCGACTTCTCGGTCGATGGTTCATTCCCCGAAGAAACGGTGGTGGCTCTGGCCGTTGATTCCACCGCCCTCCCGTCGGCCATCGAAGCTCTCGCGAGTGCCAAATCCAAGCTTCAGGTAGCGCCCCGACCCCCACTATCCAGGCAATCTCCCACCCCGATGCTAAGAGTCCATGTGTAGGCTGAAGTGCATGCGATCAACGAGGACACGGCCGAAGACGTTCGAGCATGGCAGACGAATGCGCAATCCGTGCAAGACGATATCGTTCGATCCAAGGCGTTGGCCAACCAGATTCTAAGGGAGGCCGACACGCCAGATGTGTCTGGGAAAGCTTCCCGGGCAGCCGAAGCAAAGGCCGCGTTTTTGATCCGCGAATTGAACTACAACCAGCAGGTACAAAGCGCCCTGAAGGGCATCAAGGGTGTTAGCTCGACTCTGGACCAGGTTGAACAAGCTCGAGATGAGCGGCGAATTCTTGATGCCTTACATCTTCTTGAGAGTGAGAGCAGATCCTAATGGCCTGCCACCCGTCCGTCACTAACCGATTGCCCCTAGGATCGTGGAACGAGCTGGACGCCATACCAGTGAACAAGTCCTGCCGTGCCATCAAACTCCTAGATATTAGGGCTTTCGAGCTAAAGTCGGATGTACATGAAGTATTTGACCGCGTATGGAACGCGCTTATTCACGTAGACGCCGAAGTTGGGAGGATATCTATCGGCAGCCCTCAAGAAGGCAGGCACCAAATGCAAGGAACCATCCGTGAACTAAGCTAACGAGAATATCTTCTTAGAGGAGCCCATGACTCTTGCGGACGCCGTGATCGGACTGAAGGCGTACAAGGAGGTTGAAAAGCGGACTAACCAGCTTTGGCAAGATGTCAACATCGCTGTAATCCTCCCCAGGATGGATATCACACGAGAAAAGCTGCCTGGGATTCAAGTGAACGGCGTACGTAAGACCTATAATCACCTTATTGCATATGCTGACGGCTCCTTGAACATTAGGATGTCCTTGAGCTCAAAGGCTCCGTGGACAAGTCAGTCGAGTATTTGTTCGCAGACTTGGAGCAGGTCTTAACCTTTTTGGTCCAACGGCTTCCTCAAGACCTCGTCGACACCATCTCAACCTCACTCTTGCCCGGGGTCATCCATAAAATTACAAAAGTCTGGCTGGACTCTGCCGTTCCCGCGTCGCTCCAGGATATGGACAAGTTTCAAGACGTCATCGCGGCCGCGAAAGACTTCTGTGGCAGGCTCAAGTCTCTGGGCCTTTCGAACCTCGGTGACCTACAAGAGTGGACCGATAGCGCTCCAAGGGTATGGCTCTCAAAGTGCAGAGAATCTGCGCTGGATTCTGTTCGGGAAAAGCTTTCTCAAGGTAAGTGATGGTTAGGAGTGTGAGATCCAATACAAACTAACATATCTTACAGGGCTTGGCGCGTCAATTCGAGTTGAAAGGGTAGACAAGCAGATGGTGTCTAAATCGGAGGGCCAGCAGCTAGCTGCCAATGGCGCGACCACGGACGCCGATGATCAGGGCTGGGGCGCGTGGGATGATGGGGAACAGGATGCAGACGAGCCAGTTAAACAAGACGATACAAAACAGACTCCCGCTGAAGGTGATGATGATGGTACCGACGCTTGGGGATGGGGAGAAGACGAGGGCGACAAGGACGAAAAATCAGAGGAGACCGAGCAGAAGAACCCTGACGATGAGGAGGACCCCACGGAAGCCTGGGGATGGGGTGAAGAGACAAATGTCGAAGCAGTCCAAGCCGATGAGAAACTTCAGCCCGCCAAACCCGCCCCTAGATCACAGCCCAAGGAGGTAGTCTTCAAGGAGACATACAGCATCACATCGATGCCCCAACCTGTCTTGGACCTCATCCAAGCAGTTGCTAAAGACGGCGCGGCTCTAACACAAGACGTTTACGCGACCAGCCCTGTCGCCGCTGCTGCTGCGGGGCTTTTCAGTCTCCCAACACTCGCTCTCGCCATGTTTCGAGCAGTGTCTCCCTACTACTACGCCCCTGATACTGGTGCAAACATGTAAGACTACACAGTCCATGATGATGAAGAGCAATCTAACCAGCGCTAGGTACCTATATAACGATGCCACCTACCTGTCGGAACAGCTGGCGGGTTTTGCAGCGGCCTGGAAGAAACGTGACGATATCACGACGAGGGCACAAAATATGCTGCGACTAGATGGCGACATCAAGTCGCTGCAAAACTTTGCCAATCGCGCTTACAGCAATGAAATGAACATTCAGAAAACCTTCCTGAGGGATCATCTTGGTGGTAAGTAACTCAATGATTGCTCATAGCCCCCCGCTGATCATGTCTAACAAACCCAGGGGACCTGAGTCTCATGCAGCAAGATGACGCGGAGAACTGTGTCTCGTTGGCCGTCACTCATATACGTGCCATGGCAATCACATGGGAGGGCATTCTTTCGCGGTCTGCGTGGCAGCAAGCTGTTGGGTCACTCGCAGACGCTGTCGCTTCTAAGGTCATCGCAGATATCATGGACATGTCGTCCATCGGCCAGGACGAGGCCTACAACATCGCCAATCTTATCTCTATAGTCACAGGGCTAGACGACTTATTTCTTCCCAGCCGCGTCCTCTCCCCCGGCCGAGACAGTACACCAGGGCCACAGGGAGCAGAGAGTGATGAAATACCGACCACGGCGCAATATGCCGCGTCGTGGCTTCGCCTGAAGTACCTCTCAGAGGTACTGCAAAGTAACCTAAAGGATGTTAGGTTTCTCTGGATCGAGAGCGAGTTGAGCCTATACTTCACAGTCGCCGAGGTGGTGGATCTAATCAACATGAGCTTCGAGGACAACCCTAGAACGAGGGAAGTGATCCGAGAAATCACACAGAATTCGAGCCCATTGAGGCAGGGCTAGCGGGGCCTTCGGATGTCCTCGGTCAGTGGTCAATCCAAGTAGATGGACATCGAAGAGGCTCGGTAGCTGCTGTCCCGTCCCAGTTGTTCTGTGCCAAACCGGAGGCGTCGTATGCATCCCTCACTGGAAGCGGAACCGTACTCCTGTAGCAGAAGGGGGGTTCATCTCGTTCCCAGGCTTCCCCCAATAATTGGCAAGCCCGTCGAACCATGGCTAGGTTCAATGGCCCCCCAAACACTCGCCTTCCGGGCACCGGCACCGCTCATGAGCTGCTATTGGCCCAGAACTGTAACCCAGGGAGCGCAAAAGAAGCAACAGGACGCGGGGAGGCTCGCGATCGCATCACTTGTTGCTTGTCCGTCCACAAGAGAGGGCAGCCAAGCACTTGAGGGAACACAATACAACACATCAGACCTGAGACCAAGTCCAAGCGGCAGGAAAACATCTAATTCGTGTCTCACCTGTCGTCATAATCATCATGTCTCAAGCGGTGGTGCAATTCAGCTCTCGAGGTTGCCTTAAATTCACCCGCATTATCTTGCCAACCTAGACGTCCCAGTGCTCCATTCCCATACACACCGACGCAAGGGACTATGTGGAGGTTCCACTGCCTTTTCACTCAGACCACACACCACGCCATCGACCCGCATCATGGTGCCAGCTCTTACCCGGCGTAGTTATCGCGATACCGCTCATCCGCCTCTCAGGGGCCTTCCTTCCACCTAGCCACCCTTGTTTCACGCAGTCGCAGTGCCGAAAACTGTCGGCTGCGTCTGTGTTGATGCAAACAAGAGAGCAAAAGGCAAAGTGCAAAAGAAGGCAACATGCTGTGCAACGGCAGAGCAGGTTTAATGTCGCCAAGATGGACACTGCTCGGGGAATGACAACAACGAGCACAGCAGACGCCACCCCCTACCACAATTAATTCAACAACACCACCTTGTTCCGCAAAGGCCCCCTATTTCCTGACCATCACCATTGCCGCTTCAAGGGTCACCCAGGGAGCTCTCTGGCACACCCGACCGTCTCCCCGTTGGCAGCCCACCAGCCAGCCACTGAAACCCCTTTCCGACTTGACACCTAGCTAACCCCCCAAAAAATATTAATGTTGGACATTAGTTGAGTGCATGTGAAAAGGGGGAAGGCTCCGATACCGGACCCATTGAGTGAGCAGCTTGGGCTCTCGCCACTCCAGGGTTTAAAAAAAACACAACTCGGCCTGCGTCGGCCATCCTCGGCTCAGTAACATGACGCGGGATGGGCGAAGAACAAAGAACATAAAAAGAAGGACTCGATAGCGAGGTGAAGACGAGTAACACAAGATCCCGCGCAAAGTACCCAGCTCCCAGGGACCCCTGCAATTACCTGGTATACACAGTGTACCTTGTTGGGACGTAGGTAACTCGACGTCAGAATTCCACGCGCTGCTGCAACAGAAAAGGCAACCGTTTTACCCTTTCGGCGCTGACCGGGTCAGTAAGTGTTCTGACTTGGTCTCGTCACCTTTCCTTACACAAGACAAAAACAGACGAGCACAACATAGACAGGAATGACCCATTCTAGTACCATTGACATGTCATGTACAGTACAGTAGCAATACACACACCCGGTTTCGAACCACTATCAACAGTCGTAGCGCAGAAGCATTATTTATCACTTCTCTCTTTTTTTCTTTCTGTGTGGTTCCGAGTTCCTCGTGAGATTTTAAGCTTACTTACAGAAGAATCACGGGATCCCCCACAATGGAAAAAACAGCGCACTCCATTTCAGCCCGGCCAACCCGGCGAAGCTGTCACCAAAAAAAGGCACCCAGTTGGTTGGCTTGAGTGCCCCTCTCCAGGGCTGCCCAATAACAACGAGGGACCAACACCAACCCTCCCAACCTAAACCTAAGCTACCTACCTACCTCCATACCCTGCTATAGCCTTCCTTAGCTGTATGCTAAGGGCAAGCAAAGCTACACTGCTGCACGAGTAGAGTATAGTAATCTCTGTCAACTCCAGTCGAGACGCCAAAAACACGGCAACGTAACCGTGATACACCCAACCATCCCAGCCCAACCCGGCGTGATATCCTCGGCTTTAATTCTGTTGACCGCCATTTCCATCCCCCATCCATCCAGCAAGCGGCCCACGCCGAACCGAGCGAGCCCCAAAACCCCACCACCAGTGACCGAAAAGTGAGAACTGATCTGAGCAGAGCAGCGGGCAGCAAAAGAGACAAAGATACCGTACCGTATGCACGTGTAGTGTCCCCTGTAGACAAGGTGCAAGGTTCAAAAGTTGCAAAGTGCACATACTTGCAATACGTAGGTATGTATGTATGCACGTACGCCAGTAAAGTTATTGTGAGGCGCAGTAGTATGGAAGAGAAAAGGAAAAAGGGTAGAATTGACTGATGCCCCCCTGCCCTGCCCTGCCATGTGTCGTGCATGTCGGCATCGGGAAAGTACAGTACAGTACAGTACAGTGCTATTCTACAGAGTAACTAACCTGACCTGGCCTGACTTACAGCACTGATCCTAGCATACCAGGTGCTACATCAGCTCATTATATGCCAATATCTACGTAGGCAGGTAACCAAAACAACACTGGCCGCGCCTGTGAACAACACTAGGTATTTCCAACGCCTCACAAAAGTAACAGAACAGAGTGATGGGCTTCGCATCCACCAAAAGTAAGCCTTGTTACCCCCGCCAAGACAGGTAAACTTCCCTACTTCGGACGTGTCAGTTACCCAGTGGTATGAAGATAGATAGATGCTCCCCTCCTGTCCCAGCACACATCTCACGGTGCGCTGAGTGAGTCCCATACCTCAAGGCAGCAACCGCGGGTTCAGCCTACTCCAAGTCCGTAGCCCCTCGGCGATTCCCAAGTGCTCTACTACACCCGAAGGCAACCAAGAAGGCGATAGACCTCAGCCAGGTACGGACGGAGGACAACAGGTGTGGCCTCCTGCCGGTCGGGTGGGCCATCTGCCGTCACACCAGCACTTTGCCACCCTCATCCACCGAGCCTCACACATGACCGGAAGCATGATAATACGCGTGTCGACCGCCCCGCCCAGCAGATTACGCCAGCACGGCTGACAAAACAACTGTAACCGCAGCATGCAAAGGTCTCGGAGACTACGACCCAACTGTCATATATTATCTTTTTCGTTTGCCCTGCCTTCCGAAACGAGACGCCGAGCATCCCGGAAAGTTGATGTACCGCTCAAAAGGGGGCGCGGATGACTAGTGACCCCCACGACTTTAACTTCGCTAACCACCGGCGTCCCCAAAGCGGAAGAGATTATACAATTGTGATACCGTGTTGATCGCCAAACCAGTTCTTTGTAAAGTGTGGTACCTTGGGAGGATGGGGCGGTCCAGCAGCAGCAAGACAAAGCGGTCAAGAAGAGAGCATTACGTCGTGCGGCAACCAGTGGCTAGTTACACCACATGTCTCCCATAATTTGGCAGTTTTCGTGAATATCGGGTTTAAAACTATCACGACCGTATACTGCTCCCTGTACCGCATGGCAGTAAACACGTCGCTGCGCCGCATACCTAGTGTCATTTTAGCAATCCGTAAGCGCCCTAGGATAGAAACCTAGCATGGGCCCGAATGACGCGAGCTGCATGTGAGGCAGGCACATCATTTCCCATCTCATCACCAACAGCCGAGATCCGTTTTCATCGTTGCCAGCCTGACGGCCAGCCCCCAACAATAGGCGCCGGCCTCAGGCCTTCTGTTGCTGCCTTGCCTTGGCCCGTTGGGCGGGTACGCATCCCGGAGGCGGAGAACGGGGGCAATAACGGCCTGAGGTTGCATCCGAAGTGACTCGTTGGCAGATAGTCGGACTCAGCAACGGACTTTTTGCGGCACGGAATCTCAACAAAATCGGCAAATTCCCACGGCGCTCGCGGGGTGGGGCCGAAGGAGGGCGGATATTAGAAAAGAGGAGCTTATTATCGCCGTGTCCGGGACACGCCGAGCCGGTGGGCTGGCAAGCAAGGGCCCCTGCCGGCTCACACTGCAGGGGCTGACCTCGAATTCGTCTGAAGAGCAAATGCCGAGTGAGAGGAATATGGGCAAGGGTTCGCCGTCTCCTTTTGCATAATCCCAGACCACGTATAAGCCGCTAACTTGCCGGGCTGTCGCAGGACATGGACTTTTCTTGTCGATGATGCCTTGTCGGTCTCGGCTAGGGAAGCGGGAACCTACCGCTCGGGACCGGGGCTTGATTAGGGTCCGCCGTGCTATGCCCAGATCTCGGTTGCTTCCGAGGCGGAGGTTGAAAGGACAGGGGCCTGGAAATGGCTTCAACGGTAGCCTCATGTACAGTGCTTCAGAGCTACTTCCCTTAGTGCGGTCGACATCTCATCATGTCCGAGGCAGCTTGTCCAAAAACAGTCGAATGCGGGGAGACGAATGAGAACTCGCTCTCTGACGTGGCTGCGGAGACGAGCGAGCGAGCTAGGCTGTGCTGTTGACGCATCGATGTGTGAATTGAGGTGTAAGACTTCCACTGCTCCTCTCACCGGCTGCGCAGAGCAACCAAGGCCCGCCTGTGGTTATTGCTCCTGCTGACATCTCTCCGCCGCCGCGCCAGGTCGGCGCAGCAGCGCGCCCACAAACACTCCCCGCTGATGAAGAATCGTTTCGTTGCGTCTGCGGCACGGGCGGGAGGGGACAAGTACCCCCTACAGTCTGGTACTGTCACCGGCGGTGCCTTCACCTGCACTGCTTAGGATTTTGCGACGCGACTGCGTGGATTTGCAGGGGCCCAGTGCTGTTGATGCCTGCCGCGGCAGAGAGGCGCGGCGCAGACGGCTTTTGTGTGACGTGAGGGGTGATGTATCACATTTTAAACTCGCGAGCGGGCTGACCAACGCATGAGGCTGAAGCTTCGTATTGGAATAGTAGTTGAGCGAAGACGCGGGAAGCCGTGGGGTGAGATGGGCGACAGCTCAGGGGGAGTCTCATGTGATAGTCCACGGGACACAATGTTTCCTCCATGCTTACACACATCCTGTTGCTTGTGTGCGGTGAGATTTCAGTCAGAAAACCCATGCCCCGACGCGGTGTCTCACATCAAAGGTGCCCCTCCCGAGAAGTGCAGCGACGATGCTTTCGCGTTGACATGTCAGGTAGCACATACATGATGAAGGCCGGCCTGAAGCCATTGGGTGCCTGGATATGCGGTGAAGGATGGTAGGAGACTGGACCAGTGCAGCCGGTGGCGCCTCACCGAGCTGTTTCCCCTCCTTCCCTCACAACATGACCACTCAGAAATCCGCCTGTGTGTTTCGCTTATACAGCCTTCGACCGACCCCGGATTCGATGAGATGGCGAGCTTGTACCTTGTGCCTAAGGAGGGCCAGGATGAGGTGGCGAGCGGGGGACAAGCCCCGAATATGGCGAGCTTGTGCGTGCCGACGACGCGAGGGATTCGGATCGAGACCACAGTGCCTCGAGATGCATGAAGTTGAAAAGATAGCTAGGAGTGAGCTAGCGAGCTAGCGAACAGGAAAGAGAGTAGCGGGGGATCTGCACTCCCGCGATGAGTACCTGACTACCAATCCGGTGCAGCGCCTGCACCCAGGACAGGCCGCAGGCAGGCAGGGCTCACGTCGACTCTCGGGGGCACCCTGATGGGCAATGCGAGCTCCTCTGACGTCCGGTAGGTTTGGGCTGCCAGGAGTGAGTGGATGAGACGTAATGGCGGAGGGCAGGCTATGGAATGATCGCTCCGGGCGGCAGGCGTAATTCGGCCGACGAGCGCGGGGCCGCAATTTGCAAATGCTCCATCAGATGAGATGCGAGGGTGCAAGCGCAAGATTTAATGGCGGCATGCGTCAGAAACGCGTGCAATTTGCTCTGCACGCAGCACAGTCAAATGCGCAATAGGTGAGCACAGGGCCCCGCCCCCCGTCGTTGACAGCTCACACACGTCGACGAGCCTCCCGTTGCGGGCCGACTGCTGGGAGAGACGCGACAGGAAGCCGAAAGGCCAACCCTTCAGCTGGTGCTTGATCTGCAGGCGCCCTGTACAGAGACGAAAGAGGGAAGTGAAGGCCCTCGCCTTCCATGTCGGAAAACCTCACACTGTACTCGACAGCATCCAGTCAACCAGCCCACTCTCAGTCCACCATTCTCGGATGGCAGTGCGCCGAAGGATTGGCTTACTGATGTGGACGCAGGCAGTATGTACGAGGCCCAAAAGACTGACACAGTGAGACAACCTTGAGGAGAGCTCTCCGGAAGGTGTGAGGCGCGAAGATGGAGGTTGCACCTAAACGGCAATTGGAAGCTTAGCTGTCGGCCCCAGACATTCTCCGCAAGTCGCATCTCGTCGCTGCCCTCCATCACGAAGGCAAGACACTGGTGATGACCTCGAAAGTCCCTCGCGCGCAGCGTGGGATGATGGTTTAGCGAAAACACGTTTGGCCGGCATGATGTAACCTGAAAGAAGAATGCACCCTGGGTGTATTCAATCAATCTGTAACCTGGGGAAGACATCAGGTCCAGTTCTGGCATTTGACGGCTTGGGTTTTGGAGGGGAAGGAGGGGTTCGGACCAAAACATCTGACACTCTGCATTGTGTGGACAGTAGGTACTCGTTTCCCACATTTTAGCTAGTGGAGAATGCGCGGAGATTTGTAGGGAGCAGCAATCCCCAATGGACATCGCGATCGCAAAAGCCGCCGCAACGGAGCTGTCCCTCGCTTGGACAATGGAATGCGGAATGGAGGGCTTGCAGCTACATATGTGCGTTGCTGGTTGATTGCACGTCGTGTTCTTGTGGCTTGGGCCCAGGCCTAAGAAGACGCCGCCCAGGGGGGCAGCGGCTGCATTCTTCCTGACAATGGGCAACTGCAGCGAGCATCGGGTGCAGACAAGAAACTGCAATTGATGGAGCACAGCTAGATGCAGCCGGTAGTCTATCCTGGGACGGTAAACCGCCGAAATTTGTAAAGGGGTGACTATACAAAGCGAATAAATTTTGATGTCCGTCAGCGTTGAAACAGACCCAAGATCATCAATCAAAAGATGCCGAGTGTCCGGCACTATGCTGCCGTGACATCGAGGAGTCGCCCAGCTGGGACCTTCATTCCCAGCACGAGGGATTGAACCAGGTTCAGTCCACGTGCGTCGACGTCATTAAGACCCACTTTCCTTGTGTAATCCGACCGTCGGCTTGCAGGGTTCGCTGCGGAAAGGGGAGAGTGGGGGAGATCGAAATTTTCTAGAAGGAGGTCGGCTCGGAACGAGAGACTATGGGTCTAATCCTCAAGGAGTCGTAGACTACCAAAGTTGCCGAGCTTGTATACGCATAGGGCTAGTCCCTGACGAGTGTAGTGGTGCGTGGCATTTTCTGCAACGGCATTCGTGAGACCGGCCGCCATATCACGCATTTCTACTAACCCCTCCACTCGAAAAGCTCGGCTTTATCTTCCGCGGTGGCCTATTGGCCTCGTTTTCATGCGGTACTACTACAAGGCCTGCACCTGATCGACAGGGAGAGCTGTGCGCTGTCCAAGTACATTGTGGGCAATGCTCTAGGCACCGAGACACCCCATCGACTTAACACACAGCTCCTATGGGCGTCCCTGTGGGCGTTTTCGCATCATCATCATTGTCCACGACCCCGCTGCGCGTAATAAGACCCAGGGTCCGGCTGCACCGAGGGCGAGCCGGGCCAGATGCCGGAGGCCCGCACAATCGACAAACAAGTTGCCGCGTCGGTGGATGGCGATCATCGCTGCGCTGCGGATGTTATCGTTCTCGCAGTGTAGCCACGAGATGGCGCCGTGACGCAACGCACTTGCTCCTCTCCCCCCTCTTGAGGCACTGTAATTATTGTACCTGGCCCTACTCGCGGCCGTGCTCGTTCGAGGGGGCTAGGACTGTGAGTTACCGCCGCTTCGAGTAGTAGCATCCCCAAGAAGTTAGAGACAGGTGCTGTGTTGTCGTTGCGCCATGCCCCTTGCCGACGATCACCCCTCGTCCCAGTCTTGCTGCAAGTCGAAATGATGTGCAGCAGGCCAAAGCGCTCGGGCTTGGGGGCGCCGCCGCGCTGACACCATTCCACCCTGCATTTCGTTCCCGTATTCTGCAGCCGGCTGCTTTCAGTCGTTTGCGATGAGTTGTCCAGGAAGTAGGATCATGGAAACCCCGGCACGGGTCAACATTATCACAGACAACTATAGCACTTGTCATCTCGCCCTTGTTTCTCGTAATTCTACTCTATAGTAGATTGAGTAAACAATGCTTCACTCGAAGGCTCTTGCGGTACTTGGCATCGTAGCCGGAGAGAGTTGCGCGAACTTACCCTGGCGGTCGAAAGGTATGTATGTACCTGAGAGGGTGAGCTGAGGGCGCTACCCGTAATTTTTTTTCCTGATGCTAGGAAGAGCTACTCCTGTGCGTACTGCAACAGTGGTTCGTCCCTTGCCATATTCAGCGCTCTGCAGGAGGCATTTCTCTTGCATGGGGACCACCTGGCTTGATGAACCTAGGCGTTTGGCGAACGGCGGCCGTGATACCTCGACGTGTAATATAGCGGGCTAGCGTGTGCCGCATACGAACAGCGAGGGTTGGGTGTGTGATTTTGTGGTTGTGTCGGCGTCTCGAATGCAACCACCCTTATCGATCGGGGTGCCATGACCGAGCCGATTATGGTTGATCCTGCATTGGCGAGGCACTTGAACAGGCACGAGGTCGCAGGAGAGCAAACTGCGAAACGTTTCTGCAGAGCATGTAGCAATAATTAGAGAACTTGCGGAGGTTGCGTTGCAGGTCTGCGATCGCCCCAGAGCATCCGTGAATGCGGTGACATTGCCTTCCGGGGCAGTGTGGCCACAGCCGCGGCAGGGATCGGCGGAACAGCCAAGCATACATACGCATCTCGATTTCGTTATGCCTGCCATCAGAGTCACTGATAGCGTTGCTTGCATGGTCAAATTGCAGTGCGAGGCTGGTTGCTTGGTCAATCACGGAACCCGATCTTGTTCCCGCGGAGCGTGAAGGGAATCAAAACCTGCCAGCACCGCTCATCCGCGCGACTACCTACATGCAGAAGGCTGCAGAGGGGGCTGATTCAAAAGCCGCACGCAGCGGCCCCTCCCGTTCAACACGGCCTACTAGCCTGTTGTGGTGTGGTGATGGCCAGCACTCGGTACCGGCTTGCATTGTACTCAACACCAGCCGCCACTTCCGGGAGCGCCGGCCCGAGGTGTTGAGGCAGTAGGCCAAACTTCGAGGCACAAATAAATACCCCCGATCAGAGGGCGAGGGGCGAGAAGTAAAGCAGGGACGTGAGTGAGATTGAGCAGTGTGGGCATGGCCATCCAAACTGGACTGCGGCGAGGATCGGAGCAGCGGTCAATTGTTGAGTCACACTGTCGGTGAGGGAGAGAACAGAACATCTTGGTCGGAGACGACTCTCTGGACTCGCAGTGGAGCGCGAGACGGTGAACGGTACCATGTTGCGGTATCGTCACACCAGTTGTCCATTTCGCTGTCCGGACAGGATGATCCTGGGGTCGGAATGTCGGCCTGAAAGCCAAGAAGGTAATCTGTCGTCCGCCCCTGAAGTGATCAAATCGGCGTTTGTCGTTGCTCCAGACGGATCTGACGGAAAAGGCCCGCGTTTCTGCCCTGAGCCCGCCTGAACTGTGCGCTGTTGTGCCCGCCCGGCGGGGTTCGTGTGAGGTGTCCCGCCGTCTTGGGATGGAAAGCAGAGGCTGCCCCGGCGTGCACAGCTGCCAGACAAGTGTGGAAAGCCAAGTGATCGGGACAGATGGCGGCTGGGAGTCGTCTCCTAACTACCTGTCACACTGATCGTCCCATCACCATCACACCGCAAAAGTCGGGGTGCCGAGCTATCCGCGGGCGCGCCGGCGCCCAGAGCTCCTCTCAGCCGGGCAGAGGACGTCATTTACACGAGGGTTCAGGGGCTGGAGTACTCCTCTGCCGGGGTAGGAAAGGTTAGCTCCGCCAGGGGCCCACTGTTACTGGTTTGGTTCTCTCTCTGCTAGGGGGTAACAGTGGGTCCCTGTGCAAGCTAACTTTTCCTACCCCGGCAGAGGAGTACACGCTGGGATCTGCCACAGGTGAAACCATCAGCCCTCCGGGTAACGGCGCGTAAGAACACGCAATCGCGTGCCGATCGATCCCCGGTTGATGACAGCAGCAGTCGCTTGGCAGCTCGCCTCTCTGCCAACCCTGGCCACCAGGCCACGTGCTGGCCTGCTAGAGATGCTGTTCGTTGGGGGATTGGAAGATACGTAAATACACCGCCCCGTAATTCGTGGACAACGAAGCCGAAACGCTTTCCCCGCCTGGAAGTCTCTCGATCTGCAGCACCCCTTTGCCCGTTGGCATGCTTTTTTGGAATAGGAAGGTGCCGAATTGCTGGTGGGCAAACGTGTTTGCGGAGACAACGCCGCTATCTTAGGTCCCGTCGCCGTCATTTGTCGTCTGCCACCACACGTCTTCTTCATTGTTGGACCAATGTCCGGCTCGTTGCATGAAACGAATATTTGTGGTCCTAACAGCAGGAAATAATTTACTAGGAGGAAAATGCGGCACGTGGTTGAACTTATGACCAGAGCTTAGCGTTTCTGTGCGAGGATGCAAGACAAAGAGCTCAGTACGATCGAAGGCATCCAGAACTTCGGCACCGTTTGTGCATAGCAGCAACCGACATAGCAAAAGTAGCACCGTACTTCTCGACTCCACGGTCCTATGTATTGTGTGTATGTACACAGGAGAGGATAGTTGATCATGCAAGCCCAGGGCAGTAGCGCAGCGATGTTGTGCTTGGCTGTTGACTTTCCCCGTTTATCACGCCATCTGCGCTACTCACAAGGGCGGGGATTTGTCGCCCGCAAAATCGCGGAGCGGTGTGATATCGTCGCTCCGAGTCGTTCATGGTCGGAAGGCCATGGTCTTAGATCGGAGCAGCTCAGATGGGTTTGCCGTATTGTGTCACAATTTGGTACTGGCCCCCGCCAACGTCATTCTCTGATGCAGACAAAACGGAGAGAGGAGATAGATGGTCGGCTTGCTGGAAACAGCTTTTCCGAGCCTGCTGGCGAGTGAGCAGAGCGGGCAATCAATGAGCTTCGGAACTTAGCCCCATAGTTGGGTTGGTTGCAAGAGTAGAGTGGTGGCCCAAACAACTATAACGCCTTGATGATGACCAGGGTTCCAGAGTTTGATATTTTTGTCCTCGTGACGTGTTTTAGGCGACCCATGTAAATGCCGGGTGCATGTCACCCAGGAACTGACGGCATTCCGATATGGGGACCCACGGGGAACCGAGACTCGAGTCTTTGGCAGAATGGGAATGTCCAATCAGAGTGACGGCCTGGCGACGTTTCTCCCGCCCACGACCCCTAACAAGCTTCGACGTTTGATGGATTTCGAGTTTCCCTGATCCCGCTCGTATCGCGGCCCTAACCCCTCAGAGTCTGAAACGCTTGGGACCTCGTGGACGCTGGCGATCATCGAGCGGAGGATCTCCGCTCTGATTCTCACCACTGCGAACCCCCCTCGCTGGCCGTGATGGCGGATGCGGCATGCAAAGGCCAGTGGCGACCCCGGTCTCCCCTTATCAGCCGGCGGAAGCACGGCGGTTTTCGGTCTTGCCTCTGACCAACAGACGCCATCCGGGCGACTAGGCGGGAACTAGTGCACTCAAGAAAGCCAGCAGCTTCACGTTTTCGTGTCAAAGATAGGGTTGGTGCGATGCTGTCAGGAAATTCGATATTGGTGCTACGCCGCACAAGAGCTCCAAGAGATCTTGGCACCCAAGAAAATGCAGCCTGAAGTGTCGTGCGCGAGACCGAGGCTCAGCGCAAGATGGGATCATTCCCCATACCCCAATACAGCTTGCTGTTGGTGCCAGTATGAATCGGTTCGTATTTCGTATATCGAACAAAACAAAGAGATTAGTCCACAACTCTGCTGGATCTTGTTTCATTACACTGGTCGGGGATCCTTGAAATTAGCTGCCTGCCTGCACTCCGCTTGCTTGTGTGGAGGATCGGCCGATCTGAATGGCAGGAACCAACCCCATACTTGTACTTCGCACTGCACCGCTGAGCCCCATGGGCGTTTGCTGAATTCTGACGCCAAGGCCATGGATGGATCGCCACCAACAAGAGCCCAGGGCTTGGTGATGTGATAAGCCGCACTCATGTTGCGCAGGAGCCACGCACACTCGCATTTGGTGAGCCGAGATGCCGGGCTCGCTCTGACTGGGAGCCAAGGAGCGCAAGTAGTAACAGCCATGGGCGTGTGTCCGGGCCTCCTAGCCAGACACACCGTTGGTTATTTTGGGCTGAGTGTTCTGAGAAGAGCTGGCGAGCTATGCAACGGCGCCGGTACTGCCGTGGCCGTGGGGCGCTCGTGGGCTAAGAGACAGAGCGCGCCGGCGGGCGCCGGAGCGCTCCCGTTCTCGCCGAGTGACAAGCGGCGGCAGGCTTCAGGCCACGGAACCGGCAGGAGAACCACTCGGTGAGAGGGCCAATGGCGGGCGAGGTGCACGATCGTTGGGGAGGGGGTCTGGTAAGCCCGTGCCATGTGGGTGGCATCGATGATGGTGGACGGTGGAGCTGGCAGGGCAGGGGCATACAGTGACAAGGCTGCATTTTCCCAAAAGCCACCCACCTGCTTGGATCCATGCCCCTTGTTCGGCCGGCGATTGCACAGGTACACTACAATGTAGCGGTACAAAGCCGCGCTCGCTCGGCGGCGAGCGGGACGGCATGGATTGTCAGGCGCGAAGCGTTCAGGCCAAGACAGGGCGGGCGAAGAAACGTTGACGAAAACACGTACAAATCCCCGCCGGAACGAGGTGGTCATCAAGCAAAACTCCAGCATAAACGAACCTACCGCCTACTCCACTGACCGGGCTGGCAGCTGCCCTCAAACCTGGAAAGCTGGGTGCCGTGCGGTCGGCTCACTCACAGGGAAGGAGGCACGCTCACGCTTGTGTCAGAATGGTCCGCTCTTGCCCAACCTATTGCTTCTAGCGGGTGGGTTGTGCCAGCGAAGTTCAACCTCTCCAGGGAGGATCTAGGTAAACGAAGACTGGAATCGGTGGTACAGATAGGTATGGTGTAGTCTGCCTGGTCTTTTAAGCATCTTCCCCCACCCAGCTGGTGGCCTCAGTTTCACGCTTGAAAACTTTAGATGAAGAGGGTGCGGGGCATTCCGCTTCTCCAGCAAGCGGAGGAATCTCGAATCACGCACCTCCCGAAAGTCTTCTGCCCCCGAGCCCCCTCTCTCTCGCTGCCCGGCCGCATGGGGGACGGGAGTGACCGGCGGCTCCAGCGCCAGCTCTTTTAATGCTGCAACAGGATTCGGCCAGATGGAAGTCACCAGCCCTCAAGGTGGGTCGCCATATTCCTGATTTATCGCTCACTGAAGAAAGCTGGTCAGCTGTGTAGGCGCACCCAGTGTAAACAGCTGGGTCGCGGGCTGCATCGTGGGGCAGCAAAACTCTCGAGCATTCCTCATTGTGACGTTGGTACAGAGTTTGGCTGCGTAGCTAGCAGAGTCCGAGTAACCCGAGCGCTGAAAGGCCCGCGGAGGAGCTCTCCGTGCAAATAGTGATCCAAGGCAGAGTCTCCTTCACTAGATGGTCTCTCAGGTGGCTTTGATTCCAAGTGTCATCCCTTCGCAGCCACCGGAGAGTGAGTTGCGGAGAGTCTCCCTGCCGTATCGAGATTCGGGCGGAGAGTAAACGGGGAAAGGGGGGGATTGTGTGGAGCTCATGAGGACGACGGGACCGCCCTGTGAAACGGAGGGGGGGAATGTTGCATCCCACCGGTAGCGGGGGGTTAGGTATCGATACTTTGAGGTCTCGCATGCTGTGCTGGCTGTGCCTGATGGAACAGTTCTGACCTCACTCCACAGAAGCAAGGAAAGACAGCCAGGCTACTTCTGAAGTACGAAGTACTGTACACCACTCTATTACTGGAGCACAAGCCCCTGGCGCTAGCACCTCATGCTCATCAAAATTTTACTCCCTTTTTTCACTTGGAAGATGGAATGCTGAGGAGTCTGCCCCTCTTGCTGCGCTTTGCCCACCGAGTGGCGGACAAGGCGGAAAACCAAGGGGAAGGCGACGGGAGGGAGAACATGGCCGCTCTAATGTGGGCGGCCATTGAGCCAGCGTACGGAGTACCCCCAACATCATTTTCTGGATCATTGAAAAATTCCACATAAAGCTTTCAGGGGCTTGAAAACCCAGTTGGTTTTGCGAGATTTGGGGGCAAACCCGCTGACAACAGGGGGGAGAGGAATGATGAATGGAGGGAGAGAAAAAAAGAGCCCAGCTGCGATTGGACTCTTACCAAGTTTTTGCGTCGAATGTGCGTGCGTCCTGACGCTCCAACGGCTACGCGGCTCAGTTATTCGCAGAACTTCCACACATTGCTCCTCGGCGAGAACCTGACGCTCCAATGATTGGACGTTTCCATTTTGTCGGGTGGCATGTATTGTACAATACGTACAGTGCATTGTTCCGTGTGCGGTGCTGGAGGAGACGGCCCTCGGTCCCCATCCCCGCCCAACCTACCTCATGTTAGCGCTCGGTTGCCGGGCCCCGGGCAGAGCTGCTGGCGGGAAGTTCAAAGGCGCGAACCTGGATGACTCCTTGAGATTTGCCCAGGCCATCCTTGGATGCCGCCCGCGCGGTCACAACGCTAAAAATTCCCGGCACGCACCTTCTGGAATGACTTAAACAAAAGTGCTACCGTCCAGTGGGCAGCCCATGCCCGCCTTCCTCATCACCTCACGGCTAGCAAATAACCCTTTTTGGGTTGCACACACAATCGAGACACCGGATCGTGTTCTCCCCACGACAATTGTCAGCCATCGTCGCCGTCATAACGCTGTAGGAAACTTCCAGGCGCCGTGAGACCTGGCCGTCGTGCTGCAGATATCGAGCCATCACCCTGTTGCCAGCCGCCTGCGTCGCTCCCCAATTCCCCCAACTCGATCCTGGGCGCATTCGGTACCCGCTCACCGCGCAACTGCAACAGACCTGTCGGTCTGCCTTCCCTTGGCCTCTTGTGCGACGCCGAGGAAACGGAGCCATTGTCGGTGTGCATTGCACGCGATTCTCTCATTGCGCTGCGGTACCTAGGCGTGCGGCTTCTAAGCTGTCGCAACCTGAAGTCTTGACCCCTCCTGGGTCCGCCGCCGTTGTTCGGCACAGGTGCGCTCACTCCCGCCTTAAGGCACGACGACACGCCTACTCAGTCCTGACAGCCATATAGGGCCTCCCGCAGAAAGAAAAAAAGGAGAGGGGAGACGCGGCGACTCGCACTCACCCAGGCTGCTTGGGACACGGCTGCAACAAGCTCTCTGCAGCCGACAACCTCCAGCCCGCCGAGTCTCCATTGACGTGCCCCCCCAAGCTCTCTCAACCTGGAATAGATCCAAGTTGCATACGACCCACCCTATATCTTCTGCCGCGGGCAACGACGGGCTATCAGCAACACGGCCCATATCCACCCCATCCTCCCAAAACAATCGACAGTCGGACGTGCATACCCTGCCTGCACCTCCCCTGGGTTCCCGCCCTGTACAGGTACCCAGCAATACCTGGCCCAAAGGCAACTGCGGGTGGTTCGCCTTGCTGCCGCTGATTCGAGTGTGGGACTGGACACCACACACCCTTCTTCGCCTTGCATATCTACCACACGGCCTTGCCAATTCGCTCCTCTACTTGAACGACGCCGCCCCCGGAACTCACGCCAGTAGGAATCAACATCCTCGCTCGAACTGCACTTCTCATCTCACGCCCGCCCAAACGTCAGCAAGACCCTCAAGCCATTAGGAACTTCTCATAAGATGCGGCGAAAGATATCTCATCCCATATAGTTCCCTCGACCATCCTGCTCTACCGCCGCGCTTCCATCTTGCTCGGACAAGGTACTGGCTTGACGGAGTAAGCCCTGGGGCCAGCTCGGCGCGGTATTGCTAGCTCCCAGACTTGTTTCCTCACGCGCCGCAATGCCTTCCGCTATAGTCGAGCCTGCTGATCAGCAACCGTCCACTGTGCTCGGCGTAGTGCCCGAGTCGACCCTCTCACGACGTTCGCGCCCTAGCCAGGTGCGGACCAACATTAGCCTGCAAGCTCAGGCCATTGCTGTCTCTGGCTGTGCCATGACCAGCTCGCCCGACTCCCCCCAATCTCAACATGGATCTCCCATTCTCTACGCCGAGCCTGCGGCCATGGCCACGAGCGCCGCTCTTCAAGGCTCTTCGGACGAATTGGTTCCCCTAGCATCCAGATCCCTGGAGGACCTGGATGCCTCTGATCTTTCATTCAAACTTCAGGACTCCGCCACCACCCCTTCTATCTCGACCTTGTCCCGGAGGACAAGCACAGCATCTCTCACGCCAGGCGTCTTGAAGAGTCCCGGTACTACCGCAATGGGTGAAGTCATGAAGGGCCTGTCCAATCTTTCCCGCCGGTCCTCAAACAGCTTCCGCCGGGTGAACTCGATTGTTCGCCGTCCTTCCTCGAGCCACCCGAGAAGCCGTGACGGAAGTGTGGGGCCGGGCGTAATGCGCCGCAGAGGTAGCACAAGCAACCCGAGCCTCCCGGTCGACCAGAATGCGTTTTATACCGACTCAGACGATGAATGCGCTGTTGAAAAGGACGACTGTGGTTCGATGTTCGGCGACGGGCAATCCTCTACCCCTGGTACATCTACCTCGTCTGCTGCATCCGCCTCGACCGCCGTGACCACCGGACCCGTGATTCCAGAGGTGATGATCAACGGCACAACCATGACGAAAGTCGGCAAGAGGAAAACCCTAAAACGGATCACGTTATCCTACGACCCCAAAGCTGTGAAGGTGTATTGGGATAGGAATAAATCGTCCAAAGCGATATACATTGACGACATCAAAGAGATTCTCACCGCTGAGGATATCGGGCAGTACCGTCTTGACTCTGGGCTCGACGAGTCTTCGGCATTGCGGTTCTTTTCGATTCTGTACACGCGACAGGGACAGACAGCCACTCGAACGCTACATGTCGTCACGGATGACAAAGATACCTTGACCATTTGGACCTCCACGCTGGAGCTTATTTGCAAGCGTCGGCAAGCCTTCGCAACAAGCTTGATGGCCTTTGATGACAGAGCTCTCAAGAAGTGGTGGTTGAACGAGACGACTAAACTGTTCGGTAACGATAAAACCCGCCCCTTTGGAGAGGGGAAGACCGACAGTCTCGGAATTGAGCATGTGTGCCGCAGCTTGCACATCCACATCCCCGCAGACGAACTTCGAAGCAGGATTGAGGCGGTTAAAGGCAAAAGGGGCTACTTTGATAGGCTGACTTTTGCCGAGTTTCTGGAATTTGTCCGGCTTCTGAAGGCGAGAAAAGATATACACTCCATCTACCGCCAGGCCGCAGACAACGCCGAAAGGGGAATTACAAAGGACGAGTTCCTCCGTTTCTTGCGGGATGTGCAGCACGAGAATGTCGACAAGGAGTCGGCATACTGGGAGCATATTTTCACATACTACGCCCGTAAGGGGAGGCCTAGGGATGTCGAGAAATTACTTCTTGGAACTGAAGATGACCTCGCAATGTCTGAGGCCGGGTTTGCGACCTTCCTCACGTCACCCACCAATTCACCCATTCTAAAGGAGCCGCTGCAAGGCTACAAACTTGACCGGCCGATGACCGAGTACTACATCTCGAGTTCGCACAACACCTACCTGCTCGGTCGCCAAGTGAAGGGGGTGTCCAGCACAGAGGGTTACGTCTCGGCGCTTGGCAGAGGGTGTCGGTGCATCGAGATTGACTGCTGGGACGGTCCCAACGACGAGCCTATTGTCATGCACGGGCGAAGCTGGACAACCCGGATCTCGTTCATGGAGGTGATCAAGACTATCAACAAACACGCCTTCTCAAAGTCCCGATTCCCTCTGTGGATTTCGCTAGAGGTCCGCTGCAATTTTGCAACGCAAGCCAACATGGCCAAGATGATGATTGAAATCTTCGGCGAGAAGCTCGTGCGTGAGCCGCTCAACAAAAACCCAGACAGGCTCCCCTCGCCATCAGAGCTAGAGGGCCGTATCCTCATCAAGGTTAAGCAGGCTCAAATACCCGAGCCCTTACGGCGACGTGGAAACAGCCTGCCCTCGCCTTACCAGCGACCATTGGCCCTGGACAACGCCCCGGTGCCCTCAAGCCCTCTGCTCAGCCCAACACCGTTTTCGCGCTCCAATCGACAGGTGAACACGCCAAACACTATTACCGAGGGCGAAGTACACGATGTACCAAGCAGCAGCCCTAGTGAGTGTGAAAGCGATAGCGAGAAGGACTCAGTCACCAGGAAATCTGCAAGCAAGATCAATCCTGTTCTCGGTGAACTCGGCGTGTATTGCGTAGGCATACAGTTCGAGGGGTTCGACACTCCGGAAGCAAAGAAGTACAATCATATCTTCTCGTTCAAAGAGAAGACTTTTGCGGAGAAGAGCCAACCCGGCGAACCGAAGCGCCAGCTATACTTCCACAACATGCGATACATGATGCGAGTATACCCAAACGGCAGTCGGGTCACTTCATCGAACTTTGACCCCCTCATCTACTGGAAGCGCGGTGTGCAGATGGCGGCTCTGAACTGGCAAACCTTCGACACCGGGATGCAAATTAACCAGGCAATGTTTGATGGCGGGACAGACCAGTCGGGCTATGTCCTCAAGCCGATCGAGGGACGCGAGTTCAAGTTGATGCCGGAGCTATCGCCCAGTGAGATCGCAGGAAAGCGCCCGCGGAAGAACGTCTCTTTCGCCGTCAATGTCATCTCAGCCCAACAGTTGATGAAGCCGTTCAATCTTGGAGATAGGAAGGCAATGGATCCATACGTGGAGGTCGAGGTGTTGCTTGCCGACGATAGACGGAACAAAGTGGAACCCGTGGCGAACGGCCAGATCCCCGAGGTCAAGTTTCGCACCAAGATTGCTCGCGAGAACGGTTTCAACCCCACGTTTGGCGACTCATGCGAGTTCAATCTGACCACAAAATATCCCGACTTGATCTTTGTGCGGTTCAATGTCAAGCTAGCCGACAGATCCTACAATGACCGGACTCCTCCGATGGCCACATACACTGTCAAACTCAGCAGTCTCAACCAAGGCTACCGTACGATCCCGCTACACAATCAGTGGGGGGAACGGTTCATGTTTTCGACATTATTCTGTCACATCAAGAAGCAGAAGATCACGGATATCATGATCGAATATCCCGAGGATGCACCGAGAAACGGGAACAAGCTCAACCGGATTGGAAAAGTCGTCCGATCGGTCCCGAGCCCTAAGACGAGCATAGAGAGCAGCCGCTCTTCATGATTGTCGACGCTTTCTCCCCCCGACGACTTTGTACTATTATTTTTTTATTCGCCCATATACATCGAACTTGACGGCCATATATACACACACGCATCTTTTGACGCATTCACGACCACGGCTTATTCTCATGATCCCGCTGTCCACTCTACGGCTTCGATCTGCTACCAGATACCCCATTTGTACAGCCATGATGGATATGACGCATCACCTTTTCGGTGGAGGACAGCACTGAATTTATTCTACTTCGTTATACCTACGTTTGGGCGGGAGTTTGTGGAAATCAGCCTCGGCTTCAGGCTGGTCAGGCAGTGTTGCAAAGAGACCCGATGCGGAGAGGCGACCCCTACAAGATGATACCAGAACTGTGAGACGTTTTTATGAACTGGCGCGAAGGCATATAGAGCGGAGAAGTAAGAAAAAAGTGGTTTTGGTTTTATCTTTTGTTGGCAGTGTGGGCATCCTATCTCCGAGGGGGGCGCTGGTCGGAAATGGACCCACCCTACTGCACGCTGGAAGGGATATGAGGCGTATCTCGAAAGCCGCTGGAGAACGGACATGGGGAATGCATATATACAGAAGCCGGTCTAGCTTAATTCCTTTTTTCTCCTTTTTGTGGGCATTGGCGGAACTAGTTTGGGCGTTCTTCTGGAGGCAGACTTCCAGCGACTTCACTACATGTTTTCATTCTCCATCGCTGCTAGCCAGCAAGCTTTTACATTGGCGTTTTCATGACAGCTAAGACTGGTCAAACATACCACTTTCGTTTTCAAACCTGCATAGGGGGGTAACGCATCTTTTTTTTTTTTTTTGCACATTGGGGCACTGCTCGAGCAGCAAGGGTAGCAAACGGCGTCTAGTTCCGACTCACATCTCGCGGCAGCAAAATGGCAACATTTACATGCTCTGTCTGCTATCTCTTATATTCGGGTGGCATTCTGTCAGGCTTGCATTTTCGACGGAAGGGTACCATACAATCAGCATATTTTACGCGAGGGGGATCAGGGAGGCTATTGCTATCACATCGTTCTACCCAGACACAGAACTATTTAAGGTGACTCGTGCGTGAACATACAATGTGCATAGGTATATATATATATATATTTGATGTGCTGCTTGCACTATCACTCAATAAGGGTTATCGTTGAGCACTCGCTGTTTTGGGTATGCTGGCTGTGTGCATATTACTTGGCCTGTTGGTGAATGGTGGGCTCGCGGGGATGTATGTGCATACGTCAGGGGGTGTGTGCTCCCTCGTTGCTCACCTATCATGCTGCTGACAGGTCTTTACTTCCTCGGAGAATATTGCAACACTGAATCAACAAGCCAGCCTTCACACAGCTGAAAATGAGGTACAGAGGTTTCCCTAGTTCTCCCTCTATCGCTCGAAACATCTTTCCAAGTCCTTTATTACCCATCTGAGAATCCCACTTGCCCATTCCATCGTTGATATTCAGTACACATCCGGGTAACGGAACTATGAACGTGTGATGCATATCTCAAAAAAACGCCGATCCATGCAGAATACATCCGCCATACTCTCACTCCGCTGGGATAAGAGTCTTGCGCCAAACATGGCGAAACATAGCGTAAATGTAATGAAATGAAACCCCTTTTGATATCGCTTGCCACACAATCGCTTCAAAAAGTCGCATACACCCAAAAAGTACAATGTAAAAATCTTAATCCACCCCGTCGTCCTCTTCAAACCCTTTTGTAGGCGATGGCCCTCCGCTCCCCGCTGTGGGACTACTCATAGCCCGTCCGAGTAGCCCACTCGCGGGAGTTCTGTTATTACTGCCGCCTCGACCCCACCCTCCGTTCGTCACGACGTTCATCGCACGCTGCTCTGCGTCGGCTCGCTCTTGCTGCACCCTCGTCCCACCCGTATTCCTGCCGTTTAAGAGCTTGGAATCCTCGACTGCGTCAATGTCGTCGTCATCATCATCGTCTAGGGTGCGTCCTGCAGGACTCAGCTTCCGCATGGAGACAGCATCAGGGCCGCCCAGCGGCGAAAGCATGTTGTCTGTGTACATGTTTGGATCACGTCCCAACACGCGGTCAGCCTTGCTTGGTGTCCGCCGACCGGGGGCGTTAACACCTAGGGCGGAGTTAGAACTGTTATTAGGGCTGTTTGGTTGCAGATAATGGCGGGCGGCGCCATTTTGGCTATGTTGAGGTTGTGGCCACGTCGGGGTTTGTACAGGGGTCTCCTCAGCACCCCATCCCGCAGCGCGCTCGCGTTCACGCTGCTGTTGGCGGTCACCAGCGAGCCGCTCACGGGCAGCGATCCATTTCGGATTCGGCTCCCAGCTCCAGCCATCGCCCGTCGTGTTGCAGAAAGGAAGACCCCACAGCCATGGGGACGGGCCGAACAAGTGCAGGAGGTTGCGGCGCGGGCCGAGGTCGAAGGCGTTAGGCAGCTTGGTCGAGTCCTCCTCGTCCAGATACTCCTCATAGCGTTTCCTAGCACGGTAGCGTTCCATCTCATCGTAGGTGAAGCGCCGAGTGCCGGCCTGAAACTCCTGTCCGGCGGTGGACATCGCAGAGTCAGCACCGTCGTAGTGTAACGAGGAGCGCATCTCCTCGCCCTCCTCGGGACGCGTAATTCCGGGGAGGGCGTTTGAATGAATATCGAGAAGCTGTTGGCCGTACTTGGGTAGAGCCACACCCTGGCCGGGAGTGTGTTGGGCGACGAACGTCTGCTGCATGCTGCGGCGCAATGGCGACAGGTATCGAGTCTTCTCGAGGCACTCGATGGTGGTCTGACCCCGCGATGCCAGATAAATGTGCCAGCCAGTGAATGCGCCGACGACAAGGGCAATGATGCCGGCGACGACGCACAGCATGATGTAGTTGATAGGCATAAGATTGTCGACATAGGTGTTGTCGCTGACGACCTCGGCCCAGACCCAAGCGCCTGAGGTCGCGAAGGCAAACAGGCTGAAGAGGGTGGTATATATGAGAAAGAGCAAGAAAGCTTTGTGATTGCGCAGGCCGATGCAGGTAGCCAGCCAGGGGCAATGGTGGTCCATTTTGAGCACGCAACGGCGGCAAGTTGAGCAGTGGTGGGCGCGGTCAGGCTTGCGGGCCTGGCATTTCTTGCAGAAACGGAACTCGCCGTTGGCCTTGACGGTGAAGGAGGTGGCCACGGGCGCCGCTTGGGTCGGGAGGGTGCTGTAGCCATTGTCGTTGGTGGTGCTGCCCGGGGGTGTGAAGACAGCCTTGGTATAGCACCAGTTGAGCATCAGGTAGAGGACGACGGAGATGAAAGCAGTAGTTCGGCCTAGTTCCAGCAAAAGAATTATCAGCGATCGATAGCAGCCAGGGATGGAGCAACAGCAGAGAAACCCACCAAGCCACGACACTTTAGACGAGGGCAAGGAGCTGAGCGAGACGACCACGAAAACGGCCCAGCTGGTCAGGCCGTAGACGAAAAAGAGCGGAAAGTAAGTGGCACAGGCACAGCAGGCGCGCTCGAGCTTGCGAGCGCAGCGGCGAGCCATGGTCGTCGATGAGGACGAAGATGAGGAGGGAGAGGGAAGCGGCCGCTCTGTTGCATCCATCAGCGTTCGGCAGTTATCACGGCGGCATGTGCTACCGGTCCATCTGGTGTCAAGGCCGAGATGAAGCGTTGAGTGTGCCGTTGCACGGAGTGGTGAGATGTCGTCGGGCAATTATTTCCAGGGAACCGGCTGCCAAGCCAGGCCGCGAAACCCGGGACGCTCGGACCACGCCCCGTTCCATCAGGAACAGGGGGGCTGTGACAGCTCAGACAGCTCCACGTTCGACCAGCTGCGCCATTGGCGACTGTAGTTTCTATGGTATAAATATGCGCACATAGTGATTTCATAAATAGGAAAAAAACGTAGACAGTTTCCAGGTTTGTGTCATCAAGTCGATATCCAAATGCTAAGTGAATGGTAGGTCGAGGATTTCAAGAAGCTTAGGGGCTCTAAGTCACCCTGACTAGCCCCGCAACGAAGATCAACGAAGCTAAAGAGCCCACTGTGTGGAGAGCTGCACGATGAAGCCAGCTTCCGCAGTGACGAAGTCACAAAACCTCCATCCCAGAGAAGATCGCAAGCATTCCAAGATGCGACTCGTAAAATTCAACTCCCTACCTGGTTTTCGATGAAATTTGACGGGCAAGCAAAATCATGTCAGATCTGGACGCCTTCCAAGAAGGTGGGGCCACGCTTATCCAAGATGCCTGTCCTCCAACGCGGCAATCTGCAATCTGTCAGGTTGCCTGCCGCCCCTCGGCCGATAACTAAGTGACAACGAACCGCATCCGCATCCGTCATCAATCCGCAATCCCGCCATCGCCCTGTGACGTCCCGCCACCTATCTCTCACCTACGAAAGCGCGCGTGCGACCTCCAACAACCTATGGTCCATCTCCCAAATTCCACACGCTTGTAAAAACAGCATCCACCTATCTCATCATGGCAACAACATCCAGGATCAATTCCAAATCCCCTACCATTCGGCGCATCCGTAAGCTGCATCCCCCTGTTTCCCTTCCAAACCGCCGCCCACCACCAAACAACCAAACTAACCACTCCCTTAGTCCGCGAAGCGCAAGAACTCTCAACCTCCCCCTCCCTAGATTACACCGCCACCCCTCTCGAAACGGACCTATTCGAATGGCACTTCACGCTCAAAGGGCCGCCCAACTCCGTCTACGCCGGCGGAATCTACCACGGGCGCATCGTCCTACCCCCCGCCTACCCACTCAAACCGCCCTCCTTCCGGTTCGCCACGCCCTCAGGCCGCTTCGAGACCAACCGCGAGATCTGCCTGTCCATCAGCGGCCACCACGAAGAGACATGGCAGCCGGCGTGGGGCCTGCGCACGGCGCTCGTCGCGCTGCGCAGCTTCATGGAGACGGACGCGCGCGGCCAGCTAGGGGGGCTGGAGACGACTGATGCGGTGCGGAGGCGGCTGGCGGGTGAGAGCGGGGGGTATAAGTGCGGGGCGTGCGGGCGGACGAACGCCGAGATCATGAAGGGGTGCGAGGAGGCGGCGAAGGAGCATGAGGCGACGAGCGCGGGGGCCGTGGCAGAGGTGGAGGTGCCGAAGGAGTTGAAGATGGGGTTTCGGGATGAGATGGGGGCGGCCGGGAGGGAGGGGGGGGATTTGGATGCCGAGAGTGCGGAGCTGGCAGAGGGGTTTGTGCAGACTGGTCCGTTGCCGGCGGCGGCGTCGCCAGGGCCGCGGGGGGGGATTGTTGGCGGGGAGGGCGCTGCGGTATTGCCGAGGCCAGGGCAGGTCCCGCAGCCGACGAGGACGGTGCCGTTGCCGAATCCGCGGCCACAGGGGCTACCGCGTGCGCCGGTGCGGCAGCAGCAGCAGGTGAGGGTGTCGAATGAGGCGGTGCCAGCGTGGATCGACCGGTTGATTATCGTGCTGGGGGTGCTGCTGGTCGCCATGCTCATCAAAGTGCTTGTGGTATAACAGGACCAAATCATGATTTTGCTCGGGGTGGGTTTGGCGCAAGCGGCGTTTTGGAAAGAGAATGGAATGAAGAACAACCGCCTTAAGCGGTGCATTGATGCGGGTTTAAAATGGCTTCTTCGTACATTGAATTCATTTGCTGTACCTAAGATTTATTCGCCAGGGGGTTGCATCTGGCGGTATAGAGGTGCATATTTGGGATGAGGGCGCTTTATCCGTTACATGGGATCCCTTCCATCCTTTGCTGTGGCTTCTTGATCCGCGAGCCATCCGCCTAGCACACGCAGCTCGCGGGTTATCTCGACGACCCGGAGCAGCCCTTTCTGGTTTTCGTTTTCGTCTTGGTCTGGAGGGGGTATGACTTGCCCGCCCGGCTGTTCGTCGGGTTGACTGTCATCCTGCTGTCCATCTTGGCCATCTTGTTGTCCATCTTGTTCATCCGGATGTCCATCCTGTTGCCTGTCCTGTTTCTCGTCCTGTTTCTCATCCTGCTCATCATGTTGACTGTCCCGCTGCCCACTCAGCTGGCTGTCCTGCGGGTTGACCTGTGGGCTATCCTGCTGTTCGTCCTGTTGACGATTATGCTGTTCGTTGTCTTGTTCGTGTGTATGTTCACCCGGCTGCTCGTCGTGCTGACCCTCTTGCTGCTCGCTCTGCTGCCCCATCGTCTGTCCATCCGGCTGTCTACTATGCCCATCCTGTCCAACATCCTTTCCACTGTCCTGTCCGCTGTCCTGTCTACTGTCCTGCCCTCTATCCTGCTGGTCATGTCGCTGTCCACCATGTTGTTGCCCATCGGGGATGCCCTGGCTAGGCCCCTCTGAAGTACTAACTGATGGCGAAGTATCGGTCATTTCGCCTGGCGTGGCCTCACCTGACTTCTTCTCGCTCTCGCTGTTTTTATTTTCAGTTTTACCAGCATCATCGCCTTCAGTCCTGCCTGTCAGCCAGATTTCGGCGGCCTTCGCTTCGCAGGTTGCTACTCACCTTCATCATTCTCGCTATTTTTATTCTTACTTTTACCAGCATCATCATCTTCATTCCTGCCTGTTAACCAGATTTCAGCAAACATACCTACTCACCTCACAGGTTGCCACTCACCACTACTGTCTGCTTTCTTGTCTCCCGACGCTGCCTCGTCGAGGCTCTCCCCCTTCTCAAGCCTGTCCACGAGAGCGAGTATATCGGTGGCCTTGAACAGGTTGGCCGCATCATTGAGAAGCTCGATGACCTGACCGTTTAGATCGTGCCAGCGGTGCTTCCTGTCCATGTATTCCCGATATTTTTCGTCGCTTTCAAAGCAGATGTCATACCCCTTGCAGTAGCATTCATGCTCGTCGGGACAATGGACCGCATTGCCCGTCCAAAGATCTTGCACGTTCAGCACAGGTACCTATCCGGCAGCAAACTGGGAAGGGACGATTGAGACTCACACCTGCACAAGACATCAGTCACAATTTTAACTGTCCCAACCAGGGAGAGAAAACCCCACAATTTCTGTCTAACCGTCCAAATTTCATACCAAACCCCACGAATAAAACAAGCTAAAAAGGAGAACAAAAAGAAAAAGAGAAAAAATAAATAATAAAAGGAGAAAAAAAAAAGAAGAAGAAAAGGAGAACAAAGGAAAAACGCCACTCACTGGTAAACATACTCCATCACCCTCCCACTAACCCCGTCCTCCAACCCCGTCCTCATAACCCACTCCCTCAGCCTCACATACTCGCCCACCCCCCTCTGGCGCACCCTCTCCCTCGTCACCGCAAACTGCGCACAACACGGCTGGCTCACCACCTCCGGCACCCCTCCCCCCGGGAAAATCTCCGCCCACGCATCCGCAAAGACCGCCTGCTCGGGCTTATTCGGATCAAACTCCCTCTCCCCCGGGTGGATATGGCTCGGACAGCCCGGCTCCCACGCGCACCGGAGGTTGGTGTAGCCGGCGTGGATGACGTGCGTGAGGTTGAGGCGCGTGATGGCCGTGGGCGTGTCGAGGGAGAACTGGTCGTCGTGCCAGGAGGAGCGGTGCGCGTGCACGAAGAGGGTGATGTCCTCGAGGGAGGCGTAGTGGTCGATGATGTGGGTGAGGTAGGCCATGGCTTCGCGGCCTTTGTTGAGGGGGGTGTGTAGGGCCGCGGGGTCGTGGTGGGCGGGGAGGGCGTCGGTGGTGTAGAGGCGGATGGACCAGGTTGTGGCGATTGTGGAGGGGGGATCAAGATTGGGGTTGGAGGGGGGGAGCGGTTCGTGGATCCAGGTGA
>Ga0247780_1000004_pt1 | contig 170032 bp, 196 predicted proteins | sample UWRJL079202R5_FD_179927 | JGI IMG/M metagenome (GOLD analysis project Ga0247780, IMG submission 179927) | Plant litter microbial communities from Arlington Agricultural Research Station in Wisconsin, United States - UWRJ-L079-202R-5 | ecosystem: Environmental > Terrestrial > Plant litter >...
CACCCCACCCCCCCCCCCACCCCCCCCCCCCCCCCGTAGCCATCCCCACTATCTCAAAACCAAAATAACTCACCCAAAAAGCACACCACCCTCAACCAAGTCCCCGAGACGCCATACGGATCCCTCCTCTTCAGCTCCGACTCCTCGCCCTCCCCTGGCCCCGGGGGCCAAGGAACATATGAACCCGGCCAAGACCCAGCAAAAGGCGTATTCCAGTAGTTCGAAAAGATAGGGAACGAATCCAGCCCCTTAGTCTTGATATTGCTGCGCAGCACCATCAAAATAGCCTCGACCTTCTCCCAATCAACCCGCTCACTGTCATCATTCATGAACGGACCCCACCGGCTGGCGTGCGTGTACTCGCGTAGGTCATACACCTTGGAGCACGCAAAGGGGTACATGCTTGAGGATCGGGTGCGTCCGTGCTTAAGCAGCGGCATGCCGAAGAGGCTGTGCAGTTTTGCGCTAAGCTGGTGGTCTTCCAGGGGGCGGGTGTGGAAGCAGCAGTTTGCGCAGCCGCGAGCGCGTTCGAAGAGAAAGGAGCGGGAGAGGAAGGCCTCGCGGTTAGAGTCATCGCGGAAGAAGGTGGTGAGGAGGGAGGCATTGCGCGAAGGGGGGTAGGTTAGGGAGTGGACTGTGCGCTGGGTTGTGCTTTTGGTTGCGTTGCGAAGGAGACGCAATACGGTGGTGGAGACGAAGGGGAGCTCGGCGCGCTGGAGTGAGACATACGGGATGGATATCAGCGTGTGTGTTAATGGCACGAGAGCGAGCGGCCGGGCGATATCACCTTGTCGATGCCCTGGCGGGAGCCGATAAGCTGCAGCCGCACGAGGTCGTGGAGCTCCTGCTCCCAGTTGGTGCCAGTGGAGGCTGGCTCGTCCTGAATATGTGGTCAGCCATCTGGGACGATGCGGGGGATTTATATCGGGCTCACAAGCATGCGGTAGTAGATATCCCGGCAGAGCGCGGCGTTCCCAGTCACGAAGCCGTAGAGATGGCGGCAAGTCCGCGGCAGGTTGCCCAGGTCGGCCGGCTCCACAAAGCCGAGGATGTTGTGGAGGATTTCCACTGGGAGCTGCGTGAGATGTACCATCGCCCCTGCAGATACAGATAGATAACTATGGCGCCAGGCAACGGATGCGCAACAGAACCAAGGGGGCACTCCTCAACCACATAAAACACGAGAGGCGCGGGAAATCCAGCAACCCGGCGAACAAGTCCGGTCTCCGAACAACAGCAACAGCTTTTCCGTCGCCGGCAGCGATGGGCGGGGTCAGCTGGTTAGAAATGGCGATTGGGGGTTGAGGTACAGTTGATGCAAGTCGTTGCGGAGTTTAGGAGATAACGCCAGCCGGCCCCCTCCTCCGAGCCTCGCCTCTGTGCGCCAGTATTACCTCATACTACGCTTGTACCTCACCATCCCTTTGGTTCGCCCCCATCGGCTGCTCGAACCATTGCGGTAACCCGGAAGGGATAAAAGACAGCGACAGGCGAGAGGAGAGACGCAGCCTGAGACCAACCTCGATGCAGGAACCCCGCCCTGCGTATGCCGCGCCTTCCGGTTTTGAGTGAATGAGGTGCTGGTATAATCCCACAGCTAAGAGATAATTGCTGGGAGTCCATGATAAAACCAGATCGCTACCGGGCATTTCCAGAGATAGTAATGATAATGCATAGAGAACACGCAATTAGATAGATCCACTCCAACGTTTACTTACAGCATGGTTGACCCCCACTTCAGCCCCCATGGAACCCCCACCGAAGCCATTTGTGATTTCGACATGAGACAGCGTGGAGGACAGGGGCAGGAGAGGTAAGATCTCTTCCACCCCCTTTTGCATGCAAGTCGCCTTGAAAACCTCCACCAGTTATCAGTCTGGCATGGTTCAAGATGGCACCTGACAAAAGAGATAATCGTGGATAGTGTAGACTGTTTTGAACCTGATCATATATAGGGTAATGTTATCCAGGAGACTGACATACATCGCCCTCAGTGAAGACATCGAAAGCCAACTAAATCCACTAAACAGTGGGGGGGTATAGGTAGCAAAAATGTGCTGGAAAATGCCGCGCAGTGCTGTTTACGTCCATCGAACTCATTATGCTCCCAGAGAGCATCACGCCCCCTTTTCCTTTTTTTGAAAGAGCCCTCCCTCCCATCCATTTCACATATAGCACCGTCTGTCGTTTGTCACATCAAAGTCGCCGCAAAAAGAAACCGTCGCAGAAACCCTCCAAGCATGCGCAACCTGGCACCGCCCAACCATCCTCCCGTAATCCGTACAGAGAGATTTTAGGAAACGTTGGCACCGGCATTGAGGTGAATGCAGTTTGTCAGCAACGTGGCTCCCTCGTGAAGTAGTTCCCATCTTGTTCCTTCAAACGAGTCGCGCAGAACCATCAAAAGCGGCGTGTTTTGGCCAATACCCTTCATCGACTTGAGGTCGTCCGGGGTTGTGATGCTGCTATATTTGACCAAGTAGTCTCTCATCATCCCGACCTTCTCCTGCGTCGCCGTGGGTTGTGGAACATGTGGACTCGCGCCCTCGAGGGCATACCCATAACACCAGACCACGAGGGCCGCAAAGTAGAGAACCCATGGTCGATTGAGTAAAACGTCGTCGCGAGCTGAGTATGGCTCATCTGGGTGGCTGTAGCCGTTGCTGGACTTGGGCGTACCGGTATACTTCGAAAGCATAACTGAGTGTAGGAACTTGAGTGCGTAGAATGTCGCATCGCGGGCCTTCGCTGACGGTGCCCAGGCTTCTTTCATCCGCCTTTGAGCACTGTTAAGGTCCTGCGTCCCAATTGCGCGGCCCAGGAGTCGTTTCGCCCTCGCAAAGATCTGGCAGTCCACAATATCCACATGCATCGCCATGTGAGCAAGATGATGCAACACAATCCGGCTCTCAAAGACGACATTCGCCTCGTTACGGTTAGGCGAATCATAATGGTATGGATCGCTTGACACGTCTCCGGTCCTCGACAGCTTCTTGTCGAAATCACCCTTCCATGAATCGAAAGCCCGGGTTAGCGTCCCGCGCCATTTGTCGCGGCCACCTAGCGCCTGCGTGACACCGCCGCCCAAGGAGTTGACCTGGAGATCGCGTTGGTTCATGTGCCAGCTGACACTGAGCAGACCTGCCATGAGGATGGTACGACCGAACGAATTCGTCTGCACTTCGTTGCCACTGAGGGTCCGTTTGAGCCCTTCAAGAAACGAGATCGGCTTTTGGCCTACACCTAGCAGGTTCGCCTCAATCCTGCCCACCTCGGCACCGCTTGTGGCCTTCCACAGTTTGTCATCGCACGGCAGAGGTAGACGCATTTCGTGTGCCACCATCACCGTCGAATGGCCAAACATCGTGGCATGGATCGAGTCGATAACGAAGGCTGCAAAGGCTGCCCTCCGCGTAGACTCATTTGTAATCCAATGATTCCACCACTCATCGGGTGTATGCGCCATACCCGAAGTCGACGACTGCCGCGAGCCGTTAGTCTTGTCATCTCGGGGGTTCGGCGGTGAATCCATTGCCGATTTGCCGATGAGCGCCCTTCCGCGCCGCATGAGTGTGATCGTTGTTGCGTGGTGAATATGGGCGCGCTCATGCAATTCTCGTGTCGAGTACATTTTCTCGTACAACTCCAAAAGTAGGAGCGTCTGGAAAACCCAAAGCTTGGCAGGAGGACGGCAGTTGGGATCTTGGAACATCTCCCACCGGAGATGCCAGGCCAAAAAATTTGACAGTTGCGCGCCGGCCTTGGTAACCTTTTGGCCATGAGCTTTGTCCAGGCATGCGGCGCCAATCGTCATCATGGCGATCAGGAGCAGATTTGGCGTCTTGTCTGGCGAGAACGTTGGCTTGTGCAGGATGGGGACCTGATCACTGAAATGAAGCCAATATGACCCAATATATGCCTGCATCATCTTACGGCTCAACATATGATTGTCATCGTTGCGGTCGCCCTCAAGAATGGTTTCACGCTGCCTCTCGATCGGCGCATAACCATTCTCGTGGAACCTCTCTTTGATGAACTCGAAAATTTCGGCGCTCTTCTCATCTGAGATGACAGATTCCGGGAGGTTTTGGTCAAGTAGATTCGTGACAGACATGACTTGCTGGGGGCCGGTGGAGGGCGGGAAATATCCCATCTGGTTGGGATCATTGTAGTATGGCATATTATACGGATTTGTCGAAAATTCCCCGTAACTGCGTCACGTTAGCGGGCTAGCAGTGCTTGTGAAATTGCGTTGACTTACTTATAACCTTGGATGGGCACTCCTGTCATAGGGGAGCCTTCGCCTTGGGCGGTATTGAATAGATAAGCCATGAAGTCCTCGGGCATGCCCACGTAAGGAGACTTGTTCAGGACGCTTTCGCTTCCGAACACAGGCATCGTCTGCTGCATGCTCATTTGGTCCAGCATTATCATCTCGCCCGTCTGAGGATGGTGGTCGGTGTACTCTGCAGACGTGGATGGTACATATGGCGACTGTTCTTCCCGACCAGCGGTGGCAGATGTTGGCGCATTGAAATCGGATGGGGGCAAGGTAAATGGGGGAAAACTCTGCGGCACAAACGGCATCGTGGCGGAAGATTGGGGGGTGTTGGCGGGTTGGCTGTGGTAGCCAGGCTGCGTAGAAATGGGAGAAAGCACTCCATAAGGGGTGACATTTGTCTGAACGGATGGCCTCTGAGGGCCGGGTGAGGGGTGCGGCGGTCTCTGGCCCGACATGTGGTGATAGTTGGGGTCCTGATGCATATAGTCCACGCCGTTAGGATGGCCTCCGTTGGGATACCCGGCCGGAGGAGTGTTGGTCATTCGGGCGTATGGACTTCCCATAGGGTCCTTGGGGGAATGATAGGGCATAGTTAGAGCGCGTCCTCCTTTGTTATACCCTGTGTTCGGCCGATTAAGCTCCGGGGAGGCGGAGCCCGCCTGGGCGAAAGGCGGACGGGTATCGGCGATGGGAGAAACCTGACCCAGCATATCTTTGCGGTTGAGAGCAGAGCCCTTGGCAGTGTGGCGCTCCTTGTGCCGATTGCAGAGGTCAAGCCTGACAAATGTCCTTTGGCAATCCCCGATGCCACACTTGTAGACTTGCTTGGGATTGTGGTTCAACTGGTGGCGGTAGCTATCAAGAGCGTTAGCGGGACGGCCCTTGGGCGCAAGGGGCGTCAGTAGTTCCTACAGGTGCTCGGCTCTTGAGTAGCTCTTCCCACAGCCCTTTTCTGGACATTCGAACTTCTTGTCAAGACCCTTGCGGCTCCGCCTACGCTTTCGCGCAGGACCTTCGGAGTTTGAAGAATGGGCATGGCCCCCATCGGCGTCATCATCGGGATCGTCGATATCGAGCTCGTCCACATCTTTGTCCTCGGACCGGCTGCGGGGCCGGCCTCGCTCGTGTTCGTCTTCCTGTTTGATGTTGTGTGGGGGTGTTGGCTCCTGAAGCGGCGGCATGGCGTGTTTTGATCGGGACGCGGGCATCGAGGAGGTAATATCAGGGGGGTGGGAAGTGAGGACGGAAGCCATGCTCCATGAATTTTCACCCGGCGAACAGGTCTAAGCTGATCGTAAGATACTACCAGTCAGGTGCCACGACCAGTAATCACGGGCCTTGAATGGTAAGCCGTGGCGCAACGTCTTTCCCGCAAAAGCCCAAGCAGCTGGGTGTTGGCAAATCAGCGTCGGTTGCCGGCAAGCAGCAGTTACACAACGCGAAGCTGGAGGAGCTCTTCGGAGTCGGACTGTGCGCTTGACGACAGCAATGATGTGGATATGCGCGTGTGGTGGATGGCGCGCGTTGCGTTCGTATTTCGGACACACCAAGTTGGACGCGGTGTCGGACTCGCTCTCGACACTCACCCAGGCCAATTGGAGCGTGCTTCACGATATCATGACCGGCAGGTGCAGGCAAGCCTTGCCGGATAGAGTGAGTGTTGGACGACAGATGATGGCGAACCCAGCACCTCCCAGAGACACCCTAAAACAATAAGCGATACCCGGGGGCAGCACGGCGTTGGAGGAGTTTCCAAAGGTAAAACTTAAAATCTAGCAGAAGATCAGCAACGGAGTTCTTCAGAGGTGATACCGCCGCCCGGTTGCGGGAAAATGAATAGCAGCGGCACCTGGGCGCATTGGGAAAGCGGCTGGACAGTTGGGGGGAGGGGGCGACCGGGGGTCTCGAGGGGAGGGGTGTGGCTCAAGCAAAATGCAAGCAAGCAGGTGGACCAAGCGCTCGGGTGGAGCTTGGGGGAGAGGCAGGGGAGAACGAGGGATAAAAATTCTGGCCCTTGTTGCCCCCCCTCCCAAAACGAACAGAGCTGCCTGCCCCGGAGGTCCACGTTGAAGAGGGAGTTGAAGATGGGGTATCGTCGTCCATAGCGGGCGGAGCAGCGAAAATGACAAAGCCCCAGGCGTTTCGCAAACTGAGGTGGTTGCTTCTGCTGCTTGCGAGTCCGCGTGAGGTTTGAAAGGCTCGGCAACCAGCGCCCGCTCGGCCCAGTCCGGGCTGCACGGACGACAGGTCGCTGCCCCGGGATGATCCCACGACGGGCTACCATCTGAATACCCCTCAAACCCATTATATTGGGGTGCAGACTGCACTCACCCGAAACTGCTGGAGCATGGCAGGTGGCCCTCGCTCAAGCTGTGACCAGAGGCGCCGCGTGGTACAGGAAAAAAGACATAGGAAACAGGACTTATACGTACATGGCGAGGCAAGACGAGGGGTCAAGGGGCGGCTAGACTGTCTGGAAACAACTAGTGGCGGTTGGTACAGAGTGCGAGTATGAGCGGGAATGGCATCCGCCGAGGTTGACGTCGGTTGTCCTGGGTGCGAGGCGCGGACAGGTGTTGATGAGACTTTCCGCCTTGCGCACGGTTTGTTGTCAGCGAGTTTCCCCAGATTATCAAAAGACCGTCGTGTCCGACCTTGGCCTTCCACGGGGAAAATGATGCTTCTGGGGAAGTGGGAGGATAGACTGTAGCGGCTGGGGGTGTGGGGGTCTTATTATGCCCCATTGAGTTCTCGGCCACGCCAGAGCCCGGTTGACCATGCGAGCCACACCTAATGAGGTGCCTCCTTAGCGAGCGCTGGGCTCCTGTATGATCCATGCGATCGGCTCCTGCGAGTGTAGTGCACGGAGTATGGACGGATCCTTACTTTCACTCGCCGACAAGCATCCGAGGTGCCCCGTCTTCAGTGCTTCACCAGTCCTATTGATATTGAATTAATTACCAGCGGCAGCCCGAAGTACACGCCGCCCAGTATCAGCATCGGACATCAAGCCACACCCGTTCGCTGGTTACTGGGAGACAGTCGTCTGCTTCGCTACCAGATGGGTGGCGGCCTGGAGGACCAAGGAGTCGGGTGTGAGGGCGCCGTGTATGGCTACACGTCCGTACCTGTCTGACGACTGCCTGCGTGAACCTCTCAAGATTAGGCTGGCTGTTTGTGGGCTTGCCCTGGAGAGCCCAAACTGGACGTGGTGTTGAAGATGCCAGCGTCGCAGGGAGACCTAAATGAGTCGGGCCTGCGCTTCAGAAGTCCATCTGTCATCAAAATTAGCCCGACCGCGTGGTCCCACACCGTTCGTCCGGTTTCCATTCAGGACAACAAGTGCCGTGGTAAGTGTGTCGAGGAATGCTCCGTCACGGCTTCGGTGCTGACTTCAATATTCATTTCCGTTGTCTCCGCCCGCAAAGAGCCGGTCGACCATCAAGCAGCAGCGTGCGGGCGGCGGGCAGCGGCGCCCGGCGGCGGCGGAGGCGTGGGATCTGATGTTCTGCAAGTAAGGTGAGGTGCGTGCGGGGGCCCCAAGACCGCCGCCAGGTACGCATTTAGCCTCACAAGCTTGTGTAGCAGTTGCAGACAGCATCGATCTGTGTTCTCGACCACCAGCGACCTCGCCTGCTTCTCTCCGGGGCAGTGACCACTACCAGTCAGCCTGGGGCATCTCGACATTGACCCGCAGCGAAGGACCCCATTTACCCCACCCTTTCCCTCTATCGCGGCGATGGGACCAATTATCCATGTTGCAGCTCAAGAGAGAGCTGCTTATGAGGCAGTTGCATGTTGAGCGCACCCTGCGTCGGACGGCTGTTTGTCGCGAGCGAGAAGAGGACTTGGAATGCCTGAAGAAGCTCATAGGGCGGAGATCGAGAAAAGAGAGTGCAGCAGCAGCGTGGCGGCGTGGGATGTTTCTCCTCTGGCACAGACAAGGGTACCCAGCTGGGGAGGGCTGGCTCGGCTGGCTTGCTGAATAAATCTGTGGGGATGGGTGGGGACAGCGGCTGCGCCTGTGATTGGCACTCCGCTCAAACCAAAGTCCTTCCCGCCCCCGCCTCCTAACGATCATTAATAAGGAAATCTCAGGCTTTACGGATTACGCCAGCAGAAGTTGGCGCAGGCGCACTCGACATCCGGGGGGATTGTTTCTCGAATGCATCATGTTTCAAGGATGCGGTCATTAAGCATTTGTCTAGTCATTCTCTCAAGTAATTATGAGGGTCTATTTCTCATCCAAACTTGACTAGTGAATCTTGGCGTACCTGCATCCACCGCTGTGGCATCGATGAATCTTGCCTCCCTGCCAACACAGGTAAAAACAGCACGATGGAACACCAAAAACAGCCGCAGCAGCTTGACCTTTTCAGAACGGAGTGTCCATCCAGGTAGTAACCCTAAAGAATCCTAAGCAGCGCCTCCACTGGGGCGAGCGAGCGACTTCCTGGAGTGTGCGCCAGTCCGCCCAGCCAGCTGCGTCGCCACGAACGAAAGCAGTGTAATCCGTACGAAGTCGGATCCTCACGCCAAGTGCGAAAAATACATAAGCTCAACATCGACTTACCAGCCCCCCTGGGTGACCCCCAAAACCCGGGTTAGGCAGGCGGGCATGAGACTTTAGCGTCGTCGTTCTTGGGCATGACGCCTCATCGCCGACCAGCTTCCCCACGGCTTCCTGTGGACTTGGCCGCTATGCCAGATTGACCTAGGCTACGGACTAATGGCACACGATAGGCGGCACACTCCTGACTAAGGGTTTACCAGCTCGCACTCCACCACGGGCAACGCTCGGGTTGCTTTGTGAACCTGGAAGTAAACTAGGTACGAATGCTTGGTTTACGGACTACACACTACGGTACCACTGTCAGCGGTGTTGTGCAGTCGTATCCGGCTTCAGGAGCTGCTAAAATGTCGCGGCCTCTTGGAACCACAATCAAGAAATCAAGAAATCCCACCACTAAGATGGGCAGGCTCCCCGATCGTACTAAAGCTGTAGGGCTCTGTGAGCCTGTCCGGCTTTTTTGCCTGAGGCCCGTTCAGAAGAGACAGCTGTGAGACAAAAACGACTCCAAAGGATGGCCAAAAAGCCTTGCCCTCAACACAATTCTGGGCGCGCACCTGACCAGGAAGACGGTTGGTGATTAGCTAGGCACGGGGCAGTCAAGAACCTCCACGATATGCGGCGAAACAGTTGCAGCGACGCGCCACCTGCATGTTAGTTGCGGTCGTAGGATGCACGTCGCCGAAAAGGTGAGACTTTGCGTTTGAAGGGGGAGTGAGCCTCTGTCCCACCGCAACCCACCGGCACATCCTGAGGGAATATTTGGCCGTCAGCCCAAATCAGATGGTGGAGAGGCCATACACGTGCACCCGACTTCGAGATGGTAGTCAGTAGACACGGGACTTTTCCAGCCTTTAGAGCTGGAGGCTGGCTCAGGCTGGGCAGGCAAGTAATGGGTGTCTGGCCAATGCCATTCGCAATTACGGAGTACACACAGGCTCTGGAAAACGATAGGGCTCCCTACCCGAACCAGTGCAAGAATACCTTCCTAGACTCAGCAGGCCGTGGGCTTGATATCATTAGTCCGTAGGTGCCGGGCATTCTCCAGGCGCTTTGCAACATCCTCAAATATCCTATTTCAACGCAACCAAAGCCTCCCACGATGCGAGGTAGGCTGTAGTACAAAAAGCCAGGCCATGCTGTTCTGCAAACTATGCTGTTCTGGCTCCAGCTGTTCGAGTGTGTTACTCGAGGTCTCACACCTTTTCGCACGGAGCAGAGTGACCTTTCGGTTGGCCAGAGCCTTCGTACCACTACACGCACGCCTCCGTCGGCCCGTCGGCCTTGAGGGAAAGAGGCGGAAGACAGGGGTTCTGTTCATCATCAGTCGCACAGGACCCTGGGAAGACTCGGGAGCCGCGCTGAGAAGAACCCCCGCGGGGCGACTGCGGAAAAGCGAGATCATGAAAGCGGCCACGCATGCCCATCATTGTGTCCTCCTCGGCCAGTGGATTCCATGTGCATGGACGCCATGCAATCGCCGTGGTAGCGGTTTATTGCGCCGGGCCATAGCAAAAATCCCCCATAGGGAGACATTAGTTTTAGGGCTTGCTGGATCTTCCATGGGACGCGTCCGCCAGCTGCCAGATCTCCTGTTCTCCCGCTCGATTACCCCACAACATCCCAGATGGGCACGACGGGGTACCTCACAGCTGCTTGCATCCAACTTCCAGATGCTCAGACTTCGCCTATCTCGGCGTATCGTTCTTCTCAGGCGCATCTTCGCTTCTTTTGTATTTGTACCGACGACGAGCTGAGGACGAAGCCATGCGTTTGAAATTGGAAGCCTTGTCCGGGAGTTACAGGCAGCCAACAAACGAATTTTCTGATAGGAATTAACGAGGCTTTCCTGACGTTCTCATTCCGAATACAGAGACTGGTGACGCATGTGGCCAGGCCTGTGTATTTGTCTGACAGAACAGGGCATGAAGTTCACCAAGTCTACCTGCCGTGCAGTCAGACCCTCAAGGAGGGGACGGTGTGGCCGGCTCGCGGCAGGCAATTCAAGACCCACTCGGGACCCATCCTCCCGAAAGCGATGGCGCCTCCGAACTGCACCCCAAATTGCGCACACGGACGAGGACCCCTCTCACAATGCTGCCGCATCTTCAACGCTTTCTCCAAGCTTTCTAGAACTACTTGATTGTCCATGGACAATGTGATCAAAGGTTCGGAAACAACGCGCATTCTTTTCGGAAACACATACGAAATTCTGTCAACCACGCACACACCCCGTCATGGCACCGAAAGCGTCGCGAGCCGCCCAGGACGATACCAAGTCAGAGACCCCCAATCCCAAGGAAAAAAACGGGAATACCAGCACACACCAGGCCAACGGGAAGCTGCGACGAGCTGCGAGCTCTACGGGCACAAATCCGCGCGAGGCGGCAAACAGTAGTGCTGGTGCTGGTGCTGGTGCTGGCGCTGGCGCTGCCACGTCTGCAGCGACGACTGCTGTCTCCAGCACAGCGGCGGTCGGGCAGGAAGCCAGCAGCCCCGGAGTATGTCCCCTTTTCCGTTTCTCTTCCTCCAGCCCAGTCGCCGAGCGACACAATTGACTAATGCTTCCTGCCCCTGCAGCTCCAGTGGCCCGCCTTCGAACGCGACGTTCTCCACGCTTACCGCCGAGCATATCGTCTCAGCACACCGACCGCTTTCGCCAGCGATCACCACCAATGGGTGCTCACACAAGCGGGAAGTATTGGAATATACTCCCCAACAATCGCACGGCGCAAGGAATTTCGACGACAGAGCAAAGACCAACTGACGAGCACTGTCCGGAAACATTTTAACGGGCTGGGCGTCCAGGAGAACGACATTATCGTTGACTTCCTCCATAAAGTAAGAAGCCAAGGGGTTGTCAAAGGGAAACCACGAAAAACGGAGTACATATCTCCTGACATGGAACGATGATGCGGCACGCGGCTTGAATTGATCTTCGGATTTGCAATAATGAAGGGGCGTTTCCGCCTCGGCGGGCTGGGGATTAGGCACATGGAATGGAACTGCACAAATTATGGGCGTTTGGCACTAAGATCTCGCTTGGGGAATTGGTATACAGCGACACAAACATATACGCATGGGCGCGTATTTGGATTTGCTCGCATGATATAGGAATTGATAGAAGCGTTGTGAAAACTATGGTGCCCTGGTGATGCCCCTACGTCACTCTCAATTTGCAGACCTCTCAACGCGAAATCGCGAGTCGCGCCGAAACTGTGTGGGGCGGGCGCTCTGGCTGGACAATTTGATGCCTAAGGCGCCAAGACTCCAATCCGGCGGCGTAAAAAAAAGTTGGCGGCTTCTGTCGGAACTTCAGTTTGACGAATTTTGAAGATAAAAATTTCTCGTTTGCCAGCAGACCTCACTGCCCAGAAGCTTGTTCACTCAGCGCCCGACTGCGGGAATGCTTTTTTCCGGCTCTTCGAGATGAGTTCGATTATCCTGCCGAAAGCCGCTCTGCCGGCTCGCCAGTTCACCTCGGCGCAAGTATGCCGGCGCCAACGATTCAGACAATGCGCCAGCACGAGGACGCCATCTCGGAGCTTCACAGTTGCTGCCAAACCCCCTATCCTACGATCAACTGCCCCCAGGCATCAACTTGCAGCTAGGCCGAAGGTATGTCATGACGCATTGCCCTTCTCTTTATGTCCATCTGCTCGGTTTCTCACCTCCCCCCTCCAGGCTTTCCACACGACGCGGAGACTGCAAGCGACTCCGAGGGATCCATACGGCGTGCTAGGCGTTGGCAAGACCGCCTCCGCAGCGGATATCAAAAAGGCGTACTATGGGCTAGCCAAAAAGTTCCACCCCGACACCAACAAAGACGCGAAGGCCAAGGACACATTCGCCGAGATCCAGTCCGCCTACGAGATCCTATCAGACCCGAAGAAGCGGGAGCAGTTCGACCAGTTCGGCGCTGCCGCCTTCGACCCGAATGCTGGGCCTGGCCCAGGCGGCGATCCCTTTGGTGGTGGCCACCCCTTCAGCGGGTTTGGCGGTGGCGGCGGCGGCGCGTCCGGCTTTGGCGCCAACATCAACTTCGAGGATCTGTTCTCAGCTTTTACTGGCGGTCGCGGTGGCTTTGGTGGTGTCGGAGGCTTTGGTGGGGGTCGGGGCGGGTTTCAGCAGCAGTTCATGCAGGGCGAAGATATCGAGGTTCAAGTCAACATCTCGTTCGCTGAAGCGGCGAAGGGAACACCAAAAACCATCACAATTGTACCCATGGTGACGTGCAACACCTGCTCAGGGAGTGGGATGAAGCAAGGCGCCAAACGGTCAAGCTGCAAGTCATGTGGCGGATCAGGGACAAGGGTACACTTCGCCTCAGGAGGCTTTCAAATGGCCAGTACATGCTCGGACTGTGGCGGTACCGGTACGGCGATCCCCAGAGGCTCGGAATGCGGCTCCTGCCAAGGAGATGGCGTGCTCCGGGAGCGGAAGACGCTCACGGTAGACATTCCGGGCGGCATTGAGAATGGCATGAGATTACGCGTCCTCGGGGAAGGTGATGCACCTCCCACGGGCCGGGCCGCGGAGGCAAACGTGAACTCGGCCAAGGGCGACCTTTACGTTCTCGTCAAGGTCATCCCGGATCCCAAGTTCACTCGCGCAGGGTCCGACATTCTGTACACCGCGATGATACCGCTCACGACGGCAATTCTGGGCGGGGAGATTACCGTCCCGACGTTGGATGGCAATGCCAAGGTGCGCGTCTCGGCAGGTACTAGCACGGGCGACAAGACATCACTAGCAGGCAAAGGCATGCCGAAGCTTGGTCGGCGAGGCGGCAGCGGTGATCTCAGGGTCGAGTTCAAGGTTTCGATGCCCAAGTACTTGTCCTCTAACCAGAGGACAATTGTGGAGATGCTTGCCGACGAGATGGGGGATAAGACAGCCAAGCGAATAATGAACCTTGGCGGTAGACCCGACGGCACGACGTAAGGAGTTATTTCTTTCTAGTTTCCTTCCACGACCCTGGAAAGCGGCGTGACTCAGAAGGACTGCGGGGTTACAGTTGACTAATTGTTTTATCTGACTTTTAGGTCTGGCCAGGGTTCCGACCATAAAAGTGAAGGGTTTCTGAAGTCACTGTGGAATAATATCACACACCCCCATCACGACGCGGACCAGTCCGGGAACAACGCAGATAAGAAACCCAGCAGCGACTCTAAAGACACCAAGGCCGACGGTACCAAGACAGAAGACGACAAGGCGAAGAAACCTTGAAGTACCAGCGTGCAAGCCGCCAACAGCTAGCTGGTTCTGAGTTGTGTGTACGATCTTGTGGAGTTGCTGTATCCGGGGGTCTGTCTGGGCAAGGACCTGCCCACTGTTTCGAAGAAGTATATATTAATGTCCAGAAGGTAGAAGGGGGATTCCGCATGGAAACGGTGTTATCAAAGGACTGTTTTCAGACATTTGCAGAGAGATAAAGAAGGGGAAGAGTGTAAGATGTATGGAGAATTTTGAATACAGAACCACTCTGCAGTGACATGCCAACCTTGGAAGTCCATCAAGACATCGTTCCCGTGCTGCTATCGGTATCAGATCCGACGCGGTCAGGGTTAGGGCTGTATATGTCAGTAAGGCCCAGGCTCCCAATCCCGCCGAAGTCGGATTTGATGACGACCGACGTTGAATCTGGTGAGGGCGACTAGTAAGAACACGAATTCCTGTATTTCCTGTACTTTAGGCGATTTGGGGTATTGCCAACGGCTTCTGGTAGAATCACGCGTGTCCCATCTCGCTCGCTGGACCGCGGTCCAATGCATCGAGCCAATTGGCATTAGTTGTTTGCCACCTGACAATGACGCCCTCGCGTTAGCCTCGGCTGATGGAAGCTTCGACCGATTGACTGACAAGCAACGCCAAAACAAGCTAAGGCAAGGTCAACTACGAACTACTCGAACCTTCGACCAGCCGCCTGCAAGACCGTTTACATTGAATATCGATGGCGACAGTCCGCCGAAACCTAGAGAGGCCCGCAGTAGATATTAATTAAAGAGCAACGGCCCCGTTCAACGTCCAGCGACATAACACCAATACGCCAACACGCCAACACGCCAACACGCCAACACGCCGCACTTCCCCGGCTGCTCTTTTCCAATGGCGCGCCCTCAGACAGCCACGCTGCCACTTATCACGCTCCCGCGAGGCAGTGTCTTATTGCCGGGGGTGGTCCAGCGCATTGCCGTCTCATCCACGCGCCCCGACATCGCCTCACTGCTCGCTGCTGTCTACACGCGCGCCGCCTCCAGGACGCCAAACGGCCGTATCGACACAATCCCCATCGCCTGCGTGCCCCTCTCGTCCCAGTTTCTTGGCCCCAAAGGCCAGCTGCTGATCCAGAACGATGAGCGGCCGCAGGACCAGGACCACTCCGATGTCGACCCGACCAAGGCCACCAAGGCAGATCTCTTCGCATGGGGCGTCGGCGCTAAGATTACTGGCGTGGAGGGTCGCGGTACTGGCGAGTTCACACTGCTAGTTGAAGGTGTCGCCCGTATACGGGTAGACAAGGTGTTTTCCGACAAGGCATACCTAGAGGCTAAAGTGGTTTACTATCCAGACGATGGTTAGATAGATCCCGCCCGCCTCTTTCTTGCCTGACTAACATCCATTTTACAGTCTCTCTACTGGATCCCACTCTCCAGGAGCTCTTTCAACATCTAAAACTGCTCTCTAGAGAATTGGTTGCCATATTACGGCTCTCGGCTATCCTCCCTCGTTCAGGGAGCACTCCCGGCCTGTCGCCCCTCCTTGCCCGGCGGCTCGACCTATTCATCACCAAGCAGACAATGCCCGGCGCGCTCGCAGACTTTATGGCGAATATACTCGAGTGCTCATACGAAGAGAAGCTTCAGATTCTAGCGTTCCTTGACGTCAAGGAAAGGGTTGCAAGGGTCATAGAGCTGCTCGACAGGCAAGTGGGCAACATCAAAAACAATATGAAGATCACCACTATCACGGCCACAAGTCTTCCATTTGCCATCGACCCGGACTCGGCAAAGAACGAGATAGAGAAGGTTTGGAAGCCCACGAAGCCGAGAACGCCCCTCAAAGGTGCCGCGTCGTCGGGGATGCCATTCCCGCCCCCAGGCTTCATGGGCGCCTCCAGTGGGGGTGCAGAAGACGATCAGGAGCCGAATGAGATCGAGGAGTTGCAGAAGCGGCTGGAAGCGGCAAAACTCACACCCGAGGCCGCCAAGGTCGCCGACAGAGAGATCAAGCGGTTGAAAAAGATACACCCTGCACAGGCCGAGTATGCCGTGACTCGGACGTATCTAGAGACCCTGGCCGATGTCCCATGGTCTGCAACTACGAACGACCGTCTCGGTGCTCAAACCCTGACAGTGGCAAGAAAACAGCTAGACGATGATCACTACGGTCTGGAAAAAGTAAAAAAGCGGCTTCTGGAATACCTTGCGATCCTCAGGTTAAAGCAATCCATCAATGACGACGTTGACGCACAAATCAAACAAGCGGAGCAAGAGGTCCCGGTCCTGGAACCTGCGAAGGATGAGACTACCAAGGCTGCCACGTCCGATCCAGGCATGGAGGACAAGATCAGAGCCAACAGCGCGAAGCTTGAGGTCTTGAGGAGTAAACGCATGGTTGACAGGTCTCCGATCCTGCTATTAGTTGGTCCCCCAGGCGTCGGAAAGACAAGTCTAGCGCGCTCCGTCGCCATCGCCTTGGGCAGGAAGTTCCACCGTATATCCCTGGGTGGTGTGAGAGACGAAGCGGAGATCCGTGGTCATAGGCGAACATATGTGGCCGCTATGCCTGGTCTCGTCGTCCAAGGGTTGAAGAAAGTGGGCGTGGCAAACCCAGTCTTCCTCCTGGACGAAATTGACAAGGTTGGTGGCTCCAACCACCATGGCGACCCGTCGGCAGCTATGCTGGAGGTCTTGGATCCTGAGCAAAATCACACATTTACCGATCACTACATCAACATTCCGATTGATTTGAGCAAAGTCTTGTTCATCGCCACGGCGAATAGCCTCGACACCATTCCGGCGCCGTTACTGGACAGGATGGAGACCATCTACATCCCGGGGTATACCACGCTCGAGAAGCGACATATTGCTACGCAGCATTTGATCCCCAAGCAGATACGCGTCAATGGACTCAACGATGACCAAGTCGTTTTCTCTCAGGAGGTCGTATCCAAAATCATCGAGTCATACACTCGCGAAGCGGGTGTGCGTAACCTGGAGCGTGAGATCTCATCGGTTCTGCGCGGCAAGGCAGTCGAGTTCGCTGATGCGAAAGATGCCGGTCACCCAGAGAAATACGACCCGCGGCTAACAGTTGACGACCTGGAGAAATTCCTGGGTATTGAGAAATTCGAAGAGGAGATCGCTGAGAAGACAAGCCGACCGGGTATTGTGACGGGGCTGGTGGCATACAGCTCGGGTGGTAATGGTAGCATCCTTTTCATCGAGATAGCCGACATGCCCGGCACGGGGACTGTGCAACTAACTGGCAAGCTTGGAGACGTGCTGAAGGAGAGCGTCGAGGTGGCGCTGACGTGGGTCAAGGCTCACGCGTTCGAGCTGGGGTTAACGCAAAGCCCGGGAGAGAACATAATGAAGAACAGGAGCATCCACGTGCACTGCCCGTCGGGGTCGATCCCCAAGGATGGTCCCAGCAGCGGAATCTCGCAGGCGATCGCCCTGATCTCGTTGTTCTCGGGGCGTGCCGTACCACCGACGATGGCCATGACTGTAAGTTTTTCCTCCCTCTCAGCCAACCTTCTGGCTTCTTTTCTCCTCCTTAGCGGTAGGGAAGATAGAGGAACACAGAATCTTACGTGCGTTTCGCTTCTCGGGAGAGGCGGCTAGCTGACACGAGCACCTTGTGTGCGACACGACTTTACAGGGCGAGATTTCCCTCCGAGGACGGGTGACTGCTGTCGGAGGAATCAAGGAGAAGCTCATCGGGGCCCTGCGCGCAGGTGTCAAGACAGTGCTGCTGCCAGCCCAGAACCGCAAGGACGTTAAGGACTTGCCGCAGGAAGTGAGGGATGGTATGGAGATTATCCACGTCAGGTACGTTGTGTCTAGGAATTTTGCCTCTGACTGGTACACTCTCGCTAACGCGGCGGTTTACAAACAACAGTCACATATGGGAAGCTATCCGTCACGTTTGGCCAGAGGGACATTGGCCTGGTGAGGAGGAGGCGCCTGCCGTTCAGAGCAGGTTGTGAACTCCCTTCCGGGCATTCTTTTTTCCCCGATAGGAAGGGAGTTGTTACTGCGTTGGGGTTGGCTAGTGTGGTGAGAGGACGAAATGAAACGAGAACTGCATACATTGTTTTCATTCCATTTGCATTTGCATGGCAGTAGCGATGTCGCTTAAGCATATTGCTTTTTGTTTGGAGGGCAGAGCGGGACGGAGCAGAGCATGGAAAGCTTAGGGAGCAACAAAAGGTCATTGTAATGCTAGTTGGTGGCGATAATGCCCCTCTTGGATGCAACGAATAAGCAACAAACAGTCTGTAAGCTATCGGAAAGGAATAACAGGCAAGAGTATACAGAGTATACTTGCTGAGGGCAAGGAGCACAAGTTGGAAGGAAACGCGGGGGTGGCGTAAAGCTTGCCTTTCTTTGCCTTGACCGTTCAAATTCTTCTTGTGCTTCTGTTACATCGACACAACGGGCTTCTGCATTTGTGCTGTGTGTTTGTGTGTCTTGAGTGTCTTGTGGAGGTTTTCTTTCTGTCCATGTTTCTTACGCATGCTGTCTGCTCGTTTACGTCCTGTTGTCAGAGTGTGTCTGCCAGTGTCTTGCTCCCTGCTAGTCTGCCGACGTGTGTTGGTTGTGATGTGTGTCTCAACCCCATGGGGAGATTCCTATGGGTGATGCATGTGGATATGCCTGTGTATGTTAGTCTACCGGCTTCCTACCGTAGGCGACCTTGTATGTACCATCGGGCTCAGCTTGAGTGGTCTCAAGTGGCTAGCTCGGAGTCACAATGCCAGCTGCTCGGAGACGAGCGTGTCTCAGTTGTTGATCCCAATTAGGGAGTAAGGATCACAGGAAGAGAGGGGGGCGTGTTTCCCGATTTGGGTGTGAGAGGGTTGAACATGTGCTGGCGCGGAGTGTACGCAAGGAAGGAAGGGTGAGAGGATGCAAAGGGCACAAGCAAGCGAGGTGAGGAGCGAGACGAGGCGAGGCCCCGTGCCGCGAGGTGAAATGGGGTTTGATGTGGTGTGGTGTGAGATGTGAGACAGGCTGATGTTGTGTTTCTTGCTGGTGTTTAGACTCTGATTTGGTTGTTTGTCAGCGAGATTGTCCTGAGGCTGGGGGAGAATGTATATGGTGCAGCGTCCAAACCAGGGTCAGTAGACAACGGGTATATACCAGAGCTCCAAGCTATAGTTAGCTACTAGTGATTCTAGTTCTGATTTGCATGACGGTCTGCTCAGACTCTCTTGCCAGGGCAGTGCCAGACAGTAAGGAGTGATATAGACCGCCTTGATTGGACATATTGGCCAATCTAGTATACAAAAGAGGGCAGGCCCATTAGGAACAATTCAACTAGGCCGAATTAACGCGTGTGGCACGGATGGGATCGCACCTGTACATCCGGTCACGCAGCAGAAGCGGTAAGTTTTCTCCTTCCTTAGGCTTATCTCCCAGCGGGTGCAAGCGGGTACTAGTACTGTGTGTGGTTTGTTTGCCCTGTACCCACCAAAGCAGTTAGTGGCAGCCGCTAAGATAAAGAGGGCGGTGATGCTTCACGACATACAACAAAGGCAGGTATTGGCCCAAGGCGCGTGGCACAACACAACGGCTCTAGGATGCCCGAGGGAATGGTATTTAGTTACCTGGAGTGGTGGTCGGCCCGGGGCCGTCGAGCCTCAATGATTACATGAACCAAGGGACGTAAACGGCTGGGTATAAACCTCCGAGACGGACCTCGGGGATGACAAGGAGACCTTTCCCTACGAGCTCTCTTCTCCTCCTTTTCGTCGCTAGTACTCGCATGGCACCGGTCATTACAGTGGCTGCTCGGTGCCGGGCGGGTCGACTTGTCAACACTCTCGTTGCCGGCTTGGGTGACATGGTCATTTGTCGGTGGAACTGTTGCCCTGATGTGTTGATGCCCGAGTAATATGTGGCGTGGTGAAGATGGGGATGCCATGATCGCAATGTGCTTCATCGCCCCCGTCAATCCTCCATCCGGCGGTCTCCCGTCATCGTCGCTGCCAAGTAGCTGGCTTTCTACACCACCCCTGACTATGCACGTTCCTTCTTGCTGCCTGTGAAGGTGGCCTACCCGGCAAGTGAAGTAAGTCCCTAGATTCCTCCGATCGAAGGTTTCGTCTCATCGCTGTATATTCCGCAGGCGATCTGTCTTGCCGCTGGAACGACGTACCACCAGCTGCCACCCTGTGCTGGTCGATTCGGGGTCTGGTTTTCACTTTCTGGTGATTTCTGCTGATGTGGGATCGAGCACGACATAAGCTCGCCGTCCGATCGATATCGGTCGTGACGGCGGCCGCGGACGCAGTGTGACCGGTGGTACTCCCCGGCGTTTGTGCTTGAAGCTGCATGGTTCCCCCATCCACGGAAGCTACAAGGTAAATATGTTATCCATCACAGCGAGACAGAACGAGACAGCTAGTTCCCCGGACATAAACCAGATTGCGTCTCGCGGAGAGCACAGCAGTGTCTCGCGGCAGTGGGCTCTCCAGGTTGACTTCCTCCCTCAAACAGACATGTCCAGGTATGTCCTCAGCTGCCACTAATACCCGAGCGTGAGAGTGTGGTTGAGGCACGTCTCCAATGACTGGCCCGGCTTGTTGTTGCCTTTGCAATGCGTAGATGCACCCTTCCCCGGGAATTTCCAGCCCGCTGTGAGGCACCAGCCATGATCTTCCAGCCTAAACAAACGTGACGCAACATCGTAAACGGAACAAGAGACGCGGTGATCCACCCTTCTGAGCCCGCTATATTGTCTGCATCCGGCCGTCCTCGATGGCGGGCAAGGCTATTCTGCGCCCCGAAGGTGACCAGGTGACCGATGCACTCGTGGTACTGGTTATCAAGAGGGTATGCGCAACACGGTTGATGTTGCCGCAATGGAGGTTTCGTGCTGAGAGGCAAGTTCAGGCGGAGGACAGCCTTGTCGCATGTCACGCCTTTGCTTGTCTCGTAGAGTGCTTCTGTCTACCCCGGTTGTGCGCGCCTTCTACGTCTACTGGCTTAGGTTCCGCGTATTTCTCCGAGCCAAGCCACGGGAGGGCGAGGAAAAGAAGATAATGAGACAACAAGAGCTGCATCCAACATGCCGGCGCAACTCGCTGATCCCGTCGTGTCGAGAGAGCTGTCAGAGATCATGTGGGCGACTGACATCTGCATTTCCGGGACCATCAAGGACTGCGAACTCGAAGTCTGGAGCGGTGGTCCTTAACTTGATTTTGACTTGTCTTGCAAAACCACTTCATAACTCTTAGAACCTGGTCCACTGCTAACGGCATGCCAAACGACCTCTCCTTGGTGCAGCCAAGACCACCCCCCAAGATTCCTGGACATGGGATGCTCTACACACACCGGCTCAGAAGGGAAGGCCTGCGTGTTATCGTCAAACTCATGTTTTACTCGCTCCCGGTAGTGAGGGTGGTGGGTGTCTCCCTCGGACCGGTTACCGGTCCACTCTGCTTTCCACCAACAGGAGCTCACGCCAAGGCAGATATTGGGCGCGACCTTTCCTCTGTTTTTCTCCGAAGCTTTGAATGCTACGCGTTGAAGACGGCAGACGGCCGACATGCCCGCAGGAGCTTGGAAGCGAGCGTCTAGGTCAGCATCTCAAGGTGATCCTCGGCTGTTCTCTTCAGCCGAAAGCTCCCGGTTTCCCAGAATCGGAACCCAGAATAGGCGTATGAGCTTATTCCGCCTTCTTCCGTATCGCGGCAGCCAACAGGGCCGAAATTGAAAGGGTTATTGCGCGCGACACATACGGCTCCCCTCTCCAGCAACAACACGGAACCAAAGCTCGACGTCGTATGTGCGAGGATCTATGGATAGAGCCGAGGGTAGAAGAAGATGATGCCCAGAGCTATCCTTAGAACGTGCAACATGTCATGGCACACTGAAACCTCCTCTTGCTCTCGCCGTCAGCGCAACTCACCGAAGTACGCGTACACACGGGAAGGGAGCGAAGATCATCGTCCGAAGAGGAGGGGCGAATCAGATCGACGGATCCGAGCTGTGCAGACGATTTTACTACTCACCCCTTCTTCTTCTTCGACAGCGGCCACGTGCCTAGTGATCCTACTGTCCCTGGATGTCGAGTAGCTATTTGTTACTATATTGTTGTGTTCTGTCGTACCACTGCCTCCAGTGTAGGGTTGGGATGGGTTTGGGCTTGGCCCTGAGGCCTAGGCCGAGCCGCGCACCGGCCGGAAGCATCAAATCGAATTCTTCCGTCCGTCCAATCTTCCAGGCTGCGGGCTTCCATTCTTTTCGCTGTTCGAGAGGGTCGCATCCATGGTAGGTTGTCAGAGGTTGACAGGTTGCCGGTTGCTATTACAGTGCATGTAATACCAGACAAGGTCCCAGACCCAGGTCCCAGAGCCGCGGCATACTCTGCTGTTAAGGGCTGGACAATGTGCGGCCGCACTGCGGGCCAACCGCTTGAACCGGATCTGGGAAAGACGGGGGGCGCAATCGCTACCAGAAGGTTGCGCATCTTACCGGCCCGGGGTTGGTTCCATGCGAAGAGCTAAGATACCTGCCTGTGGAGTATTACACTCCATGTCGTTTTCCCGTCCCGTCTAGAACCATAGCTTTGTCGTGCCCTCTGCTCTGCTTCCCGTCCCTCGCTCCAACGAGGGCGGCCCTGAATTTCATCCCATGTGCCCGGCCACCCAACGGAAATTTGATGAGCCCTCGTCGAATCTGCGGGCTTGCCGGTGCGGCGTACCGCAGTGAGGGCGCTGGGCAGCACAGAAGACCAAATTGGGACGTGACGTGTGGAGGAGTTTGCGGTGCTGTGCGCGTCCCTCCCAAGCTGAATGAGCATGAATGCGACGGGGACGTACACGCCGATCCCTCCCCCCGAGTCGTCGCCGCAAACTGCAGCCCTCAGACTCACTGGTAGAGTCGTTTTCTGGCACCGCCATGGGCAAACTGGCAGACAACTACTTTGCCACCTGGACGAATGGGAGCTCACGGGTTTGTCGACGGGCGCTGCACGAGGTAGCTTTCTTCCAATTGGAGAGGCATGTCAACTTTTCTTGACACGCTTGTCACGACGAAACGACACGTCGATCGCACTCGCAGTTGCTCCCTATTCCCCCCCCCATAGAGGGGCAAACTTGGCGTGCACGATCCCCTTCCTCCCATCACCCCTCCATCGGCTCTTTTGCGGCAGCGATGGCGGCGGCGACGGCGGTCCCAGGTCAGTGGAAGCCAGAGCAACAAGCGGCCCACGGCGTCCCACGGCAGGCAAGGACTGCGATGGGGCCCGTGTCGTGTAAAATCACGGGCTAGGGAAATGATGGTCACTATCCCCTTCTGCACATAGTTATTGCGTACGGTGCAAACATGCTCCGAGGAAGAAGTTTGCAGCCGATCTGATGCGGTGAGAGAAAAGAAGGAAGATCCATTGGGACCCAGATTAGGACGCAGGAAATGATGTTGATGATGGCTCGGACACTAATAATCGATGCCCCGCAGTCCATCGACGGTGCGGCGCCTTCTCCATTCGAAGCTGTGTCGCACAGGCAGCCCGGTGGCATGCCGAAAATGGACAGTGTTGGATGTACTTCAATTTATTCATGCGCCAGGTGCGGCAACAGGGTTCCGCGTTCATGTAGGTGTGCTGCACATCAGGTTGTTGATGTCCCTCACACATCTTTCAGCAAGCGAGCTGGCAGTCGACCTCGGCCTGTGCCTGGTTGCGAGGTTGAATCTGGGCAAGGCTGGATGCCGGTGGGCACACCGCGCAAAGTCAAGGTGGTCCCCCCCTGCTTCCCCTGCCTCGGAGGGCTTGGGGCCTCGGAGGAGCCTCATGGCCCGGTCGATCATCTTTCTGAGACGACAGGTTCCACGTTGCACAAGGTTGGAGCTTTGGTGGAGAATCACAGCTGACGACAGCGCTGAAGACGACCAGTGCTTTCTTTTGCGGTGGCATGCCCATTGCCAGGATCCCTGAGTGGCTCAGTGATGGCCCTTGCGTTCCCCGAACGCAACCTCGACGCCGCTCTGGGCAAAGAGTGGGGGGGGAGAGCTTGGGGAGCGGGAAGTGTCCTGATTGGCGATGACCGGTTTCGTCAAGGGCCTGTCGTCGAATGACGAGCTGGTGACGCTGATACAGCTGACAACTGGCAACCAAAGGAACCAGCTTCATGGGAGATGCGTCTTCTGGTTGGAGGAGCTTGGAATAGCTTTCTGAGGCCGATAGGCTTCTCGGACGACTTGTGGTTACGGGAAGCTGATATAGGGCAGATCAACATTACGATCTTAGTGCTATGATCGGGATGGTGTGCGGATTTACGTTTCGAGCTGCCAGATGAATCCAGGCTTTCGGGAGATGCAGCATTGCAGAGGGGACGAGACAACCGCAGAGTAAAGCCACTGACCGGTCGGTGCTGCTGTCTGTAGTATTTCCTTCGAGACAACGTCGTACTTCCAAGGGGCTATGTTTTCGACCGAGTCATCTTTAGTCCAGGCTCGCAAGCTCTGCAGTCCTCGCGGGTCGGTAAATGTGGTCCCAGCATGGGGGCGAGGTACTCCCGTCGAGCTCAAAGTAGTGTTCTGTGGGGCTTGCGGGTGGCGTTTTGCTCGCAGCCGAACGTCATGTCAAAGCGCTGTCGTGTAAGTGAACCTGTGCGTAGGTCGGGTGCTCGGTCCACGCCAGTCAATTGATATGTGATACGAAGAGAGGCACGCCCTGGTAAGCTCACTGTGTTGGGGTGCTGCGTCCCCGGAAGTTGCTCACCCGCAGAAATAGTCGGTTGTCACAGCTGCCCGCAACCGAGGCAGCGTGTATCGGGCGACGCAGAAGCGAGCCGGGTTGGGCCGGAGCTTCTATGGAGTCCCGATGACAGTCTCGGCGCGGTGTTAGTTACAGAGGACGAGGGAATGGAATGGGAAATTCTGCGTGCGTGATCCTGTTCCCTGTAGCCCCTGGCTTATATTACCTCAATTAAAGGGCTGAACGACCCCCGCCTGGATGCGACATGGGATCTTGGTCGGGGACGTATCGTGATGCTCAGGTGGCCCATGCTTCTTTGAGGGATCGACCAAAAGACTGCTGCCGCGATGTGACCTTCCATCATCAGACAGGTCTGTCTCAGGGGCGGGTTGAGGGGTTGCAAAGAGAAGAGAGCGAGAGCAACAATTCCAACTGGCGACCTACACGTGTATGAACACCTGCGTCCCGTAGCATCCCGTCTCGGGACGTCGCGTGCGTGAGGCGCGTCCTGGACGCGAACCCTCCAACGCACGTGTGGGGCGTGAGCTATGAATAGTGGAGAGATGGGTGAAGAGGGATCAGATCGTCTTGGCCCAAGGAGTGTGGTTGTAAGTTTTGGCGGATGTGCTTTGCTGGGGCGATCTTCCGTCTCTCTGTCGTGTCAAATGACGGAAGGGGGGTGTATCTCGTCACATGAATGGTCGCCTGCCGCAGTTATGCGCGCGAGTTGGGATGACAAGATTTTGCCATGGTTCATGTTTTCCCGCCATAATAGCTTACCATAGGCCTTGCGGACCGACCGCATTCACTCCCGGAGGATCCCCAGGAGCCTTGACAAGAAGTGTCGCAGCCTCCATTGGTTCCAATTCCACAAATGTCCGCTTCTGTTCCAGTTTTTACTGCGTTGAGTTCGGTACGCAGTTTCATGGAGGCTGCTTGCTGCTTGTTAATTGGCGGGTAGGACGAGCGAGGCAGAAGGCTGAATGGACGTCGCCGAGTTTTAGAGGGCGGTGCTAGTGCACGTACTTCGTACGGCGGGCGGGTGTCTCCTCGCAGCCATCGGAAGCCACCCCACCAAGCTCGTCTTCGGAAATTTTGCAAAGGCGGGAGGGAGATCAGATGAAAGGTCCAAGGATAAGGTACGCACAGGGCAGTTCTTAGCACCCGTGTGGCGGCTCGAACGATGCGGATCCATGAGCATCGTGCCTAGACCCTGGTAACTCTTGATGAGGCATCTTCAGTGAGGCGGGGACACATCGTGTGCAGTTACTGGCCTTCTGCAGACCGTATCCCACTGACAAGCCCGCGTGAGCCATTAAAAGAATGTAGATCCTGGTGGCATGAGAGTGTGAGGTGTAACTTGAGCTCCAGCCGGATCAAAGAGGATCGACATCGACCGCCCAAGCTCAGACGACTCGGTTGGAGTTTAGCATACCCTAAAGCACGGCGGGACTTGACCGCATGAATGCGGACGTGGGTGCGTGGTTAGGCATGTTCGAATCTGCACAGTTCCGTGTCAAACTAGGTAAAGTTGGAGAACGAAGCGTTGTCGGTTCATCATAGCTTGTGGAAAGAGGTGCCAATGGAAAGAAGACTCGCCCACTGTCAGACACAGGAATGATTGGCAAGGCTGATTCGCCCCTGCCGAGGATCCTACCGCACACTTTTCATCTTTGAGTGGCCGCTGAAGAACAGTAAGCAACCACACGATTTATTCGTAGCTGAGCAATCCTCGGGGATCATTCTCTTTCTTCGCGGAAATGTCGCCGCGGCGTCTCGGAACGGCTTTCTTGATGCGAAAGAAGGGGCAGAGAGAAGATCTCAGATAGACGAGACGCACGGTATGCCTCATCAGTGTGGAGGATTGACGGTACAGCTGCGACATAAGAGATAAGGTGTCCTATAGCAGAGACACTGGGCATATAGTACCAGACTCCCATCCTGGAAGCTGTCCAGGATTGCCCCTTCGATTGGACGCCAGAAGGGAGGCTCCCGCCGCGTCACGCTCTTGCCATCAGGCATCGCGGGCATTGAACCCCTGACGGCAGAAGGTTGATCATCAATGCTTCTTCATCAACATCGGACGGACAAGGGATGCATCCCCCACCAACCACGTTCAAAGTAGAAGAATGGCCTCAACTCCCTTACTGGATAGGGTGATCTGGGTTTCGTGGTTCGTGCCTTTGGTAACGCCTTAATCTTGGATAGTAGATGGTCACAAATGATTGTGATCCGTGACATTGAGGATGTGCTCAGATCTGGGCGGGCCATGCCTGCATCTGGCCTTGGGTGCTGGCATTGCCCCATGCTTTGGTCGGTGGTTTCTCCATGCAACCCTAGGCCGGCTGGCAGCATCTGGATGCACATACCCCACCATAGATTCTTCAGTGCTGACAGACAACGGGGAACCTGAAGCTTTCGGTACCTGCAACAGTGATGGCGACCTCCATGTGATATCACCCAATCGAGGATGTGTGCTGCTTCAACGCCAGGGCAAGAACCCGACCCCGCCCGTCCCGGCCTGTGAAGGACAAACTCGGTATCGGGGCCCCTTGGTGCTGGGTCAAATCATGCAGCCTCTGCATGTCGCTTCCAACTTTGGGTCCTTCCACAAGAATTCGTCTGCGGTGCGCCTCAAGACTAAGGTACGTACTCCCCACCCCCCCGCATGTCAGTTACAGAGTGGAATGCCAGGAAAGCGCACCGTGGCATTTCTTTTTGTGCTTCATGCGCCGAAGGCGTTGAATAGCCCCCATCCAAACTGCCTGCTGCTGGTGCAGTCGTCGACGACAACAACGGACTGCTGCGCAAAAGCATGCATTCCCACAATAAGGAGAGAGCTTCGGCTGTTGCTTGCTGCGCGGCGCGTTGGCAAGCAGGCTCCATGTTTTGTCCCGCTGATTGTCAGGAAATCCGCCAGGGGTTGGAAGGGTGGATCCAAGGAGATTTTCATGTCGGCGTACGGAGCACAGAATGTTGGTCTGTCTCGCCCGCGAGGGGGGTGAAGGAGGGGCGACGGAGGCCAGGGTAGTGGTACGGACTGATGCCCACAGGCCATCGTTCGGCTCAACTACTACAGAAGCAAGCTGAACCTTGGGTGAGGCAAATCCAGCGTTGGTGTACACCTGCGCCAAAGTGAGGTTCGATGAAGACAAGATGAATAACCATCTGGCGAATGAGGTGAGCAGGAAGCCCAGGCCGGGCTCCGCGTGTGCGAATGATAGCGATCTCTTTCCGAGTCGCAACCTTCCGTGAGCCACATGAACTCGACGAAGGCCTCCATGCTCGGAAGTGGGAAATGATTGGCATGGGATGTCCCAGCTTCAGGCCTCCTCGCGGCTCCGCTGTGATTTGCATATGCGGAATAACAAATCACACTAAATAAGCGTGCGCACAAATGGGGAAGAGGGAGAGGGACAACACACCCTGGTGGGTGGCTAGTTGTGTGGGCGTTATCGGTTTGGGGGCAGCACAGGCGAGAGGCGGCCGAGGAAGCGTCAAATTCGTGATGAACGAACATCTATATGCAGAGGAGCACACCGTGGCACTTGGCAGGACCCGAGACGGTCAAGCCTACTTTCCCCAGACTCAACTCTGAATGAAGACCTTCAGGTGTCCGCAATTAGGAGGGAAGGAGCTATTTTGCATCGAGGTGGCCCTTATCGTCTGCAGCTTCCCAACCGAGTGACGCCGCCCAGCCTCTCTTCCCTTTCCTTCGTGAACAAAGTGGAATACCCAGCCCGGCAGGGCACCAAAAGGGCTTCGAGGTAGACGGACACACGTACCTTGGCCAAAACCATACATGTGCAAATGGCCGCCGCCACGTTCGAAGGCTTGCCCTTGCCGGCATAATCCTCTCAAACATCCAGAGAAGGTGGTGCCTTCCGTTCTGGGACGCACCTCGCACACCGTCAAGCTCGAGTTTTGGGGTTTGAGCCTCGAGCTCTGCGTAATTCGATGATCCTGCGGCGCGCCGATTGGCAGCGAGAGGAAGACACGGGCTGCCCGTTTCTTTCTTGACTCCCGCCCATCTGCTACAAGGTATTCGCTGTGGGTGGGCGATGCTCCAACCTCTTGATGCGCAGGCCGTTCCCTTCAACACACATCTGCCTGTCCCCTGGGCATCCCACGCCAGAGCGTCCCGCTATGGGCTGAGCGACCAGACGAGCCCTCGACTTCATCCAGGCCTACAACGACATGTGCTTGAGGTGTGAGCGCAGAACGCAGGATTCTTCTTCTCACAACATCCATGAGACGTCATCGAGCACATACTCCATACGAAGTTCAACACGGGACGGCTTAAGCGACGGTCCGGCCAGACCATTGCAGCTCGTCCTTTTCATCTCGTCTCCAACCGGGCCCTTTCGTTCCTGCTTGTCTAGCGGTGGAAATCTGGGGATCGGGATCAACACACGTCCCCGCTCGCACCCAAGCTTCTGCGAGGGGAGCTCGGATCGAGGGATCGCGGCGCCTGCCCCTGGTGCGCATCCGTCCTGGTTGCCGGTGCCGGGTCTGGCACTGACACTGACGCTGATACGGACACGGACTCGTTCACGGACGCGCGACACACACAACCTTTGCTCGCGAATCAAAATCGTGCTGAAAGAGTCTTATTGTGTTTGGACGTAACGCGGCGCATTTCTCTGAGCTCTCTTGTCAGGGGCCAACGAAACGGTACGGACAATTGGCGTAGTGCCCAATAGACTGACGCCATCCCCAAAACTGTCTGCTGCACCGCCGTGCGTCAAAGGGCTCCAGGCCTCTCGGCCCAGCACACGCACCTGGCGCTCAACGTTTGTTCACTCCCCTCCGCCCACCTTGGGCCGGCACTGGTGCACCGCACACCCCCAGCTGTCTGTCAGTCATATTACCCGTAGCGGTTGGAGGCGCCCGGATCAAGTCCCCTTTCCCTTTCATTGCGGAGACAAGCCAGTCTTCGACCCCAGGTGGCAGTCTGTGCCCTTGCAAGGACTATGAGGTGACCAGGGGGGCTTGCTGGCATTGCGGACTACCCTTCGATTAGCGGTCATCCATAGCCGTCCACCTGCCAGGGTGCCCTGACCTACGACCATCCTTGCTCCATCTGGGCCCCATCCCAATTGCGCAGTGGTCTTTAAGTTGCACAAAAACCGCCCGGTGCCACTGACACCAAATCTCCTCGACCGACTCGACTCTCTGTCTAGCCCGCAAACCCGAGAATCACTTCCCGAGCAGAGTGGAAGACGCGAGACGGCAAGCCCCGGCAGCTCTAGGTCGACCTTTTTGGGCTGGCAGTCCACTCGTTCACGCCCTGTCGTCCTTGCTGTCTGGTGAGACTGGTGATGGTCTGCAGCTCCCCGATAACTCGCCCAGCAACCTACCCTCGCACGAAGACACCGCCGTATGCCGTACAGCTGGTCACTCATGATCCGCCTGAGCTAGGTTCTTGGTGCAGCATCTTGTCCAACTTGGCGCGCTAAACCGCCGTTGCTTCTTTTTCTAACCGACGGTCGGCGCCGTTCGGCGACACCCCACCCACCACAGCTTGTTAAAGGGGCAGCAGTCTAGGTGTGACTGTGCTGGACACCTCGAAGGCTTTGTCTTCTCCTCAACTTTGCTAGACTGCCCAGGAGGAGTAACGTCTTGAGCGCTCACCCTTCTCCGAACCCGTACGACTTCCAGCTTCAGTTCTTAGCGGACCGCCCGCGAAGGCCACCCTTTCACGTCGATCTAGGAACGCCCCGCAACCCCGACGACATCAACGGCTACCATCACCGTTCCATCGCATCGGGGAATGTCTGTCGACACCCGCGCGTCCGGGGTTCGGTCTGGTTGCTTGTCTCCCTTTACGGAGGCCATCTTGTTGATCGAGACCACGCCGACATCGTCCAAAAGAAGGTGCTTGGGAGGCTTTACCGCTTTGCTCACCGTGGCTGAAGGCCATCCTCCATGCAGGAAATAGGCCGTCGAGACAACGAATCGTGTTATCCTTTCGGCCACCGCCGAGGCGTTCTAGACCTGGCACGTCTCTCCCTCGACCTGACCTGGGCCAGGGCAGACTCTGAGAGTGCTGCTCATTTGGGGAGCTACCCTTCTCCGCCCATGTCAGGGTCTCCACCGCTCCCCCCGAAAGCAAGCCAGGAGGCCGCCGAAAGGATTCAGGGAACAACATATCAAGCGACATCGCAAGATGTTTATCGCGGAAGCCTCACGACACAAGGTGAAGAGAGAGCGCAGCCGACAGTCCCGGTACCTCCCAGGCACTCTCCCTCCAGCACATCAGAGCGAATGTCGTACGCCTTTCCGCGACTCGAGGGTACAATGTCCAGGCCTTTGCCATACCCTCAGCAACTCTCTGCTGCTGGTCCGCAAGCGCCATATCGACCTATGCACGGAACCGTGCCGACGCCACCTCTACCTGCACCGCAACCTTATTCAGCATCCGCACAACAGCCGGGGCCCGAGACTCTGCGCCCACCATCACCCAAACCGCAGAGGAAGACGAAGGGGCACGTGGCATCCGCATGTGTTCCTTGCAAAAGAGCTCATCTTCGGTTTGTTTAACCCCCTCCTTTCCAATTGGGCTTCTCCAAACCACCATAGATAGTTTCAAGCGCTGACCTCCGATAGATGCGACGGTACGTACCCCATTTCGCCTCTTTCGTTCAGTTCTCTTTCCATACCCAAAAGAGTCGCAATATAATCACGAAGGAAAACCAGGCTGCGAGCTGCGGCACTGGTCCAGCGGTATCGCAATTGTGGCCTGTGGAATTAATTGGCATGATATTGTCAAACAATTCCGGGGACCTTAGGCGCGGCATTGAGCAGGGCCATGCACCAGTGTGCGACACGCGATAAAGCCGCAGGAATTGGGCCCCTGGATGATACCGAGTTCCAGAGAGGCCCATTGGCCTATGCTGCAGGAACGTGTGGAGGTGGTTCTCAAGCGAGTTCCATGGTTTCGCGTGCTTGGATCCGAGGTGCAGGTTGCAACGGCTCGGCCAAGTGTTTGCACCCGCTAGGATGACGACGCTCGACCAGCTCGCTACTGCGTGACGGGCGCCAGGTCCCGCGGGAAGCCGGGCCGTTGCCTCGAAGTGTGGTCGGATTCCCGCAAATCAGCTCTCGGGCACGACTCTCTACCCCTTTATTTAGCCAGTTTGTGTATCATCGAAAGCCGACCGGGAGCCGCAAACGGGATTGATCCCCAAGTCCGTGGACGCGGGCATATTGCTAGCGCCATCCACAAGGTTGTGGGAGCAGGAGGGTAGCCTTCGCTTCGAATTGGGCGTGGCCTCAGGATACCGCCATTCAAAGAGAGCCGCGGGGTCAAGCAGCTCCCTCCTTTCCAGGGTTGCAATCTCGGATTTGGGACTGTTTTAGCAACAATGTGCTGACTTGTCTTCTCATAGCCCAGCGACCTTGTTCCAGGTGCATGACCAATGGCAAGGAAGATGCGTGCATCGATGTTCAGCACAAGAAGCGCGGACGTCCTCGACTACGAGACGATAGGGAGACAAAGTTCGATAACCCCAGGTTTGGGAGTGGGAGTGACCCCATGCGGCGGCCAATGACACAGTCTTTGTATGGCCCGGGATCCTCGATGGGTATGGCTTACGATGACAATCTCCGACGAACACAATCGTACCGGGTACTGAAATCTCAACCAGCCGAACCGATTGCGCCGAGGTTTTCCGAACGAGCATTAGCGTCCGATGCGAATATCTTTCCCGCGCCGCTCTCGATTCCACCGAGGGCCCCAGAACTGAGAGCATCAGAGCCGGCTGCGTTTTTGACTGTCGATTTTGAGTTTGGAAACGCTTCAAGTGCCTTCCTCGATGCTGTCGCGCGGCCATCTGTCAAGGGGATGAGGCTTATCGACCTTCTTGCAGCTGGGGACCGGGATAAGGTGTCCGGGCTCCAGCGGCAGATCCAAGACGAGCGGCAACGGAAAGACCCCACATACTTGCCGCCAATGTTTGGGAGAGAAAATGCGGAGAGAGTGATGCAGAGGCTCGGGTTCAGCTCGGACGAATTATCCCGATACGCTCTGGACTGGCAGGAGCACCTCAACTTCCTGGGTCAGGACGGACAAACCCGACAACATTCGTTCCGAATGGCGCTCGCCAAGGTGGAATCGATTTACATCGTTCTGCTTTGGCTGAGCCCAATCAGGGCATTCCAGTATCCAACACCATCGCCCAATCCGAGGGAGATCACGTACTCGTATCAATCAGCGCCTCAGATGTATTCTCAGCCTACCCCCGTATCCGCAACTTTTGAGCCGCGGCAGCCTCGAACAGGCGAAAGCGGATATAACTCAAGACCACCAGGACCGCCTGGTGCACCGCCGCCATCGATGGGGTCAGGACTGAGTCCTGGTCTGCAATCCGCTTACTCCTCCTCTCCAAGTAGGCCAGAGTACCCCATCGGCCCTTCGTATCAAATGCCGCCAGGGCGACCGTCACAAGGACCGGGATACCAACTTCCACCGATAAGAAACCAGGAGCACGCATACCATCCCAGAGAAGATCGATCACGTGTGGACATCGGAGGCCTGCTCGACCGATCAGGTCCGCCAAACAAGCCGCATCAGCAACAACAGTAGAGGCGCAGGGGTGCAGGAAGTCCTGCGTGAGACACCTTTTTGGTCTCGAATCCAGGCCGACATCTGGTTCTTTGAGGCGTTTCGCTGTCACGCCGTTACTCCGGGCGGTGAGCTCTCATGACACCGTCTCCGTATTTTGGGGGTTGCTTCCCATCCATCCCAGCTTTGCATTCTCATGATACCAGTGTACAATTCGCACATAATTTTGGCGAGAGTGAGCGGCGAATTCGGTACAAACCATGCATCGGACGGGGGACTGGCGGGAAATAGGGGGAAAAGTGGGGCATCTTTTGGGCGTTGTATGTTTGTTGTCTCGCCGTGGTGAGCTGCTTCGAAATATCGCTGACAGCTGTCACTCATATCTTGAGAGACATATTTTTTGGCCACGGATCTCTCTATTTCATTCTGCTGGACTGCTGCTGTACGTCCGTGGCGAGTTTTTTGGGATGAGGAGCTTGGATAATTTTGTCGCTGTGGCGTTAAGGGGTAGCGAGCGATCTGTCGGGAGCTGAAGGTTTTTTTATTTTTATATCGTTGATTCTTTCTTGTATGTGTATGATGGCACGAAGAGACGCGGTAGGGTCCGAGAAGGAGGGAAAAGTAACGCGATGAATGGCAAGCAGGCAGGCACGACGATGGCCTGTAATTGAATCATGAGTAATTTACCCCGGACGGGGCTGGCGCTGGTTTCCCATCGTTCTTTCTTCTTCGCGTGCAGCCTTCATCATTGTCAGCGATGTCGTGTCTTGAATCTGCTGGCCATGTGCTTGCAGGGCGTTGTCCGAACAAGGCTCGTTGTGTTTGGGTGGTGGTGGTATTCGAAGGGGAAGACAGGCGAGAGGCTTCTAGGTCCTTGTGGGCGCGAAATCGTGTGTTGACCAAGGGCCATCGTTCTCAGTACGTCAGGGGGCTTTGGACGATGGTAAAGATCGTCCGATGATCAGTCACGCGCTCGTTGGGTTGCACGTCAGCCTCAGCTTGTGTCGTTACCATCGTCGGTGACACTTTGCCCTCGCCCGTTAACCGCCGCCTGTTCTTTTCCAATACACCTCAGGACTTTGGGAAATGATCTACGCAGGGTTGCGTGCTTGTTCAGTTGGGGCCGAAGAATCCGTCAGGCCTAACCGCCCAGTGTCGGCACCGTCGCCGGTATCACCCTTACAACATCTGCTCTGGCCAGGGCGGAGCGAGCATCGCGGCCGCGTCTCTCTTTCCGGAAGACGAGAGCTTCAGGATCGGATCGGACTGGTTCGTTATTTGCGGGAGGTAGAGGTGTGTCTCACGGGGATGGCTTTCTAGCTGTGGTTGCGCCTCGTGCTCTCGTTGTTGGATGGTTGACAACCACCACCGCCGCTAAGGCCATTAGGGAGCGATGATATCTGAGATGGACGCGTCCTCGGTCCGCAGTAGGTGTTCTTGACGGTTCTTCCTTCTCGATGACGGGGTGGCTGTTGGCGTCAACAGCAATCTCTGGGCGGGTACACTCGGCCCCCTTCTATACTCATGGCGGCGTGGTTCTCCGAGCCCACCAGGAAGAGGGCGGGGAATCGAGGACGGCGGTATGCAAGGGGACGGTGGGATGACGTTGGTTTAGACTTGTGACAGCGGCCCAGGGCCTGGGTTAGGTTAGGTATGAATCAGGCACGGGGCTTTCCGTCTGCGACACCACCCAGGGGCGAAAACAAGAAACCTGGGGGGGGCGGGGGGCGAAATTAAAGTTCAGCCTGGACGGTGGAGGGCAGCTAATCACGGGGCGTTGTTGTTGTTTGTGTTGTAAGACCGCGTCACCGTCGGGTCGTATTGGTGGCGGGTTGCGCTGCTGGGTTGGGTGAGAAGCAGGGAAGGGGTTGGACACCGTGAGAGGGAGGGGGGAGTGACGGGGAACAAGGCACGACAGTAACACACAAACAAACAGAAAAAAGGAAAGAGGAGCGGCAACGACATTAATTGTGCAAACGAATGGGCGGCAAAAGGGATCGGGCGGGCGGCAAGATTGAAATACTACCTTAGCTATGGGGACGGCTAGGTGTTTGTGGCCAAGGCCGGCGAGGTTACCTACAGCAAGCAGCCCGGGCCGGTGTGTGTACTTGTCACGCTTGACGCTTGTGTTTAACCGTGGGGAGGTTGCTGGCACGTATCATGTGCCTTGCTTCCAGAAGGACTCAGATCGTCGTCCAACGGTGAATCCCATACGCAGCTAGGGAATCCCGTGTCCCGTGTTTCGTACTCCACGAGTAAAGTACCGACGCCGCCCACCAGTCTCGCGAGGCGTGCCCGTGCATACATATTCCGTACCTACTTCCACTTACAGGTCAGGGTGTCTCGGCGCCACCTTTTACACGGCAACCGCGGCCTACTGCACAAACCCGTACGGGTTGTCCGGCTGCTTACTGGGTTGGAGGTGGGCTGGGCGGGTGCTCCCCCAATGAATGTGTTGGGAGGGGGGCCCATGCGGCAAGTCTCTCATGCAAGGAAGACGCCGTTCCCGTCGGAGATTTAGCTTACCGGCAGATTGGCGCTCGCCGATCGGGAAGCCGGCCTTCCCTGCTACGCGATCGCCAATTGCGCTTCTAGAAACGCAATTTTCTCCGGCTCTGCGACAGTCCATCAAACACCCCAAAACTTTCACATGGCATAATAGAACAACACGATGTGAACCGAGAGGGGCCCGACGGGGTAAGAATATGCATATTCGATCTCGAGAAAACTTGACAGTGGGCGTCCCGGATAGGAAAAGTAACCGTGCTCGCCAAACCGAGTGGTTGGGTCAACATGACATCAAAGGTAGTGACGCATATCCCTCGGGTTGTTGAAAGCGGCAAGTTGGGCATCAATAATTCGAATCCGCCACCCAATAATTGAAGAACGGCAGCAGTGTGTGTGGTGTGTCAGTCTCTTGCAGCCGACCACCCCACGCTTTCTAGCGATATCTAAACCAAAATGTGCACTATGAAAAATGCATCTCTTCCACGTCGTGTTGCTGAAAATGAACAAAGTCGAGGGGTGGGGAAGCTAGGTGCCCGAATCGTCTGTTTCCTCTTCTCTCAGGGCCCCGTGGCCCAACACTTTGGGCTCGGCTATCCTGGATTCGTGTGCTGCTGCCGCCTCTGCCGCCTCTGCTGCTGGAGTAGCCTCGTTGTCTTGGCGCGGGGGCCCTCCACGGAGTGCGATCGCAGGGAACGACTCGCTGTCAGCTGTCTGATCGCTGGTGTCAGGCCTTCGAGGGGCGCGCACGTCTTCGACGCCCGATTCAACCGCAACTTCTGTGCTAGGACTGCTAGCATTAAGGAGGGTAGCATGCATCTTTTCCAATTCGTCACCGAGCTTGTCTCTCTTCGGGCGAGGCTCATCAGCCGACTCCCCGTCGTGATGTCGCTTTAAGATTTGAGAAGCATCAGCGAAGACGTTTGTTGCGTCTGTCGGGGCAATGAGGCCTCTCAAAAAGTGTTCTGCGGGGGGACGATCTTGCGAGATTGCAGAAGATTGAGAGTTGTCTGTCGTTGGAACTCTTGAAGGTGGCCCTGGGACTATCGATGGAGATCGGTCCCTCGAAGATGACCGCGACGGAACAGGTGTGCCCCTCGTCCTAGAGACTGTTAGTATTTTACCGCTGCTGAACAGCGCGGACATGGCCTACCTATTGCTTGTGGTACCCAGGTTGACCTGCACTGAAGCTGATAGATTGTCTTCGCTTCTCGCCGCGTCGGGGCTTGACAGCCGGGCGATTTGGCGGTTCCTTTCGTCCGCCATACCAAGCCACGTGAACTGTCGCACTTTAGAGGGTTTTGCTGTTCGTTTCTCAACTAACAAAAGCTCTGAAGTAAAGGAGGTCCAAGCAAGGACAGCTGGACGAGGGATTATGTACGAACTAAACTCTGATAAGCCCAATTAAAAACGTAAAGAGGGACCAAAAGAAAAACCACTGTGCCCAGGAAATGGCAAATGCGATACTACTAGATATTACAGGTGCCTTCTGAAAAGCCTTGGGAAACTTCCCAGTGCGGTTGCGCTGTGTAGGCCGACCCCTGGCCGACTCTGGGTGCGCGGGAGTGGCGCCCGCCCGCCATCATCGTACAGCCTCGATTGAACGGTAGCTCTCAACTCACATGAGAGCTCATTAGAGGGTTGCGTCGTGGCTGACGGGTATTCTAGCACAGGCTTGATTGGCCTTGTCAATCGGAGATTCAGATCCGATCACGACGGATGCACCGTGACTACGGCAAGGAAACAGGGATAGGGCGCATGAGGGAGGGAGAGAGCTGAAGAGATGGTGTTGGCTGCATGAGCAAAGGTGACCTTCATTTTCTCAGGATTCTCAGCTGAGCTCGAGCTGAACTGGAAACACTGCAGTTCAACAACACACCGAGGACCCATGGCGTTGGGGTCCGAAAATAAAGAGGTCATGAGAGTTGCCTGGAGTCGGGAGTCCTCAGGAGCGGAGCTGGCGAGAAAAACGCACCGAGCCGTCGAGGGACACAGGCGCCTGGGAAGCCGTCTGGGTTATGAGTGTGGTCCGGAGGGCGAAGGAATCGTGGCTCAGTCGTCGAGCCGAAAACTCACGGACGACTGATTATCCGATCAAGCAACGCCGGAGGCTGAGCGTCACGTGCTGTTGGATTTATGCGTAATCCAGGAAATGAAGGATAACCATCTTGACTCATGAGAAAATGCAGTGCATCATGGCAGGTGCGCCCCCGCGGTTATGCGTTCGACAACATGACCACACACAGAAGTCAACGTTGCTATGGGCTGCCTCAGGCTAGGCTGCAAGAAAATGCAGGAACGGTAATGCAGCTAGAACTATGCAGGGATTGATTGGGCTGGGACAGCCCGGCGCACGGACGAATTCGAGGCTGATGAGGCTGCTGGAGTTGCAACGTCCATCGGCAGGGAAGTCGCCACACACCTTCGACTCACCTGAGAGGTGAACGGCCTAATATTTCCATCCAAACATTGAGAACTGAGAGCATGGCCGGACAGGGGACTTGAAAGACGCTATCTTTCCGGTCAAGTGTCCGAAGACCCGGAAGGCCAAAATGGCAGACTCGATGGACCTCGACAGCCCCCGAGGGTCTAAGCGGAAAGCGAGTGAGATTGACGACGCAAACTCGAACCTGAATAAGGAAGCAACTGCACCGCGTCGCATCAGGGTATGATTTCAGATACCATCCTGCCTGTCAGAAACCACCTGCTAAGCGCGCCATCCGTATTTCCAGGCACTTGATCCCGACGTGGTCAACAAGATCGCTGCTGGCGAGATCATTGTTTCCCCCGACCAAGCCCTGAAGGAGCTTATCGAGAATGCGGTTGATGCAGGCTCCACTGCGCTCGAGATTCTGGTGAAGGATGGTGGTCTCAAGCTGCTGCAGATAACCGACAATGGCTGCGGTATAGACGTGCGCTTCCTCTCCCCCCCGGTCTAGCAGGATGCTCACCGAGGAAACAGAAAGAGGACTTGCCTATCCTGTGCGAGCGATTCACCACGTCAAAGCTGCAGAAGTTCGAGGATCTCCAGTCTATTGCGACATACGGCTTTCGAGGGGAGGCCCTGGCTAGCATAAGCCACATTGCTCATCTCACCGTAACTACCAAGACGGCCGATTCTAACTGCGCCTGGCGTGCTCACTATGACAGTGGCCGGCTGTCCCCGGCAAAACCTGGCCAGTCCTCTGATCCAAAGCCAGTCGCAGGCCGGCCAGGCACCCAGATTACCGTCGAGGACCTGTTTTACAACGTCCCCACCCGGCGGAGGGCCTTCCGGTCTGCCTCGGATGAGTACAACAAAATTATCGACATGGTAGGCCGCCATGCTGTCCACTGTTCCCACGTGGCTTTCTCTTGCAAGAAGCACGGCGAGTCGTCGACTAGTATCTCTATTCAAGCCAGTTCTTCGGCCGTCGACAGGATCCGGCAGATTTATGGCGGCAGCATCGCTAACGAACTGATCGAGTTTTCTACCTCGGATGACCGCTGGGGTTTTAAAGCTGCAGGGCTAGCTACCAATGCGAACTACAGCATGAAAAAGACGACGATTCTGCTGTTCATCAACCACAGATGCGTAGAGTCTACAAATGTTCGGAAATCTGTTGAGCAGACATATGCGCCTTTCCTTCCTAAAGGTGGCCACCCTTTTGTGTACCTCAGCTTAGAGATCGATCCGCAGAGAGTCGATGTCAATGTACACCCGACGAAGCGGGAGGTGAACTTCCTGAACGAAGATGAAATCGTCCAGGCTGTCTGCGAACACATTCGCTCAAAGCTTGCGGCTGTTGATACGAGCCGTACCTTTCTCACACAGACTCTACTGCCTGGTGGCGCCTGGTCAACTCCAGACTCTGCGAGTGCAGCAACACCCAAGGCGGGTACTGGCGGTAATAGCAAAAGAACTCCCGCCCGGTCAGAGAGGAACGACAGTCGTCTCGTGCGTACCGACACAAACCTGCGCAAAATCACAAGCATGCTGCCGCCTGCGGCTGGGGTGGGGGCTTCGCCTTGTGGGTCGCGAACCACCAAAGGTAAGGGTAAGGACACTGCAGCCGCCGAAGCGCTCGAATATGAGACAGTAGACAGAGAGATGACGGCTTACCGCCTTCTGAGTGTCCGAGAACTGCGCGCTGCCGTACGCGAGGACATGCACCATGACCTGACCGAGATTTTTGCCGCACACACATTTGTTGGCGTTGTCGACGAACGGCGTCGCCTGGCCGCCATCCAAGCCGGCGTCAAGCTGTTCCTGGTCGATTACGGCCGGGTTTGCTTCGAATATATCTACCAGGTGGCGTTGACAGACTTTGGCAACTACGGTGTCATTCGATTCAGTCCGCCTCTCGATCTTCGGGAGCTGCTCGACATTGCCGCCGAGCAAGAGAGCCAAAAAACTGCTGGGCTATCGAAGACCGAAGGGGAGGAGGAAGTTGATTTCAGCGAGATCGTCGACCGTGTTGCTGAACAGCTCATCGAACGGCGCGAAATGCTGCTCGAGTACTTCTCGCTCGAAATCTCTCCCACGGGTGAGCTCCTGAGTATTCCTCTGCTGGTCAAGGGGTACAACCCACCTATTGTCAAGCTGCCGCAATTCTTGCTACGCCTGGGCCCACGGGTGGACTGGACGAATGAGAAGTCCTGCTTCGCGAGCTTCCTTAGAGAGCTGGCGTCATTTTACGTGCCCGAGCGGTTGCCTGCAACGCCTGGTGGAGAGGGTGAAAATGAGAGCGAGAGCCCGAATGACGCAGGCGAAGAAGGGGTAGATGCCGATATCAAGGCCCGAAGAGACCACGTCCGCAGAGCGATTGAGCATATATTTTTCCCGGCCTTCAAGGCTAGATTGGTGGCAACCAACTCCTTGATGCAAGGCGGGATATTGGAGGTGGCTAACTTGAAAGGGCTATATCGTGTCTTTGAGCGGTGTTAATCTCAGGGACCTGACTGAAACTTCCCTTTTCGTCCTAGGAACTTGGGATTTATCAGCGGTATACTTCTTTGTTTGAGATCTGGCGGATACTGTTGCTATATCTCGTATTTTTTTGTTGCGCAGCATAACTGAGCTAGGCGGCCAGGAGCATTGAAGTTTAGGGCAAACGTCCTCTTAGTTAACTGAGCTAGGAGAAAGCAACTTATAGTTCTAATGTTCCTGATGTAACGACCAACCATGACCCTAGCTAGGATCTTGCCCACGTATTTGTGTCTATATCGTTCTTTGTATTGTTGACTAGATTTGGCAAAGGGGGGGGCGGGGGGGGGGTGAGTGGATTATCCCCATTCTTCGTTGGTGCACACCCCGCCACTCGAACCGTCTGAGACATCCCCAATTCAAATTTGGCTTGCCTGCTACTTGCTCCTCTATTGATCAAGCTCGCCACCTCCCTCATATCTGACTACATCGAAAAAAGTTGCCAAACGGTGAGATAACTACCTACACATTCATACCACGTCGCCTACACATATAAACACATCACTATTCGCAATCCCCAATTAAAACCGTAAAGTGCATAGCCCCCAAAACAACCCCTCAATAAATTTCGCTTTCACTAGCTAGCTAGGTAGGTGAGGGGATAGGCAGCTAACCCCTCCGCTGTAGTCCCTACTGATAAGCAGTGGTAGTTGGTAGTAGGTACCAAGATCGGGTGTGGTAGTAGTAGTAATAGTAGTACTCGTCACTAGACCCTTCTCATAGGCTGACTGTATCGGCTTCTCCCTTTGTTTCTCACGCTTCCTTCTTTTTTTGTGAGTTTCGTCCATCGATACGGCTCACCAATCCGCAACAGTACAGCAACCAGCGACAACAGACGTTCCTCGCCACGGCACGCCGCAAAAGGCTAAGTCGCACATAACACAGCTTGGCCTGCTTGAGTCAAATAAACTTGTGTCCCCAAACTCCCCTCCCTCTATCACGCAACAAACTAAAGGAAACAACAAGGGAGCCTATCATCACGCATCGTTTTCTTCCTATCCCCGCCAACCTATCCCGCAAGGAAAAGTCTGATCGTGGTAGCGTCCTGGTTCAAGGACCTCTGTATCCTCCCGGTGGCATCATACCTCTCCGATCAAAAGGCACACCAGGAAATCCTCCAGGTCCATCAGGGCCACCCTGATAACCCCCTGGACTCATACCCGGAGGTGCCGGCGGCAAGAAACCCGGCGGGACGCCCCCATAAAAGCCCGGCGGCGGTAACATGCGCGGCAGCGCTCCCGGCGGAACTCCAGAGAGGCCCTCGAGCTGCGGCGGCGGAGCCCCAAATACGGGACCCGGCGGAGGAAAACTGTTTGGATACATGCCCGGGAGATTGGGCATATTGGGGTTCCTGGGCCCATTCACCAGCCCCGGCGGCGGAATCATAGGCCGCTGTGGGGGCGGGGGCATCTGGTTACCTCCTGGACCACCGGCTCCACCACCTCCCATTTGGAACGGGTGCATGCCGTGGTGATCCAAACCTGGGGGATGGGGTCGCTGAAGAATCTGCGTCGGCTGCGGGCGGCTATCCATCTCCGGAGGAGAATGGAACTGCTCATCGAGGAAGCCCGGCGGAGCTTGCTGTTGTAGTCTCATTTGTTGTTGCTGCTGCTGTTGCTGGCGCTGCACAACATTACGCTCGCGCTGGTACTCTGGCTCACGGTCCGGGATGTTTGCGAGTGAGACCTGCTTGGTAGGTTGTGGCATCCTGACTTGCATCTCTGGTCTGGGAGGTTCGCCCACATCACGGTGGCTCTGCATAAGCCGCATCAGGAATTCCGTGTTGCTGGCCGTGTGCGTGTTGTTTTGGCTTCCCCTATTGCTTCCCTGGCTGGGAAGGTTGTGACGCTGCGCAAGCAGGTCTTGCAGTGCTTGTTCCGGGCGCGAAACAGGAGGTGCCTGCGTCGGAGGGGCCATCTGACGCGGCGAGATCATGTTGTGAATCGGGTGCTGAGGGGGCGGCACACGCATTCTATGATCTTCCCGATGTTCGCCATATTGCTGAAACGGCTCCGGAGACGCAACATGCTTTTGTTGTACGTCTTGAATGGGAGGCTGATGCTGTTGAAAAAGGCTCGCGAGTGGATGAGGCGCCGGCCCACTGCCTTGCACCGCCGGCCCGCCTGACCTCTGAAGTTTTTGGATAAGAAGAGCGAAAGCCTCCCTTTCCGTATCGTTTTGGGGAGGAAAGTCGGACGCAGAGCTACCCGCCTGAGGCGCTGCTGCAGGGGTTGGGGGCTCTGTCCTTGCCCGGTTGTCTTCCTGCGGGGTTAGGAATTTAGCCATGAACCTTGACGACTTTTGAGCCTTTGACCGTGTAGCCTCTTTGCTCTCTGCAGCAGGTGTGCCGGGTTCAAGAGAGGCGCCGCCGCCAAAAGCAACAAAGAATTTGTCTGGTCCGGAATCAACAGCTGGTGCTGAGGCGGCTTTCAGATCAAAGTCTGCCATACTGTCGATAATCGGCTTTTCCAAAGCAGCAGGTGGTTGCTCTTCCGGCTTCGGTGTCGCAACCGCCTTCTTCGCTTTCATGGTCTCCATAAACTTCTTGAAGTCTTCCTCCGTATGACCATGCGTCTTCTCCTCTAAGGGCTCGTCAAGCCATTCGGGGTCACGCTCGATGCGCTGCTCGCGGTCTCGGTCCCAGCGGCGGTCGTAATTTTTGTCATTGGTCCGCTCACGCTCACCACCTCTTCTGTCATTCGAATCGGGATCCCGATCACGCCAGCTTTTGGCCTTGTCGATGCGCTCGCGCTGGGAAACGGATGTATCGCCATTTCCGCCCTCGTTCGTAGGTTCTCTGAACCATGGCTCGGACTTGCCACGAGCCAACCCGTTTCGGCGGGGGGCCTCGGCGTCTTCAACATCCTTGTCCCGGAAGCCGTCCAAGTTTCGGCTTCGCCGGTCACCGACTTCTCGTTCGTCTCGGTCTCGTACACGGCGGTCCTCTCGGCCGCCGAAACGTTCCCCTGCAGCTCCCATGCGCCCATGGAAGCGCTCCGCACCTTCGGTGCCAAAACTCTTTCGTGGCTTCACAGTGCTCCAGCCCTCGCTATCTTGGTCCTGGTCGCCGCGGCGACGGAAGTTGTTACGGCCATCCCTGTCTCGATAGCGATCAGGCGTAGTGGCATCCAAGTCAGTGGCTCGGTTTCGAAAGGCGAAGCGATCCGCTCGATCTTGTCGATCTGCATCCTTCACCACCTTGTCAACCTCGCCGCTGATCCTATTATTGCGCGTCGACGTAGCAGACGCAAAATTAGTCCGAGGGGGGCCTAAAATGATCTCGTCGGGATCTGATAGTGTCAGTACGATAGGCATACAACGGAAGTCATCTTTAGGATTCCACCGTATTCCAGGCGGGTTGGGGAGGTCAGGCATACTGGCTGCGCCCCGAGTTCCATTACGGTCTAGCGCTGGGCGCCGATTCTCTTGGTTCAATAGGATGCTGTCACTACCAACGCTCTTGACGCGATCGGTGGTTGTCTTGGGCTGGTTCCGAAATGTCTCCGGGGGTGGTCTATTGAGAGGACAGGGTGTTAGCACCGAGCATTGTAGGCAATCCATCCCCGTGCCGAAAGTCTACACAGCAGGGCAGGAGACATACCCCATCCATTCCTCTGCTGGGGGCAGGGCCGGCGGCTTGACGCATAATGGAGAGTCGCGAAGGTGTAGCAGGAAGTCTGCCGTGTATCGGCTGGCCATCATCAGGTCATGTAGCGACCATCAGCCGCGGAGAGGAATATATGTTCGCCGCAGCATCCACCGAAACAAAATCGTATTGCGAGTGCGAGGGTGCAGGTGGGAGGGGAAACGAGCAGAATTGGGTTCTGGCGATCAGGTGCGGTGGCAGGGCACGAGAGAGCGGGTCGCAAGGCCGCCGCGATGATTGGAGGCGAAATTTAGCGGCAAGAGCAGAAACCACAGATATAGAGGCGGGCGCGGAAAGGGAGGGTCGAGACACAAGTTTCTGGTAATAACTGTTCGTGTTGGGAGTGTAAAGCCAGGGTTGTTAGATATTTCGGTTGCTTGTTCGTGTCGTTGGATTGGTGGTGTTGTCGGCTGGGTTGCTTGTTGTGCCTTGTAAAGGGCAAAGAGCTGAGAAATCGATGCAGCACAGACCAACCAGACAAGACAGGGGCGGCGGGCAGGTGGGTTCGGCGCACTGCGGTCCAAGCGTCCGGGGATGACTTCAGGCTTCCAGCTTTCAGGCTGCGTGATGCACCTGATATGCTGATTCTTGCAGCGTGCAGCTTAGCTGCCCCACGTCAATCGACTGTATTGTTTATTATAGCTGCTCTATGTGTGCTCATATTCTGACATTTTAGTTTTCAAAGGTACTGTCTTGCTTCGAGAAGGCAGCATCACAAGGCTCAGAGAAGGGGCCCCATAAGACAGTGCAGAAGACAGTTTTATTACTGTCAAGGCAGCATGCGTTTGATGTCATCGGCCACATCCTATTCTCGAGAGGCCTCACCCCATTTTCCAACACGTGTTTTCCAATGGCTATTCCAATGCCACCAAAACCTGCAGCGCTTAAGAAATAGCTGTTGTACAGCCTGTTTGAGGGTTTATCTCTCGTTTTATGCAGAGCAAAGAGGCCCTTTCTTTTGGCTAGAGCCTTCGACGTTGGTGTAAATTACACGGCCCAGATCAAGAACCAATCGATGATTGGGCAATCCCACATGTTTGTTCATTATTCAGATGCTACCCCCCCAACCCGTCCATCGTCTTGAATTGCAATGAATAGAGCCAGCCATCAGGCGAGACCAGCAATAGGTCCATCATCGCCCTGGCACAATTCTTTGATACCCCCTTGACTCCACTCCTCGACCTTTTCGCGATCACACGTCCGCCACACACGGGCTTTCAACCCTCTATACAGCCTTGCCAGCCGTTCATCGCCTCCTTTCCCTTCCAGACACGTCTTTTCCTGTGCCTCCAACCAGTTCACAATCCCAAACCTCGTGGTCAGGGTGGTACTCCCCCCTTCAATGCCTGTGACCTGGTACAGTAGCCTCAACACCTGTGTCTGCAGCGGTAGCCGCATATACGGGTTCGCCGCCAGTGCCAAAACCCTTTCGAGCACTGGCCCATTTGCTCTGCGCTTGTGGAATAGCTCCATGTCCTTTGCCGTCCGCAGTCCGTCAAGGAGATAGGATAGGAGCCAGTTGATCTGCAAATAGTACGAGTCGCCAACTGTCGGCTCCTCCAGTAAGACCTCGTCAATGAGTGGCAGACGGTCCAGGTTCCAGATTGGGCCTCGTGCAAGAAACTGGTTTATCTTGGGGTAAAGACTCGAGAGCGGATCACGTAGTATTGCTAGCGCGTGGTAGGCAAATGCCACACCTGGGCTTGGGAGGGGGCCAGTTTCGACATGACCAGCCCTGGCCGTCTCGACAAACTCGGAGAGAAGTAACCATATCTGTTCCTTCTCTTCGTGCTCTGACTCCCGGATCTTGGCTGCGACTTTCAGGATGTTGACAAGCGCCTCTTTTCTGATACTGGCGTGTTTTGAGGTGAGTAGCTTGACGAGGGATATGGCGTAACCTTCATCAATAAGCTCATCGGCGGCCTTATTTGTCCATTTTACAAGCGCTGAGTTGTCTGCAACCAGACCATCGGGAACCTCCAGTGCGCTTTGTAATTCATCGTCGTCCATGACCTGTTCAGGCGTGTTATGTTGATCGCCCGCGACTGTGTCGTTTGCTATCCTCGTTGGGCGCCTTTCCTTTGGAGGCCAAGTGTTGTGCTCAAACAATACTCCACCGGGAATCCGCTTGTGGGCGAGCTTTGCTTTGCTGCTTTTGAAAAGAGCGGATATTTTGGTGTATATCGCATTCAGCAAGGTCTTGCTCTCTCCGCCCGTGATCAAAAGGCCAAAGAATTGGGGTAAAAACTTGCCCAATGTGCCAAGAACGTCTTCGTAGCCTGCACTGAGAGCAAACGGCAGTTGTTCCAAGACAGTGACTGCCAGAGGGCTTGCAACTGCTTCGGTTTTGTGTTCGCTCAACTCCTGAGCCAGATCCTGCATCATTTCGAGATATTTAATCGGCGCTGTGCCGCAGCGCGTCAAGCAGTTATCCAAAAAGGGCCAAATAGGAGAAACTAGCCCATGTGATGATTGGCCTAGAGATTGTAATGTCTCAAGCAGAGGAAGCAACCCGGGATGGCCTTTCTGTGCTGGCACTAGCTGATGCTCGACAGCTACAAAATCAAGCACCCGACGTATCCCCTCCAACGAGACACCATTCGGGGCGTCAACACAAACTTTCAGAAGCATCGTGAAGGGGGAAAGTGTAAGTGTCTCCGAAGCGGAGAACCAGCGCATGCCAGGCGAGTATCCAGCAATGGCGAGGAGGTTTTCCAGTTCTTTCAAACTCATTGCAAAGTCGCGTGGATCGTCCAGCTTTTGTTCGGAGAGCTGACTGAGTGATTTTTCTAGGAAGGGGGAAACGTCGAATTTGGCCATCAAGGCCACCTGTGGGGTGACCTCGTAGCATAGTCGCAGCAACCTGCTTGCAGCCTCTCGGTGAAGAATGTCTCCCTCCGGTATTGATCGATAAGAGTTGATCATATCCTTGATTCCTGGAATTCTCTGGCAGAACTCATCCACAAGTCTCCGAGCGGCCTCTGCCCACAAGGCCTGGTTGGCGTGTGACCGATCTTGGTACATTTTGACCGCTGCATCCAGCTTCTCGGTCGCAACAACCAAAATCCGCGTCGCAAAGAAGGAAACCATATTCGATTTGTTTGCCAGGCAGCGGACGAGTGACTTTTGGTTTAGCGGAAGCGGTAGGATGTTATCGATGACGATTGTGGTTGGTGGAGGTAGTTGCGGGAAGCCGGGCCCGCGAGAAAAGTGTTCTGGAATCGGAAGTATCACCGCTTTGAACAGGAAAGCCGCGTACCCAATCCATGTTGCGGACAGCTTGGGGTCGAAGGTAAATGACTTGTTTTCCAGAAAAAAGCTGGCTACCAGCTCTGGCGCGACTTTGAAGATAGCTGTGACAAGGTCGCTTTGCTTGACGCTGGCCCAAGGACGAAGATTCGGTAAGAAGTTGGAGAGCGTGAAGTTACGGACCGGAATTTCCTTTTTGTACTTGTTAATCCACATGATAGCTTCGAGACCTAACTCGTCAATCTCAGCAGGGGGCAGCACAGCGTCGAGGTCGATGTCGCGAGGATAGAACCCCGAATCCTGTCTCAGCACGCCACAAGAGGGGTTGGTGCAAGCGGTAGTCAAGAATTCATGCGCAGCATCGGCAATCGAAGGCGACTTAGAGTCCTCGGCCTGGCGATACTGATAGAGCGATGAGATCCTGACAAGTGTCGAGACGTTCAACAGATGCCCCTTGGCCTCACGGGGAACCTTCTCGTCGATCAACACACAATCCCGAAGTTTACTCAACATCTCCAGCACCAAGTAAGGAGGGTCTTGCTTAAGGTCCCTGGTAAGCGCGGCGACAATGTCCCTCTGCGAGATCAGCTCCTTCCTGGCCTCGGGGTGTAGAAATTTGAGCGCGCTGAGAAAGAACAAGAGAGCCGTAGTCCTTGGTGACGGCCTTTTGTCATCCTCCGGCTCCTCCCCTATGTGCACAATGCCCATATTCCGGGCTAGCGATTTGAAGGTCGATGCTCGGGCTCGAAACAGGGGTTTCGCGATAGCTCCGCCATCAAATGAGATCGCCTCCCTCAGCAGCCGTAAGGTGGGCGATATGATGAAGGCCTTGCCCTTGTCAGTCGATAGGTTTCGAGAGATGAGCTCTAGTTGGCGCTTCTGTAGCAGGGTCCTGCAGATACCCAAGCCGAATGGGACCATTTCGAGCGACCGCGAGAGGACTTTGAGGAGCAGGGCGAGCACGACAGGAACGGCCGACATTAGATTTTCATTGTTGGTCTGGTTGGCGTAGCTCCATGTTTGCATGATGTCGGAAAGGTATGGTTGTTGCGAGCCCTCGTCCCCCTCGCCATCAACCTCGCGGGGCTGGACGAATCGCAGGTAGTCTCTCAAGATGGCCCCACGATCTATCTCGCCGCTGTCGCCGTCCGGGTTGAGCGACGCATCAAGGAAAACCTTGAAGGAGTGAAGACCTGCCGTCACTTGTCAGCACGGCTAAACAGAGGAACAGAAAAATAATAATGCGCCGGTACCATGCCTCGCGCGCGTAGCATCCTGTTCGAAGGCGAGCAGCTGGCTCAACTGGCGACTTGTGTGGACATCTTCGGAAGTTGGCGCTTCGTGCACAACTTTCTGCCTCTTGCGTGATGTGCCTCCAGCATCACCGGCGCGGGCAAAACGCTTCCCCATTGTCAGTTCTTTCCGACTGTTCGCGCAGCAATACGTATTCTGATTCGTTGCGAAAAACCACTAGATATTCGGTAGAGTAGAGGGACTCCAAGAAATTCCAGGTCGAGAGTATTCTGCCGCCCGCTACCGCTTGCCAATCGCAGCTTCAGCCGTGCGATAAGCTTTCAACCCCTGGCGAGTGTGGGGTCAGTCAACTGAACCATGTTGAAAGGAGAACGAAAGAGACAAGCATGGAATTTCGCATTGTGATCTGTACGGTTCGGGGGTTTCCCTCTCTAGGGATCGGTAGGTACAGCCATATTTCCACGTTAACCAGTATGCAAGCTATTTGAAGCATCTGCAGTTTGAACAGCTGTCTTGCAATTACCTATGATCAAAACTCCTGAGAAAATACGTTCAATAACCCGTATGTTTGAACCTAATAGTTTACATCCCCGTCCGCCCGTCCTAAATTCGTATTCTCTCGTCCTCACGTGCTCCAAACGTCCATATCAGGTAGATCGCGGTAGCGCCATACTCCTCCCAACCAGACACTACAGCATATCCCCCTGGTACTGGTACTGCTGTGGTTGCTGCTGCTGCTGCTGTTGTTGTTGCTGTTGATGTTGTTGTTGCTGGTAATGTTGTTGTTGTTGTTGTTGTGCAAGAAAAGCGTTCGGGACCTTCGGTACTTGCGGGCTCAGCGGGAACCGCACTTCCCCAGCTGATCTACCCCCAGTCATTCTTCGCATCCTGGATCTCGTGCTTTGCGCGAGGGGCCGTATCATGCTCTCTAGGAAGAATGAGCTCTCGCCGCTTCCTGTGTTCGGTCTTTCGTCATCACCATCTGAGAAGACATCCTCGGGGAATTCGTCATCCGATGCGAAGTCGCTAATCTGCCCATGGTATGATGCTGGCGCTGATGGAGATGTGATTGACCGCGCGTGTAGGCCCGGCCGCGATGAGACGGGGGGCCCCACGTTGAAGGCGCCGGGGTTCATGGTATTGGGCAATCCGTCTCGCGATATCATGGGTGGCCTATCGGTAAACCCGTTCTGAAACGAAGATGTATTGTTTGAGGCCTGGTGTAGAATCGGGAGAATCTGCTCATCATACAGCTGCGCGCCTGATTCGAACGTGTCGGGGGAGAACTCCGTGATTGTCCGGGAAGAGCGGCCGTCGCTCGGCGGACTTGTCGAAAGATCGTCAAAGAAGTCATCCAAGCTATCAAGCTTGGATACAAGGTCTCCCATCGGTGCTTCTCCACGCACGTCATCCGACATCATAGTATCTGCCCTCTCCGAGGCGGGAAAGTACCCGTATGGGAACTCGTCGGCATGAAACTCAACCTCAGGCGTCGGTGTTGGCTCAGCCGCGATGCCCTCCCCAGTCTGACACATGTAAAAGGCTGCGTGTATGTTGGCCCTCGTGGAATCCGTCTTGCGTGCAGGCATAGGGATAGCCCATCCAGATGCCTCGGGTATGCCGAAAAGGCTTTGTGTGCGTTCGTACTCCTTGCGAATTATCTTTGACGTAGATCGGGTCATGCTCATGCGGAGGTGATGTTTGTCCATCGAAGAACCGGACATGGTCATGATGTTGTCGAGCACCTCTAGTGCTTCCATGCAGTACTCTGTTTGTAACAGTCGCAGCAACGGGGAAATCAAGTCAGACCCGTGCCCAGCCATTTCCGGCTTCTTCATGTCTACTTCCGGTATGATGACGCAAAGGATCTTCATGGTTTTAAGCTTGACCCAAGCGGTGCCATTGGTGAGAAAGCCGATCAGCATCGTTATCATGCGGAAGTCCAACAGCGCCGGTGAGTAGTAATCACGCAACGCGGCGAACATCTGCGTGACAAACTCGTTCTCGGTCGAATACTTGGAGGCGAGATAGCCATCTAAGACGACGGCAATACCAGTGAGTCCCTGCTCATCTGCGGCGCCCAGCAACGCTTCGGCTGTTTTGATAGTGCTGGGGTCCAGCGGTTGCCGGTCCATGGCATACAGGAAGCGAGGAAAGTTGGCGAGGATGGTGAAAAAAAGTCGGCTATCGTCCCCGATCAGGCTATCATTCGGCAGCGATATAAGCTTTTCCAATGTGCTCAAGGTCAGGTCAAGGCACACCGAGGATCGCAGTCCCTTGTACAGCAAGGGTTGCAATCCTTCAAATGAGCCATCCCACTTTGATGGCTGGCCGTCAAAGAGCAACCTGCGTACACTCGGCGAATGGAAGTCCAATTTGTCCAGGAACTCGTTGAGCATCTCCACAGCTTCCAAGAACTCGCACTCATTGATAGACTCAAGACAGGCGCACGTCGTCCAGAAAAGTTGTGGGAAGGTCACCAGTTTTTCCGCATCGAGTTTAGCAATGAGAGTTTTCAGGGTGGTAAGAATCTCCATGGAGAATGTCTGGATCTCGGTGTCCTCGTCTGCGATGGTGTTGGAGAGGCGCGCCAGCATGTCGCCAAGCATGTAGTGATCCAGCGATGTCAGAATGCACCTGAATATCTGGAAGGACCGGCAAGCAAGATGGCGAACGGGGCATGATGTAGCCCATGTTAGTGAAAGCCTGCCCCACTGGTCCTTGATACCAGGGAACGTAAGCTCAAATGTCTTGACAACCTCTGCCGTCAGGTACTCCATGCTCGGTGGTACCTTGCTGTCGCAATCGTCAACCTTGCCGTTACTGTCTTCGTAGCTCCATACCACCGCTCGGTCATGCCGGCGAATGGCATCGATCAGGCCCTCCATCGCATGCTTTGTTGTCGCCGGAGTATTGTCGTCCAGTCTTGAGATGACAAGCTCATGGATTAGATGAACTAGCATCTCGCGGGCCTGCTCCTGAACCAGCGTAGTGTAGTGGTCCCACAACACCGTTACTACCTGAAGTAAGACAGGTAGATTCTCTGGAACCAGGCTGACGGGAGCCACCATGAGATCCACCAGCAGTATGAGGGACAGCTGGCCAAGAGAGAATCCTGTCTGCTTGGTGCCGACAGGGAGAGCCTCAGTGAGATCTGCGCAGTACGGAAGCATGCCAATGTCGGGTGGTGGTGGGACCGCTTCCCGTTTCTCGTTGGGTACCATTCCCTTGGGTGTGATTTGTAGAAGGAGGAACTCAACAACTTTGTTCGCGGGTGTACTGTTTGTGCTTGCCAGGAACACGACGATCTGTTTCGCATACTCAACAAAGTTTTGCTCCCTTCGGTCCAAGCAGAGGGACATGATGAAATCCAGAACAAGTCGCACATTGCCAGGGTAAGGGCCTGTAGCGAGCGCCTGCCACAGCGCCTGCACTTCGTTGTGCAACGCCGCGCTGGACTTGATCGTGAGTTCGAGGAGATTGGCTAGAAGTACATAAGACTGGGCGATGGGCCCGCCGTTTGGATCAACCTTGAGCTCAATACACTGGATCCACGGAAGGATCACGGCGATGACATTTCGCTGTGCGGCTGGCTGTATATCCTTAAAGGAGAGCGTGAACTCGGAGAAGATGTGGAAGGCCACATCCGTGTGTTGTTTAGCCAGTCGCTTGGATATCTCAAACTGTGCGAGCTTATATACTGCCTTTGTTTTATCGGAGATGCTGATTTCAAAGTCCTGGATTTTGGAACTCCGGGCTTGCGGTTGCCGTTCTTCCAAGGCCCTCAGAACATGGGCCGACTTGGATCTTATCTCGCACTGGTCGTTGCCCAAGGTGAAGAGGCAGATACTTAACAGCTTCCAAAAGGGGCACGGGTAGTCAATGTGCTCCAAGAGGACATCCGTGACGACAGTAAAGTAACTTTCGAGCACCTTCGGAACCTCGGTAACATAGCATCTCGCGATACAATGCTCGAGGAGATACGGGTATTCCTGGTTGTGGACGATCAAGTTCTTCAGGGCACGCCGGCCAATGACGTTCATGCGGTCACTCCCAGAGTTGAAAATCGCCTCGATCCAGGCAAGCATCCGGCGGATATCAAACTGGAGGGACGCGCCGCTTTCCGTAGTAACGCTGATAGGCCCACCGCAGAGGGCTGACATGGCGCTCAAGGCAGCCGTGCGCAGATTTCTCTTCTCAATCTCCATCGCCGCCGTCAGCGTGCCCCGTTCGCCTGCAGTCTGCTGATCAATCAGAGACTGCCTCATGCTGTCCTCTCTTTGCCGAATCTGTGACTGGTTGGGAGAAAACCCACACCAGTCTTCCATCAGGGCAAACGAGGACTTGCGGGACTCGAACGTTATCCACCGAGACGGATCATTAGACCTGTTGATGCCCTCCCAAATCTCCTCCATGAGGCCGCAGTAATGACGTCGCAGCTGCTGGAACTCCCAGTCCATTTGCACCTCGCCATCCATGAGGAAGAGTTTCAAATCTTTAGCATACCCCACGAGGTTGCCAAGGATCCAGTCATCTTGATAAACCTCTTGTTGTTTGAGGAAATGCGACGTTAATTTGTATACATGGGTGATTTCGGTTCGGAGGAGGTCCATCTTGCGGTTTCGCCGAGGAGTGCTATTGGTACGTTGATGGATGCGCGCACGCGCTTCATCATTGCAGCGAGAGACGTGCCCCTGAAGCTCTTCGAGGAGGGTGCGGTAGATGTGGATATTGATGGAACCCATGGCCACCACGACCGAGTCTCTGACGGAAGGGGAGGTGGCAGACAAGAGGGGATTGAGGTATTTGAACAAGACCCGTGCCGACACGATCTTATCTGTAGCCGACTTGGACCCTTTCCGCCCGTGCTGACCGTTCCGCCCCGCGTTGACCTGGCTGCCTCCTGAATCCGAAAGCGTGGTACATGCGAAGACGAGGTAAAGCTTCCATTGCTCGATGAACACCTCTGGCTGTGCGGTCGGCGTCCTGCCTGTCAAGCGGCCGCTGCCAGGATCAGAACCATAGGGAAGGGAGCGTGGTGGGTCTGAGAGAAGGACAATTGGTTTATACATCTGGAGAATCCTGTCGCAGATGAGATCTCTCCCGATAGTGATGGTAAAGGGGCACTTGTCGAAGGCAATTCTCACAAAGTTGGGGAATATCTTGAACCACAGAGTCGTGTCATATGAAACATCGCTGGTGCAGAGCTCGATCAGAGCCCCCTGACTGTTAGTGTTCTGCATGCCACGCTGCAGTCTGCTTCGTTCCGCCACAGATAGGTGTTCGTCTTTGAAACTCATAACCTGCATCGAGTCGTTTTCGAGAATGTCTATGAGCCTCGTCGTATCCTTCTCACGGCCGCTAGATTTTCTCAGCGCATTGTCGAATTCTGTGATAAGCCGCAACACGTTGATTGCGTAGTAGCGAACCCGACGGGACTGCGAGCAAAGGAAGAACAAGCCATGGGCCTCAACGTGATCGACTTCGGCCCAGATGCCCGACAGATCAAGCTTGATCCCTCGTTTGTCACCGGCAGTTCCAGGATCACCACTTTCGCCAGTCGCATTTCTCGTCTTTTGCCTGATCTCGTCGATCCAAATGTGGAGGAGTTCAACATATAGCTTGAGCGTTTTTTCAATGTGTCCGGGGCCAAGCATGCCGCCATCAGACATGGTGGAGTACCGATCCTCAAAATTGAAGATGAAGCGAGAGAACCCCATCGTTACCTGCTGAGCATGGGACTGTCGAGCGATAGCCTTTAGCGACTGGGCGGACGATTCCGCTATGTTAGATTGCACATGCGCAGTTCCAGTGCAAAGGAGGTTTATCAAGGTGTTGAAGGGAATATCCAGTGAAAGGCATCGTGGTAGGGCTTGTACCGCTACATGAAGTAGCTCGTAGAACGCCTGCTTCTGGTCCTGCGGGTTTGGATGGTCATCTCGCCTGGAAAAGTTGAACGACTCAGCGATTGGGGTCTTGGGGCCTGGGCTGTTGAACTTCTCGTCCAGCGCTGCCTGACCACCAAAAGTACTGTCGCAGATGACGGTAATTTTCCCGAGAATCTCGCAAAACTTGGTGTAATAGTCCCTCACGGTGTCAGTGAGCGACGACACTAACACTGGTTTGGAGAGCCTTTCGTCATTTGTGATATGAACTGGAGTAGCTGTCGGGACGCCGCGCGGGGAGCCGAGCATAGGGGAGGTGGGAACGCGGTCAGGAGATGGAGCGGGTGCATAGATTTGGGGAAACGGAGGCCGACCCTGATCGCCCTTTTCAAGATCCGACATGATCGCCAAGAATGCACGTATTCCAAGAACTACCCTATCGGGATCGAGCTGTTCTATCCGCAGCTCCTTGTTGGAGGTGAAGAGCTCGGCGCTGACCAAGGGGAAGATAATGTTCCGGAAACAATATTCAGGGTGTTTGTATCCGACAAACCTGATGATTTGTATGAGTGGGTCGGCCACGGCGGCGTCAATTGCGCTGAATGAGAATGATGGTTTCTTGGCATTAGGAAGGACTGCTTTCAGTACTTCGTCAAGTTTCCGGTTGGCGCCCGTCATGTTGTCGTTGGTACGATAGAGATAGGTCCAAAGTAGCCTGGAGGTAACCTGGAGAGTGAGCGGCCTCGTATATCGGTCTTTGAGTCGGGGTTGCAGCGGGTATATCAGCTGGAGCCACTGGCTTGCAAAGGTATCTGGAGAGGAAACACAGAGCAATGTGGCGGTCAGGGGGAATGTATATGACCAATGCCTGAGTTTGACGAACATCACAGCCAGTCGTGGTCCGATTGTAGACAACACTTCGCCCCATTTTGGGTGGGTGAGATCGCTGTTGGTGGCGTTCGCTGCTATCGGAAGCAACAGCATCTCGAGTACTTGGCAAAACGCAGACTTCACTTTCACGCCATGCGCATGACCGAAGAGCCTCCCCAGTGAGGCCACGAACTCGCAGGATCGGTCCCAGGATTCCTCAGGTGACGTCTTGATCCGGAGGTGTTTCATGCCCCCTAACACAAGTTCCATTTTGCTCTCAATATCCCGCGTCGAGGCCTGCCCTTTGCCACCCACGTCTAGCAGTGAGCGCTCGAGGTCAGCGATAAAGCGGTCCGATACGCTGGTGAAATTGATCTCGCTCATCGCACCGAGTAACTGGGCGAACAGGTTCCAGTTGGCCAGCTTCAGAGGTGAAACGAGCAGCTGTTCAGTTTCTGATATCTTCAGCTGGCCGAAAATGATATTTTCGAGCTTGTCTTCCATCTCGGGGGTAATGGACGCAAGCGTGCTCTGCGTCATAACTTCGATGAGGACACGGCAAAGGATATAGATGGAGACTGTGGACCGCCGCTCTGCCTGAGCAACATATTCCTGTTTAGAAGCCAATGTCTGCCCGCCCTGTTGGCCATCGGGAGCGCCGCCACCGGCACCCATAGACTGCACGGGCTCGGTATTTCGTCGCTGTAAGGGGCCCCCGGGAGGGTAGTTTCTTGTCTGTTGAAGCTGGTTCCGAGCTTCGTTGGCTGCATCACTCTTGCTTTTCCTCCACAGCATCATAGAGTCGATCAACGGTTTAGGCTTTTGCTTCGCAATGTGCCCGAGGGCAACGATGAGCTGGTCGAACGCGGGGTCCACGCCGGGACCGCATATCTGCTCGACTTGCGGCTCCGGGTCAAAGGGAACAGTGATGCATTCATTCAGCTTCTCTTCGGCCTGAGCAATAAAGGAGGTAAAAAGCACGTGCAGCGCGTACTCTCCAACAGTCTTCTGTTCGTCCTTGTAGTGCCTTGAGGAATGCGAATGTTGATGTGCATGGTCTCGCCGCGGCTTCCCACTCCCGCTCTGCATTCTTTCCAATTTCCCTCGACCTTCGGGTGCCGTGGCAGACGATATCCTCTCGGGGACGTTCGGCCCAGTAGCGGTCGACCCCGAGAGGGCCGTAGCAGGCCTGGATCCTGTTCCACTCTCACTTTCGAAGCGAGAGAAACTATTTATGTCTGATCGTTCGCTCGCAAGGGACGCGCCAGCAGCGGCAATCATTTGGGGGCTCAGAGGGCTCGACGCAGAGCTGGCAAGGCTGCCGTTTCTCGAATGCTGTATGCCTATGCCATGGATGACGGATGTTTGGCGGTGATGACCATACGACGATGCTTTCGGGTCTACAGCCCGCTCGATGACGCCCCCAAGACCACTTCTCGATGGCGGCGCATGGGCTCGGCTATGCGGAAGATGACCGAAGGAGGTGCTCTGATGTTTTTCGATCGACGACTCGCGGGAATGGGGTACGCTTCTGGAATTGAGGGCGGCGGGCTTCAGCGTCTGTTGCCAGTCCTCATCTTCCTCGTCCAGTCGGGACACAATTCGGGGCGAGAACTTCTGCTCGGGCAGCGTCGACTGGGACGGAGCTATCTTGGTCGTCAGCATTGACAAACCCAAATCTATCGCCACACCATCTACTCCCCACTGAAACGGACCGCTGAAACAAGAGAGGACGAAAGCGCCACCAGACGCAGCAACAAGCTCAAGCTTTTGCTAAGACCCCACGCAAGCCCCCAAGTCAAAAGGCCAAAATAAAAGAAAAGCGGCGCCCTCGGGTGGGCGGCGACCGCAGAAGCCACCCCTCCCACGTTTCAGGCGCCGTCACCGCAACCGCCGCCGACGACGCCGCACACACAGATCGGCCACCAGGGCGCCCACAGGCGCTAAGTACTCACCCATTGTCCAAATGTTGGCTCATGATACGGCCGGCGACGTCCAGCTGTTTCCGCGACCCGATTTTTGGGGGAGGCAAAGGTCCGGCGCCGGTGTTGCAGAGGGTACAGAGACTCGAGCTCGGTCAGACGGACGTCGGGAGTTCCAGGTTGATGTCGCGACACGGTACCGCAGGCAAAACAGACTGGATCCATCCAAGCAGCATCCTGCCCAACGAGACAAGCAGAGTTCTGTCACGCCTGCAGGGCTGCAAGGGCGCCAGGGCCTATCAGGGGGTAGGCAGCGAAGCTGTCCAATGAGGGACAGCCTTTTTCCCAACTCAGGCACGTCCCATCCTCACCCTCGGCCATTTGGAGATCGGCTTGAGATGTCCTGCATGAACCCTTACCACCAACAGGCAGGGAAATCAATCGTCAGCGGCTTCATCTATTCAAGGCCGCCCAACCACTGGTCGACGAGCCAATGTCAACAGACTCTCATGTGGGTTGGTTATCTGTCCAAACCCGAGATTCGTGCCATAGCACCAAGACAGGGCGCCTAACCAGGAGATGCAGATACGTCAATTCCACTGTGTACAAACGCATACGGATTGCGCCTCCTTTTGAAATGAAATGACAAGGCCACAATGACTTGACTTTAGCAATAACGCGGCCTCAAGGTACTTCGTCGAAGGCGATCCCACCGTCATTGTGGCAGTGGCTATTGCAGCTGGCTGATGTGTGAGAAGCTGTTGCAAGGGCCGGTCTTGATGCTGACATAAGTTCTATGTTCAACTGCCGTAAATAACGTTATACTATCCCCCGAAGAGAGGGGTGTTCACCCTTCATCAGTCGCAGACCACACTTTACCAGTAAGTTGAATTATCGCAGTCTTCAAAACAAAGACACCAGAAGAATGTCAAGAAGGACAGTCGATATGCATCATGGTGGGACGGATGGGAGATGTCCCGTTACACCTCGCTCATGAGCAAACGAGCTTCGCGGTCTCTACTTCTCCAGATGAGCAAACACTTCGAAGTGGAGAGGCAAGGAGTGATAATTGTGTGCAACCTGGATCACAATGTCGGAGGAGAGGCACTGAATCGTAAACGACTCCGCCGTTCTCTCTAGATCCGCGGCTATGGTGACCGCGTGAGCGACAGGAGGTTTCCAATCGCTACCTGATTGACTTGCCGTCAAGAATCGTCCCAAGCTGCCGGCGATCGGCCATCTCCACTCAACGACCGAGTCGGCACCGGACAATCGTCTCGGATCCGCAGGTGCCTTTCGTAGCGGCCTGTTACGGCTGCGCTGCTGCTCAATCGTGCCGCGATTGGCACAGCGAAGGCCAAGACGATGTCGTCCATGGACAAACCTGTTATCAACTGGCTCTCGGCAGCCTCTGATGGTCAAATGGAGTAGGCAATTTGCCCGGGGATATGGTGAACTGGATACGGAGACTTCTGGCCGCAAATATTGGTTCCGACACGCCAAATACAGTAAATCCAACACGTAGAATCTAGTGGTGGCCATTTGCTCAGCCATCATGCTTCGCCGGGTTTCCATCCGGACAGGTGGGAAACGGTTTACGCAGCACAGGCACGCCTCCAGAAAAATCCCCGTTTGAACTGAGGAGTCGAGATCGCTTCTCCATATCCTCTTCTCCACGGTCTCCAACAAAAGCGGAGGTTACCCCACGCATCCGCGCGACAACGGAAAGAGGCGAGGAGACGGCGGTGGGCATTCGTGGCATTATGTACGAGGTACCGACGAAGAGGTGTGGTGGACTCATTGAACATACCCCTGCCCGCCGAACATATCCGAACTCGACTCGACGCTGCGAGATTCAGCATCGTCCATCGCTGCAGGGTTTGGAGAGCCGTTTCTGACTCGGATCCTGCGCAGCTGTTTGAACGGCTCGAGCAGAGCGTGGACGGCCGGCCGTGGACCGTACACTAAATGCAGTGCCGTGTCGTGTCACGCCCGTCAGCGCAGGCAAGACGGTATGCCGGTCAGACAAAATGGTTGCGTGTTACATTGTTGGCTCGCCCTCCGAGGCGGGAATGTCCGGATCCTGGCCCGCCCTGGTTGCCAGCGCGGGTTGGCGGGTTGAGGTGGTGTGTAGTAGGTGCAGAGGGCGCAGTGGCGCCATTGAAAACCAAAGTCCCCGGTGGGGAGGAAAACCGGCGGTCGGGACCCTAACTGGGACCCGCCCCGGCATGTGTTATCTGTATCGATTATCTTCACTCTTTGGGTCGAACGCCGCAATAAAATTCCGCCTTCACCTCGCTTCTACTCGGATGAGCTTACTTTCTCCCCTCCCCCTTCTCCGGCCTCGTAACCCCTTAATTCTCCCCTTTCCTTTCCCACCTGCCCATTCACGTTGGGTACTGCTGGCGCCGTCGATCTCGCGCGTTGCTTTTTGCTTTCGCTTCGGCATCCGCTGTCGGCGCTTGTTGTTGACAGGTGGTTTCTTCGCTTCCGCGCGTCTGCCTGTTCCCGCTCCAAGCCCGGACCGATAAACACCGACCGGAACCCGGACCGTTGACCGGACACAATTTCGACCCTCCTCTGTCGCCGAGGACGTGCTTGCCACGACTGCAGCAACTACAGCGAACATACCGAGATCAGACGAGTCGGTACGAGTCGAGTGCGAAACCTGTCGCAACGCTTCGGCAACTAACACACGCCCCGGGGTCCAAAGGCTGCGCAACCGCCTGACGCACCGGAAAGAACCCGCCACTTGCTCGCCATGGCCGAGCTCGATACGCTGGACATTATTGTCCTGGCAGCTCTGCTGCTGGGCACTGTTGCCTACTTCACCAAAGGGAAAGTCTGGGGCGTCACCAAAGACCCGTACTCGACCTCCTTCGCAAATGCCAATGGCTCCAAGGCCGGGAAGACAAGAAATATTGTCGAGAAGCTAGAGGAGTCGGGCAAAAACTGCATCATTTTCTACGGATCCCAGACTGGCACCGCCGAGGACTACGCTTCAAGACTCGCAAAGGAGGGCAAGAGCCGTTATGGCCTGGAGACTATGGTGGCCGACCTGGAGGAATTCGACTACGACAATCTCGATGCCATCCCCAACGACAAAGTCGTCATGTTTGTCCTGGCTACCTACGGCGAAGGTGAGCCGACCGATAACGCCGTCGACTTCTACGAGTTCATCATGGGCGAGGACATTAGCTTCTCCGAGGGCAACGATCCTCCGCTTTCAAACCTCAACTTCGTAGCTTTCGGCCTTGGCAATAACACTTATGAGCACTACAACTCTATGGTCCGCAACGTTAACAAAGCGCTCGAGAAGCTCGGCGCCCATCGCATCGGAGAAGCCGGTGAGGGCGACGACGGCGCTGGTACCATGGAGGAAGACTTTTTGGCCTGGAAGGATCCTATGTGGGCCGCCCTGCAGAAGAAGATGGGCCTGGAAGAGCGCGAGGCTGTCTACGAGCCTATTTTCGGTATTGTCGAGCGTGATGGTCTCACCCAGGACTCCCCCGAAGTCTACGTCGGAGAGCCCAATAAAATGCATCTCGAAGGCACTCCCAAAGGTCCATTCAACGCCCACAACCCGTACATCGCGCCTATCGCCACGTCTTATGAGCTGTTCAGCGTCAAGGATCGGAACTGTCTGCACATGGAAGTCGATATCAGCGGTTCTAACTTGACCTACCAGACTGGTGACCACATCGCAGTATGGCCGACAAACCCCGGCGAGGAGGTTGATCGCTTCATGGACATTCTCGGCCTCAGTGACAAGCGCAACAAGGTAATCAGCGTCAAGGCCCTCGAGCCCACCGCGAAGGTACCGTTCCCGACCCCGACGACCTTCGACGCCATCGTTCGCTATCACATGGAAATCTGTGCCCCTGTCTCTCGCCAGTTCCTCGCTACTCTCGCCGCCTTCGCTCCGGACGAGGAATCCAAGGCAGAGATGACGAAGCTTGGCGGCGACAAGGACTACTTCCACGAAAAGGTCAACATCCATCATCTTAATATCGCTAGAGTCTTGAAAAGCGTGAGCAAGGGCAAAAAATGGTCCAATATCCCCTTCTCCGCTCTGATCGAAGGTGTCACCAAGCTGCAACCCCGTTACTACTCCATTTCATCCTCTTCTCTGGAACAACCTAAGATGATCTCCATCACCGCCGTCGTCGAGCGCCAGCATTTGCCGGGCCGTGAAGACCCGTTCAGGGGTGTCGCCACCAATTATCTTTTGGCCCTCAAGGAGAAGCAGAATGGCGAGCCTAACCCTTGTCCTTTTGGTCTCACCTATGAGATCACTGGCCCCAGGAATCGTTATGATGGTGTTCACGTCCCCGTCCACGTTCGCCACTCCAACTTCAAGCTCCCATCAGACCCCACAAAACCCATCATCTTGATTGGCCCCGGTACCGGTGTCGCTCCATTCAGAGCCTTCGTTCGCGAGCGAAGGAAGCAAGCTGAGAATGGCGAGACGGTCGGGAAAACAATCTTGTTTTTCGGATGCAGGAAAGCACGTGAGGATTTTTTGTACGACAAGGAGTGGGAGGTATGTTTATACATTTTCACCTCGAACAAGAAGACAAAAGGATCTAACCAAAAATGTAGGAGGCGAAGATGGTGTTGGGTGACAACTTCGAGCTGGTCTTGGCCTTTTCGCGCGACGGCCCTAAGAAGGTTTATGTCCAGCATCGTCTCAAGGAGCGGGCGAAGGAGATCAACGAACTTTTGGAGAAGAAGGCGTACTTTTATGTCTGTGGCGACGCGGCCAACATGGCTCGCGAGGTCAATACTGTGCTTGCACAGATCCTGTCCGAGGAGCGCGGCATCCCGGAAGCCAAGGCCGAGGAGATCGTCAAGAACATGAGAGCCTCCAACCAGTACCAGGTACGTTTTCCCTCTTCTAACGCGGTCCTGTTCTTGGAACTTGGCACTGACACTTTCGTAACAGGAGGATGTTTGGTCATAAACAGAGGAATTCGCTGGGCAAGCAAGGCGCTAGGTTTTCGTCCACCTAATTCGGCGGTGCATGCGCGCGGCTGTGACTTCAGGAGGGAAATAGAAGGAGTCCGAGAGGTATACTGTCCATATTGGGCCTCGACACTCTGGAACCTACTTAGCTTTTTTTTATATCACTACTCGTTATCTTCCCCCGCTCGCTGCCGTGGAATGATGTTCCTGCACGTCTCCTTGTTCCCCCCTCTTCTCTCTTCCCCCAGCCAGAAATGTGAGTTGTGAGGGCAAAAGAAAGCAAGGGTCTCCTCATGGGTAGCTGGGAAGCTACTGATCCAATAGACGAGTGCGATCAGTGGCCCGAACGGAACCACAGCCGATCTTGAGATTCCGATTCGACCGGATCAGGGGTTCCATGGCTGCACGCTGCGTCAACGTGCAGATGCAGCACCCGCCGCCAGAACCAGGATCTGGACTGGACAGATCAGATTGGTAAATACTTTACTAGCATTTTGTCGTCTTTTTTTGGTATTGCACTTCTCCAAATGTCGGGATGGAGCCACTCACACCATCTCCATTCCCAGTACACTCAAGCATTCCTATCCTCTCATGGCGATTTCATGTTCCGAGTACCCGTAGGTGGCTTGGTTTTTCTGCCCGCGATTTCCCCGCTCCCGACTTCAGGTCTCCCCTTGCTCGATGTCCCGTCCCATGTGCGACACAACCTTTCGTGATTACAATTTGATCTCGCCCGAGGGTGAGTATGTCGAGCTATCATCGGCTAGTTTTTGTCATGCCTCTTATAGCTCACCGCCAAACACAGAATCGGGGTGTTTTTTTGGTCTCTCTTCCTGCCCAACCCTGTTTGTCCTCGGTTCCACAAGGGAAAAAAGCCCCCGGCTGTCTCGGGCCTTGTTCTCCATCCCTGGTGGGCACCACATCTCAACAACATGATCCAGTGCCCAGGCTGAGACTTGCATATGACCGAGACACCCGTCGACCGCCGCCTATTGTTTCCAAGGCTTGGTGGGTTAGTGGACTTGGTTAAGACCGGAGACCACTCGAATCTCATTTCCTCCTCATTGTCTCTATTTTCCTTCTGCCATGCGTGTCTCTCTCACCGCGATCTGATTCGGAGCTGCAAACGACAAGTCTGTTCGTTTTCCTTCTTGCGCGTTTGAGATTACGCAGCATGCAGGGAGGGCGAGTAACCCACCTCAACTTCCTGACCCTGATGGACGCCGGCAGGCCAAGGTGGGGGGAGAGATCTCACATATGCCCAACCATCCACACACACGCAGTCCCTGTGCCGGCTGGCAAACGAACCACGGCGGTGGGCTCAGAAGACCCGGCGCGGGCCCCCAGGGGGGCCATCTAGGAGCCGCCTACTAGGAGGTCATCTAAGACATCTCCATCCTCCGGAGGACGGCTTTGCTCTACATCAGCCAATCAGCCATATTCGACACACATCGGAGAGCCGAGTCTTCTCCTGCGCCAACCAACGGAGCTTCCATACCCCCCTCATGCCTCCATCTAGATCTCTCCTCTATCCAGCCTCGATGCAAGTACTTGACTCGAGAGGACGCCCCAGATCAGATGCCTGGGGGCGAGGCACGTCGCTCAGCGGGCGCCACTCATGTGGTTGGTCGGTGCTTCCAACCCTTTCTGCTCTGCTCCCGATGGGTAAGCCAAAGCGACAAGTTCGTCCTACGCAGGCTGGATGAAGCGAGAAATGTCGTTTGGTTGCGGCTCCCCGCCTCTGCAGATAAATCCAGCCAGGCCCTTATCCCCCCAGAGTACCGAAGGGGCACTCATGCACTACCTCCCCATGTAGTTGCCCGACCTTCTCTTTGCCACTTCTGTGCCCTCTTGTATCTTTATCTGGCCGCCATCTCCATATTTGCTATCAAGAAGCCGTTGCCATCACGATCGTACAGGACCTACAAGATACGACCGTCCAGTTAGCCAATCTTGGTTGTTTCTTTGCGCCGCTGGCCAAGATCCAGCGTTTTTGGACTGCTTGGGGCTTGGGTGAACGTACCCATCGACTAACCACGACGAGAGATAGTCTTTTGTTTGTCCTTTACCACAGCCTTCTCACGCAAAAGCTCATTTTGAACAGGATACATGTGGTTCGTGAACCCGACGAGTTTACCTTCAATATTATTAAAACGCCCGGGCGCGCTCTTTTGGTTGAACTTCTGCAGAGAGATACCCTCTTGTTTCGCCAAGGCCTCTGTGGATCTCTATCGGTCCACGATCCTGAGTGTTAGCTACATTGTAGCCCGACCGAGGCAGTAACGCAACCAAAAGCCTTACTTGCGGGGATATACCCAGGTTGTGACGGCCTGAAAACCATCAGGCTGAGTGTTGTCAGGTTCGATCCTGCCTGGCGGGCAATCGGGTGGCCGGAGGTCACTCTGTCGACTGTCCCAAGGTTCACGAAAGGTTTCAGCTTGTCGGGAGACTGAAAACTCAAGGCCGCGTAGGTCCAACAAAGTTCCTGGGTCAGGGAATCATGGTCGCTGATTACCGAGAATCTCACTCCTTAGATTCCGAAGGTCAACAAGCTCCTGGTCGTGTGTTGGAAGCTAGGTGGAACAGTGAGCGGCCCTTTCTTGACAGCCAAAACACACCGAATTACCCTACCTGCCTTAGTCGTTCTTTCCTCCACAAACGACAAGACAAACGAAAGCCAGCCAGCCCCACGCTGCTTCACCGGAATTCTTCGGGCCTTTCTTTTTGGACTGGCGGCGCCTGCCTGTGTGTTTGGTTTATCAAAGGGCAAGATAAAATCAAGGACCATTGTGCACTTCCCCAGGAGTAACTCTCGGTCCGGGACCACAGGGCAAATTTGGGACAACTGGGCGAGTCGTTGTGTGCCTTCCAAGTCTTGTCTTATTCCCCTATGTTTGCGGCGTATGACCTCCTGCTACCGAACCTCGCGCTGACTACAAGATGTGCCGCAGAAAGTGCACTCTTTGGAGCAGTCAACAATCCTGGGCGCCTTCCTCCCCTTGAACTCCAACACTCTGGTCAAGCCAGGCACAGGTAACACCTCTTCTACCCAAGTACCTAAGCAACCATACCTATCCAGAAGGAGGGGAATCTACTCCTTCCTCCAAGGATTTAACATCGCCCTTTCCCTAAGGTGAGCAGCGTTTTGCCGTCCCAATGGCCCATTTGCCTCGTCCCTTTAAATTACGACTCTCCCACCTACAACCTTGCGAGCTTGTCCGTGACGCGAGCTCTTCTTCCGATCATTACAGCATCAACAACACCCTTCACCCCCACCACAGTCTCTTCCATTCATCTTGCTCGATAGCCCGACCATCTTACCTCGCACTCGCTTGCATCAGAGTCTTTGGTACTAACATTCTCCATCGCTGGCCAAGTTGGTTCCTTTGCCGACAAGCACTCGATCAGGCCCCTACGAACTTGCTGCCTGGATCTGTGATCCTGTTTTGGAGGTAAGTTCTGACTTGAATCTCGCTTTCAGGACCTCCCCAGTCGTCCCGATGACGCCGAGCACACTGGACCCGTGTGCCTCGAAAATCTGATTTCCCCCCTCCTCCACGTTCCTGTCTCCGTCTCAGGTTCTTTCCTCCAACAAAACCTCCTCTACCTCAAATCTTTTTCGGGGACAACACCTTCATCTCAAGCACCCACTGCTGAATTGGCAAGCACCTTGCAACTTCATACTGATAGCATTCCTTGAAGACCGAACTTCTCGATTGACCTCGGTTCTGTACGGTGTGTACTGTGAACATCCCAGCAGCTGCCTTTTTCTCCCAAGTTGGGCCCTCTCGTGCTCGAAACTTTCGTGCCTTGTCCCACGCTACAGTTGCCGCCTGGGCAACTTTACATCTTTCCGGAACACATAATCTTCATGTTTGCGCCGATTCCCGCGGAACCAGGAGCTCTTCGATTTTGGTCCACCCTGCTCTTTCTTCTGTCTGCTTTCCATCTCTTCTCAACGATCAGTCGGTCAACCGCGCTACAGTTTTAACTGCGCTGCGACGAAGCGGCTAACAGACTATTTGCAGATTGTCAGAATGACCATGTATCGTACCGCATCGGGCACCATGTCTGCGGACAACGGCACGAATCGCCACAACAACTATCCTGGCTACCTGAACCCCCAGCATGGCACTGGTGCTCAGCACGACGCTTCTCCCCACGGCCAGCATATCGGACAGGGAAATGATGGATTGAGTGCTGTCATGAATCAATTCAGCTCTCTCAGCCTTCCTACCGGCCCCGCCTTGTCGCCCGGTACGAACCTCGCCCAGGTGCAGGCCCACCATGCGTATTGCTCGCCTCAGGACCAGGCTGTGGCATACCAGAGCTATCACGTCCCGCTCCATGTCGGTATGTCGCCAGAGACGCCTTATCCGTTCAGTTTGTCTGGCCAGTTTCCCGTCCAAGGAGGGTTTGCACCTATGCCAGTGCCCTACCACAGTGTCCCTTACACCCCGGGTCGAGTCAGTGCCTTCGCTGATCGCTATCCCGAGCGCTACGTTGATCGGAGTAGCAGCAGCGACGTCCCTGCTTTGGAGAATCGGCGCGGCTCGTACTCGACCACTGAGTCTACACCGGCCACTCCTTTCTTTGGCAGTGCTTCCGATCGCGGCGTCAACTCCCGCGTTCCTGTCATTCCCTCCAGCTACACCACGCCTTCCCCCGAGCAGGTTGCTGTTCCGGCGCCCACTCCGAAGCCTCAACCTGTCGACGAGGAACTCTTGGCCTTGCTCAAGGAGCATCCCGCAATTCCCGAGGCAGTCCCAGCGGTGTTCACTCCGCCGACTCACATGAAGACGATCGAGCAGTGCCTGGAGAACCGCATCCATGGCAATCGCAATGTTTACATCCGTGGTCTCCACCCGACGACTGATGACGAACTGCTGCTTCAGTATGCCTCGCGTTTTGGTAAGGTTGAGCAGAGCAAGGCCATCATCGACACGGCTACTGGCGCTTGCAAAGGGTATGTTATTTTGCCCGCTGTGTTCCCATCGCATGCTAATGCCTTTCAGCTTCGGGTTTGCCAAGTTCGCCCATGTTGCCGACTCTGAGAAGTGCATTCGGGGCTTCTACCAGCTTGGCTATGAAGTCGGTTTCGCTCGTGAGAGCTTCAATGCTAGACTCAAGGCCGAGGGCGATGAAAGTTCTACCAATCTTTATTTGTCCAACTTGCCGAAGAATCTCAACGAAGCTGTAAGAACACGAAGTTGTTTCGGTAATGCTTAGGGACTGACAGCCATTCAGGAGCTCAATGCCATCTTCATCAACTACCGTGTGGTCTCCAGCAAGATTCTCCGCGACAGCATGGGCAACAGCCGAGGTGTGGGATTCGCCCGGTAAGCTTTCGCATGCGTTCCGTCATGAACCCGCCTATGCTGACTAATACATTCAGTTTCGAAAGCAGAGAGGAGTGCGAGGACATTATCAAGAAGTACCATGGTGCTTGTATCGGAGAAGAGGGCCTGATGATGCAGGTTAGATTTGCCGATAACCTAGCCCAAAAAAAGCTCAAGCGAGCACCAGAATATCGTCAGTACTTAGCGGACAAAGAACTGATGAAGCAGGTCCGCTACGCCGATACCCCGGCTCAGAAAGAGCTGAAGCGTGTCACCGCCGAGCGCCGCCAGTTTCGTACGAACGAGTACAACATCGGAGCCTACGGCACGGCGGACGTCGGTATTCACCCTAGCATCTACCAGCAAGGCTCTTGGAACCGCCGCCTCGGTTCTGGCGCCAGCGCGTATGTGGCTCTTCATCCATGATTGTGCAACCCTGCCTAACAGATGGCTAGGTCCTTTGCTCCTCGCGCCTTCGGCCGAAGCAGTTTCGAGGGCAGCTCGTTCTCTGCAGTATCTCCGGCTGCGAGCGGCCACGCTCCCACGTATGGCCGCTTTTTTTGTAGCCCTAGTCGTCATGCTGAGCATGACTACTAACCGTCTTCCAGGCAGAGCGTTGCGACCCCCGGTGCGGCCCCCTCCGACGATGGTTCAGCTGATGAAGGGGTGACGATCGTTAAGTCTCCGACTGTGGCGAACGGCAGCACCCAGTCATCGCCCACCATCAAGAAGGAGAAGCCGTAGCTGACCGCAGATGCTCTGCATTGGCATTCTTAACCTTGGGCTGCCTTCTAATGTTCAACATGTCTACGTGGCTTCCTGATATGGTGATTCTGGCAGCATTTTTGGCACCATTGTCATCTTCTTCTGGTCCGGCTTGTCTACGGGCCACTTGTTTGCCAGCTCACATAATTAACCCTCAGCTATGATTGTTGCGGGGAGGAACATCTCAAATGCTCCGGGCAGATGATGGCGGTGCGGGGTGGGCATGGACTCTCAATGGAATTGTGTTTTTTGTACTTGTACTTTGCCAATATTGTCTGGGATTGCGCGTTGTTGATGGAAAGACCATGCTTTTTGGTATCGGTCGAGGCGAAAAGATCAGAGATTAAAATTCAGGCGCTCACTGAAGACTGAGATCCCTCGATGAAAACTGGGAGTGATACGAGCATACCATAACGCTTGGCTGCAATATCTTGGTATGATGGATGGTGGGACAAGTGTTGGAATGGACGAACACTGTCCCTATGTCGGTGAATAATATGCAAGAGTGTTTCATCGGGGCACCGTCCTTGATAGGGAGGATGTCTAGCTAGTTCGGGTAACGACAATAACAGCTATTAATACTCCCCATGCCGTGGGAAGTACCCACACTGGCAAATTCATCTAAATAACGAGATGCGGACTGCTTATACGTAGGCTGATGTAACAATGACTCGGGGGACTAGTAATGGGTTTGTTCATGTATCTCCGCTAATCTTGAGCTTTGCGATCCCTCGATCATCACCTAGTAGGCTACACTTATTGAGTTCTTGGTCTCCTCCTATTATCAATACCGTTGGCTCCTCTCTGTCATTCCCGGAGCCCTCTTCTTCATCCTCGTCATCGTCGTCGTCATCATTATTATCATAGTCGCTGGCGGTCTCGTCCTCGCCCTTGGCGGCGACAAGTTCCTGCTGCTCCCTGATGGCGGCCTCGAGATCCTTGGCCATCCTTTTGGTAAACCCGGACGCCTCGAGGGAGGCATCTATGCGACGGGCGCCATCTTTACCGACTGTCTTCCTTGCGTCGGCATAGAAGGGGCCGGGCTTGGTGGGAGTGAAGTGGAACCGACGCAAGAAGAAGGTCTTGATGCAAGCGACATCGCGGTTGAAGTACATCTCGGCGTTGACGTGATCCATGGAGACCATCTGGGGGAAGTCAATGAGGACGGGGGTTAGGGTTACGGTCGGTTCCTCGTCGGGGTTGTTGCTGGGGACTTTGTCTTCTTTGACGAGGATGTTGAATTCGTTGAAGTCGCCGTGGATGAGGCCGTGCCGTGCCAGGCGTAGTATGAGCTCGATGAGCTCAGAGTAGAGGGCGGCTGGGTCTGGTACCGCAGAGATCTGGCGAAGGGGGAGGGCGTCGATTAGGCTCATGACGATGGTATGGCGCGAGTGGCCGATAGGGTTGGGCACAGGGAAGCCGTCTTCCTGGAGGGCCTTCATGAAGGCAAATTCCTTGGTAGCGGCGAGGCGTGATAAGTACTGCCAGGAGCCGGTTTGGTTCTTCTTCAGATAGTCACGATTGGACTTGACTGAGCGGAAGGAGATGCGACCGAGGCGATGAATCTTGAGCACAAGCTGGGCGCCTGTCTCGTCGGCGACGATCATGATGTCGGACTCCTTGCCGACACCGATGCGACTCCCAACGCTATACACGTGACGCTTTGCCGAGTGCGTGTGCAGCGCCAGGTAGTCGAGCCCGCCGTAGGTGAGGCGGTAGCCGTCGTACTTGGCCTCCTTCATTTTCCCAATGAGCCCGTTCTTGGCGAGGACTGAGATACACCTGTGCACGCCGCTGGCGCCGCCCCGCAGACGAGAGAGCTTCTCGATCAGGGGGGTGGGCACAAGCTCATGGTTCTTCGTCCCTTGCTCTACCTAGCGGTTGAGAGTGGTCAGTGAGGTCCAACGGGCTGTGGCAGGGTGGACTAACCGCTGCGAGGACTTTCCAGTCCTCGGCGGTGAGATGGCGCATGGCCCTGGTGTCTAAAAACATGTTGGCAATTTGACGAGGATAACACACACTCTAGAAGCCTTGTGAGATTGTGTATAAGTGAGGAATTGACCCGACTACAGGACTCGTCAACCCCACCAACTTTCAGGCCCGGCCCAGTGCCCCTCAAAAAATTATGGCGAGGAGGCACGATAAGATCCTCTAGATTAGATAAGATAAGATGAGGACCGGATTTTGTATCTGCCGGACAGGGATTAGGGAGCCTCCTGTGGGTCCTGTTCCAACGGCAGGGGAGCTTTGAGTGATCCGGCCAGAGCTGACAAGTCGACCAGGTTCGTGCCTTTCCGATGCCGCGCCACGCCATCAAACCAAAGACGACGTCAACTTTCGCGACCTTTTGATTCGACGACCCTCTCTTCTCGCAGCACACCACGTTTCTGAATTGAACACTGCCCTTGGTCATAAGGGAAACAGCACTAAACATTCAAACGGGATCGAGATCCCCCTTTTCACAATGGCCAACGGGTACAGCATCTTCGTCGGCCTCGTCGTCATCGCCGCCATGTGCGTCGCGGCGTGGTTCTTTGCGCCAAAGGGAGAGAACCAAGTGTATGTTCCACCTTATGAGAGCCCTCTACGCTGAAATAGTGCTGACCCATACGCACCTTTTGCTTCAGACTTTGGCGGTCATCCCTCATCCTCACGTTCGTCAGCTGCTACTTGATGTGGGCTATCACTTTTCTCGCCCAGCTGCACCCCCTCATCGAGCCTAGACGGTCCGGCCTGCGCAAGGAATTCGCACACCATTGAAGTCTCGGGGATCGCGACACAGAAAGTTAATCGGGCGGAAGGCTTTTGGCGGAATCAATATTGAGCCCAGACGGAAGTCGATCACCGCACGAATCCCCATTCCTACTACTGCATCACCACCATGTTAACAATACACTGGGACGGCGTTTTTACTTCTTTTAATATGGGCTGTCGTCGGGGCTGTAGGGCTTTAACGTCAATGTTGTGCAGTTACGGGTTGCTGCGCGGAGGGGCGGAAATGGCTCAATAAATAGGCATTGTCCATGGAGGTCATTTAAAACCGGGGGGTAGCAAGCGGCGAGGGTGTCGACTGTACGGACTGAATGCGATGGCCTGGTCTCGAGCTTAGAGGTGAAGGGGAGAGTTGCTCCCCAATGTAAAACATATGTTTACAAACAACTCAACAAGCTCCAGCTTTCGTTGGGCCCTGAATTGAACTGCCTCTGACATTAAAGACATGTCTCATTGAGTTCTATCCAACCGCTAACCTACCAGCCCAGTCCATAGCACGCATCAGCAGCGCGCCCAGCGCACGCCCATCCTCAGCTACGCTACTCTCACCCGCCGAATCTACCCCCTCTAAACCTGCGGCCCAGAGCACCGCTCGGCCCATCGCCCAGCGACTCAGCGCGCCAGCCGTAGCCAACAACGCCGCCACACCATACCCACAGCCGAGGAGGATCTTAAGCGCCTCGACATTGTTTGCCACTACGGCCCAGCCAAGCGACCTCGCCGCGGCAGGCACGTCATACTCCCAGATGACCATGAGAATCGGGAACAACTTCGTAGATGACGACACGAGAAGCGCCGTTGACACCGAGTTGGGCCGCGAATACTGCGGTAGGATCCCTAGCAGCACGAGCGGTGAATAGCGACTTGACGAGAGGAAGCGGATCGAGCCGTGAAAGGCTAGCGTTGAGAGCGTGCATAGCAGCAGGAAGAAGAGGTATTGATATACGATTGGCTGTTGCGCAAGCCGTCCGAAGCTGCTGCCGCTAGTTTCAAGGCTGTCGCTGTCGGAGTCGGGGACGGATTGACGTTCGATGCGCGCCCAGGTGAGGTAGACGTCGAAAAGGAGGAGGAGGATGCCGAGACGGATGATAGATGGCTGTTTTGGGGGGGGAGGCGGTGAGCTTAGTGATGCGCAACATCGTAAAGGAGGGGGAAGCGCAAAAAGACATACTGCGAACTCATCCTCGTCCTTCATCAGCGTGTTGTGGAGTAGATGGCGGTACACCTGCGGCTTGATCAAGACCAAGTCGATGAACAGGACGACGAAGTCATGCTCAACGTACTTGTCGCAGAAGCGGCCGCAGTTCTTGCACACGGTGAGGCGGATGTTGTGGCCGCCGGCTTTGTCACCTGCGCCTTCTCTCCATAGTGTCTTGACGGGGTGGCGGCACTCTATGCAGATGGGCATCGAGCGCGACAAGAAGTGTGGTGGTTTCGGAGCGCGTGGATGAGAGACCGAAATCGCTGTGGCTGCCACTGGTGCAGCGCATCGCTTCTAACAGGTGGCAGCTTATCGATTACAACGTGGCGACCAATGGCGCTATTACACTGCCAAGTCAGCAACCCTCGCTATAAAAGCAAGCGGGGAACGTCGCTTGATGTCAATATACACTCAATCTTATTGTCTATTGCAATATCCTCCAATGCTGTGTCGTGGTATCTGTCATTTCTCTTCGTCGGCTAGTATACAAAAAGAAAAGTGGGCCGCAACCCCAACTGCTGGCAGTCGCCAGAATTTCAACGTGTCTGTCTTTAAAAACGCCACCAGAGCTAGATGCGCTCTGCTATTGTGCAACCATCATGGGTCTCTTCTGTTCCAAATATCCATCCTGGTACTCAGGGGATACCGTTCTTCCACACTCAGTCAGCCTTGCTGTCCTTCCTAGCTACAGACCCTCTGGCGTTGGTTCTCCCTCTAACCGCCCCCGTTCCGTCGGTGCTCCATCCGGTTGGTCCAGACACGTCCTGCCCGAGCGAGCTGCCGAGACCCGCGCCGCTACCTGTCCGGCCATCATCGCTATTGGTATCTTCCAACTCGATTAGGTCCCCTGCGCCCCCTCCATCCATAGTCCCTCGGCCTCGTGGGCCAAGCACCGGTGTAGCTGGGCCGGGCCTCTTGGCGAACGCCCCACGTAACCAAGATTCAACAGCAGCGGCTGCTTTGTCAAGTCCTGTTCCCTGTGCGCCACCCGTTGCTGCGGGGCCGGCGTCCCGACCATCCTCAAATGGACTTTCAGCGATGCCCGAGCTATTATTGTCCATCCCCTTGCCAAATCCGATCCGCGCAACCTCAGAACCCATCACCGACATAGACGGTAGTGACTCCATCGTCAGAGAAGGGAGGTGCTTCTTCGTCCAGGAGTTGAAGTAATCCCGTTCCGGCCCTGGTGCGCGTACGTGCCTCCCTAGCGAGCCGACGCCACCGGGCCGGCGCATCCAGGCAGGCTTGAGGAGGTCATCGCCGCCAACAGCACCACCTCCCGCACCGATGCTGCCGCCGCGAGTCCGTGAAGTGCTGACAGTTGACGATGTTGGCCCGAGCTGCGGGCGGTTGGAAAGGAGGCTGGGCCGTCGTGACGAAGCGCTTCCCGGGCTGCCTATGCCGCCGACCCCAGGATCGGAGCCAAGAGTGATGCTTGGTATGTCGAGGGATCCTCGCGGTGTCGAGAGCGTCGAGGCCGTGTGAATACTCTTCTTCCTCCGTGGAGGAAAATAACCAAGTGCTTTCAGTGGTACCCGTGCTATCTCAACGGGGTGGGGGCATGAGTCGATCGATACCCACCGTACGTGCGCCCAAGGTCGGTCTTCGTCGTTGCTTAGCCTGAGCTGGCTAGATTGTCCATTGGTACAGTTGCTGAAGAAGTCGTCGTGGTGGGTGACGTTTTGACCACCGAAAGGATCTGTTTCTTCTGGCGTCCGGGCAAGCAAGTCCACCCTTCCAGACGCGGACGTAGGTCCCTCACAGGGGCGGCCCCTTACCTCGCAGGCATCCACGGGTAACGCAAGCCATTTCCGCACTTGAATTCCGTCCCGAGACCACAGCCCGTTAGCCTTCCGGAAAGCGTCTTCTCGGCACCTGTACTTGAGCACAATGCCTGCGTACGTGTCACTCGACTGGACGTGGTGGATGTAGACGAGGTGCTCGCCCACCTCTTCCTGGCTAGCCGAGCCCCGCAAATCCTCATCCGAATTCCGCTTCTTGAATTTCCCGGTGATATCCAGGCCCCCATTGACACCCTCGTGGCTCTCCAGCACGCTTGCAGTCCTCATCGCCCTCAGCGCGGACTCCCTCTCCACCATAGACCCCGCCCCAACGTCCTGCAGCCGCGGTCTCCGTGCGCTGGGGGGCTCGGGCCCCCACATGCTTGACTTGTTGGACAGGTCCCCGTAGCTCGCCTGTTTTCTGGGCCGTCCTGTCTGGCTTGCCTCTCTGCTGCTGGTACCGTTTCCGGGCTCGCCGCCGTTGAGCAATGAGGTAGCAAACCCTTGCACTGAGGCCCAGCTGGGGCCCCATGAGCTCTCAAAGAGTCCGCGCGCCGCCGCAGGGCTCTTCCCACGGGAGCGGGCCATCTCGGCGGTGGCATCGTTGCGGCCTGTGACAGAACCTATCCGCGCGGCCGGGATGGGCGAAGCGTCGCGAGTGGGGGAGTGGCCGGGCGTGGAGAGAGAGGACCCAGCGTCTGTTTTCCTCGGAACGAGCCGGCGGTTGCGCGGCCGGGCATCCGGATCCCGCGCAGCGGGCGCGAGAGTGCTAGAGGATGACGACGATGATGTACCTATCGAGGGTATCATTATGAAGGTGGTGGTGATGGTGATGCTGCTTGCGAGGAGGCCGCGGACCTCGGGACGCTGGGATGGCAGCGACTAGGAGGAGTGCGCATCAGAGTCGCAGTTGTTCCGAAGACTGTAGTGATGCAATCGTGTCGCGGAGCCAGTGATTCGGGGAAACTAGATCAGCAAGATGGATGCGCATCCAACCCTATGCGACGTAGTGTTCCCGGCGGGGAGTTCTGGCTGGCGTGTCATGGAATTCGAACGATGGATGTACAAGACATCAGTCAATGGTAGATATTTACGTAGCCAACCCGGGTTTGATTGGTCGTTGGTTTGGGTTGTTGATGAGTGGGAGAAACGGAATGCGAGAGACGACGTTTCCCTCACTGAGCGGGCATTGAGCGGGCACAGGGCGGTGTTTCCAGTTGCCGGGGTCTTGCTTTTTGCCCTGGCAGTTGGGAGCCACTGGCCCTGACGAGGCCCCTCCACTGTTCCCCAGAGCGAGCCCACCGAGTTCGAGCCAGGTGGCAGAGGTGGCCAATGAGCGCCAAGCCCGCTGCTGGACAAAGTTAGGTACCCCCAAGGTGCTCCCGTCATCCACTTCCCCAAAACTACCATACCCGGCGCTGCCCGTCAACACCATCGAAAACAAAGGAGCTCGTAAACATGCTCTGGTATGCGAGATACTACAATACCACTAAACAGATACAGCAGAGGGAGTTTTGAAGGATGATGAGGTGTATTCAATCTTATTTCCCTATTTCAGCTGCGCGGAAGTGGATCAAATAGGGGAAATAGGGAGGCATTAGGTAATGACCTGGCAACTTACAATCGTTTTTTAGGCTGTGAGGCTACGAGGAGCGTTCATGAATAATCTGGAAGAGCGGCTATCAAAGGGCAACCTTATTAAGAGCAACGTCTCCGTGTCAACCGTGGAAGTTACCGCTGCGGGATCTACAAAGGTGAAGACCATGTTCTATGGAATGGGTTAGAGAAACACTCACACAGCTTTTGCCCCAATAAGCAAGGCGTGGTTTCGGCTCTTGGAAGCCATGCTCGGATCACGAGAGACCTTGTGTATATTCGATTGCATCCAATAGGCCGCTGGGGACCGTAATAAAACCTCTTGAGAATGCTATGCGGCCCAAAGCATCAAGACTCATGGCCTGCCTACTGATCTAGGTGGTATCTAACGCTGCCCTCAGGCTCCTGAGAGGGAACTGCCAGGCCCACCAGGCCATTTGGCACCAAAACACTTCCATGGCCAGATAAGAGTACAAAAAAGTCAGAAGGCGGGCTGACAGAATGGTTCGGTGGAAGTGCCAAGACGGTGCTTTTCAAAGAACTGGTACTGCACATGCTCCGTTCCTGACGGCATGCAAACCACCAGTGGCCCGCAAATCAAGGGCGCTCCCAAAAACACCCATCCAACATCCAAACATTAGACGGGATGGAAGAAATACGGGCGATCAAGTAACTGTGCGGTCAGCAGATGTTGTTTCTTCAAAGACTCGAAAGATGATCGTGTGCGCCATGCCACGACGTTAACTGATTTTTCGGCGGGACTGTGACGAGATTTCTGGTAGAGTTGATACTAGGTACCTAACAAGATATCTACCTATGCACTCTCAGAGACATTATCAACATCCCTATCGACCATGATTTGATGATGCTGTTCCCTTGAGACACCTCTCAAGTGACAGGGGTGGGGTAAGTCTAATGCGCACGGACTACTCGTGGATCTGGAGCCAATGTGGGGTGGGCTCGTGGGGTGCGGGGACGCCCTGCAGCGCAAAGTGAGAAAGTAAACAAACAAATTTGGGGAGCCGCAAGCGCGGACGTGTCGGGAAGTGGTTTTGCATCTTCGCGACAAGTCGACAAACGACAAGCAACAACGGCAGCATTTCGACAACAGCACCGTCGCCGACATGAGGGTTATTGAAGTTATTATCGACGTAGGTTACAGGTCCAAAGAGCTTTGCGGTTTTTTTTTACTGACGCCCGCGATAGGGTTTCAAGTCGTACGCCGTCCGGACGGTGATCTCAGGATGGTAAATTGACTGCGCCGGAAGAGTCTGCTCTGCGTTCGAGTAGCAGCGCTGACAACAAACGCTGAAAATAGGGATGAAAGCTTCAACTCCATCACCGGCCTCAATGGCTCCGGCAAGTCCAACATCCTGGACGCAATCTGCTTCGTATTGGGCATCACCAACATGTCCACCGTCCGCGCCCAGAACCTCCAGGTACGCGCTGTCCTCCACGTCCTACGCCGCGTTTCGTGCTTTAATAGCCCGATGCTAACTTCATTACCCAGGATCTCATCTACAAGCGTGGTCAAGCCGGTGTCACTAAGGCCAGTGTCACTATTGTCTTTGACAACCGAGATAAGAAGCGGTCTCCTATCGGATTCGAAGAATATTCGACCATCAGTGTGACGCGCCAAATCGTCCTCGGCGGTACCTCCAAGTATCTCATCAATGGTCACCGTGCCCAGCAGCAGACAGTACAGAACCTCTTCCAATCTGTCCAGCTTAATATCAACAACCCCAACTTCCTCATCATGCAGGGTCGTATCACCAAGGTTCTGAACATGAAGGCGGTTGAGATTCTCGCCATGATCGAAGAAGCTGCAGGCACGAGAATGTTTGAGGACCGTCGGGACAAGGCGTTCAAGACCATGGCCAAGAAGGACCTGAAGCTGCAGGAGATCAGCGCACTCCTTCGCGAGGAGATTGAGCCAAAACTCGAAAAGCTCCGTACTGAGAAGCGCGCCTTTCTCGACTTCCAGCAAACGCAAAACGATCTCGAACGTTTAACGCGTGTCGTTGTAGCGCACGACTATGTCAGGAACCAGGAGAAACTGCAACAGTCAGCGTCGGACCTCGAAGCAAAAAAGCAACGCCAAAAAGACCTGGAAGAGTCGGCCGTACGGCTCAAGAGCGAGATATCTCATCTGGAGGAGGACGTCCAGAGAGTGAAGGCGCAACGCGACAAGGAGCTCCGCAAAGGGGGCAAGGCACAGGCGCTTGAGGAAGCGGTGAAGAAACACTCCAACGAGTTGGTCCGCCTTGCGACTGTGGTAGATCTAAAACGAAGCAGCATGGTCGAGGAGCAGGAACGGAGGACAGCAGGCGACAAAACCGTGGCCGAGTTGGAGACAATGTTGAAGGAGAAAACCAAGACGTACGAGAAAATCAAGGCCAAATACGATGCCGCAAAGGAAGCGATGGAGAAGCAAAGCAAAGAAGCAGACTCGAAGGAAGAACTGCTTCAGACTTTGCAAACCGGTGTAGCCTCCAAAGAGGGTCAAGAAAACGGTTACCAGGGACAACTGCAGGATGCAAGGAACCGCGCCACTGCCGCCGTCACGGAACAGGAGCAAGCAAAAATCAAGATCGCCCACTTGGAAAAGCGAATCAAGGAGGAGGAGCCACGTGCAAAGAAGGCCAAGGAGCAAAACGCTGGCCTTCTCAAAGATATCGACGGACTAAAGTCACAGGCACAGAAGCTGGAGAAAGAACTTCAGAAGCTAGGGTTCCAGCCTGGGACCGAGGAAGAGATGTACAAGCAGGAGTCATCACTCCAGCAAACCGTTCGGAACCTCCGGCAGGAATCGGATGCCCTGAAAAGGAAGGTCGCAAACATCGATTTCAACTACTCCGATCCAGTCCAGAACTTTGATCGATCGAAGGTCAAAGGCCTGGTGGCCCAGTTGTTCACCCTCGATAAGGAGCACACCAGTGCTGGCACTGCCCTGGAGATTTGCGCTGGAGGTAGACTATACAACGTAGTCGTGGACACGGAAGTGACCGGAACCCAGCTACTGAAGGACGGCAAGCTCCGTAAGCGTGTTACCATCATCCCTCTCAACAAGATCGCAGCATTCAAGGCATCTGCCCAGACGATTGCAACGGCTCAAAAGATTGCCCCTGGGAAGGTCGACCTGGCTCTGTCTCTGGTTGGGTATGAAGACGAGGTCTCGGCCGCAATGGAATACGTATTTGGCAACACCTTGATTTGCGCCGACGCGGAGACTGCCAAGAGGGTGACTTTTGACCCCAACGTGAGGATGCGGAGTATCACGCTAGAGGGTGATGCATACGACCCGTCCGGTACTCTTTCTGGCGGTAGCTCTCCCAATTCCAGCGGCGTGCTGGTCACCCTGCAGAAGCTGAATGAAATCAGCAAGCAGCTCAAAGAGACTGAGTCGGCCCTTGACGAACTGCGGGCACGTATCACTCGGGAGAAGTCTAAGCTCGACCAGGCCAAGAAGGTCAAGCAGGAGCTCGACCTCAAGACACATGAGATCAAGCTGGCCGAGGAACAGATCAGCGGCAACTCTTCATCGTCTATCATTCAGGAAGTAGAGAACATGAAGGAGACGATCGCCCAGCTGAAGGAATCGTCTGCTGAAGCGAAAAAACGACAAACCGAGGCTAGTACCGACGTCAAACGAATCGAGAAGGACATGAAAGACTTCGACACCAACAAAGACGGGAAGCTTGTCGAGCTTCAGGCCTCAGTTGACAAGCTCCGAGCGTCCCTCGAGAAGATAGTCACGTCAAACAAGGTGCTCCAAAAAGAGCTCCAAGGCGCTCAACTAGACTCAGAGCAGCTTGGCGGTGACCTCGCTTCGGCGCGGGAGCAGTTGCAGGAAATGGATCTTGCTCTCAAAGCTCAGCAGGAGGAGCTTGATGATCTTGCCACGCAGCAAAAGAAGGTCAAGGAGACGCACGATGCCGCACAAGCCCAGCTTGACGATGAGCGAGCCAAGCTGCACGTTTTTGACGACGAGCTTCGCGCGGTGGAGGAGGCCACACGATCTAAGAACGCCAGGATCGCCGAGGAGGCTCTCGAAATGCAGCGGCTCGGTCACCAGGTTGAGCGCTTCCATAAGGAGCAGCAGGCCGCGGTACAGTCTGTGGCGCACATGGAAGAGCAACATGAGTGGATCGCCGACTCCAAAGACCAGTTCGGACGCGCCGGTACGCCATACGATTTCAAGGGTCGTAACATCGCCGAGTGCAAAGCCACGCTGCGGAATCTCACAGAGCGTAGCCAGGGGCTACGGAAGAAGATCAACCCCAAGGTGATGAACAACATCGATAACGTAGAGAAGAAGGAGGCGTCTCTCAAGCACATGATGAAAACGGTCATGCGTGACAAACGTAAGATCGAAGAAACCATTGCGAGCCTAGACAACTACAAGAAGAAGGCCCTGCAGGAGACGTGGGAGAAGGTCAATGCCGACTTCGGTCAGATCTTCTCGGAGCTGTTACCAGGCGGGAGCTTTGCAAAGTTGGATCCTCCTGAGGGCAAGACCATCAGCGACGGGTTGGAGGTGAAGGTGTGCTTGGGCAAGGTGTGGAAGCAGAGTCTGACGGAACTAAGTGGCGGTCAAAGGTTAGCTCTTCCCCCATTCCTGAGATTTGCCTCCTTTGATTATATGCTAACAATTACGTGCAGATCACTGATCGCCCTCTCCCTAATCATGGCGCTACTTCAGTTCAAGCCCGCCCCCATGTACATTCTGGACGAAGTCGACGCCGCGCTTGATCTGTCACATACGCAAAACATTGGCCGGCTGATCAAGACCCGATTCAAGGGGTCACAGTTCATCGTTGTCAGTTTGAAGGACGGCATGTTCCAGAACGCAAACCGCATCTTCAAGACGCGCTTCAGTGAGGGCACAAGTATGGTACAGTCCCTGACGCCTGCGGATCTGAGGTGATCCCGATAATTTTGTCATGTCTGTCTGTGTGTGATGATTGCTGGAGTTTGGGTGCTCCTGGTATGAGCGGAGTGGATGTATGGATACTCATGACTCAGATTGGCGACGGAATCTGCTTTTCCTTTGGTATATTGCGTTGGGGTCTTACGGCATGTCATGATTAATCATTGGATGGGCAATGCGGATGGATAAGAACTTGATTTGTTTTGGGCTATGGTATATCCTGATAGCAAGGCGTGAAGCGTGGGCTTATATACGATAATCTTGACTATTCTATATCTTCTTTGTGGTTCCGATGCAATTCGCATGTTCTATCTGTATCTAGTGTGATATCTATTGCGGAATGTAAAAGTGCTCACCCGTAGTGAGTACATCGATACTCATGCCCGTCTCAAGCCATGTCTCCATGGCCTCGGGCACATCCGTGTTCTCGAAGAGGGGTGTCAGCTGCATGCCGAGGCAGCCGTTGTTCTTAGCCCCCTGGTCGACGTTTCTAAACTTTCGGAGAGAACGATCGGGCTCAACGGGATTGCGGAGACCCGTGTCCTGGTCAACGTTGGGGAGTTTGCATCTGGTGAAGGGGGCCCGCAGAAAAGAGGAGCCTTGAGTTAGTTCCACGTTATGTTTCTCTCACAATAATACCCTTTTTCCCCACTTTGGAGGTTGGGTTAGGTGGATTAGGCTTGGAAAGGTGAGCAGAACGTACCGCACGGTCCGACACGAAACGTGAAACCGCGAGCCGTCACGGTCGCTGGTAGGCTCGGGGTTGAAGCGGACTGTTTTCCATGCTTCCTCGGAGTAGGCGGGCACGTCGTCGACTAGTAGCGGGGATTAGCACGTGGGTCAAACAGGGGACGGGAGAGTTAGTTCGCTAGCCGCCCGGGGTGGCTGCAGGTGGAGAGAGAAGGAGTGAGAGAAGCTCAGAAGAAGCTCCCAGGAGATGACCAAAGGGGCTTCGAGACAAGGGAAAAAGGCCCACACGCACTAATGATGTTTGCACGGAAGCGCCTGGGGTCGAGGTGATGCAAGTTGTCGCCCGCGGCGACAATGGTCTCTAGGTCTCGAACGCTGGCTAGATTGAGTAGATGCAGGGGATACTGGTGTGGTCACAAATCGTTCCCTGGTCAGCCTCTAGCTTTGAGCAAAGTTGCAGGGAGAATGTGCGCCTGATAGCACATGAGTTACTTACCGCGTCTTGGAATCCAACGCAAGGCTGGTATCCTGCATCGGCCTCTCGCGGGGCACATCTGTAGATGTCCCGTAATCGGGCCGGGTCGATGCGAAAAACGCCGAGCTTGTTGCTCACACCTAGATACAGGCGCAGCTCCTCAGGTAGCTCCGTCTCCATGTTGAGAGCCGTGACAGGCTCCCTCCAGATGGATACCTCCTCGAACGTATAACCTCGCTCACCGATCTCCTCTTGTGAGGGGAAAGAGACCGGCAGCACGACCTCCTTTTCGGGCAACGCACGCCACCCCCTCCCGAGCTTTGCGATGAGCCATGCGAAGGTACCGAACAAGCCCCGCTCAACCCAGGGGAACCGGATGACGATGAAGGCATCGCCAGTCACATCATCCTGACCCCGTGTTTTGGCAAGGTCTGGTACGAAGAGGTCGACCTCCACGGTGGCGAGTAGAGGAAACTGGCGCTGAGTGATAAATTCCCACTTGTGCTGTTCCTTCTCCGCGTCCGAGGCGTCGAAGCTGACGGGGAATGGACTCTTCAGCTGGGCAAAGGTGTAGAGGCGGTCAAACTCAAGCCCTGATGGAAGTACCTTGCTCCGGCTGACCTCGATGCCCTTGCAAGATTTGACCGGGTAGACCCAAAGACTGCGGAGTTTGGCCGGGCCGGTAGATTCATTTCCGGGGGAGGTTCGCTTGGCCCGGCCACCGCGGAGGCCGGATCGCGATGCTGGGAGGCCGGCTGGGGAGTGTGTTTGAAGAAGAGCCTCAGAGTTTGAAGGCAGCATGGGGGGGAAGTAGATCAAGGCGGGCAGGATGAAAACGCAAATGGTAACGACAACAAGCAGGATGCCGCCGGCGTCAACGGCCGGGCCGCTCCGCAGCGCCGTTAATTCCGGTTGATCCATTGCCGTGTGTCTCGTTGCTTCTGGTTTTTTTCGGGTCGAGGTCGGGGGTTGCTTTTCATGCCGCAAGTTCCTGTCCGCTCCCGCTGCGGTGACACGGTACCTTGCAGCGGCAGGTGGCTCCGGTTTTAGGGGTTGCCATGGCACGCGACTTCATTCGCCAGCTCACCGCCTCTCACCTTGAAACCTGACAGTTGCCTTGCCACTTTGACCTCGGCGCTAATGCGAAGGTGCTGGAACAAAATAAACGGCAACACTCGATTTCCGTGCGAAGCGCGGCGCGTGTCACCTCTCTGCTTAATGTCAGAGCAACATGGACCGACTGTACGGATCATCCTGAATTGCGGAGTACGAATTACATCTGCTCATTGTGGCCCACTTCCTCGACCTCATTGCGGGGCATCCTGCAACATCAGTGCAACCGCCATCTTTCCAGGACGGACCTTTCCCGCACCGTGGCTGGCGTGCAGCAGCTTGTGTGTGTGTGTGTGTGTGTCCTCAATCGCCCAATTCAGGCCGTGACATGTCCCGGCAACAGCGAGCTTCTATCATTAGACCCGTGCTGCGGGATCGATATCAATCTTGATGAAATGTCAGACCAAAATAGCACATGGCCCGCGGCCGGCATTATCGACTACGGCACCCTCGAGAGCTCAAGCGGCTCTGTCAACTTGAAACTGGGAGCAGATTAATGAGGGCCAGAGGTGGACGCGCGTTGGGTTCTTGTTGACGTTAAAGGTCAAGATCTCCCGGCGGATGATGGCCCTTGCTGTTCCCGGCAATTTGACATAGGGCTGCGGTGCAAACTCGATGTTTTTTAACCCCGCCGGCCTGATTTGCTCCTCATCATGATTGGGCTCGGTACCCCAAGATCTCTCAACCGGGTCTGAGCCCAGGACGCTATGCCCGCCCCGGGGGAGCAATTCCCGGAGAGACGGGATTGCGCCCCGAAACCAGCGTCCGGGCCCCGGCAGCTGCATGCTGCCGGTTGAGGAAGAATGGATAACCTCCTTTTTTGCCAAATCACAATCCTGCCATGGGTTCTTTGAAGCCAGTGGTCTGTTTTAGAGGCGGGGGGTACTTTCCTTATCGCGCCATCATTGTTGCATCAGATGCAACCCTGAGATCGACGGACATCGCCCTGATTCCCACATGCAAGCCGTACTGGCACTCTCCTAATGCAGCATGTGTGCCGGCGAGGCCAAGTACTGCGTAGTGTATATCCCACGAGGCAGGTAGCGTTTCTGCAGAGTAGAGGCCACGCCCACTGGGGATTCGGCAGTGCCCTCGAAGGGTATCCGGCTCCAGTTTTTACCAACGAGGGTGTTCCCAATTGCCGAGCTCTGCTGCAGAGTCTTCGCAACATTCGAAAGAAGCTCTCTAGCCCCGGGGAGTGGGCAATGGTTGTCGTCGGACAGGTCCGGGGAAGTCCTGTTGTGCGGTCCGAATCTGGATTTCCCATCACATCCAGACCATGGCACATCGACATATAGGAAACAATGTTAGGAACAGCAGAGCTCGAAAATAAATGGTATAGCTCGCTCGACATGACGGAGCAAAGCTGGGGATCAGATATCACACACAAAGAGCTCTTCACTCTTCTCACCCCTGTGAGAAAGCTGGACGGTGACTCGATCCCGCGGAAGAGCGCACTGGCTCACTCGCCCGAGGGATCCATTCCTTCCTGCTCGAGTCCGAGGATTCTGTCTGTCTGTGTTCTGTGGCACCTGTGACACGTGTTGGCAACGATGTAGATCTGCCACTTGTGCAACAGGCTGTCAAGCAGTCGCAGAGACGATAGAGGTCTTTCCGGATGTCGATGGCGTCATCTAGCGGTTCAGGCTGGCTGGCTTTCAGTTTTGCCCTTGTCTTCCCCCTTCGCCGGTGGCTTGGCAGCTGAAGAAAGTGGAGGTTTAGACGCAGCCAGTGACTTCACGGCTGGGTCCGTAGCAAGCTAGCCCTAGGGATTGGCTAACCCTGTCGGGCACAACGTCAAAGGGGGATCAATACCAAACATCGGCCAGTCTAACCCACTCGAGTTAAAGACACTTGTCGCAGGCGAAATGAGGCAATAGCACACGACATCAACTATAAGGCAGGTCGTTATATGAGAGCAAAATTTTGTAGAGGCGCCATTCCGGTGTAGCTGTCGTTGTGAGTCGGTAAGCCGCGGTAGAGAGCCCAGTCATGTCGGGTCATTCCTGTGGAGAGAAAGGTAGCCGTCGACTAATTTCAGGAAATTGCAAACCCAGTGCTCGGTCCGTGGTCACCCATCGCCATCCTCGGAGTGACAGCGCCTGGTGACCTGCGTGAAAGAAGTTAGCCCTTAGGATTCAGGGCACCGCAACAAACACATGGGTCAGATAAGCTCCTGCGCCGTGAGCTCCATCCTTTCATAGTGGAGAATGGAGATGTGATCCGCAATGTTGTCCTTCATTTGTGTCGCAGAGGACCGACGCCCAGCCTAGAATGGCCTCATGAGATCAGATCTGATGAAGCGTCACTTCCGCCCGAGGCCGCGGCGGGAAAGGAGTGACGTTATGCGCGCGCGCGCGCATCGGAGCGGTGTCTCTGACGCGACTGACGGAACCTATCCCGCCGTTCCTGTGGCTCAGTCGCCCGGTCTGCTGCTGCGGGCCGGATGGGGCAATTGCTTCGTGGCAGAAGGGCTGGAGACAAGTCCGTGCGAGTGGTGTTGCTGTGGGATATTTGCCACTAATCCCAGGACCCAGACACCTCCAGAGTTTGGGCGACGTGGATGGAGGTGGCTGGGCGCCGGGGCTGGCGGCGTCAGCTCTCGGGCTGGCAGGCCGGGCAGTCAGGCAATCCCACGCAGGCACGACGGTACGCTATCGTGAAGACAGGAAGGAGGCAGTTGATGGGGTTGGATTCCGCTTCGAATGTCGCCGGACAAACTGATTGACCTCCTCCCATTTCTTTCAAAGAGTTCCATCATTCCACGTCCCGCTGTCTCCCGAGATTCGGCCAGGGGATATGACGCTGGGCAAGCAAGACCAAACGGCCCCTGCAGCCGGGCCGGTTGGGGGCCGCACGGAGTTGGGATGAACTGCACAACTGTCCTGGCAGGAACCCTGCGGTGCTGTAGTCTGTGTGTCTCAGACACTCGCCGTGAACCCCGCTTCCCATGTGGGGGACGGCTCCAATTCCCGCAGTACCTGCAGGGCACCTTCTGTCCTTGAGGATTTCTATAACGGCCGTCCTGACTTGGTCGCCCCCCCGCGACAGGAGCTGTGCTGCGATGTGCGATGCGACGGGATGCGCTGCACCACACTTGGAACACTCGTATCCAACACGCCTGTCCAGATTGGATAGCGGGATGCAAAGAGGGCCACCTACACCCGTCCGTGGAATGAGTGCCCCCAGTTCGGGACGGCAGAAGCCGTCCGTTCTTAAAACAACATCGACACCCTTCAGGTTACCGGGCTTGCATCGCAGGCCCCCCGTTGGGCTACCGCATCACCGCCTATTCATGTAATGACGGATGCCGGTTGGGTTTTGGACACCACACCTAGCAATCGAAGCCACCATCAATGCCTGATTTCCCGCACCCCATATTTGGCCATATTCTGGCAACATCGGCGACCTTCCTGGAGGCCTTTACTGTGAGCGCATGAACTTGGCTTGCTCTCAACGTCAATACTCATTTCACTCATTTCACTTTCATGGGGGGGCTCTTAAGCAGAATCCTGATCCTGCTTCTAGAAGCATGGCAGAAGCCAGGGTTGCTCACCCCTGGCGCTTTCGCGCTTTTCAGCTGTGGGTCACACCTTTACACAGTAGCCCCCGTGCGGTATCGCTCGTGACGACAGCTTCCAGAATTGGATAAGAGTGGAGTGGAAGCATGGACATATTCCGCACCCACGGCCAAACAATCACTTGGCAGGGCATCCAAGTGGGATGGCTTGCGTCGTGATGCGACACTTCGTAATCCGTGTGTACACTACACTACAATGAAGCCTCGGTGCGCTGTAGCTAGTCCGGGAGGGTCCAGGCGCAGGCCCCGTCAGCCAACCAACCACCCAGCGCCTGGCGAGACACTCGTCAAGGAGGTGTATCGGGGTGGACCGTTGAGTGCAGTTCACCGCACAGTACGCGGAAAGTAGGTAAGGCGTGGCACTCGATGACAACAGAATGCAGACCACGGACGCTGTCATTTTGTCGCCCACCAGTTGCATCGCGCAAAAAAAACAGAGGCATGTTCCGCAAGATGCCGTCTGTCTCATCTCAAGGACATCACCTAATTCTCTAGGCAGATGTTAACGGTGAGAGCGTAGCCATGGAAACTTGGACCCGGGCCACCCACCAGATGCGCAATACCACCTTGCGCTTGGGGCAGCCTCCGATCCTAGATCCTCGATCCTCGGTGCTCCCATGGGCCCAAGATGATCATGATGTCCCGGACTGGACGAGCCTGAAATCAGGCAAAATGAGCTTGAATGGGATCACTGCACGTGATGCTCGTCTGATCTTTTTCCACCTATTCGACTCCTGACTTATTGTGAGTCTCCTATAGGGTGGTAGCGCCCCTTGTTCTGACCTGAACCATGGTACCGTTTGCGTCCAGCTGCCTGTCATCCACTGGATACTCACCGCCGCCGTCTTGGTGCATCAGCAGAACCATGCTCTTCTCTACGCTAGCTCGAGCGCGTTCGATCACGGCGTTCGGCGAAGTTTGCTTGGATGGAGACGAGGGATGTCTCGAGGCAGATGCTCCTCGAGCGAATCATCCAAGGGGCCTGTGGACGAGGTGTGAAATAGAGGGTGTAAGTAGGCGTCCGCATTGTCGTCAGAGAGATATACAGCCCTGGCCATTAATGCGCCAACCAGAGATTGATGTCCTCTGCGAGGTTGGTGAGATCATCTTCCATGCATCTGTCTCGAACGAGCTCGAGTTAGCGAACTGGCTAGCACAGAGCGGGAGACAGCTGGGCCCGCGCAAGAAATGGCTCTCGTCCCATGTACCTTCCCAGCGTACCAAGGCGTGTGCCAGTACCAGTGCACGAAGCTCTGTCTTTTCACGTTCCAGATCTGAAGTGCCAAAAATGGCAGTCTCGCCCATCCACACTTTCTTCTTTCGCTTTACCCGCCGCTGGCCCGTGCTCCCGCCCCAATCCCAGTGTCACGGCATCGCATTTCACCTTCCCCAGCGTCAGCACTCAGCTTCTCGACGTTGCTCCTCCTCCTCCCTCTGTGGCCCTGACCCTGTTCCCACACCTTCCTCCCGCCCTGCATATCTCCCTCACATGCTCTTGCATCTGGGCGTGCCGAATCGACGGGCCATCAAGACGCTTGGAGCGGATATTGCTGTCAATACCGTAATACCTTGCCTATCTCAACAACATCTTTGCGTGAAACTGGCACCCCGGTCGCTGCTTGTTCAGGATGCGCCAAAGTAGGTGTTTTCTTCCTGTCTCGGCCTGTGACAAAACCAGCATTGTGGAAAAGCAGAGAGCGCTGCAGCGAATTAGGATTTCGGGCTCTGTTTTGCAAAGAGGGAGGCTACAGCGGTCTATGGTCTTCCGTCAGCGCATCTGGAGTACATGAGGCAGAAAGACACGGAGGCTCTGCGGCGCGACAGCCGACCAAATGTTGCGCACACTTCGGTCGACGCCGTTTTCATTGCACTAACTAAAACGACATCGGTAGCACCCAACGGGGGCCCCAGCACGTGTGGCTCCTCAGCGATCGAGGTGTGTCTCGCAGCCAGGGATGCTCCGCCATGGCGCGCACTGGGGGAGCGTGGCATGGCAAGGAGCCAGGGGGCCCAGCTTTGTGCCGTCACCCACGAACGGCCTAGGTTCAGAGGATACCGACCGATGGAGATGCACCGGATCTCAACCCCGGCCCGCGATCACAACGGTTCATTGCGTTTTGCTGCTAGTCGCGGGTGATCAAACCCCTTCTCACATCCCCACGACCGCTCGCTGCCCCGGCAAAGAGAGACTGCGAGCTGCTGCCCATTTGCAGGGATCTCCAAGAGCGAGGTGCCAAGGGCAGGGAGGGGGGACTACAAGTCGGTACGGAGTACTTGCAGTTGGTACCAAGCACGAAGTACAGGCTACACTACTCTACCACAGCCACGTCCCCCCCCCCCTGGACGTCCATGTCCTTGCTGTCCACCCCCCCGTTCGATCCCCGCCGCTGGTCCACACGGGTTTGTCTGTGGGTTCTGCAACCCTTCTTGGCTGCTTGATGCCGTAGCACTCCGCGAGACTCCCTTCAGCGGGTTCGCAGCCTTAGTAGGTATCTGATGACAACACTCTTCCTCCCCTGCCACCACCAATCTCACTAGCCGCTGCTCTCCGAGACTTCTGCCGTTTTCTGCCGGGAGTCACAGGAGCAAGAAAACTTTGCAGATACCTCGTCCCCCAGTAGATGACAGGTCGGCCGCCTATCTGCTCAGCTGGCTGCGGGCAGGCAGCGCGATGTTTGCCAGAGTCACCTCAGAACACCATGGGTAGAGGCAAGGTGTTTGGCTGTTGGGCCTTGAAGCCCATCTCTCTGCTTGTCAGTTCTCGAGGGGAAGGGGCATGAGAGGCATTCCTGTCGCCAACTCTGGATGATAGAACTAAGCTATTGGGACTAGAAACCGAGGAGAGAGAAGATTCTATGAGATATTGTCTACCTCGGCGTCCCGCGCGCAACCTTCTAACACAAAAGTCTGCGTAGTGAATGCTTCAATGAGACAGCAGGCCTCCAGGGTAGGGGTCAATTAGCTTGTGGCAGCTCGACCGATCCTTGAGCTGTAGGCTGAGCCAGGGTTGCCCTAGGAGTGACACGCCCCGCGCGCACGCCTCCGGGGCCAGCCCAGGGCGAGACTGATCCTAGACGTCTTGCGCTGGCCGTTGGACGTCTTGTTATCGACCGATCGACTAATAAGATCAAAGCCCACAAACGCATGCTCGCTCATGCCTTCCACTCCCGCCATCCGCCTTCCCCTTTCCCACGCTCGACCATCACCATCAGGGGCATCATCGTGTTCCATCTTATAGGCGCCCATAGGTTACTGCTACCGCCGCACTAGAGAAGCCCGGTCATTGTTGCATTCATCCACTGCCGGTCGCATCGTCCGGTTCCTTCAAGATCGTCTTCGCTTTCCTCCACCAACCGTGTGTGAGCGGGCGGCTGTCGAGACTTCTAGACTCGCTCGCAGCCGCTTTCCGCAACCCAGTTGACCAGAACTAACTGGCCACCGCTTCCGCCGGCGCCAACCTCCTCCCCCACAGGGGCTTGGCTGCTCACCCCCCAAAAGGACTGCCTATCCGGTTCTTGCCCACAAGATTGCCTCGGTCCGCTCTGTATCCTTGGAGAGCAGCCTCGCACCCCCAGCCCTTCAGAAAGACGTGCGCTGCCCCTCGCCACTCCCCGTCTCGATCCAGACGGCTTTCCGGGTTCCCCAATCCAACGACCAAACACCGGGTGTTGGGGTTGTTTTGGGTGACAGTTCCGTTCAAACTTGGCACCAGTAGCAGCATTCACGAAAGAAATCTCTCAGAGTGACGGGGAGATACACTCTCTTGGGTTCTTCCGCCTGAGATTACCTGGCGGCGGCCCACCTGCAAGACCACCCTCCTTCAAAGACCTAATCGGCCACGAGCATACCGCATTCTCTGCACGAAACCCCCCTCGTCAAAACCCGACATCGCCGTCTCCGGAGTCCAGTGTACTACCTAACAGGCAAAGGAGAAGTCCCCGTGGGTCAACAAATAAGAACCCCTTGCATATATCCAGCTCCCCAGTCCCTCGGCCGGGCAAGGAGATTGCCGTCCCGTACCTGGTCCTTACTCTTCCCACCAGGGTGTGTGGGGATCAACCCAACCCAGCGGTTCTTTGGCCTTGCTAATAACGCTACTCTTCACCCTCCTTGGCCCTCTCCGTGGCGCCCCCGAGCGGCCTTTACTATCTAGCAGCCCCTCTGAGCTTCTCAAGACTTTCCCTAATTCATCCCAAGACATATCGTCATCACAACAGAATAGAGCAGGGGCTATTAACTAGGATCACGCTATAATGCCCCTTGCGTGGAATACCTAGGCTCATTGACAGTCCCAACTGACCAGGGTCTCTCTCTCTCTTTTTCTCTTCAAGCCTGGACTCGAACAACACTCCTCCTCTTCTCGGATCCTGGGCATCACCTTCCCAACAGGTTCCCACGACCGCCGCCAGCAGCCGACTTCAAGAAGCTCCGTGTTATCTCGCTGCTTACCAAGGCACGACTTTTGATCAACACGAATCCTATCGATGAGTGATATCACTCTCTTCGCTCATCAATAGGTGAAACTCGCCCAAGGGCCGCTGTATCGCCTTACGTATCGACGGCGTGGGCTGTGATTTGACCGACATTCCGCGTCGCAACTCTGCCGAGTATAAATGATAGGTGTGGCCCGCATTTACGAATCTAGTTGGACACTCAGCGGGCATTCAAGGGAAACCCGGAGTGAATCTCCAACCTCGATATCATTCAGACAGTCGTCATGAGTGATTACTACCATCACTTCCTGTCCTCGATGGCAGGCGTCGGCGGACAGCCGAATGGCAATCCCCTCGAAAACTCTCAGCCGATGTCACAGCCTCCTCCCATTCCATCTGGTTCACAGGGAATGTCGAACCCCTATCAGAGCTTGGGTTATTTCACTGGATTCCCTGAGCCGATCATGTTCAACGCTCCGAAGGCGCAGAGGAGTAGGAGAAAATCAGCGCCGGGTCTTGATCACATCAAGCACCGCCGCACAAGATCGGGCTGCTACACATGTCGCAGCCGGCGAGTCAAGGTAAGGGAAATTCCGAATAAATTTGGGGCTGGCGGTTGATGTCTGACATACCTCACAGTGCGACGAGAGCCACCCCACGTGCGAAAGTGTGCCACTTCTTGACCCTCGCCAGAATGAAAAGTAGTGCTAACCGTGGGCAGGATGCAGGAAAGGCAAGCGAGAGTGTAACTACCCCGAGCCGACGCCGTCAAAGGGATCCGGTAGCACCTCGAAGGACTCGTCCGGACCCAGCCAGCATACGAGTCCCAGCTCATCTCCAGGGGATGACGACGATGAACTCCTCGACCAAGACCTGAAACTAGACCCCATTCTTGATGAGGACGAGGAGGAGCCAGAGAGTGCCACAACGCAATCTTCGGCGCCGATATTTCCCCTTCGGAGGTCCAGCACGGCATCCTCGTTCAGTCTACAGCGCGTCACATCCTCACATCGCCAAGAATCAGAGACCCCTTCTTTCGATGGCAATTTTAGCTCCGCGTCGCCATCTATCGCATCTGGGACAGCTGGCGGCCCTACGCCGACTTCTCTTCACCTGTCAGACTCGCAGCTTATCGCCCCAGGTTCGCGTCCAGATTGGACACTTCTCCCACAGGAACTACAGTTCTACCTGAGGTACTACGTTGAGAATATAACCAGCTATCATTACTGCATAGTCAGTGACGCGGACGATTTCTTCCGGACGACGCTCCCGAGCTTGGCAATGCGAAACGAGGCGCTTCTGTACGCCGTGGTTGGTTTTGCCGCCTATCACCACACGCTAAAGAACCCGAACGGCCAGATCAACGAGTTTCTGCAGTACTACAACCGCAGCGTGACGCTGCTGTTGGCATTTCTCAAGAAGAAGGAGAAGCATAGCGTGGCAACCTTACTCACGATCCTACAGCTTGCTACTATCGAGGTGAGAGCGAGATGACTTGGCGGCGCTGTGGACTGGAGAGCTGACGAAAGGAAAAGGAATACCTGGGCGACTGGGTCAACCTCATGGGACACCAGAAGGCCGCATTTGAAGTGCTCACGCAACTCTTCACGCCCCAAACAATCGTCCAAACATCACTGGGCCGGATGGTCTTGAGGTGGTATTCACGCTTCGATGTGTTTATCGGCATCATGGGTAGCTTTCCGACCAGTCTTCCCCGAACCTGGTTCTCGACGATGGCCGAGTATTGCAGCGCCCAGTCGGCTGCGGATCCCGGCAACATTGTTTGGAAGATTGAGGCATGTGATGCCCGACTGCGCCTCATATCAATGGAGATGTCGCTGTTGTTTGGGAAAGGGGCTAGTCAGGAGGCCACCCAGGAGGAATACACCGTGGAGCACCGCCGACTGACGGGTGCTCTGAATGCCTGGAAAGGTCTCTGGGAGGCTACGTTAAACGACCCAGCGCATCTAGTCATGGATGTCAAAGCCGAACACGACGCAGGTCTGGACAGCATCGTGAAAGCAGCGCCAGGGGTGCTGTTCAGACCCCCGCTGTTCGCCGCCACTATTTTGAACTGCGAATGGCATTCGATCTCGCTCATGCATGGGAGCCAATCAGCCTCCGAGTCCTCAGACGAGACCCGAGCCGGTCTCGTAGAGCACGCAAATGCGATATGCCGAACCTGCGCAACAGTGGAGGGCTGGCCGCTGAGTCCCGGGGGCAGTTTGATCATACTGCATCCTTGCCTCGCGATAGCAGCACTCTTTGTGCAGCCAGATGCAACACGCTACATGTGGATCAGGAAGAAGCTGGCCCTGCTCGAGGTGATGGGGTGAGTCAGGCCCCATATTCGCCCCCTTTTTTCCCTTGCTCAACCTTGTTTCGAGACATGGTGACGACTGTCTGAAGCTGACAACCGCCCCAATTGGCTTGCATAGGTATATATCACCCATCACAATGCGCCGACGCATGGCAGAGTTATTCCGTGACAGCAGCTGTATCCGGTGGTGGCTGCCAAATGACGACGGCTTCACGCCCATCATACAAAACGTTAGGGCATTCGCCGACGAGCGGAACGCCACGGCAGTGTCCGCGCAAGGCGAGAATGTACGGCAGATCCGCAACGTCTTTTCAAAGATGCACATTGGGCCGCCCGTCGACGCTGGACTTACCGGTGGGAACTGAGTACCTGGCTGCCGTCGATCATCAAAATTAAGGAGGATTGAAACCCATCGGGGCTTGACGGCTCGACACCACACCTGGAACTCGGCCACACAGATACCAGATGACCTGACGTTGGCGGTTGATCACGATGCGGCTCTTTTTGCCGCAGTGTCCGAGCGGCTGCCTGGGAACACAATTTATTGGGACCCAATTATGCGGTCTCTGCGACGTCAGATCATGTTACTTATGCAGGGGCGGACGCTTGGATCGCATCCGCGCCTTTTCACCCTCTCGAAACGCCCGCCTTCGGTACTCGGCCTGGTCTTTCCGCTCACACAGGGCATCCCCACCCCTCCTCTTCATTCGCAGCTCCGCGGCTCGTCCTGCACATCCACCGAGTGCCGGCAGGGAAGAGATCATAAGGGAGCAGATCGGACGAAGAAGCCTGCCAACGATCGGCGGCGACCCGGCCTCCTCCAGATGGGACGCTCGTGCCTTGTCTTTGACCCGGCGTCCAATTTTGCCAGAAAGGCCGCTGGCGACGCCCCATCCCATCTCCCACGCGCAAGCCGAACCGGATCTGCCTCGGCTCGCATTGATCCTGACCGCGGCTATCATCTCCCCACGGGGTTCATATGCCATCCGTCACCTCGTCAACTCCAGCGGTTGTAGAAACCTCAAGATACGTTCGCACCGCAATCTCCTTCACCGGGGTTCAGCGGAGTTGCGGTTGTAGTTGCTCGCCGGCAGGCTTATGTATTGTTGCCGCCCAAACTCCGTATTCCCCTCCCCCGATCTGATAATATTTACTACTATTCCTCTAAAAATTGGCCTTATTATTGGTTCCACCTCTAATCTAAGTTTTAATTCACATCTCTGCTTCTTTGTTTCCTTTTTCTGGTTAATTCTTCTTCCTGTCTCATGTTTCTCTACGTTGGGCCAGGTTTGGGGTTCTGCAACATTCCTCTCCTTGCACACATCATGCATTGCCTCGCGTGTGCATCATCTATATATGAGTTGGCCTTGGCATTCATTCACTTGGACGGGACAAAAATGGCGGGGGATTGGCAATCGAAACGAAACGTAGCGACGACGAAAGATACGGTATCTTATAGAATACGGTGCTGGATTGGTTCGCAGGTCGCAGATACATATGTGTGCGCATAGAGTTGGTGTCGGATATGACTATTTGGGAAAGGGAGTTGCGCTCTATGATGGGTAACGCAATTGGGAAATTGAATATACCAAGGCACAACGCTAGGTGTCAATTATTGGCGCTGTTGGGGTCAGCTGGGATTTAGTAAGGATGGGCGGGTATATATGATGCTGCCCAGCACCATCATCATCATGTATTGTACTACTATTGTAATCCAACATGCACCAACATGCATGCATGCATCAGACCGCAATTTTTACCTATCCTCACGAGGTAATACATGTCCCGGTGACTGGTACAAGAGGGACTGACCAACTCCATCACTCTGTCATCCAGGTAATTGACCCCTTTGATGACGTCTGAGAGGATAAGGGGTAGGAAGCCCCTTATATTCACAACACTTCTTCTCAACGGGGGACTATCTAATCACTATCAACATGGAAACACCAAACGCCGGCTACCACGCTTAAGGCGGATAGCGCTCAAGCCAGCCACAGAATCAAAAGCTACCTAGTTACTCAACCTTCGCCTCCCCCTTGGTTTCACCGTCGTCTGTCGGGCTCTTAGTCGTATCGTCTGATTTTCCTTCCTCTTCTGCACCAGGTCCAGGCACTGGTGCAATAGTGACTTGTATGTCGCCACTCTCCGCGTCGTCAGCTTCTTCCGCACTTTGGTCCCCCTCGCTGGCAGGCGGGGTAGGGACGCTGACGCTCCCAGTATCACTGGCGGTCTCAATATCAGCAGCCTCGGACGCGCTAGTCGTAGTGGGGCTCGCTGAGGTGGCCTCGTCCACCGGCTTGATAGTAGTTTCTATCTCCTCCTCGGTAGGGGCTAGTCCTGTGGCGGTCGAAGGGGTAGATTGGGGGGGTGTCGGCGGTGCGGGTGTCTCTTCCTCAGCCTCTACGCTGGGTGCCGTTTCGGGAGTAGGCTGTTTCGGTTCCTCCTCTGCATCCTGTACTAGCACTTCATGAAATGGGGCTGGTGCCGGAGCCGGAACCGGAGCTGGAGATTCAATTTCTGGCGCTGAATGTGGTTCAAACACCTCGGCCTTGATGGTTGGCTCTGTTTGTACATCGGGCTCAAGCTGTACTTCCATCTCCATTTCTGGGATTGTTATTTCTTGAAGTTCGAATTCGGGGATTGATACTGCCTCGAACGCGCTCATCGCTGCTATGCTCCCGGGGCCCGAGATCGGCACAACACTTGAAGGCCGAATGGGTTGCTCTACCAGTTCGTGCTCCACAATGACGGGGATTGAGGCGAGCTCCATTTCTTCGTCCGCAATAGTAGCGGCGGCGGAGCTGGATATGTGCATCTCCCGCAGTCGGCTTGTGACGTCAGCGGCGGTTTCGTCTTCGTCGGCCTCTGGAACGGTGGTGACTGCACTACCCGTAGACGGGTTGCTCTTGATATGCCTCCTTGTGTTGGTGCGGATTGGTGCCAGGGTATCTTCTTCGGTCTGGTCTACAGCCCCGCGCTGAGCAGACTGCTTGGACCCGGGTTGCTGCTGTGGCTGGTGCTGTAAAATGATCTTCCTCTCGACGCCATTGTCCGCATCGGAAGCCTCGAGACCTTCGGCTTCAGGCGGCAGCTTATAGTTCTCGGCGGGCAGAAGGTCATACACGTCGCACACAGTCTTGAAGAATATATAAAGACCTGTTTGACTCTCCACCGACCAAAATACGACACGGTGCTGAAACCAGGCGTGCGCAAAGATGCGGTGGAGTCGGCGGAAGACGTTAACGAGATTCTTGAGGGCCATCGTCTTGTCATGGGCGTCGACGACAAAGCGGGAAGGGAATATTTTGGGGTTCGTGACAACGTTGGCAGCCCAGTCCAACGTGTGGCAGCAGTAGTCGATAGCGCAACAACTCTTGGGAGCGTCATGCACGGCGCAGAGAAACTGCCATTCGGACGCGCGCATCTCTGGGCAGGTGGCGGCGCTGCAGGGTGGCGTATCGAATAGGAAGCCGACGATCAGACTATTACATTGCCCAACAAGGAAGCGACAGAGCTCGTAGAGCCACAGAGTCTTGTCGATGCCCTGTGGCGGACTCGCCAGCGTCCTGGCCGTCTCGCGCGTCATGGCTACTGTGTTTGAGGTTGTGTGGTAGTAATGCAACGCGGCGAGGTGCTCTTGGAGCTGAAAGGCGGAATCGAGCTACGATTGAGAGCTAGTCAGCGATGCTTATCTCTAAATGCGTACTCAGTGGAGATATTAACCTCTTGCAGAGGAATCAGCGGCGGGCCGGCGGCCATATCGGCGGACCTGGTGCCTGGGTGGATGCGGCGCTTCGCGTTCGCATCGATGGCGGTCTGCTCCATCAGCTGGCCCTGCCGCGCCGCGTTGGGACCCATCGCCGGTGACTTTGGAGTGATCTGGATCTCGGCGGGCGGAGGTGGGCTGGGCAGCCGAGGCGAGCTCGGCGGAAGTGACATATTCGCTGCCATCGTCGTGCGCCTGATGTTTGTTTGTTTGTTTGTTTCGACGATTTCGATTTTGAAGGGAAACTCGAGCTCCGCCTTTTCCTCCTGCCCCCGATTGCACTGTGATCTTTCTCGTTGTCGGTGTCGCGATATTATTGCCGGAATAGCGCGAGAACGCGTGAGCGGCGACGATGGCTAGCGGTAGTGAAAAGGGGGCAAGGAGCGAAGGGACGAAGCCTGATCGAGATGCGCGGCGCTTGCGAGCTCAAAATAGGTGTTCACGGGCTAGGATTTTTCGGTCGATGCTATTCTACATACTAGGTCGCCAGAGCTCCCGTGTTTGGCCAGGGACCCCCTGTCCTCTTTACGTAATCATGGGATTTAGGAACGCTGAAGGCGGACCTGTGATTAGCGCTGTATATTCAGTTTTCAGCACCTTTTCAGCGCATCGGCCACAAACATCCCCCAGCTGTCTCGGGAAGGGCGTGGAACCAGCCTACCAGGACTCTCTTCGACTTAACCATCACAACCTTGAAAGGAGCCACCTCACCTCAAGTTCGATCAACCCACGGAGCTCCCTGCAGTGGCTGCATTACTTTACCTATTTTTGCTTTCACAAGCTCACGTTACTCAAGAACTGTTGCTTTACTGTGTGTTGCGATATCACCCTACGTGATTTCACTGCCCCATCTTTATTTTACCTACAGTACGGCGGCGAAAATATGGACCGGGATGATGAGGATTTCCCGCCGGATCTCATTGACGCCGGCACTACGGCCGAGGCCGAAACGGATGAGAGGCTGGTGAAAGTCCCCATCACCATCGTAACAGGTCCGTGGGAATGAGGTGCTCGGGTCTAAATGACACCTGCTGAGTGAGATGAACAGGATATCTTGGGGCTGGCAAGACCACTCTCCTGAATTACATACTCACCGCTCGCCATGGCAAACGCATTGCGGTGATCATGAATGGTACAAATTTCAATACAATCTAAATAAATCTTGACCATCGCTAATGGCCTCCCTAGAGTTTGGTGATTGTACGTTAGTGGCTCTCCTCACATATCGGAAATCTCTGGGCTTACATCGGGACAGCTCTAGATATTGAAAAGTCCCTGACGGTCAACAAGGGCGGAGAGTCTGTTGAAGAGTGGATGGAGGTCGGCAATGGGTGCATCTGCTGCTCAGTGAAGTAAGATGCCGCAATCTCCCAACCAAACCCCCATCGCTGGTTAACGAGTCGGTATTTGCCTCGTAGGGATACCGGCGTGAACGCCATTGAATCGCTCATGGCCAAGAAAGGGAACTTCGACTACATCCTGCTTGAGACAACAGGTCTGGCCGACCCTGGAAACCTAGCTCCGCTCTTCTGGGTGGACGAAGGGCTCTCCAGCACCATCTATCTCGACGGCATCGTGACTCTCGTCGATGCCAAAAACATCCTGCGAAGCTTGGATGATCCGTCGGGCAAAGTGGAAGGGCATGACGAGAGTGACCACAGTGACGAAGGCCCAGTCATGACAACAGCGCATGTTCAGATCTCCCATGCCGATGTCATCGTCATCAATAAGGCCGACTTGGTGACTGATGTCGAGCTGGGGGCGGTCAAAGCGAGGGTCCAGTCAATCAACGGGCTGGCAAAGATTCATATTACCAGGCAGAGCGCTGTACCTGAACTCGAGGGTTTCCTGCTGGACTTGCATGCATATGACCAAGTTGAGGAACTCGACCGCGCGGGCAAGGGGCATAGTCACCTCGACAAGACCATTTCTACCCTTTCGGTTCCGCTCCCGAGGTTGACAGAGACTCAGGTGGATGCTGTGGACGCATGGCTGCGGTCCGTTCTTTGGGATAATGTGTTGCCGAGTGATGAGACAACAAACAAACCCGCCTTCGAAATCCACCGACTGAAGGGCCGGCTGGGACTCAGCGATGGGAGAGAGAAAATGGTTCAGGGAGTACGGGAGCTGTTTGAGATATTTGACAATCCACATTCAGCTCCCGAAGCATCACTAGCGCCAAGGAAAGACGCAGGGAAGATAGTGATAATCGGCCGGCATTTAGACAAGTACAATTTCGAGAGGAGTTTGCTCGAGGCCGTTGGCAGTTCGGTGTCACCAACGGTCGGCGGTTAATTGGGGCTAGAAAATATAGCAACATTTGTTTGTCTAGGTAGCCCTCAATTAATTGTTGACTAGTCGGGTGCTGGGATGGTTGAATCGGCAACTCCCGTTTCAGCCCCAAGCTTGCTGATCATCAACCTCGGCTTTCGCGATCAATGTATGTGAGCCTTTCAAGCCTTCTCAGAACCTCATGTCAAAGGTATATTCCCTTGCTAGGCGCTTGATGAGTGTTTTGGAATCCTGGACGACAAATGCAGTTGAAAATGAGCGTGCAATCATCTTCGCAGTTGTCGTTGAACTCTGGTGCGGCTGGACTTGTGGGGAAGCACGGGCCCACCCTTCAAGCGCATTGGCTTTTGCTTTTGCTGCGGAGCCTTCTCAAAGCCCCTGGTCAGCCTACTTTCCATCGCAGCTCCAAGCGCGACGACGTCTCGACAGCACATCGATCCGCAACCTCAGCACCACTCCTCGACCCGCCGATTGTTCGATCGAGCGAAATAACGAGAGAGATCCTACTGAATTGAACAGAGATAGACTGGCCACCGCAGTCTCGATGATGAATCGGCCAGGTACGGTGGCGGACGCCCTCCCTTCGACCCCCTCGTCTCCACCAAACACAAGACCATCCATCCCACCTCTGCCCATGACTTCGCGTCCAACGCATGCTGGCTTGCCGTCTCGGTCCTATTATCTCTTCTGGACTTGCTAGGACCCCGGAGCGCATAGCGCTACCCCCGAGGGCGTTCGTTGCGACGAGAATGGGACTGTTTGCACCGGGGCGGCTGCCGCTGAAGATCGGATTCCCAACCTTCTCTAGCACAAGAAACGCTTCGCGATTCTCAGATGGTTGAGCATATGATGGTGTTATATGGGCTGGCACTCTTCTATCTCCGGCCGTGTTGTGAGGACGCATACCGAGTATGCTCGAATGTCAACTAGGAGTGCTCTTCTTGATGGTCCCGGCCTCGTTTCTCCCCGACGCGGCTGGCCTCCATGCTTTACAACTGTCGCTCGTGGTTGCAACCGTAAGAATATATCGCTGACAGCGCATTTTCCGCTTCAGGGACGGTACCGCAGTCGCTTCGCGGCATGCCTAGCGGGTTTGGCAGCCAACAGCAACAGCCACAGCAGCCAGGTCGCGCGGTATCAAATAGATTACCAAATGGAAAGATGGGTATGCCGACACGAGACGAAAAGTCCCCAGCGTAAAATTAAAAACAAAAGTGCTAACCTGAGTATCAGCACCTGTGAGCAACGGGTCTGGATGGGGTTTTGGTGCCGGCTTGCCCATGGGCTCCGCCAGCGTTGCCCAGACCTCTGCCAGACAATTAGGAGGGAATGTCAGTTTTGCTCAAAGCTTGAGCGGCTCGCAACCTGCGACGCCTTTGGACCTTTCGTAAGTTGACGCCTGATGCTTTGTTTCCTGCTTCTGGAGTGGGGTATTTGTTTCAGTGCCTTGTTGAATTGTTGGTATCGCCTTTGCCCGATCATAACCACCGAAACTTTTCCCTCAGTTTCCTTTTTTACAGCATTGCTCAGTCTCTTACGATCTACTCGATGCGACATTTTCTCGGAAGCCGGACATAAGCACAAAACATCATCTCGCCTCAGCACGCGGCGTGGTGCTCTCCCCTCCTTCCACTTAATTGGTGTTGTATCATCTCATTTTCTGGATCTGGCCTTCCAACCTTTCATCATGTCGCTTCGAGAGTTCGATGGCGATAGATCGTCGCGGAAAGCCCGACCTAAGCTTGCTGTCAAGTGTCGCTCGCCAATGCCTTCCGAAGACGAGCTGCAAAAGTACGCAGCAGGCGTTCCCTATGCGACTGTTGTGAAGGGGTAATGCCAAGACCGCTGACACCACCCACATTTCCATTGCCACATCCTCCCGTGCTCTTACCTCTGCTTGACCAGAATCATCCGAGAAAGACTTGTGCTGACAGCTCTTCAGAGAATTCCCATCACTGTCCAACACGTCGCAACTTGGCTCGGCGAACCAAAGCTCAATGTGGTCAGCTACCGGTACTCGAACTCTAGCCTCGGCGGCACAGAGAGGCGCTGGAATGTCGTTATCCTCTCAGCAAAGTCAGCAAGATGACTTTTTCACCGCGGCTCGCCTGTCGTCAACCCAGGGATCTTTTCGATTTGGGAGTCAGGCAAACGTTACGCCTTCTTCCCAGGCACAGTCGAGCGCTGCCGAAGAATTCCCCCCTCTCAACCGGAATGTGAATGGCGAGATTGGCGGCTCAGACCGAGGCGCGTCTCTTATGTCGGGCTTAGCCTTTGGTTCTCAAGCAGCAGCATCCACGATACATAGCTCCAGGGCCGGAAATGGCTTACTGAATGCGCTATCAGCCCGTGCGTCCGAAACCCGTTCACCCAGCACTATCGTGCGTCCACAGGATCCGAGAAGCCCAACAATGGATGATGACCCACGGCAGAAGCCCGCAGCGTATCGAGAGGACAGCCTGGCCTCACATTCGTCAGTTGGCGATGGCCCTGGGCAGCTATTCGGAAACCGGAACCCGCTCGGCGCGATTGGCAACGATCCACCGACAGGAAAGCTAAAAGAAGAAGAGAAGGGAAGTTTGAGCGACATTCAGGATCCGCTTGACGGAATGGCGGCGATAGACAAGTGGGGACTCAAAGGGTTGCGGACGTTGATGAACAACTACCCTGACTACAATGCTCTTACATGCGGGATTGACCCTTCTAACTTGGGTTTGAACTTGGCTTCAACTGAGTATGACACGCGACAACCAAACTGGCGGTTAAGGAGCGCAGCTAACATTGTACAGTATGATTTCGGACAAGATATACTCGCTTTTCGATGATGAGCCTCCTCGACCTGCCGTCCCCAAATTCCGTCTTCCGGACTGCTACCAGGTCAAGAACGTGCAACCAATTGAGGCCAAGATTCAGAGCTTCAACGAGGAAACCTTGATGTGGATCTTTTACAGTTGCCCCGGAGATGTCAAGCAACAAATGGCAGCGATAGAACTGTACGTGTCGAGGTATTGATCCAGCCTTGTTCCGCCTGGCTAAAAAAATCCTAGCAACAACCGAAACTGGAGATGGCACAAGAAGCTCCAAATCTGGTTGACCAAGGATGAGATGATGGTCCCACAGGCGTTGAGCCCGACCCACGAACGTGGCTACTATGTTGTTTGGGACACAGGCGTGTGGCACAAGGAACGAGTAAAATCTGTCCCATAAATAAGTCGCATTGTCATAATTCCTGTTACTAATGTTTTTTGCAGCGAGAGCTCACATTGCACTACGCGGACCTCGAAACCAACCCCAATGTATCTCAGATTCCGGGAAGCGCCGCCTAAATACTATCTACTAGTGCGGCGGGGAGGGGCTATGTTGAGAGGAATCTTGGAGAAGATAGGTGGGAGGAACGGTGGCCATATCTTGGCCGTAGCTCAAGGATGCTGTTCATCATCATGTTTGTTTTAGTGTACTGGGGGGACCGGGAGCTTCCCGGCAAAGGGGCCATGGGTGAAAATGGCGAAATTCGAACACGCTATGCCCAGCAACTAATCTGCCTCTTCTGTTAATAGTTGATGAACTCGCATGTTAATGTGAAAAATGTTGATTTGTCGTGAGATACCTGTGGCGGCTTCGAAGTCTTGAAGGTGACCGTGCACGACCGGATGATGATGATAAGCCCACCCCTGCTGTTGTCTTATCAGTACTCCCTTGCCGCCAGTTGGTCGAATCGACGTCGGCCAACTCCAACTCCGCCACAAGCCCGAAGCATCAACACGTGTAATTCCTAATCGCCAGCACCACCGTCTCTACCTCTATCGTATTCGATCTACCTGCGAACGCACAGACATTTATCTCTCAACTGTTATATTCTGTTCAATTCAGTTCCTCACGGGAGCTGTCTGCCGCCTTTGTCGCATACCGCAGGCCGAAATAAAGTGCCGGTGTCCCTCTTAACCATCGCTCCACGTCCACGAAGGGCCAGACACGCTACGTGTTGACTCACTGTCTGCCCGACTTGACCACACCTCTATCTCCGTTTGCCTGGCATAGGCTTCTCTGCTAGCCATGGCCAACGAACAAGTCAACATTCCCTCGCTGCTAGTCATCCTCGTCTTATCAGGCCTCGTTGTGCGCTACTTCTTCTTCTCGCCGTCCGCGCCTGCCGCTGCACAGGGCTCGCGTGCGAGTAGACCGAATGTGACAACCGCGGCGAATGCAGTGTTGGCAAGGGAGGCCGCGGTTGTGAGGATACAGCAGATGTTTCCGCAAGTAGATCGTCGGACGCTGTTGTGGGATTTGCAGCGTACTGGGGGCAATGTGGCGGCGACGACAGAGAGAATCTTGGCAGGTAGGATAGAGAATGTGAGTTTTGGCGCTTTTTTCTGGGTATCCTACAGTGAGATAGTGCGCTGACGATAACATTGCGACGCAGCCTCCGGTCACATTCCAGCCTCCACCGCCCCCGGGCGGGCATGCGAGCGGGAATGGGGGCTCAATGGAGCAGCAAGAGGGTAAGCCCGCCGACAAGCCGGTACAGCCTGATCTTATCACACGGTACAAGCTTCAGAACAGGTTGGCGGATGGTACTGTCTCTGGAAGCGAAGCTGAGAGCACAGGGTCATCTCCGGGGTCCGGGAAGACGAAGGCATGGAGCTCTAATCGCGACGAGAGGCAGTCGCTGCTGCAGAAGAGGAGAGATGAGATGATTCTCGAGGCGCGCCGCAAGATGGAGGCAAAGATCGCCGCTGAGAAAGCGGTGACTGGACAGAGCTGAATCTAACTTGGGCATTGTTGAGCGCTGGCCGAACGAAGGAATGTGTTATCTAGATCGGTCAAAGTCATACTGCACATAGAAATCGAGTTCTGGTGGTGTGCCGCCGATGGGGAGGCAGGGCGCTACGTTGACAGTGGGAAGCGAATTTGACCGCAAAAAGCCAACGTCAGGCCCAGATGATGCACCTGGCGCAAAGAATTTGTATAACAGGGACATACTGCTTCATTTATCTTCGTGGCATCTATAGGAACCCTGTGCAGACCGCCATCACATATGTGCCTGGCTCCCGCGCCAGGTCGGGGGACAGGTCCTCGTTGAAGGGGTCCACTACTGGAATCATGCATAAAGGCTTCTTGCGACGGGAGGAGCTATTATTCACCCATTTATAATTCCATGTTGCTTAGCTTCCAGCCACCACGCACATGCTCGTCCACAGACCCGCTCCAAGCAGATCGACAGGGCGTGAGCGAGTGGGTTCTCAGACAAGGACGGAAGCTGGTTCAAAACCTTGGATTCCAACAGCAGTATTCCCGCCCCACATTTGGTCTTTTAGTGATAAGACGGATAGCAAAAGGGGGGCTAATCTCTTTCACATGCTTTAGATGTTTTGGTTACCGTGGAGGAAGACGCCACCACAGGATTGCGCCAGTGGAGGCACACCCGCATAAACCACGATTTTGGACCTGTTTCCGGCTTGTCAGTCAATGTGTGCGCCACTACTATTTATTAGCTCTACGTCCGGGGGGCTGGACTCAGTCGACCTTTTGCGATTCTTTCATCTTCTGCAACCACGACCTTCATTTTTGCATACGGAGGGCGGATGCTTGTGTCCTTCCGCCAAGCCTTTGCCACTTCCTCAGCCCCCATTTGACAAGGCGTCGGAGATCTTGCGAGGCGGCCATCGAGTTCGAACTGAGCGACACAATCGGGAATGCTCTGGTCTTCAGCCCCCTCATCCCCTCGTCAGCGCGCTAGCACCCAGGCGGCTGCAGAGATGGATCGCATCGCACACCACACCCGCTCGGCCGGGTCCAGTGCGTCTTGTTCCTGGCCCCGGCGCTCCGCAGACAACTTGGTAGTGAAACACGAAGAGAACATGAACATTGAGAAGCAGGAAAACCGGTTCGCAATGTTGTACATCCTCCCGCCATCGGTACGGGACCGTATCCCATCGCGGTCGTCCATCATGAGTATGTCATTTGCCTCTGGTGTCTCGCCGCCACTGTCGGAGGCCGACACTGAAGTAGTCGAGGTGGAAGGACCGGACGACGTTACTCTTGCCGAGAGTGTTGACTACCCAATGTCAAGAAAATTCTCTTCGACTTTGAGCAGCCGTTCAGCTTCACCGAAGATCCTCCCTTCCGGTGTGAGCTGGCGGCACGCCCGACAAGGTACGGCCCGAACTGCAGAAACCGTAGCGTTGGTGATGATTACCCAGCCTAACGTGCCTTTTTACACTAGGTCTCGATCTCATCGTGAACTCCGGCCAGGAGTCTAAGCGGAGCCCGAGCCCAGACTACGACAGCGCTTTTGAGCGGTCATCGTACGTCACGGGCGTTCGTTACCTCCTGGACGGCTTGCCCGAAGATCTGGACGAGTCTGAAGTTATGTTTCTGCAGAGTTCAATGCCGCCAACTCTCATCGAGTCCTTTGATCTCCCGGCCAGCCGGAACTCCCGACTGCAACGGAGCGAGCAGCGCGAGCCCCAGGCACCACATAATCTCATCCACAGAATCATGATCTGTGTGTTGACGTACCTGGAGATGTGTTGGAATTGGACGTGGCCCCGGGCGCTCTTTTGCTTGGGTGAGATCATGCGCGTCGAGCGCGAACACCAAGTTGTGAAGATAGTACTGAGCATGACCACAACACTCTTTTTGGCATTGTGTAACATGTGGGATACTTTTGCCGGTCAGGCAGCTTCGCGCGTGCTTCGCTACGGGACGGAAGGGGTTGAGGGTGCGTTCAAAGAGTTTGCAAGTCGGAGGAGTCCCCGACAGAGGACGAGGTGACGAAAGTGGGGTCAGGGGGGAAGTGCGAAGATTCGATTGATAATGAGACACGATGTAAATAGAGCATGAAGCGGCGGTATATAGAAAGGGGAGAGCGGCATCTGAAATTTGGCAGACAGCACACGGGCGGGACGCATTGGTGGACAGGATGGTTTGTTTCGGGATTATACCGAGAGTAGATTCAGGCTTCTGCAGATGAGATTAGAACACTGAAACCTCTGGGGACAGGTGACCATTTATAGACGACAACCTACTTACATACTTCCATGATGCCTTCTCTCATGTCAAGAAGAGCAACCAGCATCGGCCAGTCCAATCCGGGGCTTCCAATCTTTGCTAGTTAAGCGGCCCCAAGTCCCCTGCTCGAGTTTCGTGGAACTGGAGCGCAAGAGTGACATTAGGCCCCACTTCGTGACCCGCCAAGAATACGATAAGATAAGCAGCGCCGGACCGTGCTTGGAAATTTTTCAATCCCGGCCATGCCTCGTTCGTTCCACTCCTTTTTTCTCCATCTTCCCTTAAGAAGTTGGTGAACCCTCCAGCTGAAATCTTTCATCAACGCCGGTCACCTCCTGCCTCAATCACTCTTTTATACCACCCAAAGGCAGGAAAACTATCGACGACGTTGATTGACGGACGCAACCCAAATCCGCCACGATGATGAAGACGAGCGTGATGCGCCAGGCGTGTTTCTGCCGCGTCGCTTTACAGAGTGCCAGCCGTCTGCAAACTGCCTCGAGGGCAACACTTTCTGCCCGCTCCGCTCTCTCCTCCACATCGAGAACTCTCGCAACACCATGTCGGCCCCTTGGGAGTACGCTTCTTCGCTTTTACTCTAGCGAGGCGGCTGTTGCTGAGGACAAGCCCGCATCGCCGGCACTCGTGACCAAGTTTGCCGATCTGGCTACTCTGGGCGTCAACGATGCTATCGTTCGATCCATTACTGAGGGTATGCGTTATGAGAACATGACGGCGGTTCAATCCGAAACAATTAGTGCCGCCCTTGACGGCAGAGACCTGTAAGTCTGAGAGCATCCCGTTCCGCCATCTCTGTAGCAATTTGTTAACTCTTTCCCTAGTGTCGCACAGGCGAAGACTGGTACAGGAAAAACTCTTGCCTTCCTGGTGCCCATTCTCCAAAGAATCCTTCAGCAGCAACCTGATTTGGCCTTCCGTGGGCGCAGCCGGGCCAGATGCGACGATATCCGCGCTATCATTATTTCACCTACCCGCGAACTGGCGGAGCAGATCGCTGTAGAAGCTAAGAAGCTTGTCCAGAACACTGGTATTGTGGTCCAGGCTGCCGTAGGAGGTACTCAGAAGAACATGATGTTGCGAGAGACGCAGAGGCGCGGTTGCCATCTCTTGGTCGGCACTCCCGGTCGTCTGCATGACTTGCTTTCCGATCCCGACAGCGGCATCCAAGCGCCTAACCTCGAGGCCTTGGTGTTGGATGAGGCCGACAGAATGCTTGACGTCGGCTTCGACACTGAGCTCCAGGAGATTCTCAAGTACCTGCCAGACCGGAAAGATGTGACCCGACAGACGCTCCTCTTCTCAGCCACTATTCCCAAGGATGTCATCGGACTGGCAAGGACTTATATCGACCCAACTAACTTTGAGTTCGTCCAGACGATTAAAGCGGATGAGGTTCAGACTCACGAGAAGGTGCCCCAGTTCATCGCCCCTTGCAAAAGCATGGCAAACATTTACCCGGCTCTATTGGAGCTCATCGAGCGCGAAACTGCTAAGGGAAATGCTAGCCCCGATGCCGACCCCTTCAAGGCAATTGTCTTCCTTCCAACAACCGCCTCGGTAGTCTTCGCCCACGGTGTTTTCGAGCGTCTTGCGTATACAGACAAGAGCTTACCCCGCGCTATCGATATCCATTCCAAGCTCGGTCAGGCGCAAAGGACCAGGCACGCCGAGGAGTTCAGGCGTGCTCGGAGTGCTATTCTACTTTCTTCCGATGTCACCGCGAGAGGCTTGGATTTCCCCAACGTCACTCATGTCATCCAGCTTCACTTGGCCGGAGACAGGGATCAATATATCCATCGTCTCGGCCGTACTGGAAGAGCTGGCAAGGTTGGCCAGGGCTGGTTGCTCCTTTCCGACTCCGAAGTCTCTGTTGCTAGAAGACGTCTCCCAGGTCTTCCTATTCAACGCAGCACAGACCTAGTATGCTCTACCGTTGATGCCGCTGGGAAGGACCTGCCTGAGCAGTTCGAAAAGATTCGTCAAGCCGTCGGCCGGTTGCCTTCGCACTTGCCGGCTGAGGCCTACCGTTCCATGGTAGGAAACGCATTGAAGGGTGTCAACAATCAGGATATTGTTGACGGGCTCAACGAACAAGCCCTGCACGGCTGGGGCTTAGAAGAAATCCCTCCCGTTTCCGCGTCCACTGTTCGCAATCTCGGTAATGTCAGGGGCCTAAGGCTTGGCCAGATCAGCGCCGCTCCGAGCCACGGTCGTGGTGTTGGAAGCCGCGGAGGGTTCGGTGGCGGTGGCAGCAGAGGGTTCGGTGGCGGCGGCGACAGGTTTGATCAGGCCTTTAGTGGCAGATCAGAGGGCCGTAGTGGCGGCTTCGGTGGTCGCGGTGGTGACGGTGGATTCGGCGGCCGCGATGGTTTCCGCAGCGGCGGAGGTCGTGACGGTGGCCGCAGCGGCGGCTTCGGTGGCCGTGGTGGTGGTGGATTCGGAGGCCGTGATGGTGGCCGTGGCGGTCCTGCTCCTAGTTTCTAAGTAAAGACCTTTCAACGGTTCCTTTGGACGTGGCTAACTCATTTAGTATGTGTATGTAGATGTGTGAGTAGCTGTAGCATATATTCTCGGCGTTCTTGGGAGGCCCCTTTCTTTTCCCTAAATGACCGGGTCGTCGGGAGTTAGGGCCTGGCATTTGATATAGATAATGGGAGGGAAAAAGGAATGACGAGACTCCAGGGGCTGGGGGAGAGGGTTCATTTTTGTTCTTGCTTCTGTCTTGGTAGGGCGCCAGCGAAGGGATATACAGCAAACATCTCCTCTATTGACTAGGTACTTAGGCCTATTGCCTCTATTAGATTGTATTTTTTTTTCTGTCTGTACATCTTACAATGTATTCATCTATTATGCATTCAAATGTTGTCCAAGTGTGCCTTTGCATCGTGAGACGGCCTATCATTCTAGCAAGTAACCGCCAAATTGACTTTCGGGTTGAAAAGCTTGATCTGGGGAAAATGGTACAAATATAGAACTGATGCTATCCATACCTGGAACTCCAAAGTTACTGCAGTCACCTCGTCTTCCGGAACGCCTAGTCTACGGAACAAGCTGCACTATCCATAACATGAGTTTCCAGTTCATATAGTTAGTGCAACTAAGCGTCGAGCACAGAGTGCTCCTCGCTCTGACTGGCTTTTGGAACCAGATACACCGGGGCGTTTTCTTCTCTCGCCGCGGGTGGGTATCACCTCGTACTGTTACAAAGACTGACAACAGACTCTACTTCGTTCACGCACGCAGTAGTGTGTGGGCGTCCCACAGCAGCACCCTTTCATCCCACCCGACCGAGGCGACCCACCCGCCGCTGCCAAACAGACACCAGTCGACGCCTGTGGCAAACTCGGTGTGGCGATTCATAAGGCCAAGCTGTACACCGCTGCGAATCGTATTCTCGGCTGGGTGGTGGGCTGGGCCTGGCGCGACGGCTACTGCTGGTGGCATTGTCGAGCCGTCGGTCCATACGCGGACTGTCATGTCGTAACTTGCGCTGACGAGGATGTCACGCGCGTGGGGACTCCATGCTATACGTTTCACGGCGTACTCGTGGCCGACCATCACTGAGAGGGGGCCGCCGGTGGGGTTGCGGAGGTCGAAGGTGCGGATGGTGCGGTCGACACCTGCGGTGGCGATGACGGTATCGTTGTATTTGTTCCAGTCGTGTGTGAGGACCTCGGCGGGGACGGCACCGGCATATGTTTGGCCCGGGGGCCCGCCGGGCGAGGGAGAGGCGAGGCGGGGGAGGACGGGCCCCGAGGGAGGGGCGTGCACTGGGATCACGAGGGTGAGATGGTATTTGGCTGATACCGGTGTGCGTAGATCGTAGATGCGAAGATGCGAGTCGGACGAGACGGCCGAGATGATCGCGGGGTTGGTGGGGCTGAAGGCGGTGCTGTAGGTGCAACAGCCGATGGGGAGGGTGTTGAGGGAGGCGGTACGGGTGGGGGACCACACCTTGACCGTGCCGTCCCAGGAGCTGGAGATGAAGGTATCCTTGGCGATGGGGTTCCAGAATATGGAGAAGGCCTCGCGCTTGTGCTCATGGAAGTTCATGACGGGGAACTGGTCGACGGCGAGGTCGAACAGCTTGAGCGAGCCGTCGCCCGTGGCCACAACAAGCTGGTTCTCGTTGATCTCGGACCAGGCGAGGTCATAGAGGGCATCGTTGGTGTCGAAGGCCTTCTCGAGCTGCACGCCCTGGGCACTGAGCCCCAGGCAGAAGAGGCGGCCATTTCCTACGATGCCGTAGTTGGCCGAGGCGGCAACCGCTAGCCGGGAGTCGTAGTACGGGGAGTACTTAACTGAGTATGGATTGAAGCCCGGCGTGCGGAATTCTAGCATAGACGCCATCGCCAACGAATATTTGTCAGGTGTTGGCCATGTACTGGCTGGGCACCATTGGGTGACGTTGGCGGTTTCGATCTTCGATCTCGAATGTGCCTCGGCTCCTTGTTCTGTCTCCTAATCCGACCTTGGGCTGCTTGTCCGCTGAAAGCTACCCCGCCAAAGCGGTTGACAAAAAAACAGGGTCACATTACCTGTGCAGCACACAGGCTACCATAGTAGTTGCAGTCATAACAGAGGTATCTTTCTGTACTACCAGCCGGTCATCTGACCGTTCCCTGCTAACACTTGCTCTACCCACACTATCATAGAATCTACCCGTTTTTTGATGAGAATTGTTAGAGACACTGTTAGCGAGGTACCGCACAGGCCAGTTTGTGTGGCCCTGTTTTTTTGTCAACCGCTTTGCCCGCGTCGCTGATCTCAGGCGACGAATTGGGTCATGTGATAGCGTGGTGTCTTACCCCACAACGTTCCGTGCGTCGCCCTTTCGACGACATTGACGCGTTTCCGCCTCAAGCAACCTCAGTCTAATCCAGCCCCATCATCTCCCTACTGCAGCGCTCTTTCTTTGCAATGCTTCTCTGGAACTCGGGATCTACTGCGGCATGTGCTTTTACACGGCTGAAAAATGGATGCGTTTGTGACTCGGAAAAAAAGGAAATCCAGCCCTGAGGCGCAACTTGACGAAGGTGAAAGCGAGGAACCCACAGATGTCAAGCTGGCTATCCTTTCGTCGCTTCATCCAGCTTTCGATCAAGAAATCCTTCTTGATGTCCTCCTGGCCCATGACGGCTCCGTAAAGGCAACATCACTTTGCCTCCGGCAATCTAAACCGCCCAAGAAGTCCGGCGTAGTCGCCCAGACATCGCTCCGCTCTTACGCTATTGCTCCTGCCTCAGCTGCTCAGGAATCCGGCCCCAGCAAGAAGCCTAAACTCTTGTCAAGGAAGGGCGCAACATTGCACTTGTTTGATCCGCAAGACATCAGCGAACATACCCCTTGCACCATCATACATAACTTTTTGCCCGCAGAGGACGCAAACAGCCTGTTGTTGGAGCTTTTGCAGGAGTCCAATACTTTCGAGAAGATCACCTTCAAGCTGTTTGATAACGTCGTATCCAGTCCCCATACCTCTAGCTTCTATGTCGGAACATATGATGAGCTCGATCAACAGATGCACGAATATGTATACAATGGGGCGAGGCTGACGGTAGGCTTCACCCCTTCTTCACGGTCTTCAGCCCCCCGGAAGCTAATCTACTATAGGATGTGCGCAAGATTACTCCGCAACTGGACAAAGTAAAGGAGCGTGTCCGAGACGCCGTCAACCGAGAGATAGCAGAGCGCATTCGTACCCATCATGGTGGGGAAAAGCTCAAGTATCAGTCGCCTGAACCATGGTCGCCCAACGCAGCATTTGTCAACTGCTACAACGGCCCGCAGGAAAGCGTTGGGTGGCATTCTGACCAACTCACCTATCTCGGCCCACGCGCCGTTATCGGCTCTCTCTCTCTTGGTGTTACAAGGGAGTTTCGCGTGAGGCGAGTTCTGCCCAAAGACACGGAGGGCAGCAACCCAGCCGACAGTTGCAACCCCGATGCCGAAGGTCAACTTGCCATTCATCTTCCCCACAATTCTCTCCTCATCATGCATGCTGAGATGCAGGAAGAATGGAAGCACAGCATCTCGCCTGCCACAGCAATCGACCCGCACCCGATTGCAGGTAACAAACGCATAAACATCACGTATCGCGACTATCGGGAGGAATTTCATCCAAGGCACACACCAAAATGCAGCTGTGATATACCATGCGTGCTGAGGGTTGTGCAAAAGAAGAGAGAAAACTGGGGTCGCTATTTTTGGATATGCCATGCGGGAAACGTGCCGGGCAAGGCATCTTGCTCGTTTTTCCAGTGGGCCGAGTTCGACGAAGATGGGAATCCCGTTTCCAAGCAAGCTATACGGGCTAATTGAAGATCGATATCTCCCAACAGAAATTTTCTTGTCAGACTCGCCTTTTAGCGCGTGGAGATCCTTCTCAACTTTGCCATTCGCCGCCCACTGAGACCGTGTGACGGGTATCGTACCCTCACATCAACCAAAGAACGGAATTTTGGGAACGCGCTGATATTCAAGGGTATCGGTTGGTTGGCCCAGAAATAGAAATGTTACCCATAAACACATCAAAGACAGGTAAACCAAGCATTTCCATTCCTGCCCCCATGTCCACCCATTCATGATGTATCGCGATATTTTTCCATACCAGAGTCATGGGCGTGATCGTCGTCCACATCCTCATCCCCCACCCATTCCAGCCACCCAAAGAGCGGCAATGTTTATACAATATTTAAAGTAGATCCTTTCTGACCCCAGAAGCCCTCCCCCTTTTCTCCTAGGTCCCGCCCATCATCGCTGGCGTAAATGCGTAAGGAGCGACTAGCAAGCAGCTCATAACCCTCCACCCATGCCCGACCCGCCATTCCCCTGCTGTCCGCCAAAGAAGAATCCGTCAAACAGGTCTACTTGCTGCCCTTCGCTGAAGTCATGATGCAGCCCTTCCCAACCCAGCCCGAACCCCAGATCCATTTGATCGCCGACCCCGAAATCCGGCCCTCCTCCATCCAGAGCCGCCCCAGTGCTACCCTCCAGGCCTTGCAAAAAGTCTATCCCTTGCATGTCACCGAACCCGAACACCGTATCGGGCTGCTGTGGGAAAGACGGTGGCGCCATTCCCACAGTCGGCGAGCTCATTTGTCCCACCACGGGCGATCCCATCAACGAGGGGTCAATAGCATCCGGCGTCCCCGCCTGGCTGCCAATAGTGTTAAGGTTGCTATTCTCTACCCCTGAGCCGGTACTCGCGTTGCTCCGCGGCGGTAAAGGCAGGTTTCTCATCATTGAAAAGCCGCTGCCGCTTTCTGAGGGCTCATTTTTAAAACGGAACTGCGTTTGTTGTTGCTGTTTGGCGAATGCAGACAGCTGTGAGATGGACGAGGCGCTGTTGGAGTAGGCGTCTGAGACAGAGCCTAGATCCGAGGCTGCCGCCGCAGCGGCGGCGAGCTGATCGATGGACCCCCGGTGTTGGTGTTGGCGTTTCCCGGTTGACGATTGCTGGGAGGCGCTGTCCGCGCGAGAACTCGACCAGTCTATCCGGTGGTCTTGGTGGCGTTGGGGTTGTTGGCGATCCATGCTTCCCCGGGAATTCTTGGAGTTAAGTGTTTGACCGAAACCGCCAGTTGAGTTGGCCATCTTAACCGTAGCCTTGACGGTTCGGTCGAAGGCATCGCGGCAAGCCTCGGCTGGTGGACACTTCTCCATTAAGTCAGTGAAAACCGATGTGGCGGCGAGGACTGTAAAGTCCACCTCATCCATCGTCTGTCAGGGGGGAATCTGTCAGTAAACTTTGGTTTCTAGATTTTCGCCAGGAAAGAAACCTCTTGCTTACCAATCGACTTCTCACGATGGGGGAATGCCAGATCGCGTAGAGATACGATATCCCAGCCATAAACAAATGATGCGTAGCGAGGTACGTATAGTTCACCAAGCCTATGAGGTGCAGCTGTCGGTAAAGACGCAGAATCTTCTGGCCGGCCTCGGCGACTTTCAGATACACCCGATCCTCGTCTTCGCGAAGTTCCATGTTATACATGGATGGGCTGTCAACCTCCTTCGCTGTGTGATACTCGCCTTCGAACATGGCAGGGACGCTCAGACTCTGTCGATATAACATAATGACAGCTTGCCAGTAATTAAGATCGAAAAATTCCGTCGAGAAGGCCACCCCAGTATCTTGTTTCGTTGGCGCCGAGTTCTTCCACTCATAAAGACGCTTGTCGATGTCGATTCGCCACGAACGAAACGAGTCAAACTTGGACAGAAATGGTGAGGGAAGCGAAGTGTGCATAAAAGGATTCCTTTGGTTGAGTCCGCCGGATCGGGCCGTCTGTGTCTGTTGGAACTGCAGGACCTGAAGGATCTCCGACTGGAGGAGACGCAGCCGGAAGTAATGGTGAGCAACGAGTTTGTACGTGGGCCTGAGCATCTCAGACGAAGGGGGCTCCTGTAGGCCATTCTGGCCGATGAACCGGTCCTCTAGAAGGGAGGGAAACTCGGTCGTGATAACTTGGTCAGATATCCCAAAGGGCCGCCCCACGCACACGCTCACCAGACGGTCAAATGAATAGGTGCACCACCATAGCCGCCGCCTCAGATCCCGCACCCATTCTCGTCTGCCTCTCTCGCGAGCCAGCGTCTCGCTTTGCTGCGGTGCTGCAGCTCCAAGGCCGGATTCGACGTCCTTGCCATCCTCATAGTGCAGACCAAGGTCTACCGCCAGCCTTACCGCGACACCAATAATGTACCTAATAGGTGCGTCAGCAAATTACCGGCCCAAAGCTCTTCCATTAACCGCTCCGACAGGGAATTACTTACCAAAGACCAGGAGGGACCGGTCTCAGGAGCGCAAAGTTCGCCAGTAATAAGACGGCCTGAAGCTCCTCCAGCCCACCACCGCTCCCAAGACATGACTCGAGGTGCACGATTGCACTCGCATGGTACTCCTCTGGTTGGGCCTGCTTCAACCCATGAGTCGCCATATCATCGCTCTTGCCGCCTTCGCCCAAAATAATGGCACCACCTATCGCAAACACCATATTCAGCATGTACAGCTCCCGGGGACCCCGTACGCGGCCGTCTTCGGCATAGGCACGATCAAAAACCTCCATAAATTCGCCCCTGTGTAGCACCGGAATCTGCGGGTTTGCATATTCGAAATATAGCGTCATCAGCTTCTTGCCAACTGACCGCTCGGGGAAGGGAGCCGGGTGTATCGTCGGCTTAGTATGCAGTCCAAAAAAAGAGTCACGCATGGAAGTCCCGGCACCAGCCGCGGCTGGCCCATTGCCGGCTATCGCTTTGTACGGCCGGATGCCGCCTTTCTCCGAGATTGAGCGCTGATCCGACACCGACGACTGTACCGCGGCAAATACGACGCGCGCAAAGGAAACGCCGGAGGCTGCCCCGAGGTGGCGGGGGTTCGCGGCGCCGGGAATCCCTGAGAAGCCAGACTTGGTAACGAGCTTCTGCAGCCTGCTTGTGTCGTCCCCATTTCCATCGGCCTTGGCGCTACTGGTGACCTCCGTCGTATCCGAGATGGATGAGTTGCCGGCTTCTGTAGGCGACCGCACCGCCGTCGATCCATTGCCTCGCTTGGAACAATACTCGAGGTTCTCGGCAGCAGGGAAGGCGACATTGCTCGACGATAAGAGCGCCTCGAGCTGCTCCACCCTAGTTTCAAGATAGAATATGTAGCTGTTGAGTTGACTGTCAGCACAACTCTTCCACATCCCCAAGCCCCGTCAGTCCTCAAAGGAGACAACCTCGGCCAACTTCTCCCTACCTTCGTGGGATCTCTCTCTTGGTGATCGGATCGTAGCCAACACAGGCAACCCCAGCCTTCTCACAGCTAGCACAGCTCGGCAGCTTTTGGTCGCACCGGTTCTTGCGCAGCCGACAGCGGTTGCATGCGCTCACGTTCCGGAACCCGCTGCTCTGTCCGGTCTTGCCCCCGGATGCTCCTCCAGAACCCAGGCCATCGTGCAGGTGCTCGTCGGTCGGTGATGTGGCCGAGGGCAGCGACGTTGGTGATTCCTTATCAGGGCCCGGTGACGACTGGCGCGCGCGCTTGTGCGGGTGGACATCCGGGGGCGGCGGGGAGCGCGCCGGCGCCGGCATCATAGGGATGCGTGGGTGAAGGTAAGATCCGCAACGGCAGCAGTAATGGCAGCGGTATCCGTCCGAAGGTAAACTCGGCAGCCGCTTGTCCGGTCGGACGGCGCGGAGCAGTTGGCGTTGGCTCTCGTCTACTCTACCTCGTCGCGGTCGAAATGCGCCGGCCCCATACTCGAACCCCCGCTACCAAACCCCTCTCTCGAAGCCTTCCCAATTCCTGGTCGTACCGAAAAAAGCTGATTGGGGGGGCGTGCCGGTTTGGCGGGTCCGTAACTCTGGCTGTACCAAGATGCGATGATGCAAAAATACACAGACGCAAGGAAGACAGACGCGCAACTCATCAATTGCGGAGCACTCGGTGTAAAATACTGCTTTCCCGACAAGGTATTTATTCCCTCGATGTCTTTCCCATATCGTGGGACGGGAGGCTTCCACCCCCAAAGGTGCTGATAAGGACTGCTTAATGAGCGAATCATGGGCCGCAAGCCAAGCCGTTTCAATCGAGTAACTGGAACCCCCCCCCCACTCTCAACCTCGTTGGTCCAAGGATTGGCGTTGGTATGAACGGGAAGCGTTATTTGGCGTCCGCACAGAGGTTATCTGGCAGACTCTACCCTAACCCTGTCTCCTCCGGCGAACCCGAGATGGATATGAAAGTCATACGTACTCGTGCGAGTTAGGTAAGTAAAGTGCATTTTCTGTCACACTTCACTTACTTTCCATGCTGAACACAAGGGCTGTTCAGATCAATTCTCGGGTCAAAAGGTAAGTAATGTTTTTGATGTGCCAAATAACCAACCTTGACAGCTTGCTTGAGCTTCGGGGAGTCCGAGACTTGGGGCCCTTGTGAACGACGGCAGATAACACCCAATCCAATCGTCGCAAAATGGCCGTAAGTTCCTAACCTCATGTCAATAACACAAACCGGATTTGATGTGTGTGGTATCTGCGGCTTGGCTTCATGAAATAGAGAAAATTCGCATTAAAAAGACCCAATGGTACAACACAAGCACCGGATAATGCTAATGTCCCAAGAAAGATCATCATCCTACATAAGGAGAGAACCAGAAGAGAAATGCAAGCCCAAATGGATATCCTACTGCATCGCTGAATCGGCGCGGCTCACGCCGTCGTCCTGGTTCCCTCAACCTCAAAAACAGCAATGCTGGCATGAAGCCATATTGTACCCAGCCATTCCCCCACTTCTTGCGATATTAATGCCGAAAGTGAAACGCAGCTCATGCCCTCGGCTGCCCATAAACCCAGATTTCGCCTGTGTCGCCAAATATTTGCTTGCCCTGTAACTGTATTGTATCCCAAGCCTGGAAGCCCAATTAGTCTATCCCGATAAGGTCGTGATCATTATCCTCTAAACAACACCGTAAAATCCAGCGAATGAAATCGCTCATGCTACACCGTTCTTCGTTTCGCATCGCCCACAGGTTGCTGGGGTGAAGCGGCAACTCCTCACTTCTAATTCGCTTCTGTCGAGTCTCTCGACCCTGACGGCTTAGCGGGTACCTCCGAAGGATCCTTCTCATCGAGTCTGCCGCGAGGTTCTTGGATGTAAAAGCTGAGCCAAAGACCCGCAAGCGTGACTACGGCGGTAGACCACCATACGAGCCCCGAATAGCCATTCTCCAAGCCCACGGCATAAAGCCATCCCGATATCGCAGGCCCGGCTGCACGGGATAAACTGGCTGTCGAAGCTGCTACCCCGTTTATTGTCCCGAGAGACATTGTCGTCGGCGCCGAGTTACTCAGAAGGATCGTGTTGCTCGGATATGCGAGCGTCGACAGCGTGCACTTCCAAACCACAATCCCGTAAATACCCGCCATTCGAAGCGTGTCAGGGAGGAAAACCAGATACGGTGTGGCGATGTAGAGTAGCGGATACGAAATCGAAATTAGTTTGAACAACCCAAGCGGTCCCAACTTCTCCGCTACCCGCGGGAACAGGAAGTATGTCGAGGTCATCGAATATACGCCCTGGACCGATAGGATAAACCCGATCGTCTTAGTGTCGTATCCAAAACCATCCGCAAACCTGAATGGGAGTGAAGTCGGTGGCCGGTGCTCTGGTCGGTCTGTACTCAAAAACACCGGAAGTAGCGAGTCGAATACCATAGTGTGGCTAATAAGCACGGTTAGTGCGAACGCAGTTGGCGGTCCAGCAGTAAGACACTCACAAGGCGAGGATACCAAATGTGATAATGATGAGAACAGTCGTCCGGTTGAAGGTCTTCACCCTTGGCTTCTCGATCTTTGGTAGGCCGGCCTCTCCGCCATCCTCGACATCGGGGCGGTTCCGCACGGCCAAGTCCAATGACTCTGCAGGTGGGTCAAACGCATCGGCCGAACGATATCCGGGCAATGCTTCCTCCGACTCGCCAAGCAGAGGTTGCTCCTCAGGGGCTTTCCCTTTCGATTTCTTGGCAAGTGTCATGCGAGAGAGCAGGTAGTTGCCAAATTCTACGCCCCCGTCTCGCCGCAGCTTCTTCTCCGCATGTGTCTCTTCTAGGAACAAGATCCCGATGATGAGACCAATGAAGACGCATGTTGCACTGAAAAGATTCGGTAGAAGGTACGGGAGCTTGTCGAAAAGACTACCCGGCAGGAATATAGATGGCATGCTCTCGACCGGCTTGGCGAGTGCACCTCCAATCATCGGCCCGACGATAGACCTGTAATGCAGTCAGCTTTCGGCGCAGACCGGACTGATTGGGCGTGCCGCGGTTACATACCCTACACACCAAACCATTGGCATAACAGCATATGCACGAGCTGCTAGTTGTTAGTCCAGCCTCACACCAGTAGGAAATTTAGCATTGCTCACGTTGATGTTGCTTGACAGTGACGAGTTCGGCAACAGTTGTCTGCAAAACGGCCATGTTGCTGAAAGAAGGTTAGTACGGGGCCTTTATACAACCCCCAAAGGCTTCTAGACGTACCCATTGAGAAAACCGCCTAGAGCACGCGCGAAGAGAGCAACTGGGAGGCTTTGAGCGAATCCGAATATGAGAACGCTGAGACCGGTCCCGCCGAGCCCCATGAGCAAGACGGGCTTTCTGCCGATTTTGTCGCTCAGTCTTCCCCAGAAGAGACTGGTCGAGAACTCGGCCAACGTAAAAGCCGAAGTCACCATGCCGGCATAGCAGGATATCTTTGTTTTGTCATCAGTGATGTTGAAGTCCCTGACCATATAGTAGATATATGGAAAGATGGACATGAAAGCGATGGGTTCACTGATGCGGCATAGTGCTAGGAGTTTTCAGCTACTCGTCGAGAAAACGGTAACCAGTTGTCAAGAGGGAGCAGAGTCCTCTTACGCCGCCACTTGGAAACTTACCGAGGATGAGCAGTTGTCTGCCTGGATATGGCGGGAGAGTCTTTGTGGATGGTAGCCCATCGTCTTCCCTTGGGGCCCGAGGCCTATTAGACCGGAACGGCATCCACCCCATCGCTGGTTTCGAAGATGGGTTTCGGGATGGCGAGCCTCGAGGGTGTCTGAGCTCAATGGGGCCGAAGAGTGAGGCAGCGTTTTAAACAACTGGCCGGCCTCAGTTGGAGGGCGGGAGGGCGGCCGTGATATCGACGATGCCCTTTGTCTGGATACAATTGGAAAAATACAAGTGGCGTGGCTGGGTAGGAAGGATCTCGAACACAGGCTGGACTAAATACTGTATTGTGCAAAGGGGGGGCGAAGAGTGTGGATGAAGAGCATATGGCCTCAGTCTTGTTTGTTGAGGAAGCAAACGGATGAGGTGAGAAAGTGGACAGGGAGGTTGAGCAGTGGTATCCTGAGAAGGGCTGGGAGCGCGTGGGAAAAGAGAGCATTGTCGTTATTGTATATAACTACACTGCAATCGACCAAGAAGGGACCCAGAAAAGCAACCAGGGGCCAGGAGGGCTGGAAACCGTGGTCACCGGATCATCCATCTGACTGTGGGGACTGGCGGCGCCGAAGAACCGGCGTAAAATTGTCTTGTAAGAAAAAACAACGAAACAGCGGTGACAAAGTTACGACTCTGCCCCCAAGAGAAGACGAGATGATCCTGCTTGGGTGCACTAGGTCGGTTCCGGTACGTAGCAAGGTTGTGGACGGTGCCGTAGTCTTCTCGTCGACCCTGGCGGACAGGGGCGCAAGGAGTACGTCTTGGCACCACGCCTGGGCTGGTCCCTCCCGACCGATAGATCCCCCAGTCCACGCACCCATGCTCAGTTGCAGGGGTTCCGCGCAGGGTGACGGCTCAGTGGGTTCGTACTTCGTCACCACCGTTTCTCCGAGAAGTCCTAACGGAAGGGTGGACCCTTGGTCAAGGCAGCGCACCGTTAGCCTGTCCCTTTGTCGTCAAAACCCGAAAAAGGGGGGAGATTGCTCACCTCGGTGCTGCGAGGCTCACAGCTCACTGGAACTCGGGGGCGGGAGACAATACTCGACCAGAGCTGCCAGCAGTCTGCCGCACCGCGAGAACAGAATGTTTGCCTAAAGTCTGAGCAGACTCGGCGGAGTGCCAGCTCTTCCCTCATACAAAGTCTTGAGGGCATCGCACAGCAGCGGGCGGGTTAGCAGACCGCCTCCCGGAGACGCGGTCACCGACCACTTAGATGGCCCACCGCCATCGCTTTCGGGTGGAGGCCTGAGACGGCAACAGCAGTCGGCTGGCTGCTTTGGCTACTGGGCAATCCGATTCGTCAGGTAGCATGGCAGGCGTTCGGCGGCATTCAAGCCGGAAGGATACAGTGGGAGATGTCAGGCCGTGACAGAGCGAGGCGCGACAACCTCGTCTGCTAGATCAAATGATTGATCGACGGAGGTGCTTCCGAGGCAGCGACGGTTTGTGCGGCTGCAAGCCCACCGACCGCTTCGCCGGACACGGAACAAACTAGGTAGGTACCTCCCTGGATTGGTGAATGAACACTCGACCTGGATGTGGGATGCTTGTTTTCTCAGTCCGCCCCAAGCAGACACGCGGGAGAGGGAAATCCCATCGATCCGGGCTGGTTTGGCTAACGCAGTGCAAAGCACCTGCACACTTCTGCGCGCTAGGCAATCCACATGTAGATGGCCGCGGTAGGCGGCACGATGATGGAATGGCTGCGATGCGTGGACTGATGCCCGCTTGTTGGGTGGGCTGTTGCGGCAGAAGCAAGTGGGCGAGACGGCTTGTTGAGCCCCCGCTGAGAAACTGTGGGTCGACAAGGCGGATGTTAGCGCCGGGTGGATTTTGGATGATGCTGGCTGACCGAGGAGCGCTAGTCCAGAAGGCGGTGAATGTGCCGTATGGCAGCGATCCGGGGCCGAAGGAAGAGTGAGCGGGCGGCGGAGACGGTCGACGGCGTCGGTGGTGGTGGGCGGCACGAACGACCTAAAGCCCTGCCCATGCAGGTGGTGAGGCAGGCAGGATGAGATCGTCTCGGGGTTGCGCTTGATAAAATGATCGCTGCTTTCGCGCGGCGCGACCGTACGCCCTGAGCCGGGGGTGAGGCTAACTGTGTAATAAGCGAGGCCTGAGGCGGGCACTGGAAGAGGTTGGCATGTTGGAGACATCCAGCGCATCCAGTCACATCAAGCTTTGATGTGCACTTCGGAAAGCGCCGCATCGTTTCTGGGGGCGGGCAGCTGTGCATTTGCCGTGAAGCTAAAGTTAGCCCGCACGATACATCAATGGTGCCGACCCAGACAGCTGGAGGGAGGTACTTGGGTGAAATGTCCGAGCCGGGAAGTGGAGGATGGAAACTGCTCGCTAAGAGGCAGGCATGGGAAGGAAGGTACAGCTTTGTATGTATATCCGTTTGTCACTGGGCACCCTGCGGCCTCAGTGGGTGCCTCGCAGGGCACTTGATGTCGCTGAATGCGCGGTGCAGGTTGTCGACCGCAACTTCCCAGTTCCACATCAGGCTTGGCCCCTCTCCATGGAACAAAGACAACGAGACATGGCCGCCACCTCCCAGCGCCGTCACAATGTGCGCCATGGCCAAATCACCTTCAGCTTAATTATTAATAGCTCGACGTCATGCAGAACGCCTGGAGACGCTCGCTTCACCGGAGGACCCAAGAGACCGGCCACCTGCCGGCCGGTGTACGTCGTTCTCGACATGACACAAAAACAGTCAAGACAGCGCCATGCCGCGAGATTGGACGATTTGCAAGCTGGTGAGGACCGATACTGGGTCCCACCGTAAACGCCAGTCGGACAATGTTGTGTCCCGGCCGACCCGGAATCTCGTGCGTGTCCAGGCCAGATGTATCTGAGATCAGAACGCAGCTGCAGAGTGCCCGCAGATTGTGCATATGGTGCAAACGGCCCATGTGCGCAGGTCTGCATTCAAACAGCGCCCACGGCGAGGGGGTGTTTTTTTTTTTTGGGATCTGCTCCCATCCCGCCCTACTAGCCCTGCCTACCCGGCCTGCCTTACTGCTCATAGGCGGGCATGCGCCTTGGTTAGCAGCACGCAACTCGATCCACATCGTCGGAAGCGGTTGTCAACATCAAGACCTTTCAGGTTGCCTGTTCCGAGCTGACCAACCACAGTCAATCTTTTCATGACGGCCCGCCCCGGGTGACCAAAAAGCCTGGCCTGTAGTTTTACTCTAGGTCCTGTAAGTCACCAGCGCGGTCTCCGTTGGTTCCTCGTCTCGTCCGAACTTCAGATGAGCAAATGACAACGTGAGGTCAATATTCCATGAGTGTGTCAGCAACCGTTGGAAGCCCCTGGCCGCGTACCTGGTCGCACGAAGTTCAACGTCAAGCAGATGACGAAACAAGGCGATCGGGCCCAACGGAACAACCCAATTCGGCGGCCCGGCAATAATCCCCAACCACAGCCTGGGGACCGTGATATCCCAGAAAACTTCAGGGGGTTAGGTATCGGGGAGATCGGTAGTTCACCTTGTTGCTGGCTATCGTGACGACAACGTGGTTTCGAGCTTCTTACTGCTTGCAGCACGGTCCTCTCAGCGCCCACGTTGGTGTACACATGTCTCTCACCCCCAGTGTCGTACTATGGTTGCGTGCAAAAAGAAAACCCCCATGTCAGGTATCTCGGGACCGCCCCACAGGACGTTTTTCCGGCCTCACGAGCACCTTGCTGCCCTGTGCAGCCCCCTGTCTCTACCAGACCAGGGCGTTCTTTTTACCCCTAATACCATAGTACGCAGCAGCCTGACCGATAGACACGAGGATGGCAACCGCGGCTTTCTGCCGAGTCTGACTCAAACGGAAGGCCACCCTGCCTCCCCGGTTACACGGAGCTAGGTAGTGATGATTTTTGCGTAAGGCGTCCCGGCATTACGATTTCGTCTTTTGCGCGGCAAGGGGTTGCTTTCAGGCGTCCGCGCTATGCGGTGCTTGCCCGTCGTATTGGGAAGCTTAGATTCCATATCGCTGTCGCCGTTGCAACTTATCCTATCGCCCAATCGGACGGCAGATGGATCAGAGTTTCCAGCTTCTACATACACGCAAGGGTGGGGGGTCCCACAGAGCAAGAATTCGATTCGCGACTGACGCTCGAGTGAGACATCTTGAGAACAGCGACCCAACAGCTGGTTTCTTGTCTCGGAATGCCTCATTAGGTGGAGACTTTGTCGCACTCCGGGAGTACTCCCAGCGTTGAACTCCACGCCGAGGCATTGGCGCGACGGAGAATTCATGCTCAACCCCGCCGTTTCGTGTTGCGTCCAAAACGGAAAGCGATTGCTCAGCATCCTTAGCTGGTACGACGCTGGGTAACAAGGATAACGTTAAACGGCAGAATCTTGCACTTGGGACAGACTCTGCCCTTGCACCATGTACCATGTGGCTCCGCCGATGGACGCTTGCATTGGTCGAAGCACTCCAAGCAACCGCACCAGAGGATTCGTGCCTTACGGACTGGGTGCCTCTCCAACCTGAGATTCCGACGCAGTTCTAAGACGGTATCTCCCCAGGCACCGTACAAATAACTTGTGTTGCTTTGGGCTCGGACGTGCTTCGTATTCGTCATGCCAAAAGCTCGCGTCTTCAAAACGCCCGAGAGCCATCACCGTAGCGCAATCCTTTTGCTTCTTTTGGTTGAACAGCCCGGAACCCTGAACGGACTGGAAATGCCAACCTGCCCGCCTCAGCGTGCAAAAAAAAACTGTTGCCGGGTCTGTGCTTCGCTGTCTGTGAATCAGGAAGCAGCCCGTCGATTTCGAGCATAAGCTTCTCCCTTCAAGCAAAATGCATAGTGTAATGGAGTCGGGAGAGTGAGCTATGCTCCGTTCGGGAAGTAACGGTATTTCCCGCCGGTTTGGGTCCTGGTGGAGCGGCCAGTCTTTAGTCAAGATGACATAGTCTTACAGAGACAGCTGCGGAAATCGCTGAGGGCCTCACAGTGCATCCCTCCGTATCTGTCAGTACGGGACAGTCCTGTACACTACGAATAATCTACACTGCCACCTGAACCCCATTCCCCGGCCCCGGGATTCGACTGCAATGTGGCGTTGGCTGTCTGTGGTGGCTGGCGACAGGTGAGGAAACACCAGCAGCCGGTGCTGGCGCAGAAGTGCAGCTCAGCTGAATGCCCCCTGTCCACAGGCATTCGCTTCCAAAGAAATTGACTTCCCCATAAAAACAGCAACCAGACTGTCGGGCCGGGGGCTGGGTGGGGCCATCTACTCTAGCTGAGCACAGTCTCAACTTAGCTCAAGCGACTACTGTGGTATGATGGGTAAAAAGAACGCCCCAGACTGGTAACGACAGGGGATTGCGCGAGGTCCGCACAGGGCAGAGGAGCGCCCGTGAGTTCGGAAAACCCTCTTGTGGGGCAGCTTAGAGGTACCTGACAGGGATATTTTATTTTGGCAAGAAACCACAGTAGGTAGGTACCTAGTCGCGCTTGTTGACAAGCAGAAACGAGTCGGCAGAAACAGCAAAGTTGTACCTGAAGGTAGGCATCTTCGAGGCACAGACCTGAATCGTCCTCCAAGCGGTGGCTCAAAGTGACCTCCTCAGGCAATTTTTCTTTTTAGAAAAGAATTGTAGGCAGAAGCTTTGAAACTTCCACCACAAATGCAGTGTAGCAATCGCCCGCGGGCCTCATCAGGGACCTGGGAAAAGCAGAGCCCCCACCGTTTAGGGCGGCACGCAAGCCGAGGCGAGCACCAACATCCCGTTCCCCACCTCTTGGTTCGCACGCTTGATCTGTGTCGCTGCAACCGCTTTCCATTGGTCGAACCAACCTTTCTCACCCAAACCGCATACGATATAAATCATGTGCTCTGAGCTTTCATTTGCAGCAGTGGTTTATGACATTGGCCAATCAAGATGGCTCGCAATCCCCTCACACGACGACCAGAGCCGTGTGGTTTTGAGTTACACTGGCAGGCTGAATCTCCGCCACTGTGTCACTGATGTCACTGGTGTTAAAGGGGGAGGGGGCCATTCTACCCCGGGCTATTACCGAGATCTCGCTCGGTGCCTCTTTTTTTCCTTTTTTGGGCCCACGATATCGTGTTGGTGTTGTGCCGACTCCTTTTCCGGCGCCTGCATAGGTGTCGTGCATCAAATCAGTGGGCGGTGGGCGGTGGGCGCTCAAGGATCTCACCCACTTTATTGGTGGGTGCCGACGAAACACACACACGGTGGCGGCGCGTTCTTAATCGTCTCGCTGGCTCTTCTCCGACGTCGCCCCGTCATCTGGCACATCGGTATCGATCGCCAAAGCTGAAACGGCACGTGGATTTTCGAAGGCTTGGAGGCGCTAAAATAGTTCGCTCGCCTTAGCTCGCGAATGGGTGACGAGTCTCGGACGCTGACTGCTCGCCCAGGACCGTCCGGGAATCTTGGTGTGGCATCCCACCAAAGGGGAGCAGCCGACTGGAGGGCTTGAACATGAGCGTCTGGGTCCCGCTAGCCTCCATCTGTTGCTAGCGCGGGAGGATAGGGTGGAGAGCTTCCGATGGGATGGGACGAAGGCTTGTGGCTGGATCGCACGGCTGGGGGCGGGCTAGCGCGTGAGGGGCAGCCTGATTTTGGAAAGAAGAAAATCTTCTACCGACTAGGCACTTGATGGGGCGTGGAGTCCCCGCTGCTGGCGTCGGCGTTGGGGTGAGAAAGATAAGATGGTGGGCACTATACCACAGCGTCCACGTTTTCCCTGACAGCCCGGTGAGGTAAGTTCCTCCCGCCCACGGGCAGTAGCTGGAATGCACCACAGCACCCGTAGCGTGCCCGCTGCACTGGTTCCGATGGCACACGCCATGCATGCTCTGGAACTGATGAATGGTGGCGGGGCACGAGTCGCATTGCTGCGTTGAGTAATCTGCCCTGAATGCCCGAACCCGAGCGGCACTCTCCAACCTCCGCTCCCTGTTCGAGGGTGACATCCTGCAGCTCGGTACATTGGCCAATGAATAGAATAATTGAGACATTCCAAGACATCTCCCCCACGACGTGATGCCGCTGACGGGGAGGGCATCGCCATGAGCTGATTGCTACCACAACCTAGTCAGCTAGCATCAGCCAGAGAGCTCACTCTTGTGGTCAGACTTCCGTCTCCTGTTCACCTGTGTCTGCAGAGGGGCCTCGGTGTCTGGTTCCGGGATGGCGACATGAGCCTCGCCAAGGTAGCTGGGCGGAGAAGCAGAAACGAAGCTACTGGAGCGAAACAAGGAAGCAAAGGGGTACGAAGGCTCGGGCCAAAAGAAAGGGTCCCCTTAGCCAGTGCGAAAGATGCTTCCTCACTGCTAAGGCCGCCCTGGTTTTACCTATCGCAGGCTAGAGTATCTCCCATTCCGGAAGGGCCTACCTGCATTCTGGAAAGGACTTCCTACGCTCCGAAAAGGCCTTTTACAATGCCGTCAAGGCCTGTAATGTGGTAAACCCAGGCCTTGCTGTTTCGGTATAAGACTGTGTGAGGGTTTCGATAAGGTATTTCCGCACGGAGAAGAGAGACCTTTTCTTTTGGCCCGAGCCTTCCTTCCATTGTGTATGAGAAGGAACGCCGCCCTCCCCGAGGTTTTTCCGGGTCCGCCGTTGACGTTAACTCCGGGCAGGAGCACTCCACGCATGGTGTCTCATCTGTCGGCCAGCATCACCCGTTTCTTTTCTGACGACCTTCGCCCTCTAGCAAGCTCGTCCATGAGACACGAGCGTTTTTGCACGACTGCGGAGCGCCGCCACCCCGCATCATTTCTACTCATATCACGCGCGCATCCCCCCTCCATGCGCTGCCACAAAGAGGGCTTTCCAAGGTTGCGGGATGTCTGATCCGGGGCCCTGGCATTGGTGCCCTCGCTGCCCGCCGTCGTCTCAACGCACACCCGCGTCCACGCCGCGCGCCTAGGTCCTTACCACAGGAAAAGCCTAGGTGTCACCTCAGTCTCCGACCCCGTAGACACATCCGGATAGGACGCCCTCGGACGGTCTTTGACCTGTTGGCTGTCCATACTGGAGGCTTGCACATGCGCTATGCACTGTAAGCGCGCTGTGCAGCGGCCACTGCCTTTCCGGCAGGCTTGTGGCCCGTTGCGTCCTGGCGCCGCAGTGACACTGCACCTCCGCGCCTCCCCTTTCCCCGAGCGGACGGCTCCGGATCGTTTAGCCATCTTCCTCAAAGACAAGAGGCGTGGGGCATGGCAGGCCGTGTCTTTTTGAGTTGCATTCACGCCACTCCCGAACTCCGTCCTGGCACAGACTCGGCAGAACGTCTTAAATATTTATTGACAAAATCACGGAGGGCCCGTGTTGCGGTTGGGGCCTCTTCGAGTAAGCCCCCACAAACTGGCGCCTATCCAGACCAGTCCTTTCCTGGCCGACGATGCAGCTCTCGCCGCTCTCGTTGACGGTCATGTCCCAGCAGCGTCTGTTCTATCGCCCTGTGTGGACGGGCTAGTCGTGCCGGGACGCAATGACGGGGTGCTTTGCCCACCCTCGAATGGCTGGCTCAACATGCCGCGTTGGTTCTTCTCGCTCTGCGCCCTCAATGACACGTTTGTTGATTGGTGTCTCCCCAACATCGACCCCCATGCCCGAACTTGATCCTTCCTTGTCTTCATTTGATTTGTTGTCGTGGCGAGATGGCGCATGGTAACGACTGCAGCGGCGAGGCCACCCTGCCGACGGCGACCTTTCGACAAAGAGCAGGAACGGATGTTGTTCGGCTTCCTAGATCGTTCGCCGAACCCCCAACCCACCACCCGCAAGCGCGCTTTCTTGCCTCAAGCTTCTGCCCATTTACGGCCCAGGTCTTGTGAGCTCTGACTGCAGGCAAGCATGACTGCATTCATGAGCCGCGGCACGATTTCTCTCACCAAATTGCATTCTTTGAACCAGACATGTCTTCCCGCAGGATCTGTGCACCGCAGTTCCTCTCGGCGGCAGCCTGATAAGTTGGGATGCGCTGTTGAGGCGCAGATACGCAAGGATCCCCCGCTTAGAGTTTATTCCGGCAACCGGATGACGAAATTAGGTCGTTTGCCCTATGAGCCTCCACGGCAAAGGAGACCAGAAGCAACCACCTCGATTAAATCACTCGTGAGATCGACTTCGGCCTAACCCCGACACGGGAATCCGTTTCGGACAACGCGGGCCCAGATGTGCAGCTTAGAGATAGCATTCCTGATTGCTGGGTGGCGTTGACTTTCCAAAAGGACTCCGGCAAACCGCCTATCACGGCAATGCTTCGTGCCTCGCCCTGTCCCACGTTACACGCAACAAAATGACATATCATTCCCGCCATTGCCACAAGAGCCACCGTCGAAAGTGGTCGCATGAAACTGTCGAACATCCAGCGTTTCCCTTCTGCTACCGGCCCTGGCTCGATTTGGAAGAGGCTGTCTTGGGCAAGACAGTCGCCGTGTCTCGGGAGGGCGGCCTGGTCGGTGCCATATTCCGCCATCTAGCCCCAATTCTAGCCACGCCGGCTTCAAACAATGCAACCAGAACAACTCAACCGTCGGATTGCCTAGGAATAAGTGAAGTGATTGGAGTGGCTTTGATCACACGCTCATTCCATTCCCCCTTCCGTTCTATCCCGCAGCTTCTATTAGTCGGACTCGGAGGATCGTCGTTGCCGCACCAGCTTTCTGATCTGACTTCGCACATCACCAATGTTTTTGACGAGGCTTCCGCCTTCCCATGCCTACCTCGCTGCCTATTCATCAAAAGACGTCAAATATCTCGAGATAAGGAGAGAGACCACAAGCCGCGACTCCACCCAGTCTGTGGGTCTCCACTGCGGAGTTGTGTATACCTGCAATAACTGGCCAGCAGTCGTTGTTCGGCGACTGCAGTGAGACATCGCAACCTCACTCGTGATAACGGCAAAATCCGCGTTCGAGAAAAGGTTGTCAGGGCTGGTAGATTGGCACCACTGGCTGGACAGCACACTAGCCCTACAGCTGAACCTCGCTTGCTAGGGCTCAATCGCGGTGAGGAACGAAACAGGCAGCTCACGAATGTCTACCCTGAGAAGCCACAACAATATGGAAAAATAGCATAATGAGGGACCATGACTGCGTCGATCACTAGACGCAGGACGCTTGCGCCATCTCATGGTTGATTGGACACGGCTTCGTGCCATGGGTTGCGAGTCCATACGAATGTTTTTTCATGCTTTAGGTCTCCACACTTGTGTAACATCGATTCCCGCCGAAGGGCTGACCGACAAAAGACTCTCTGCTCGCCCCTGTCTGAGAACTGCTTCGATGCATTGGTGGCGAATCGCAGTTTGTGAGGCCGAATGCCTCGTTCCGCGAGTTATGGGCTTGAATGAGAGATCAGGAAGTTTGCCTTCTGCAGGTGTCACAAGGTCAGCCGACGTCCGTTGGTAAGGGCAGTTTCTGGCCTCTTGCATATCGATCACCGCCGCATCGCTCGTTCTCTTTTGGGTGTGGTCTGGCTCGGGATACATCACCAGGACTCTTCATGGCGACTGCTACGTAGAGCACCTTGACGCATGGGCAGTCAAGCCTCTGGCCCCATAAGACACGGAGTTGAGGAGTGCCGGCGCACTAGCAAGACGTAGAAGCAACGGGGAACATCAACGGCGACCTGCGCGGCGTGGCAGTCTGCCATGTACGAAAAGTTGAAAGGAGTAAAGGGTCCGCCGGGGTCTTGCTAGGCTGGCTGGTCTTCCTATTTCTGGACGAGCTTCTTTTCTATTCGGCGGTTCCTGTGCCGTAAGCGCAAGCTAGCCAAGTGAAGCAGTAACAAAGAAGGGCAACAGAGAATACGGTGGGTATTAGCCACGTGGTGTTGGGTGAAAAGGAAATAAATTGCCGCACATGAGATGTCTGACAGTGTGTAGATGCACGGGATGATGGAGGGTCGGCACCTTTGAGTCTGGCGGGATCCAGACACCCAGACCCCACCCCCCCGCCAATAAGCCCACCCTCCCCACCCCGCCTGAGCCCGCCTTTGACGCAGCGGTGGAACCGAGATGCCCCTCATCTGGGTCGCAGGACGATTCTTTGCCCCAGATCAACCAACACCAACGATACCAGTACCGCCTCGCACCTGCTGTGCCACAAGCCCCGACTTTCGAGGCTTCAGCTCTCAAGTGTGACACAAACAAGGATCAGCTGACCGGTCACGCAGCTTGAGCCGCAGACCGACACAAAGGATTCAAAACAGGCGAGCAGGAACAGCCGCAACGTCAGCAGCAGCAGGGAAACGGCACACAGAAACGCAGGGTGAAAAGCGAGAACCGTTGTTGAGATCAGCGGCGACCAAAACAACCGTCACCGGCATCATGGGCGGCAAGAAGGGAGGAGAAGGCGGCAAGAAGCTAGCAGGAGAGGGCAGCAAAAAGGCCCAGGGCCAAGCCCGCAAAGCTGACGCCGCCGCCCAAAAGGCTGAAGCCGAGGACGCGAAGAAAGCAGCAGCGGAGGCCGTGGACTGGAACCAAGGAACGAAGTCGAACGCCAAAAAGTGAGTTGATGAGCATTTCTGCATTTTCCCCCAGAACACACCGAGGTCCCACCCAGGATCTCCGCTCCCTTAACCCCCTGCGCGCCTCGCCCTTGGGTTCCGTCTCAGAGGGCGTACTTTTTGTACACCCTATCGTGTACTTGCTCTGCACTCAATGTACCCATTCGGGCCTCTCGCAAGTTTGAAGGCATGGTTAGCGAGCGCCGCTTCCCAGCACCATGCGTCTATGTCCCTCGCGATGACGGACAGTTTAGGCCCAGTCACCATAAGCACCTCCACCATCTTGGGCAACTGGTGCAGGAGAGTCCCTCGCTTGGGCCAGCGCACATGGCTCACCCTTGCCCACACTGTCTGGTCTGCCAACCGGCTCAGGCCCGCTGCGTGCCTGGTGAGCAGAAAAAACAGCTCATTCAAGCATGAGAGAATAATACAGTCGTCAGCGGATCTCAGGTCAAACAAGGCGCGGGTGGCGAAGCGGGCCAGCGTACGAGCCATATATGGACCGGCAAAGAAAGTTGCAAGAATGCATGCTGACACTCATTGACAACTACTAGGGAGGCTGAGGCGGCCAAGAAGGCCGAGGCTGCGCGCAAGAAGGCAGAAAAGGACGCTCTCCTGGCCGAGGAGGAAAAGAGCCTGCCCTCGCGAGCAACACCCAAGAACGCAAAGACCGCGCCCAAGAAGACGAGAGGACTTGACTTGTCGCAGCTTGACGATGGCACCGGAAACAAGAAGCTACCTGGCCTTGTGGCGACCAATATTGACGATGCTCTGGACGCCCTGGGGTTGGCTGATCCCGGAGCAGCGGCCGAAAAGATCGATCGACACCCCGAGCGGCGCCGCAAGGCAGCCTACGCCGCCTTTGAGGAACGCCGCCTCAAGGAAATGGACACGGATGGGAGCGGTGCTGGTCTGCGTCTGAACCAGCGAAAGGAGAGGCTCAGGAAGGAGTTTGAGAAGAGCCCCGAGAACCCCTTCAACCAGGTATCTGTCAGCTATGACGCCTCCAAGGAGGACATTGCCCATATCAAGCAGACGGAGCAAAGCAAGCTCGAGGGCCGGCTGGCCCGCGAGTAACAGGAGATGGTTTCGTATTCCGAGTATTGCACCTACGAAGGTAGCAACGGAAGGGAGCTTTTCTCCTCAGTAGGAATTATCGTCCCTTGCTCGGCCTGACCCGAAGCACCCCCTGAGCGCCTGACCGAGGCGTGGCGACAGGAACTGGCGGTCAGGAGGCCAAGAACTTTTTTTTCCAGATACCTTAGGCACTTTGTGTTAGAAATAAGAAAAAATCAATGAGAAAAACGGCGACATCCGGACTCCATGGGCTGTCCGGGTTCTTAGAAATGGTGCGAGATGCAAAAGACCGGCAAACGGGCCAGACCCGGAGCCAAGCTGGAAGTGCTGTCGCCTTGTTTTTGCCTTGCCATCACCTGGCGTCGGCGCGCCTGGTGTCGGTCTGTAACCCTAACCCTATCGGGAAGCACACCCAGCCGCCGAATGCATGAACCTGGTCAAACATCCTGGCTGGCCACAACTCCAGAGGGCCCCTGCATCCATGCTCCTTCAACCTCCAAACCCCAATCACGTACATCGTGCATATTTCAACTACGCGGCGCAAAAAAGAAAGGGAAAGGGAAAATGAGTTCGCCAACGGCGGCTGCGAAGATGAGCAGCTTGCCGGCCCTGAGACGGCAGCACCTGCTGGCCGAGTTGTGCGTTCCGCCTTCCGCCTTCCACCTTCCACCCCCAGCCATTTCCCCTGCTTCGCGGCTCAGGTCCTGGTCCTGGTCCAAGTCGTGTTCTTCGGACCGACAAACGCCTGGCTTGACCTGAGTTGACTAGACGGCAAACCACCTGGCTAATCGCTGAAGGACACAATGCACAGTGCTGGTCTCAAACAGGCATGTCCTAACGGCGTCTTCGTGAGCCTGACCCCGGGCGACCCAAGCCTGTGGTCGGGCGTGATATTTGTCCGCAAAGGTTCGCGCACCAAATCCTCTCAGCCTCCTTGCTAGCACACACGCGCTCGCCCCACTCACTTACAGCCGATCCCGGCTTCGCTCCGTCCCATCCCGGCTCACCTCACTCCCTCAGCACTTTGTTCGCACTCCCACTGGCAACGAACGGCAGGAGGCCCTTGCTAACCAACAGGAAAACGTAACACAAATCCAGGCCCATACGCCTCGGCCGTACTCCGCTTCCAGATCTCCTTCCCGGACACATTCCCTTCCCTGCCGCCGCTTGTGACCTTCTCAACCGACATGTTCCATCCGCTCATCACCCCGCTTACCACTTACATGTATACCACCGACATCCAAGACGGCGGTACCGTAAGCGCCACTGACGAAGAGCGTTTACCCCCCGGTGGTTTCAGTCTGCGCCACGGCTTCCCAGACTGGTTTGGCCGTGCGACACGGCGCAGCAGACAGGTGAGTTCCCAGTCGCAAACACAAACACCGCTCAGCACACCCCCTCGACCAGTCGGCCGGAGTGCCAGCGCAGCGGGGAGCACACCTGGCTCGGCAGCGTCATCAGCGGCAAGTGACGCGCTGGCAAGCCACGCTCGGCGGAGGGATGTCTCGACATTCGAGGTGTTGAGGTACATCCGGAGCACCTTTGATGACGAGGACGTGCTCGACTCGGTTCCGCTCGAGGCGGCTGGGAACCCCGGGGCCTGGCACGCATGGAGGACGCACCGGAAGCAAGTGGCATCCCTAGGTGCTGTGACTGGGACTGCAACTGGAGCTGGCATTGGGGCTGGCAAGGCGCTACCTCCCGAGCCTGGCGCTAAAGGGGGAGGGGTTGGAGCGGCGAGAAAGCCGGGTGAGTGGAATTGGGATGGTGTGTGGGAGGAGAGGGTCAAGAGGGGGATTGCAACGAGCTTGTCAGAGGGTGTTCTGTATGGGAACGCAGTTGCGGCGGACGAGGTGGTAAGTCTGGGATTGCTTACCTTACCTTACCCTCTGCTTTTGCGGACAGGACGCTGACTTGGGCAGATCAACTTCCTCAGTATGGATGACTCTGAGGTGGAAGGGGCGAAGAAGAACTTGTTTCGCACTCTTGGAACGGCCTGACAGGAACACCAGAATCTGCGCGTGTTTTCTGTGGGACATTCTTGCTTTCTTGGAACCTAGCTACCTTCCAAAAACCTGTCCACCACAAAGAGTAGAAGTACTCCTTCCTGAGAATATGGGATCACAGCAGAAAACCTACCGTGGTTCATCCCAGACTGTCTCCACAATTGCCAAATCGTGCATGAAAAAAAAATCTGACATCGATCGCATTGCTGGCATGTTTAGCGATAGTTACAGACAGCGTTGGATCGCTGTGCCTATCCCTATTTTGTTTACTGGATCCGTTTAAGAACCCGTTTAGTGGCCGTTTAAAGTCCCGTTGTTTGGCTTCAGTCCGCCTCGCACTTCGCGAGTCAGGCCGTTGGTGCTGTTGACTGCTCCCGGGGGCTCGAGCACGCTGGCAACGGTTTGGGTAACGCTGGCCTCGGTCTTGTTTCTTGGATAGGAGTCGGCGGGACACGGTTGACTTGCACCCAGCAAGATGTCCACGCATTCGAAACCACAGATGTCGGACCAGAGTGACGTGCCCCAACCGCTGCACATCATCAAGCGCCCCGACAGCGGATGGGGCCGGAAGCCGCCATCCCGTCGATACAGCACCGAGGGTGAGAGCGGGGACTCGGATACCAGTGTCGGGAGCGTACCGGAGCCGCCAGGCGGTGATATGCCCCTGACCATCCCGAAGAGGAGAGGTGTTGCGTCAACCTCCAGACCCATCACGGCGCCGATATCAAGACCGAGGAGGTCCACCTCGTGTACTGACCCACGCGAAGCAGAAGGCGGCATTGTCCCCCATCAGCCATCTGGCCAGGTAAATGTACCACCACCCGTAAAGCACAGGCAGCTGGTGGGAGTTATCGCTCAGGGTGGAACGGGCAGAAGGAGAACCAAAGGAACAGACCAGTCCGCTGCCAACCAAGCATACACACGGCTCGACTACTCGCGGTTACGCAATTCCAAAAGCATGCTTCACATGACAGCCTCACCATACCATTCCTATAACAACACATCGGAAGAGCCATCGGACGTACCGCTATCGCCGTCCGATTCATATTCCACACGCGATTCGCCCCAAAGCCACCCTGTTCCTAGCCCCTGTGTATTGGTGCCGCGAATCACGGTCACGCCCGAGACCAAGGTCCTCGACGATGGCGTTAATGATTTGTGGGTGGCTGTTCAACTTTCTGCCCAGGTCTGCTGGGCCAATAGCGCTTACCACACACCCGACGACCATTATGGTAATCGCAGAGGTTCACAGCCGGGTATGTGCTTCATGGCCTCATCTGTAGGCGTCAAGAGTATCTGACGTATTCCCACAAAGATGAATTTCAGTACGGATGCTTGTACGATGTTTCGGTAGATGTACTGCCAACGGCGAACAGCAAGATCGTAGAGGTTTTTGATGATAGGGCGTCTTGCACAAAGTAGGCCCCCAGCATCCTCCCCATTCCCCGGATCCTAGTTACCTATCTAACGCCCAACGGCGAAGGACGACATTGTATCCAGGGTCACGCTTACTTCTCATGGCTCGGATCCAGCTCTCTGGGGCTGTCACGGTCGGTAATCGTGCCCGGGGCCACGTACGCCAGAGCTCAGACGACCTCATCCAGGACTTGGAACATGCATTGGGCACCACTGCCATGGAATATTTGCAGGTCCGTATGACCTACCGTCATTCCGGGTTTCCATACCAAGCCCCCGTCCCGAGTGCTTCAGCCGGCGAGTCCGACACAACTATCACCACAAGATCCGGCGCGGATACTACGAGCATTGAGACCAAGATGGAGACGATGGCTCGCGCTACCATCAAGCGGTGCAACTCAACCTCTCCCTGGTCACCTCGCCCTGGTATGCTCCAGAACCCGCCGCTGTTTGAGATCATAGCCTCGCATTGGGGCCCAGCCAGTGCCCGCGAGGTGATGCACCGCATCACCGCACGCTCTCGGCCCCTTCCACCCCTGCCGCGAAAGCCGGCCAGCTCCTCGGCCCCGCTATGTGGCAATGACATACCGCCTTCCACCCCCGTTATAATAGAGGAGAGAATAAGTGATGAAACAGTCCGAGCATCACCCGCGCCGGCGCCAGCGCCTCCTCCCATCCGTGCCGCGCCGCCCATACCAAAACGGCAGACCAGTCTCCACCGCGCGTCCATCCCGCAGTACGCTGTCCAGGCGCCTCAAAGCCAAGAACCGGCGAGTACGTCTGTGGATCTTGAGGATTATGACAGCGAGTCAGACCCGGCAAGAAAGATCTGGACTCAGATGCGCGGTGCGGACAATGGCGCGAGACCGAGCTACCATGTGAGCCGCGTGAAGAAGGTGCCGTCATCGGCGACCATGATACCACAGCCAACGCCTTCAAGCATCACACGGGAGGTTGCGGTGGCGGTGCGACGTCTGCTTCCGGATGAAGAGCCGGCGGAGCTAGCTACGCCCTCGTCGAGGAAGACTGGCAGCGGCGTGGCAACGATGCGGGGAAGGGGCAGTCGGGTGGAGATGGAAGTAAACAACAGGGCGACTGGTGGTGGCGATCATGCTCAGGCACGGATGTTGAGGGGCGCAGCCTCTTTGGCGAATCTGAGAGGAGATGAAGCAGGAGATGGGAAAGTCAGGAGAATGGGCGGGACGGGGATGGGGACGACTGGTGTTGGGGCTGGGATGGGGGTCGGGCCGGCGGGGATTGCCGTTGGGATGGGACTTGGGGCTGGCACGAGAATGATGCCGGGTATGGATGCCGGGCCGGGCACGAGACATTATGGGACTACGACGGGAAAGGGGGGGAAGAAGGATAAGGATGCTGGGAAATGGGGTTGGTCGGGGTGGTGGCAATGATAGCCACAATCATTTCAGGCCGAGATGCTCAGTCAGATCGAATGGAAAACGGGATACAAGATGGAATACCCGAGTATTTGGCCGCAGTGCTGTCGGTTTGCTACCTTGGATATGTTATGGTGGTTGACGTGAGGAAAGATGCATCATCTATTCTGTACTGGCCGGCCTGTTTTCTTCCCGTTGATATCCCTTCCGCCATCCCAATCATGCGATCTTTCATGATACCGGCCTTGGCGAGTTAGACACTGAGTCTTGCGCCTCCTGCTCTTTTGCAGAGAAAAACATCTTCAAGGAAACCCAACTCCAACAGAAAAACCATGTTCAAGGAAAGTAAATAACTCTTAACAGATAATCCCGACTGACAATGAAAAGTACTTTTAGTGATCCTCGTTTCGCATCTTCCCATGACCAAACACATGAACACAACCACCCATCTCTCTCTTATTTTTCATGGGACCGCCCTTCCCGGAAGCTGTGCTCGTTTCCATGAGCATAGGGACGTTTTAGATATCTTCAAGCCTTCTTCTCCCGCTCACTGCCATTGCCATTGCCATTGCCATCATCCCCATTCATCATCCCCATCAAACTCGCCTGCGGCACATCAGAAACAGGCGCCGCTGCCGCGGCGGGCACTCGTCGCCCAAGCCCAGCCATCGCCAACAGCGGCCCGAGGATGAGCACGCCAGCTACGCACACCACTGAGCTGAAGAGCTGGAACCAGCCGTACAGCATCGAGCCGGGGCCCATGAGGATGAACTTCAGGAACTCGTTGACTTGGTAGAGATCTTCTTGCTTCTTGATGCGGTACCGCCGGGTGGAGGTTGAGGGAGTGGTGGGTGCTGCGGTCGAGGAGGAGGAGAAGCTGGCGCGGGAGTCGGCGTCTGGGCGTGTGTTTGTGAGGGACTGGGTGTGCGCTTTAGAGGCTTTGTCTGCTGCGGTGGCAGTGTTAGTTTCGGGGGAGGCGACTTCGGCGAAGGAGGGCTCGGTGTCGGCTTCGCCGAGGGGGAGGGAGTCGGTGGTGGCGTTTTCGTGCGAGAGCAGGTGGGTGTTTCCGTTACCCTTGCCGTTGCCGTTGCCATTTTTGATGGAGTGGTTGTTGTTGTTTTTGCTATTGGGGTTCGGCTGGTCCGGGGTAAGGTGCAGGACTGTCACGAGGTGGACCGGGGACTTGTGGAAAGGGAGGAACCAGATGGAGAATGTCTGCCGGATGGTTACGTAGAGGAGGTTTGCGCGCTGGTCGAAGACGGTGGACTCAACTTGGAGGTCGATTTTGGGGCTGAGGATCTTGTCTGTAAGGGGGGGTAAGCTTTCAAGCATCATTAAAGATCCAGGGAAGGGACGATGTTGGTACGTACACCTACGACATGTTGTTAGCAAAGTTTCACATGTGTAGAGTTGAGGTGAGGGTGTCACATACCACTTATAAATGGCCAGGACGAGCATCCTCGAGTCGACCTCTCCAACGAACGGCAATTGCTTGCCCTCGAAAGACGGGACCCGGCAGAAAGGATGCACGAACGAGGCTGAGGGGAGGTAGTACCGATTGATGGTATCCTGTTGCTCTTCGGGCGTCCCCTGCGCCAGTGAGCGGATGATACCGCGGATGTCTCTGACTGGCTGGGATGTTAGTGTCTTGTGTTGACAGCTCGCTCAGGGGCTCAGGGGTTTATTCACTTGCCTGGATGCTCCATGATAGGTCGACAATGGCTTCAAAATGTAAAACTGGTGTTGTTGCACTGGATTTGTTGATTCGTTCTTCCCTAAATCGATATTATCCAGAAGATAGCTCGGGAATCAAGTGAGGAGGGGAGGATATAGCTCCTGGTAGGGCATAAAGGGGCCCTGTCATGAGTGATGTCATTGCCGCTGGGTCCGGACCCGAGCATGTGAAATGTGGACTGCACGCTAAATGCATCCGGGCGGGAGATGACGAACACCTTGCGGAGACACAAAAAAAAACAAAGAGACCAGATGAATTAGCCCGTAGCTATAAGAACCGCAAGGATGCATCCAGGAGGGCCCGAGGTGAGTGCATAATGGAGCAAAAATTGAAGCTTGCGGTTTATGTGGATCGAACACATGACCTTCAGATATACAGATGTATTTTGAATGAAGTGAAACTTCAGTCTGACGCTCTCCCAACTGAGCTAAACCCGCTAGTTGATATTCTTTAGACCACTCCTGCCGCTCATGGCAGGTGCGACGGTGTGCAGCGCAGCGGGAAAAGGAAATCGCACTTCTGTTTCCAGGCGGCATCCTAACCCTAAACCCAACCCCTGAAGCACAAAGGCCTCCTACCTTCCTACCGTCACTAGGAAACCTTACAAGCAGTTTTACATTCAAGGGAAACGTGTGTTTTGGCTGCGAGGGTTATTTTACAGGAGCTACTACTACTTCTAGACATTTCAAGAAACTGACAACGAAGCCATTTACATCAAGTACTGCGTACAGTAGAAACCAAATAGTTCCTGTCAACAGCCACCCAGCCACAATGAGTTAACAATGACGGGTCAATGATATCCGATCCAACTATAAATGGTCTGACATACGTACCCAGGCAACCGCTTTGCAGCATGCGCGCAAACACCTGCAGCGCAATTGCGCACGGCGTTTCGGGAACCGCTGCCCGGCTTCCACCCGACTTGGCTTATGTTAAGCACATGTACCCATAAACCGAATGCATTCCGCCAAAGAGCACCTCCTTTCCAAAATACATCCGAGTTCCCTGGCCCGTTACTTCGGAGGAAAAGGGACGCCGCAGCTTGCAACCTCCTAAGTACCAAATCCAAACCCAAAACCTTCCATAGTCTACTCCAAAGTTGCCTTTTTTCTAATGCACCCACAACTCAATCCCTCGTTACGAAGCTCTTGAGCTACTATCATCCCTCCGAGAATATGCAGCGCTTCTTCTCTCCGCACTGCGCACCCTCGATCTCCTCCTCCTCTGTGGGGAATGCTCCTCAATCACGACAACCTCGTCATCACTATCCACCACCCTAGGCGGACCCCTAGGCGGACCCCTAGGCGGACCCCTCGGCCCTCGACTCGGCCTCCTCGCCTCTTCAATAATGATACTTTCTCCACCGCCGCGGCCACCTCTCACAGCCTCTTCGACGATCACTGCGGATGGTATACCTCTCGAAGTCCTCGTCACCTCGATCGTAGCCTCGCCGCGCGAGCGCCGATGGTGATGGTGTGAGTGGCGTTGGCGGCTCTTTCGTTCCATGACAACCGACCCCGTGACCGAAGACTCGGCATTCTCGGGTGGATTGCCAATGTTGATACACACGTATATCAAATACAGCACGAGGAGAAATCCACCAACCGCGCCGAGTGTGATGCCAGCAACCGCCCCCGGACTGGGGCTGGAATCGGCTGAGCCGTAAAGCGCCGGGATGGTGGCAGTTGTAGTTGCCGCCTGACGCGTGACGATAGGAGTTGCTGCCAAAGGTGGCGGCTGGAAGGGTATGGTATTCTCGGTGGCGTCCCCGGACGCTGGAATCGGTTCTTGTGAAGCTGGGGGAAGTCGTGCGCGGCGCCGTATCGGAAGTACCAGTGGCGGCATTGTGGATTGGGTATTATGTTGAGGGCTGTGGATTGTGTAGGTTCCGCTGGGGTTGCGATATGACGCGATGCGCCGGCTCGCGCAATGATGCGCGTCAGTAGCCTTGCGACTTTGCGCGTCTTTGTGCGACCTGCTGCCTTGTGACTGACTGTATGGCAAGAAAAATGCCTGTCGCAATTATCCTCTGGTGATATATCGCGCCTTCACGACGCGAATTAGTGAAACTATACGTGTATCGTTCCTGGTGACAGCACAGCTGGAGATGACTGAGCAACCCGTAAGCGTAAGCGCCGCGGGGTCAAAGGTCTGTCGATATCTGTGCTGGCGCAAACTACAGAGCGAGCAATCAAAATCGCGGGCGCAGGAGAAATATCCCTCCTAGCGATGATGATGCCGGAAAGCGTATGTATGGGAATAAAAATAGAAGAAGACGGACGCAATCGAGATGGACGGGAAGACACAGCGCGGGGAAGATGCGGACACAAGCGGTCGAGACCAAGGTGATTGCGTGCCGAGTCGAAGCAGTCTGTGAGCGCGCCAATTCTGTCGATATCTTCGTTGCCACCGCAGTCCCGCGCACTTAAGGACGTAGGCTACGAAAGTAATGATAGGTATAGTGTCTTGGTTATTGTCAGTCTGATGATCAGAATCCAGGAACACAAGTGGATCGCGGGACGGGAAGGGGCGGTTCGCTCGGCTGCTGGTTGGCGGGGGGCTGGGGGACCTCAGGCAGCCAGGGTCCCCGATCCTTGGCGTGGGTTGCAACTCCCCCACCTGTTTACTTCACCCCCACCCCAGCAACGGATAGGATCGAGCTTGGATGCAGGACTGGTACAGGTCACACCACAATATTCTCCGGCTGACTACCTAAATGGATGTAACCAGGCGCACAATGTAGGGAAGCCCATACGCCGATTGAGGCTTAGTTTGAAGCCAACTGAAGTGCTGAGAAACTTTGGCAACGAGTCTCCCACGGAGTCGATCAGAAACGAATACCTCGAAGACCAGCCCCCGACTTCTTTTCCTTTTTGTCCTTTTTGTCGGGTTTCTCCTCCTTCTTATCCTTTCTGATTGCGTTTTGCACACCTCCTAGATTTCAATGTGTCAGTAAACATTCACCACTGCGTTGGTCTTCTGTGTAAGGCTTACCTCGACCAAAGTACCTCTCCAGCTGCGGACTCGTGCTTGTACCGGTCTTGTCCCCACCATCCGGTGGTGTTGAGGGCCGTTGGTGTCCTCCTGACCCGAGTGACCCCGATACTGGTTCCAGTGGCGAGGTCGCATTATGCGATACCCCCTCGAATGCCTCCGGTTCTGAGAAGCCACGGTGAGTTCGGTTCCTAATAGCGATTGGGTTTCCTGCCATAGGCATCTCGGCATCCCCTGCCGCCCCAAACGAGGACGAACCGACGTCATTGGCCCTCCTGTCGCCTATATCGCACTGTATGTCCAGAAGCGATGACTGCAGCACGGTGAATTTCCTTGTGAGTGCGCTGAATTGCTTCTGCAGCTCTGCCTGCTTGACCCGGCTCGTAGCCAGAGCGCTCTCGTACATCGTCGTTATCTCGCTAGTACGCCCGCGCTGATTATCCCGGATTGCCTCTGATGACTTGTTGCTAAGTGCAGTGATTTGGATTTCGTAGTGTTTTCTCGCTTGCTGCAACTCCTGCTCTCGTGCCGCAAGATCCGTCTTCCACTGCTCCGCTCTGCTCTCTGCCGCCTCTGCCGCTTGCATGGCCCTTTCCATCTTTAGTTCCTTGCCTTGGTATTCGTGTTCTACTGCAGATAGGCGCGCAATGTCCGCCTTGAGCCGCTCAATCTCGTCCGCGTTGATATCCACTGCCTCAAGGTCTTGTTCCGACTTGAGCCGCTTTTCCTCCGCCTCAACGATGATGTTGCGCAACCTCTCGCATTCGGCTTGTGCCCTCTCAAGTTCCTGTTTCAGCGCAGTCCCTTCTGCGCTCCACTTCTTTTGCTCTTCGCGAAGTGTCCGTAGCTTAGACGAGACGTCGTTCTCCCTTTTCTGCGCCATGTTTCGGCGATGATCAAATTCCTTCTTAATCTGCCCCTCTTGTCTCTTTGCCTCATCTAGCCGCTGTTTGAGACTGCGGTTTGCCATGACGAGATTCTGCGTCTCAGCTTCTGTGGCCGCCTCCCTGATCTGCTTGCGCCGTAGAGCCCCCATGTGCGTTATGTGCTGCTGCTTGATGTACCTTTCGAACTGCAAGTCATTGTGAAGAAGCAAGCTCTGATGGTAGAGTATAGATGCCTGATCGCTCGAATCAACCCCACTGTCGCCATAATATCGGGGGGTCTGTAGGCGTGGCAGTTGCGCTAAACCGTGTTCTGCTTGGGACTCCTGGGGACCCAAGCTTAGCGAGGGCACACTGTCGTTTGCTAGCGACTGATTCAGGCTGGACTTGATCACCTTGTTAGAGTGTATCATGTCTTGAAGCTGAGTGTGCGATGCGCTCTGAACAAGATGTGGCGGCAGGGTCGGGCTGTCGCCACCGAGTTCCCGAGACTTGCTGTCCATGGAGTCGTGGCCAGACGGATGGCTGGATTGTGAGTGGCCTGACCTAATGCTGTCTCGGCCGCCGACAGACAGCCCAGCAGGGCTGATCTGTTGAGCCAGGTTTACCGACGAGGAGTCTCTCAGCAGCGGAGTTTCAACGAAGCCGGAGCTGCTTAGAAGAGGATAGTCGAGCCCATCTTTGTCGGCGTCCTCTAGGTGTGAAGAACCGTCCAACATCCCTGGAAGCTCCGTCATTTCCTGCTCATCCTCGGGCTGGTCCTGTATAGGTATGCATAAAGCCAGGCAGTCAGCAAGAACCTCGTCTCCTTCACTCTTAATCCAACGGCTGAGATCGGACTTCTCGGATTCGATGGTGAGATTGTAAAAGTTTGGATGTAGGCGGTGTCTCTCTCGGAATCGCTCAGATCTGGCCCGGATCTCCGTGGCCTGCACATCGATATCCTCTACGCTGCTTGCATGGCGTAGATATCTTTGAGGCTTCCGGATATAATCCACAAAGTTGATTGGATATAGGCCGTACAAGATTGTAAAATATCCGGGGAGATAGTGAATCGAGTGTCCGTCGTGATCAGGGTCCAACAGGGTCTTTTCCCACGCCATCCCTCCCCCGATATCCTCACTTTCAATTCCAAACTCGGTATGCTCCTGGGCAAAAAGAGAATCTCTATCCCAGAACAACAACCGAGCATATATGTTGAAGAGTGTCGATAAGAAAGGAACGAGGGAGCTTGGCATGAAAGGCAAGATCATGATGAGAGCAAGAAGCGCCGTGTTCACCGTCGAGGTCGACTCATCCTTTTGAAGCGAATGTAGGATGCTGAGAAACAGTGGCGTCTGAAGAATCATATGTAGATGCGGCGGTTGGCTGGCGACAAAGTCGCAGAGTAGACGGATGGAGTTGTTTCGGAATTCTTTCCTGACCAGGAAACCGTCCAAAGCTATCATAAAGCCCTTTGGGTCCTTTTTACCGAATATCAACAGCGCCTCCTTGATCATCCTTTCCTTCAGTTCGACGAAAGAGGATCTGGCATGTTCCTGTGACTCCTTCACCTCCATCCAACGGCTGAGAAGTCGGTCGATAAACGGAGCCAGCCCAGCCTCATTCCAAGTCGCTGGCCCATTATTTTCGTCAAGGGACAAGAGGTCGAGAGTGTGATCTAGCACCTCACGGGCCAGGCCTTTTTCGCGGTCGACATACTCCAACACGGGATCGAGAAGCTTATTCCACCACTCAAATACACGCCTAGTTGTATGAATTGCTGGACGGAGCTCTCGTAGGATAGCGAGAAAGGCGGCATATTTTCCAGGGTGATCCTTTACGATTTTATCGTACAGAGACACAAGTTCGTCGTTCAAGCGATCCGCGGCGCCCTCCTCAAACTTCGCGTGCTTGTTCAAGTAGGCGGATACGATGGCAAGGATCTCGGCGGGAAGCGGGACACTAGGCGACTGGAGGAAGGCATTGAGGGCTTTCGTGAGCTCCTTCGAAGATCTGTGCGACGGGTGAGCTGTCAGCGTCGCGATGCGATTGGGGTATCAAGACTGGGATATTCGATATCCCGGTAGCCAACCTGTCCTCGGACGGAAACGTACCCGGATGAAGCCATCCTGATCGACGCGCGAATGGCACATCGAGATGCTGGCGGCAGACCAGGTTGAGCTCCCGGACCCGCACTTGGAGATCAGCTCCCTTCGGTAGCGTTCGGATGGAGGCTCCAGAATGGGTCTTTGGGGATAGCAAAGGATCCACTCTTCGAGGTAGGCACTGGAATTTGATTGCTACTGGTCGGGGTGCGCAATAAGGAGCCTGTTTCTGAATGTGCAATCAAGTCAGAGGTGTGGCTGCAATCCAGCATTTCTTGCTTGGGAGCATGGATGCAGCTTTTTCGGACATGGCCCAGCGGGAGCTAGATGCAGCTCTCCAAGCTGTATCTGGGGCATTTGGGAAACGCTAACAGCAAGACCCACCCCAGCATGTGACCTGCCTGCTGCTCCCTGCTGACCAAAGCCGGAAGCTAGGGGCCGGGGTGACGACAGAGTCCTCGCGGGGGACAATCAAATGCTCAAACATACGCCCCCCAGCTATATAGCAGAAAACCAACCTTGACAACCTCAATCTCGAGAAAATTGCCAGATTGAAGTGATTTGAGCTTTTGACAGAGGACCACCGCGATATACAACTCCATGGAGTGTCCTTCTGATCTTTGATCCCTCAGATGCCCGCCTGGGATTCGCAATTCGTGTGGGGATGAAGGTGGAGCCTGGATGGAACCCCGCATTTCATCGCAACGGGGCCCACAAAGCAAGTGGACTGGCGTAACCTTACAGGCCTGCAGTTCACGGGATGACCTGACCTGCAGCAGCGTGCCCCTCCTCTGAGCAGACAGCGGGGTTGTCTTTCGATGCCGCTCCTCGCTCTAGTGACTGTGGTTGATCTCCATCGATTGGAAGAGCAGTCCACACAACAGGTTGGGCTTTTCATCAATCATCAAAGACCGTCCAAACCCACCATCACCCCAAAGATTCCCACTTCTCACCATCTCCCTCCTGTCCTACCTTCACCTATATTGAGTCCTTGACACCCCAAACGCAAACTATCATCCCCCCGCACCAATCCAATTCGGCAAGATGGCATCCAAGACGTCCGCAGTGGCTGACGAACCCGTCGACGTTCTGTTCGCCCTGCATCCCAAGTTCAATCTCCTAGACTTTGCTGGTCCCCTTGAGGTTCTGACCACTGCCTTGCACGACGCCAATGACAAGTGTAAGTGAAGCACATCCGTCTAACGGCTTTGTATCGCGGGGCTCAACGGGCTGACTCATCGTGGCGGGTTACAGTGTCCAGGGCTTTCGAAGTCACCATTGCCGCTGGCGAACCCAAAGTCCTCTCCGAGCAGGGCGTCATTGTTGGATCGCAAGTCTCCTGGAAGGAGGCCCATGACCGCCTGTCTGACTTCGACGTCCTCGTCGTTCTCGGCGGCAATGTCGAGCAGGTCATCAAAGACAAGGGCGAGCCCCTTGATCTGATCTTGGCCTTCGCTGAGGTCCAGAAGGCGGACCCCGCTCGCGAGCGCACACTGCTGTCTATCTGCACGGGGTCCCTCCTGCTTGCTCATCAGGGTATCCTCGCTGGCCTCTCTGCCACAACCCACCCCGATTTCATCATCAAGTTCGAGAACCTGTGCAGCCAGGCGGCTGTCCGTGAATTGGGCGAGCGCACCGATGTCGTGGAAGACACCCGATATGTAGTCAACAACCTGCGCTTTGATATCGGGGATGAAGACGAGAACCCCTATATCCGCCGAAAGTCCGACGCCGGCCGTCGCCCGTCCAATGCACGGTATGTTCACCATGTCCAGACTGTAGGCGATTAGAGCTGACATAAATGTCCAGAAAAGGATCGATCTCCTTGAAGGGCTCCAACAGCCGCCGCGAGTCGATTGCCCGCCGCGCCGCGATGCGCCTCGGTGGCCTTCGTGTCATTACGAGTGGGGGAGTGGCCGCCGGCATAGATGCGGCCCTGTATCTTGTCGGCGTTTTGGTCTCGGAAGACTCAGCCAACGAGGTTGCCCGCGTCATGCAGGTGGACTTCAAGAAGGGTATTGTTGTTGATGGAATTGATGTCTAGATAATGGGATAGACAAAAGCTGCCAGGGGGCCTATGAGTGATGTAACGAATGATATGGAATGGTAAAATGGCAAGCAAACAAATGCACGGCTTTCACTACAACGGTGTCGTTCTTCTAAACGAACTCCCGGTGCACTTTTGCCAACGTCTCAATGGGATTGCTCAGTATGCCGTCATGCCCGGTGTACCGGAGCTAGTGTAGTTGCTGGGCGGCAGGCGAGCTTGGGCCGACGACTTGTCTTGGCACGACAGCGTTGCTTCGGGAGGTCACCATATCTGACAGGCCTCGCCACCTGCCAGCGGTCCGATCCAGTTTGCGCCTGTCCCAATGTCGAAAATCTAGATGTGGATGCCGACCAGAACATTTGCGAGAACCTCATTCAATAGCGCCCATCACGAACGTATCCACCCAATTGCCTCGAGCTGTCCTACCTACCTAGACGAAGACTTCCTGTCATAAAGTCCGCCAAACATGGCGACCTCCGTCGCCAGGAAAGCTGCCCAGCTTGCTCCCGTGGGCAAGAAGCAGCTCTTCCTGTACGAACCATTCTCGGCACCCGCCCTCCCCCAAAATGAGGGAACGACAGCTAACCTTGACGCAAACTTTTAGTCCCAACCATGTTATCACCTTCATCCGCCCCAAGTCGAAACAGCCCAATAACCACGCCATGTTCTCCGTCCCTCTCAAGTGGAACAAGTTCGACCTGCGCGACTACCTCTTCCATGTATACAATGTCGAGGTGCGCGGCGTGCGCGCCTTCGTGAACCAGCAGCAGCCGGAACGCCGCGGCGGTACTGGAAAGTGGTATCGACCGCAGGCCGAGAAGATGATGGTGGCCGAGCTGGTGAAGCCCTTTGCGTGGCCCGACGCGCCGGCCAAGGACGCCCGCGCCGAGTTCGATTATGACCAGCACCGCAAGATGAAGGTCTACGAGAAGCAAAAAATGGGCGATCACGAGAATCTTCAAAAGGGGAAGATCGCGTTGCGGACGGAAACTGCGATTCCAGTGGACAGGAAGGGGCTAAGGAAGCAGGCCGAGGCGATGCGGGCTGCCCCGGAGGAGTGGGAGTCAACTGGCGTGAAGGGCGGGAAATGGAAGGAGGTTGAAACTGAGGATAGCTTTGATTTCGACGACCCGGAGCAAATGGATGTGGTAAATATGATTAGGAAGGAGGATGGGGGGGAGACTCCAAGCTCGAGGTGAGACGCCTGAGTGAATGAGAGGGACATGGACTGCCGACGGGCTGTATGATATTGCTATAGATCTGATGTATACATGTACAGTACAACACACCAAGATTACAAGTCAGTCGAGGCTGCGACCGGGCATGAGGCTACAAATGCAAGGTTGCTACAGGGCTCTGTCGGGACCCCTCTTCGGTAGGTTCTTTCCAGTGGTCCCGGTGCTGGAAGAGGAGCACTTCGTCCCCCCATGACCACCAGCCGGCCGTCAGATTCCGGGCAAACACCTCGAGAGCCTCATAGCCTGGGGGTACCAACCCGTCCTCTTCGAACAGCTGGCGAAGACTCGGCTTTCTCGAATGCACGTCAGGCACCGTGACGATGACCTTCCTCCCGATCGGCCGTCCGCCTTGGCCACCACGCTTCCGTGAGATGAGCAGTCTCTCCCATGGCTTTCGCCAAGCGGAGTCAGGGCTCACGATCGGCTCACCTTGCGTCGTTACCTTCAGCCACGTCCACTCTCCCACCAGCTCGACGTCCCACTGGGCAAAAAGCCCTCCTTGTGACGAGGTGAGCAGATCGGCAGCTTGCGGGGAGTTGGTGACCCAAACGCCGACGAGCCCGTCAGCAGCAAGATGAGACGCCACTGGGATGAGTGTCAGGAGGCTCCGAATAGACTCAAAGTTCCGGGCTGGATGGTAGCCGCCCCTTTTGCGCTTTGCGGACCGGTTGGGCCAGGGTGGGTCTATCAGCATGAGATTAAAGCTAGAGGGTGCATCGGAGAAGAAGGCAGTCCGTTGTGAAACGATGCTGCCGTGGAGATAGCGCGAGGCCTCGGGAATGATGAAGGACGAGAGGTCAAGCTCGACGCCGTCGTCCCCTACCGGCGGTGGCGGAGAGGATGCACCACGTGGACAAAGGCGCGGCAGGCACCAGGGCCCCTTGTGGGACTGTTTGATCTCGGCGAGGGCTGATTCGGCGGCTGCGAGGGTCATGAGCCCGGCTACTTGAGCAGCGGGAGACGCTGCGGAGACCAAATTCCCTGCTTTGGGCTCCGGGGTTGGGAACGGGGTTGTCGGCGGCGCTGCCGAGACCAACCGCTTGAGCTTCGGGGGGTCCACATTTCTAAGCCGGTGCGACAGTGCCTGGGCTTCCTCCAAGGATCGAGGGAGGTCCAATACGACCACTGTTTTGTTGCCATTTTGAAAGAGTATGGACGAAGATCCCATCTGCATATGTTTTGTGTGTGTCTTGACGCCGGCTATCAGATCAACGGGCAAAAGCTTGGGAGGCTGTGTTGCAGAAGAGCCTAGAATGCGTGTGGTCTCGGCGCGCAATTGAAGAGACCGGCGTTGGTTCCGGTCGTTGTTCGCGTACCTCTGGGGGCTGAGGTCGCCTGTGGACCCGCCCGCAATCGGGTTCCTGCTGATGAGAAATCTCGGCAATCCTCGGCTTCTGGTCGGTCTGGGGGATCTGCTGCCCCCAAAGGCTAAAAATTCCTCCGCAAAGCCACGGCCAAAAGGGATGACGTTTATCTTTTTTCATGTCGTACTTGCCGAAACCTGAGTGAGACCCTTCGCATCAGCGTCGCCAATTCTTAACCACGCCACAACCGCGGAACCCACACTTTCCAAAACGATAACGACCTTAAAGTTCAACTGGTGTGGATGTAAACCGCGCAACGAAAGCTGCATACAGCATATAGTGCGCGGCGACGGAGCGATATCCGTCGGCGCAGTTCAGAGGAGGGATGCCCGCGGCTGGAGGGCTCATACGCCATGGCGCACACGAACCACGAGAGGCAACGCGCGATGCGCCGCGCCTACCCCGGGACGAGAGGGATCCGACCCTTTGTCCGACCGATGACGAGGCCGCAGTTCCGCGCAGGAAAGGAATACAGAGCAAGCAGAGTCTAGACTATCTGTGGAGGTCTGGTGTCGCTGGCGGCATGGCTGGCTGTGTGGTGGGTTCGCCCTCCCTCGCGCATGGCTGGAATACCCTGGTTAACAGTTGCTCTCGCGTAGGCCAAAACAATCGTCGCACCGCTCGATAGAGTCAAGATCCTCTTCCAGGCGCATAACCCACACTTTATTAGGTACACAGGGTCGTGGTTCGGTGTCGCGGGAGCCATGAAGGACATATACCGCCAAGATGGAATGCTAGGTCTATACCGGGGCCATTCGGTCACCGTGTTGAGGATATTTCCCTACGCCGCCATCAAATTCCTCGCGTACGAGCAGATTCGCGCTGCGATAATTCCCAACAAGCAGCACGAGACCCCTTTTCGACGTCTCATCAGTGGCTCGTTGGCTGGCGTAACGTCCGTCTTCTTCACATATCCCCTCGAGGTTATCAGGGTACGACTCGCCTTTGAAACGAAAAAGGATAACCGGTCGTCCCTAAGATCAATATGCAAACGCATCTACAGCGAGAAGCCTACGCTGAAACCCCTGGCGACCGACTATGCCAGCGGGGCGGCCACTGTCGCGGCCACCGCCGTAAATACAGTTGCACCACGCGCCGGTGTTATCAACTTTTACCGCGGATTTTCACCCACTCTCCTCGGCATGGTGCCGTATGCCGGCATGTCATTCCTCACCCACGACACGATGGGTGATCTTCTTCGCCATCCGAAGCTATCAGATTGGACGACCTTACCGCAACCTAAGAACGCGCCGTCCGGCAAGGCAGCACCCCTACGATCGTGGGCCGAACTGCTTGCTGGTGGCGTCGCTGGCATTATTTCTCAGACGGTGTCGTATCCGCTCGAGGTCATACGGCGGCGGATGCAGGTTGGCGGAGCAGTAGGCGATGGGCACCGGCTACGCATTGGCGAAACGGCCAAAATTATCCTTCTGGAGCGGGGATTCAGAGGGTTCTTCGTCGGGCTGACGATTGGCTATGTTAAGGTGGCCCCGATGGCAGCGGCAGCTTTCTACACGTACGAGAGGATGAAGACATGGCTCGGCATTTAGAGGGATTTGATTACCATCAACATTGCATGGGACGGCGTTGGAAGGCTTTTTGCATTGTATACTGTATTGCTTCTTCGTCAACACTTGACAGGAAGCTGATTTGATATTCACCATCGCGGCGTACGGAGACTTGTATCTGTCATGTACGACAGGGGATACATGCACCACAGCAGAGTGATAGATCTGCTAGTTTTTGGAAACAGAAAGCAGTTCCTTTTGTTCACTGCGGTTTCAGATGATCTATGCACCGTTCTAGCATTGTCGTCCGAGTAAGTTCCTGCTCACACCAAATCCAGCGTATATCGGCCAAATTCTATTTGTAGGCTAGAGGCCGACGACATTGCTTCTTAGCAGCTGCCATGACAGCGCTCCTACTAACGGATCTGTCGATCAAAGAGGGGGTAGCGACCCTTTCATTCTCCTCTTCTAGAGAGGGTTGGCAAGCACCTGCTGGTCTCCGGTCCGCTCGAGATCTGCGACTGACACTAGCCCATCAACTCTCTGCGACTCGGTATCCAACATCTAGCCTCACCCAGTTTCCCTTATTCGATAGAGGGCTCTTAAAGGGGGCGAATACTCCTTTTCATCAGCCAAAGCTGTCCTCGCACCCACCCGCGCCTTGAAACCCCTTCCATCTCTCCACCTCATCAACAACATGGCCAGCAGCGCAATGCAAACCGGCACCGGCGGCCCGGCTGTGAAGCCCCACTCCGCCCCCGAAAACCACAGCCAGTTCATCAAAGACCCCGTCGCACACTTCCGCGCCATCCCATGGTGTGCCACCCTGCTCAATGACCCCGCCGTGCTGGATGTCATCGTCGTCGACCGCCGCCCGCTGGCCACGGGCGAGTCCAGCTTTGTGAGGAAGGTCATGAACAGCGGCACCACGGTGCGGGCGTGCGTTACCTTCTTCCGCATGCTGCAGCCGCCCGTTGGGAAGGGCGGTAAGAGCAGGGAGACGCTGGCGGCACCAATCTCGAAGAGTGAGGCGCTGATGCGAGGCGGGGGCCCGTCTGATGGGGAGGACCCAAAAAACCCGTTCCTCTTGCTCAGTGCGTTGCTTGATTTGGGAGAGGATTTGTGCAGCTTTACCAATACGCTGCACGGGGGGCTGTTTGCGGTGTTCATGGATGAGGTCATGGGGACGGCGGCGAACTTTCAGGCGGGTGAGTAGTTACCTGCTTAGCAGGGTCACGAGAGAAGAGGATGGGTGTCTGTTATGAAGGGAGCTGACAACGGGTGGTAGAACATGGCGCGTATACGGTCCAGTTCAACACAATGTTCCGCAAGATGGCCAAGACACCGCAGGTTGTGCTTGTTCGGGCCAGAGTCGTCAAGAAAGACGGCCGCAAGATCTTCGTTCGGGGAACGATTGAGGACAGGGACGGTGAGTGATGCCTGTTTCCATGTTTGTTGGTCTGGATACTTTGTTGACAAGAAAATAGGAAATGTTCTGGGAGAGGGAGATGGGCTCTGGATCCAGATGGGCAAGAATGTGGGCCGAAGTCAGCTGTAGACCAGATCTAAGCATGAAGAAAAAGCTCATTTGTTAAGGTTGCAGTATGTATCCTGTACTTTTAGACACAATAGACGAGAATTCTGTCCCTGAATACACCTTTGTAATAACGAAGCTCGCTCCGAGTTGAAGTGGTGTCTTTGCTGCCGGTGACATCGGCTCTGTTGCTCCAGATCCGACTGCGTGGTACTGCAGGAGATTCGCAGCAAAGACCCGCTTAGCTGTACCATTTCCACCTGGCACACCCACACAGCTGGGACACAAAAGAGCAATTTTGGAATGCTAAATTCATCAAAAGCGTCAGTGGTTTAGTGGTAAAATCCATCGTTGCCATCGATGGGCCCCGCGTTCGATTCGCGGCTGACGCATGATACCTTCCAACTCTTCATGAGTTGGGTTTCCTTTTTGCTCATGGCAACCTTTTGAAGTGTTGAACTTCAAAAAAAAGAAATGCTGAAATTCAAATTCAGAAGTTCTGGAAGTGTGGAACAGTCCATGTAGCCTGTCAGCTGATTGGGCGTCACGAGGGAGTCTCCACTTTTAAAACGCAACTGGCGAGGCGCGCTTGTCGACGCGCCGGCTTGTGAGACGCCCAAAATTGCAGCACTCACTGAGGCTCTCACTCACTGTCAACGACCACCCTTCATAAAAAGCCACAGATCTGACATTGTTTCTGAGCCCATTCAGCCAGCCTGGGAACATGTCAGGCCGTAAGAACACGTCGCAAGGGAGAAAGCGGCCGCGGGTCCAAAATGAGGACGACTCGCCTTCAATCACGCCCGTCACCACCAAGCGGCCTCGACTCAATAGCGCAGCTGAGCCAGCTGGTGAAATAAGCCCAGCTCCTCCCAGCCTCATTTCGACCGCTATCAACGGGGCTTTCAGTCTGGGCCGCCGCGTCGTTTCGGGGGGTCGCCCGACTCCAGAGAAACGAAAAGCAAGTGGTGACCCTTGGGAAATTCCGGACTCCGAGGATGAGAGCTCAAAGGGGCCAGCGCAACCTAAGAAATCGCAAGTGACAAAAGTCAAGCCACAAAAACCAGCAGGACATGGTAAAGACGCCATCTACGATGTTCCAGACTCAGGCGACGAACTGGGTGGCGCCGCCAACACCCCAAGACTGTCACGGCAAAAAAGCACTGTTGCTCCAAGCGAGCCGAAAGTAAAGGTGTCTGCGAAGAAAACCGCATCAGGACGTGGGAGACGCGGTCGACCCACCAAAGAGGCAGCAGACGAGACCCAGGAGGAGCCCGTAGCAGCCGATACCCCTACGAAACCTCGATCTGCCAAGAGACTGCCTCCTCCAACCATCAAGGAACCGGATAACAAAGACTCGGGCAATGAAGCCAATTCAAGGTCTGTGCCGCCGAGATCCCGACGACGCAAGAACTCGGAGGGTCAATGGGTAGACCTAGAACCAAAGCCTAAAGGGATCCTAACGCCCATGGAGAAGAATGGTGACCGGCGCCGCAAGAGCGTTGCCTTCAACAGCGCCTCCGGTGGCAAGAAAGGCGCTGGATCGTTTGAAGAAGCGTTGTCTAAAGCAGCAGGGTCAGCATCGAAGCCTACCAGAGGGCGGAAGCCAGCAGCTCCAAAGAAAGTCGAAGTTGAGGTTGAGGCTGAAGAGAAGGACCAGTCGGCAGAGGAGGAGGAGGAGGAGGAGGAGGAAGAAGATGACGATGAAGTGTGCACGATATGTTCCAAGCCCGACTCAAAGCGAGGAAACGAGATCGTCTTCTGTGGCAACTGCGACATGGCTGTGCATCAAAAGTGCTACGGTCTTGCCGTGATTCCGAAAGGTGACTGGATATGCCGAACATGCTCTGAGGAAGAGGTGACTTCCCTTCCGAGCCAGGCGAAAGCAGTTACAGCGGTGACCCAAGAAGCCCAAAAACCGAACATTCCGAATTTTGAGCATCATCTCCGAGCGTTGCAACGCGTGCTGCTTGACCGCTGCGTGGGCAGGCGTCGGATCAAGCTCATTGGGCAGGACGACGCTTACGACAAGGCATACCAGCTAGTGGAACAGACTGTCGTGGCCGGAGAGGGCAACTCAATGATGGTAATCGGGGCCCGCGGGTGCGGCAAGACTACGGTCAGTATACACACCCTTTCTTTTCGCTTGCGCTGATCTAATTCTTGGTCACAGCTGGTCGAGTCGATTGTGTCAGATTTGGCAGGACAACACAAAGATCAGTTCCACGTTGTGAGACTCAACGGGTTCATTCACACGGACGACAAGCTGGCCTTGAGAGAGATATGGCGCCAGCTTGGCAAAGAGATGGAGGTCGAAGACGAGCTCATCAACAAGACCAACAACTATGCAGATACCATGGCCTCTCTCCTTGCCTTACTATCTCATCCCTCGGAAATTGCCGAGGCCCACGAGGGCGTCACATCTAAGTCTGTCATCTTTCTCATCGATGAGTTTGACCTTTTTGCAACCCACGCTCGGCAAACTCTCCTCTATAACCTCTTTGATATTGCCCAGGCCAGAAAAGCGCCTATTGCCGTCCTCGGCCTTACCACGAGAATCGATGTAGTCGAGAGCTTGGAGAAGAGAGTGAAAAGTCGATTCAGCCACCGATATGTCTACCTCTCGCTGTCAAAGAGCTTGCCTGCATACTGGGATGTTTGCAAGCAAGGCCTCAGCATTGATGACGGAGACATGTTTAAGGAAGGAATCGACGTCACCGTAGCTGGGCATCGCGAATTTTGGAAGTGGTGGAACGGGAAACTAGAGGTGAGCTTATCATGCGATCATCTGCAGTGAAACATGAATATTGACAAGCCGCATCACTTTAGGCCCTCCGGAAAACGCTCACCTTTGAGGGCCATTTCGAGTCTCACTTTTACAGTACTAAGTCGGTTCCTGCGTTTCTCAGCAGCTGCATTCTGCCGCTTTCGTCGCTCTCTCCGACCTCGCCTTCGCTGCAGATACCTAGCCCGGGCGTCTCGCTGGAGCCAGCTGACTCCAAGTTACATGTCCTTGAGGCGCTATCAGATCTGGACCTGTCGATGCTCATTGCAGCAGCGCGTCTCGATATTGTGGCACACACCGACACGGTCAACTTTGCCATGGCCTACGACGAATACACATCGCTCATGAGCCGGCAGCGGGTTCAGTCAGCCACATCAGGCATGGTGGCGCTGGGCGGTGGTGGGCGTGTGTGGGGCCGCGGGATTGCGAGCATGGCATGGGAGCGGCTAGTAACACTAGGCATGCTCATTCCCGCTGCGACGGTCGGGCGGGGTGCTGCGGGCCAGAGCGGGCTGGACGCCAAGATGTGGAAGACGGATGTGGCGTTGGAGGAGATTCCCGCTGCGGTCAAGCTGAACGCCGTCCTGGGACGTTGGTGTAAGGAGATTTGATATTGGTTGACTACGGAATATCAATTCATCAGCAATTCACACACGTGGCATTTCGGCTCCGCAAAACGTGTGGGCGGCCCCATGCCGTCAGTTTCTTGTTCGGTCGGATCGACGTGATCCCGCTGGCGGGTTAGCGGGAGCCAGGGCTGTGTCGCATTACTGCGTGGGGACACGGCTAGAGTAACATGTATGATAAGCAGTACACCAGCCTCGCTGCCGTCCATCAGTGTCACAACGCAGTGTTTACACAGAAACTGGGCCCGGTGCGATGATATCAGAGTCATCCATGATTTCCTTCGTCTCAATGCCTTTGGAATGGGTCCCAGCTGCCTGGGTCAACACGCGGGGATGCAGTCGCGTGGGTTGAACCCCTGGCCTGTTTGACGCCCTTCAAGGAGGCTTGACGCCACCGGTCCCTCGGCGTCTATTTTTGGCCCCATTCAGTTACACAGCCCACGCGGTATCCGGACACAGCCGGCCTCGACTGCACAACACATATGGATTACTGACGCCGTACCCTGAGTTAGCAGGCTATGCGCCAAATTTGGCCTTTTGGTAGTGAATAAAGCTAACCGGTGTTGGTCCTTTTCGCTGACCATCCTCCTACGGTCCCCACTCCGATAATAGCGCCTAACACCTGCTTTTCTGTCTCTTCTCTTCTCCTTTTGCTTTCTGACAGTTCCTTGACAAGCGTCGAAGAGTCATGCAGCCGCGTCCTATTGTCTAATGATTCTCTTTGTTTGAGGTTCAGCAGGTGTTGCCGTCTTTCTAAATCTAAATCATCGGTCACGGACCCGTGATTTGATTGTCTTGCCTTTCCACACTTGCACCTGCCCTCTTTGTCGCCTTTAGTGGGTTCTGGATCTCCTCGAGATCTCTTCTTTCTCTGTTTCCAACCGTATCACTTGGTTCTAATTTCATACCTATTGTACTACACCAACCACGAAAATGTTCAGGAGAACACGCTTCACCACCATCAGCCCTCTGCCGGCGAACATAACCCGACAGGTTGTCGTCGATTTCTTGCATGATCACCAGGAGATGATAGACCTGAATCCTTTGGTCAAGGAACGACATCCAATCAGCCCGCCGCCCCATGCGCCCCCCGAAGAGATGGCATGTGTCTGGTACTCGTTGACTGATAAGATTTCGTATCTCCCCGGCGACCTGTACACCGGAGATGTGACATACACTTGCGCTTTCAACGATCTCCGGAACGGCGTGCAGACGCACTGCTACGCGCCCGCCGGGCTGAGTCAGTCCCTCTTCAAACCCTTGCGCATTGGCTACTAGCTAACATGCCAAACCAGCTATCCGCGATAAATGGACTCTTCAAGGCTCGCTCCCAGACGAGCCAAGCGAGCCCATCGAACTAGGGATCGGTGCACCACTGACAGGACTCTACATCCGTGAGGATGTCGACATGCGGTGCAATGTACTTCTCACCACGTTTGTCAAGCGCACGCTCAAGAAGTCGCACGCTGCGCTTATTGAGCGCCTGAAGACCAAGGCCCAGATCGCCAGCGACGGCGTGCCGCTTCCGCAGCAGACTAACGTGGTCGCCAGCAATGGTGGGAACAGCAAGTTGGACCCGAATATGTTGCCGGTCGGGGGACTCAGTCTGACCAGTAGCAATAGTTCCGGTTTCATGGGAAGGGAAAGAGCTACAAGCTCAGCGGCAGCTTCCGCATCATCGGTGGCAAGCGGCGGTGGCGCGTCTTGGTCGACTTCGTCGGGAGGGTCTGCGATGATGACGGTGACGCAGTCAGTGAGGAGGAGTCCTTCTCCAGCGGCCGGAACGGGGCTCGGAATCAACGTGAGCTCGCAGACGATGCAGTACTACGAGCAGCAACTACAGCCAAGGGTTCCATCGCCATCGTTCCCACAACAGCCTCAGCTACAAATTCAGCGCACCGAGTCGTGGCAGTCACCTCCTCACTATGCTTCCTCCCCTGTACCACAGTGGCAGCCCCGACAACAGATGCAGTGTACAAACCAGCAGTCACAGTATGCAAACCAGCAATCGCAGTATGTAAACCAGCAGCTCCAGTACAATGCAGATCAACAACAGCCGCACTACACAGCTCCGCAACCACAACCACAACCACAACCTCAGGTTACAGAGCCACGCCTACAATACCGGCAATTACCGGCACCAACAGAAAGGGCTTCATCACGCGGAAGAGTCGAGCAAGAGCAACACCGACTCGTACCCTCCCCCCTGCGCGTCCCATCCGACTATTTGAGGAGGGATGGGCAACAGCTGCCAGATCCTTATTCTGGCGGCAACTTGGATAAGGTTGAGACCTTGACATCGCCACCTAAGTTGCAGGTACAAGGGCAGGCTGATTCGCCGTTGGGAGCTACATTGAGAGGGCCGTTCACCCTTGCGGAGCTACCATGAGGGGACTGAAGAAGTAACGGAGAATATATAGGGGTATTCATACTTTTGATTTTGGTTTTGACGTTCAGCGATTGGCATTATGGTTGGCCACATAAGGGGTTGATTTGTTGTTGGTTCATTTCATGTTACGTTGATCAGAATAAGTAGTATGATACCCGCATGGAGGCCCTGCAAAGTCGGTAAAAAAAACACGCAATGATTCATTTCGCCTAAAACCTATTCAGTCTATCATTCAGGTTAGGTTGTGATATAAACATGATGATTATAGGAGCAAAAAGAAGACATCGATCCACCCAGGGGTCGAACCTGGAACCTCCTGATTCGTAGTCAGACGCTCTGCCATTGAGCCAGCGGACCAATTGATGAGGATACCGATCTAGAGGGGCAGCTAAGGACATCGCAGTGGAGTTTCGGTGTGGAGACGGAATAAACAAGGAGTGCTGCATTCTTTCTTCCCATCAAGGCCAGCGGGTAATGGGAATTGTCATTTAGGAATAAAAGGGGCGATAAACTCATCATGGAGTTTACACAAGAACGATGCTTCAGAACGGGCTGGCAACTTGGCCGCCATACAAAACACCGTCCCCAATCCCCTGAATCCTGCTTGCGTACCCTGCACCATCATTCCTGGGAAACCGTCCCGCTATAGAAGCCAAACCTCCAGCCCAATAACCACCCAACCGCCCCCACCAAGCCCGTCTCATCATAACTCCAGCAAGCCACCAACAGCGGCAGCAACCGCGCCCGCTACGGCCCCCACCACAGCCGCCTTCCCCCCTCGTACCGATACAACGCCGCCCGAGACAACTACCGCCTTCGCAGGCGCAGACGCAGACGGCCCAGGCCCAACCGCAGCCTTTGTCTTCACGTCAACCACATCCGCACTCGCATTCGCCGTCGGCAGAGTATCTGCCTTGATTGTCATCGCGTGCGGTCCCGGCCCCTTGTAATAGCAATCCGGACCGAGGCAGCGCGTCTACCACACACAGCCGTATTAGCATAAACCCCCTATATCACCCCCTAGCATCACTCTCTGCCTCCCTGCCCCCCCGTTCATCCCGCAACAAACTCACAGTAGTAATAGTACAAGGACAATCCGTAATCGTCAGCGTCGTCGGTGCCGTGACGCTATACGTATTAGGTCCCCACGCAAAGACAGTTGGTTCCGCGACGAAGGTCAGGAACCTCCCGACAACGGTAACGACAGTGGCGATTCCCTCCGTTGAGAGACCCGTGACGTTCGTTCCGGGGAGGGGAGCGCCCGTGGCGTTGGGCTGCTGCTGGGCGGAGACGACGGCTGCGAGGGCGGAGGCGAGGAGAGTTCGGAGGTTCATTTTGGGTGAGTTGTTCCTATGTTTGAGGGTTGTTGTTTGAGCTGCCTTGGGATGTTTCTGCCTGTGTTTCGAATCCTATGTCTTGCTGGGCTGTCTCTCGGTTTGGTACTGGCGATGGTAATACTCTTTAGTAAGATGATATTGTTTCAACTGAAGAGTGGCTGAATAACGTAAGGAGAGCAGGACAGAGTCGACGACGCGGGGAGGCAACCATTCTGCCATCTTTATGGGATTACAAGATATGGACTCTGTTAGCGGAGGGATGGATGCCGGCGCACAGAGATAATCATGCTCGACGACATTCAAGATCTGAAACTCACCATCGGCCAATATTGTGTCCAATGAAGCCTAGTAAACCACGCTCGAGACAAAACAAACCCGGGATATCATCGAAGAGGAATGCCGAGTTTCGCCGGCCGACGATCCCATTCCAAGAGGAAGCGTCGCCGCTGGCAAGTCGTTGCCGAGCCGCCGCATTCCTCGTCCCCTCCGAAGTCTCACCACATTGATATCACACATTTCGGGCTACTACTGGTCAGTCACTTGGGTGACTTGCTTGTTCCATTCGGCTCCATTACCTGCATGTGATAGGCGTTGACCCCCAGAGTCACGTATGTACAGTCGCCAATGGCTCGCTCTTCGCCTATTTTCCTCGGGCCTCCTTTCAACCATCCACCCCAGCCAGCCGACCCAAATGCTTTAACAATGAACCGCGGCAATGCACCCAGGTGACCTTGTCTGAAGGTCTTCGTCGCTCACCCTCCCCTCTTGGCCCTTCCATCCTACCCTCCATACCGAGGGTTGTTCCCACTGGATTTCATGAGATGACCGCCGTCATTCCAGGCTCAAAAAAGGCTATGCGCCGGTGGCCGAATCTCCCATCTATATCAAAGAGATGCCCTCTGAACGCCGTTATGACTCTGAAACGCGGATGATGAGTAGCAAAAATGACGAGGCGATGACAGAATTAGTAGATCACAATCGCCAAGAGGCGTAAAAAAGGAGGCATTCCGCCACCTCTTATTGTTATGCAGGTAGTCCTATCCCCGACAAAGAAAATAAAATCTTCGCCCACTACCATCGGCAAGTAAATCGGGTATTTGGGTAGGGTCGTAATGGTAGATGACTTCCTCTTTATTATTCCTCCCCACTCTTCTTTTTGGTGTTTTCTTTTTCTTTTCCGGGTTTGATTTTACTTGCGAGTTGATCGACTCTGGCTACGCTCGGGCATACGACCTGCCGGAGCGCCAATCGCATCGAAATCATAGTTCTTCAACGTCTGCTCATATTTCGGGTTGCGAAGGAACTTGGGCACCGAGTCCTGCAAAATTGTAAGTAACAAGTCACTCAAAAGGAACCAACCAAGCAGTCGACTTACGCTAGCCATCAGCTTGAACACGGCATTTTGAGCATCCTCAAACAGAGCGGTGACCTCGTGAAGTGTATCAATCATTGCGACGTCCTGCCCCACCGCCTTTGTCATGCGGGTTGCCAAGTTGTTTCGCAACTGATGATCGATATTCAGCTCGCATGGAGATCCGGGCGCCAAAAAGGCGTTGTAAATCCCGTACGCCTGCGCCATGATCTCCTTGATTCCGTCGAGCGACGAGGTATTGCTGGGGTTCTTCTGCGCTGCCCGGGTTGCTTGCCTACACTGCCGAACAAACTCATCAACGTCGAGGTAAAATGAGAGGTTCTCCTCGCAGTGCGTCTCGCGGAGGTTCTCCCGGAAGAGCAACCGCAGAGCTGCATCGTTGAGAATTTTGTCGAGACGTTGCGTGTTAGAGTCGCGGGCGATTCCAACAGTTCGCGACGCACTGCGGCCCTCGCTCTCGGACGGTCGTCCCCTGGGCAATGCTCCGTTTACCAGATCTCTTCCTTTGGGAGTGATTTGGTATATGGCGTGCTTGGTGGGCTGGAATAGGTTGTGACTGGGCACCTGGATCATATGAGATCTGTCTTGCTGAACCGGCTCCATCAGATCGTATTCGACGAACAGAGATGCGATCTCAATCGTTTCTCTCCGATCCACCGTCGTCGAGCAATCCATCAGCCAATCTGTCGCAGCCTTTCCGGTAAAAGTGTCCTTGTAAGTCTTGCCGCCAACCTTGCGCTCTGCTGCCATCTTGACGCCGGTCATGCCATCCCGATAGTCGCTCAAGGAGTCCGAGTCTGCGGAGCTCACGCTTGACTTCACGTTAGGTCCGTTCGCGCCGACAAATCTTCGGAATATAACTTCAATCGTGCCTCGATCAGTCAGAAGTTTGTCGGATTGTCCATCTCGCTCCAGGCTAACAAGCTGCGGCAACGAGTTGCCGATGAGCTCAGCCACTTGCTTCTGTTGGATACCATTTCTGGAGCAGAAGCGGTCTAGGATGGATATACCCTTGGGTGTCAATTGCCAAACCGAGCCCTTCATTGTGTACTGCGTTTGGTACCTTCCATCAGCGGACTCGATGAATCTTGCCTCAAGGAATCTCTGGCATATCGAACGGGCCATGTCCTTTGCCATGGAAAAAGTAGTGGTAGTAGTCGTTGTCACGATGCGGGAGGGATCCTTGGGGTCCGGCATCCGGTTGGACTGAGAGAACTTGAGCGATCCGAGATTGTTGATGGCATCTTCAGATAGGAAGGTGTGCTCCACCTTGGTCAGACGAACGCGATGGGCAGAGAGCGGAAGCAGGCTGACGATGAGGGTAGCAAAAAGATCTTTGAAATCCTGTCGGACCAGTTAGAAACGAACTATATGTGACACAACGGCTGGTGTCGCATGTCTGCTAAGGAGCTTTGTGCGGAGCCTCAACAGTAGGCGGGTACTAACTTTTGTGAACGGGCGGTCATCGTCCGTCATCCGTAATAGTCTAGATGATGTTTGATGCATCTTGTTGTCGAGTCGCGAGAGGCGAACCGGCTGAGGATAGTTGGGGTTGGTTTCTGTGTAGGGCTTCGCAAAGGGGTCGTCGCGTGGCGAGGACAAGCTCGAATGCCAGCTACCGCCTGGCAGCGTCGGCGACGGGGCTGTGTAGTTAGATGCAGGTCTGGTCCTGGGGGGCTTGTCCGGACTAAGTTGCTGTGGGCTGGAAGAGAGCAGCAGGTCAGGGCCAGTGGAGAGCCGACTGAAGGACTGGCGAGGCCTAATTCTCTGGTCTGAGATACCCGAGAGGGTCTTGTCGAGGGCTGCTGCAGCAAGTGCGAGAAACCCACCCGACCTTTGTGAGCTGGTGGAAGGGTTACTGAGGTGATTGTGTCGATGGCCGGTCGGCGGGTTCGAGGCGGCAATCGTGTTGCTCTGGGCCGGGCCTGCAACTGGCGATCCGGGAGCAGTCAACGACGAAGAGGTATGGGAAGGTTGGTTAACGGCAGCCTCGTGGAGGGAGGACAGCGAGCTAGAGAATGGCGGCTTTCGAGACGGCTGAGTTGACTGTGAGACCGCGGCCATCTAACGTGGACGGGTTAGTCGAGGAAGAGTAGGAGTAATGCGGTGGAAGGGTGTGCGTGCATCGCCGGGCATGGGCAACCGTCAGTTCAAATAAAAGAGGGACGTGTGCGGGCTGCGGGTGCGTGTGAGTTGCACCCAGTGGAGCCGGAGGATTGAGGGACACGAGGGAGACAAGAGACAAGGAACTGCGGCCAGGGGAGGGCGTGGTAAAAATGTGGTGCAGGGAACCCGGGAAGTACTGGTACGCTGGAGACCTGCGCCAGCTCTCGGTGGCTCCCTCAGGGATGAAGGGTCTGGAGTGGAGGGGGGGTTGGCCTGGGAGTAGGAGTCAGGGCGGCCAATTCCCGACGGGAGATGGATCGCACGAGGTGGAACTGCCACTTGCCGTCTGGCGAAACTTGATCGCCCATGCCCAATCGGTCGCCCAAAGATAAAGAAAGTCTACCGCAGCAAAGACAAGACAAGTGAGCCTCCCAGCGCGGGAGCACACTCGGACTCAGGCAGGGTCGGCGAATAAGGCGGGAATATGATACGAACTTGAACACAGAGCGAGAACTACCTGAGGAGCACCTGGGCGGAGAGACGGGAGGGGAAGAGATTCAAAACTAGTATGTAAAAGGGAAAGAACTACTCGAAAAATGAGCAAGTGGAAGAAGGTATGCACTGCTATCCAAGCGCGCCGCACGGTCGAATGAGCGAGTGAGGCACTCGTGATTGCAGCGGCACCCCTCACTTGGACTCTCTGTGCGGCCCGCGACTTGCAGAAAGAGCCCCTCTTCAAACCTCGCTCCTCCATTTGCACCCGACACTGCTTCGCTGCTCTCGCTGATTTATTTAACGAAGTGCAACATGACAAAGACTTTGCCTGTCAGGCAGCGACATATCTACACCAGAGCGGGCAGCCTCTCGTTGCAGTAACGGGCACATATGTGGCTGGCGCGCCTTCGGAATATGCCCTCCCCTCCTCCCGTTTTTGGGCCATGATTCCCGCCGGAGCAACGTGCGATGCCCTACTGGCCAGCGAACTGGCACGTGTGAAGCAGCGATGATGAGCGCAGCCAAAACAACGGCGTCGCAACGAAGAAGAGACGCTTGGGAGCTGGCGTGCCGCAGAAGTGCGGATCCCCCCTCTGATCGGACCACTTGGCGACTAGCACGCACATCCCAAACACAAGCTAGTTCCACGGCGAACACTGTTCAGCTGTCTGGCGTGTTTATGAGATAGATAGCGTTGGACTGCAAAGGAAACGCGAATCTTCTAACCGCCCATTGCACGCAGTGAAGACGGGAAAGGCGGTCAGCACTGGAATGGAGCAGTGGAGAGCATCTGGCCGTTTGCTGCCATGTGGTGGTGTGAGCGGACGAAGGATGCGGGACAGGGGTCTCGGGTCAAGACGATTTGGCGGCCAGAGTAACAATGCTGGGGATGGCTGCGACCGCTGCATGAAGTGGCGGGCATGGAAGCGTCTTCACAGCGAAGTCTCACAACAGGGAGCACGATCTGCGCGTGGGCTTCAGGGATCTCTCTTCAGGCCAAGCTGCTTTGGGCCGAGCCCCCTGCCAGCCCACGCTGCGAGTGGTGAGTGGGCCCGAGGGTGGGGTCTGGTCTTGGCCTCCATTCGAACCCCCCCATTCCGTCTCCTGCACCCCTCGCTCGCTCGCATTACTCAGAAACATGGCTCATGCTGCGCTGGTCGCTCTCAAGCAGAGCGCTTGACTCTGGACTTCCCGTTCCTTGCAACCACGCTGCTGCCAGCTGCAGAGCCTGCGACAGGAAGGACGATCGCCATCTTGGCAACACACCGCGCCGCGCGCGGGCATAATGTCAGTCTTCGGGTTGGGAAACAATCCCAGAAGGGTTTATCGCCGTGGATCTGTGGTTGGGCCCAGGCGGCCTGCTCGTCGAGGCCAAGCACGCAAACCGCCACTGACAGCAACGTTCCACAAGTTCCACACACCGCTTCCAAGATGCGTTCTGGTACCCTGGTGCTCTATGCCAGCTCCACAGTCGCTGATGAGATGAACACCTTCTCAGATCCACTCGGCACCACTGTTGGGGGAGACGCCCGTGAAATCCGATCATCGGATGAAATGGCAACAGTTTCTCGGTGAGCGCCGGTGCGAGGCAGATGTTGAAGTCGGGGTATTTGAGGTTGCAATGACAGTATGAAACCCGGTCTAGGATGAGGTCACGCACGCGTGTGGTTGCAACGTCGAAGGAAAGCAGACACGAACCTTGACGTCCAATCGGCGACAACACTATCGACGCCCACTGCAATGTTAGCTCTAGTGAGGCAACGGCTGACGTTGCCGCAGACCGGGGCTTGACAGAAGCCGAGATTTCGCCTTCTTTGCTGCGGAGATCGGCGGGGTCTTCGTCGATGGGAGGACCGTTGATTCTGAAGAAGGCAAGGCCTCGTCCCGTCGCGGAAAGACCCTTGGGAAAAGCCCTTGCGTTTTGCCCACCACAGCGCGGCGCTGGTAGAGTGCTACCCGAACGGGGAGGGAGAACGTTTGTGCGCTGCGATGCCAGATCTCGATGGGCGCCGCCGATCGTGTCCTGACGAGCACGGCTACTTTGAGAGCACGCCCTTCGCACTGCGAGACGCTGACTACGGTATCAGATAGGCTAGACGAGCCCCAGACCTTTGCTTCTCCTGTCTGTTTTGCTGTCAGAAGGCGCTCCCTGAGGCTATTACGAAATATGATACGTAACACACGCGCAAATAAGCCAAAGAGACACCGAAGAAGCGTGCGGAGATCATCGTCATGTCCGCCGCGGCAATTGCCAGCGCTTGCGAGTTTGTTTGGGATTGCGATGTCCCGCCATGTGGAGATTGGAAGAAATGACAGCTTCCAGAAGGAGAGCGAAAGGGGTTCCGCCTTGCGCATGAATTCGGGCAAAGCACAAGTGAAATGGAACACCGACCTTGCTGTCTCATAGAACTCCACCGACCAGGCCTTTGCTTCTGGATCCTGGTTAGCTCTCACGTTTCGGACGTTTGGCGTTTCGCTGTTGCGTGTGGGTTTAAATTTAGAAAATGGGCCATCCGCTGGGGATGCAGTGGGACGATCCGTTATGCCGCGTCTTTGTTTTGACAATAGTGGATTCAAAGAGAGTGAATAGAAAAATGAGAAATAGGGAAAGGGGAGTGAAACTGGATGTTTACTGCAGAAGGCATTTCCTCGTGCCGCGTAGGTACTTTAATTGTTGCTCTCGTTTCCAATTTTCACCTGGGTCAGGGTTTAAAGGCACATGGCTGAGGCCTGGCAGGGGTCCCGTCCAAGGCTGGGTCTTCTGAGCACCTGCTGCAAATGGAGTTCAGTGGAACCCCGAAGCGACAGCACAGAAGCCCCAGCTCAAAGCTTCAGGCGGCTTCAACTTGGGCCTCGTGGATTACACCTGACGCTCCATTCCAGCGATGTTTACTTCCCGCGCATCCTCGTTTCTGTCAATTTGGATCTCTGCAAATTGATCTGCACCGGAATGGAGACGGCGGTAATGACGCGATCGGCGTCTCTGTCAAGCATAACAGGGGTCCTCGCTGTTCGTCTCCAAACACGTTGGTTATTTTCTTATTCCTCTGCAGCATCGTCCTGCGAGTATCCGGCCTCCGCACGTGTCCATCCCGATCGCCATGGCACTACTGGATGGGTGGATGCATTGCACAAGTTGACGAGCGCGAGAACTGAGACTCCCCACAGCGTTCGCATCACAGTGCTCCCGCTCCGGGGGACCACCCAGTCGAGGCAACGCTGCGAATGGAGTCTAGGCCCTCGCAACGATGAGCTAATTACCTGATACGTACTCGCGAGGGGTGTGCGGTGGACTATCGACTCCCAAAGAATGGATAGGAGGCTCAAACTCGATTTTTTGCGCGGCCAAGCTCGTCACTGGTTGGTGCCAAGACGCGAAGAATGACACCCCCCATTCTGCAAGCGTTCGGCTATTCGCCCAAAGCTGGGCGGCGTGGGCGGTTGGACGGCTAGACTATGTAATCGCGGGATGGAGGAACAGCGTCAGCGAGCAAGTTCTGAGCCGAGAGGTACTTTGTGAGAAGCTCCCTTTCCGCGGCGTCCAATATGCCAGCAGGCGGCACGCCAATCCCCACGTTATTTTTCTGCTCGGGGTAATTCCACGTTTTAAACGTCTGCTCGACACGTGGCGTTGTGTGCTGCACACAGTGCCCGTCAAACCCGGCTTGCCTTGCCCCGTCCCGTCTCCCCCTATGCCGCCAAAATAATTCCCCACGTGAGCTTCGCATAGAGGGGAATCCCTTGGTGGGGGGTTCTTCCGAAGCTTTCCCGGCTGTTTCCCGGTTTTTATCCTTATCTCCACTCCAATAGTCAGTTGGTTTCATCTCGTTCGAAGTGGAATTGGGCTGACCACTGCATTGGTTGAGCGGAGATGCTCATGGAGACACTAATGGACGAAGGCTTGGGTCCCTTCACCCAGTGCGGAAAATGCCTCCTTACTGTTAAGACCGCCCGTGGTTTTGGTTATGACAGGCTATCTCCCCATCCCCACAGGGGCCATCTGCAATCTGCAAAGGCCTTCCTGCACTCTGAAAAGACATTTCACGATTCAGTCAAGGCCTGTACCGTGCTAAGCCCAGGCCTTGCTGTTCCGGTATAGAGATGTGTGAGGATCCCGAGGATTCCGATGACACATTTTCGCACGGAGAAGGGAGACCCTTTCTTTTGGCCTCAGGATTTGTCGACAGAGCGACAATCAGACTGGCGTATTCCGGAGGTGTGGCCAATAACCAACATCGCCTCCTATCTTTCCAAGGACCTTCTGAATCGTCATTATTAAGCTGGTTTCGGGTAGCGCGGTCGATCAATACCGCCTGCGATCGGTGGCCTTTCCGCAATGAGCAGACCTTGCGGCGGCGGTTTCGGACGGCTCCAAACTTAATTTTGCGCGGGGCGGGGCGGGTTGGGAATCGGGAGGTCAGGGCCGGACTCCTTCGCCTCATCTCGCTGGAAGTTGGGCCGAGCTTTGGTTACCTATTCCCGGAGCCTCATCCTAGCTGTATTTCTGAAATCTGCAGAAGCGGAACGAACATATGGATGTGTGAAGCTTCGGAATATCCATGCAGCATGGTGAGACGGAGTGTTGCAGAAACAAAGCAAAGTGCGATGGCGATGGCGGATGGCGGTTTACGAGGCTCAAATGGTGCGCCATTTTGCCCACATTCCGTTCATTATTATAAATTGGCGAGAAAGTACAGGTACCAGCGGGCCCAAAAGCCTGGGGCAGGCGCTAGGGGTGGTGGAGAACCGCCACGTGGTTGCGAGTGGCAGCCACGTTTTCCAGCTGGGACAACTTGGGCAAGGAACCAAACGAAGGTAACCGCTGACCTGATAACGCCACATGAACAATCGTCAGGATGAAGAGAAAAGGGGCGATTGATGACGCCTACGGAATGCTTTCGATTGGAAACTGTTGGTATCAAAGGTATGCCTCTGTTGCTTTTATGTCCTTGATTCTGCCTCACTGCCTCATGAAACAGTCGTTGGGAGTTACCTGCTCGCAAAAGCGCCAATGAAAGCCCTTTTCCCTCCCCTATCCCTCCCCACCTCCCCTATCGCTGTGTGATAGCTCAGCTAGAGCTCGCCAGTTGGTCGCTCAGCTGGTGCGCAGCCCTCTCAAGGCTTCAGGGATTGGAATCCTAGGGCTCTTCAATGAATGGGTAGCTTCCAGAGACCAAGTGGCAGGGCCGGGAGCTCCCTTGCCGAGTGGTATTTGATGGCCGTTCCAGCTGGCCCATCCGCCATTTCAGCCGGCCAGTAAACGGGGTGCGGCGTGGTGCGGATCATCGGGCTGGATAAAGAATTTGAAGAGACAGGACGGGATCTGCCTCAATTCCTCAATGCGCGCCATCACACTCCGAGCCAACCAATCCGCTTGCGATGAGCAGAGACATTAGTTTCTCCCTTTGTTCGAAGGCGTTGTGGCGGTGACAGATGAGGCAGCGACGACAAAGCAGCACACTGGCGGCAGCACAACACTGCGGGTGCAGTCATCCGATGGACCCCCTCCATATGGTTAGGTTGATAGTAGTGTAGTGGACGGCTTACGACCAGCCTCGGCCTTTTGTGCGAACCTAGCGGCTCGGCTTCTAGAATGCAACCAAGGATGCCAAGCGGCCGGAGCAAAAATCGCCAGTCAGTGCTCTTTGCTATGCTGTGGTATCCGTACTTTAGTCCTAAAGGGGGAAGATGGGAATCAGCAAGGCTGGGGAGCCGGTGTCATTCCGAATGGATGGAGTACCGCTACTCTGTCGCTGACGTCCAAAGGACACCCCCCTTGTCCTTGTTTCTTTACAGGATTCTCCTTTCCGTACTCTAATTACGGCTGTGGCCGACTTGAGACCCATCATCAACAGTCGATGAGGTCAAGCGAGGGCCGGGGCGCGGAGTCCGTGGTTGGTGGTCGGTGTCGGTGTCGGTGGTCGAGTAACACCCGACCGCAGCCGCAAAGTGTGGTGTGGTGT